>Ga0268248_100012_pt1 | contig 301549 bp, 278 predicted proteins | sample AgamicAtAme_FD_200856 | JGI IMG/M metagenome (GOLD analysis project Ga0268248, IMG submission 200856) | Agave microbial communities from Guanajuato, Mexico - At.Am.e (v2) (version 2) | ecosystem: Host-associated > Plants > Phyllosphere > Phylloplane/Leaf | place: Guanajuato, Mexico | collected... | reverse complement strand
AAGGTTCTTCGCGTTGCATCGAATTAAACCACATACTCCACCGCTTGTGCGGGCCCCCGTCAATTCCTTTGAGTTTCAGTCTTGCGACCGTACTCCCCAGGCGGCGAACTTAACGCGTTAGCTTCGACACTGATCTCCGAGTTGAGACCAACATCCAGTTCGCATCGTTTAGGGCGTGGACTACCAGGGTATCTAATCCTGTTTGCTCCCCACGCTTTCGTGCCTCAGCGTCAGTGTTGATCCAGATGGCCGCCTTCGCCACTGATGTTCCTCCCGATCTCTACGCATTTCACCGCTACACCGGGAATTCCACCATCCTCTATCACACTCTAGCGACCCAGTATCCACTGCCATTCCCAGGTTGAGCCCGGGGATTTCACAGCAGACTTAAGTCACCGCCTACGCACGCTTTACGCCCAGTAATTCCGATTAACGCTTGCACCCTTCGTATTACCGCGGCTGCTGGCACGAAGTTAGCCGGTGCTTATTCCTCAGGTACCGTCAGCTCCATAGGGTATTAGCCCATGGCATTTCGCTCCTGATAAAAGTGCTTTACAACCCGAAGGCCTTCTTCACACACGCGGCATTGCTGGATCAGGCTTGCGCCCATTGTCCAATATTCCCCACTGCTGCCTCCCGTAGGAGTCTGGACCGTGTCTCAGTTCCAGTGTGGCTGATCATCCTCTCAGACCAGCTAGCGATCGTCGCCTTGGTAGGCCTTTACCCTACCAACTAGCTAATCGCACATCGGTTCGTCCAACCGCGCGAGGTCTTGCGATCCCCCGCTTTCTCCCATAGGACGTATGCGGTATTAGCGTAAGTTTCCCTACGTTATCCCCCACGTTTGGGTAGATCCCGATGCATTACTCACCCGTCCGCCACTCGCCACCCATAGAGCAAGCTCTACTGTGCTGCCGTTCGACTTGCATGTGTTAGGCATGCCGCCAGCGTTCAATCTGAGCCAGGATCAAACTCTTCACTTAAGTTTTCGACCAACCGAAGTTGATCTATCTTTCTGAAGCGTTGTCCTAACCGTAAACGTCAAGCTTTTGAATTGACTCTTAGGTTAGACGCTTGCATATGTTTGACATTCAGTCATCCACCGCAAGGCGCCCACACAAGTCACCTGCGCACACTGTCAAAGATCTCAATCACTTGCTGACCGTTTCCGCTTCAGCGTTGGAACATTTCGTTCCGAGTGAGCCGCTCATCTTACATCGTTTTTCCTGTCCGTCAACACCTTCAGCCAAGAATTTTTGCTGCCGGGTTTTCGGTGGAACCCCGCGAGGAAGAGCATCTCGTTCGGGGAGGAGCGGAATAATAGCGTGGCCCTACGGGGTTGGGAAGGGGGGCGAACGAAATTTTTTCACGCCGATGACAATCGCCGCGGGCGTCCATGGCCGGCGAGCCCCGTCAGGCTTGGGATTCAGACCGTTTGCGGCCACCGGGACCGGAGATCGGGCGCCCAAGCGGAGCGTCCGGCCCTCACGTACCTATATAGGTTTTAAGGCCTGCCACCGTTCCAGGCCCATGCTCTACTTTCGAGGACTTGCTGGCGGAAGGCCGTCCGAGGCCACCTTTGCCATGTCGGACTGGCCCGGCGCTCCAGCACAGTGGTCGTTGGCCGCCAGGTCGTGCCGACACGGAACGCCGACGTGGTAGGGAATGAGGGCTTCGGGACTGAGCCTTTCCAGGATGTCCCACTCGTCTTCGAACGGAATGAACTGCTGCATGGTGCTGCTCCTGCCGGGGTTGCCCGCCTGTTTCCGGCGTGCAGGAGGCATATAAGCAAACGGCCCGGTCCGTACGATGACGGAATCGGGCCGTTTCAGGGCAACGCGGGGATCAGGATCAGTCGATTTCGATCATCTCGAAGTCGTCCTTGGTCGCACCGCAGTCCGGGCAGGTCCAGGTGTCGGGGACGTCGACCCAACGGGTGCCGGGTTCGATGCCTTCGTCGGGCAGCCCCAGCGCCTCGTCATAGATGAAGCCGCAGACGACACACATCCATTTGCGCAGGGTGCCGGTTTCGTTGGTGCTCTGATTCATCGTGGACTGCTTGATATGGACAATAAGAGGTTCATTCTCGCAACTCCCCCGCCGATGCGAAAGCGTATGGCGCCGCTTTTCCAGGATCGATAGGCATGCATGCAAAACTCCAGGGCCAAGGCCTTTACGTCATCACCGATGGCCCTCGCCCCAACCTGCTCGAGGCAGTGGCGCAGGCGCTGGCCGGCGGCGCCCGGCTGCTCCAGTACCGGGACAAGACGACCGACCATCCGCGCCGCTTCGACGAGGCCCGGGCCCTGCGCGCGCTGTGCGCGGCCCGCGGCGTGCCGCTGATCGTCAACGACGACGTGGAACTGGCGCGTGCAGCCGGCGCGGCCGGGGTGCATCTGGGGGAGGACGACAGCGACATCGCCGCTGCCCGTGCCGTGCTCGGCCCGGACGCCATCATCGGCGTGTCGTGCTACGACTCGCTGGAGCGTGCCCGCGAACTCGTCGCCGCGGGTGCCGATTACGTGGCTTTTGGCGCGTTCTTTCCATCGCCCACGAAGCCGCATGCACGCCGTGCTTCCTTCGACCTGCTGCGGCAGTCCGCCGCGCTGGGCGTGCCGCGAGTGGCGATTGGCGGCATCACGCCAGACAATGGCGGTTCGCTGATCGATGCCGGCGCCGACTATCTCGCCGTGATCTCGGCCGTGTTCGGCGATCCGGACGTCCGCGGCGCCGCCGAGCGCTTTGCCCAACTCTTCCCTTCGCACTGAGACTTGCCCGATGACCACCAACCACGAACTTTTCCAACGCGCGCAGCAGCTGATGCCCGGCGGCGTGAACTCGCCGGTGCGCGCCTTCAAGTCGGTGGGTGGCGAGCCGTTCTTCACCGCCCGGGCGGATGGCCCGTACCTGTGGGATGTCGAAGGCAAGCGCTATATCGACTATGTCGGCTCGTGGGGTCCGATGATCGTGGGCCACAACCATCCGCACGTGCGCGAGGCGGTGGAGAAGGCGGTGAAGAACGGCCTTTCCTACGGCACGCCCTGCCCCGCCGAAGTCACCATGGCGGAAACCATCACGCGGCTGATTCCGTCCATCGACATGGTGCGCATGGTGAACTCCGGCACCGAAGCGACGATGTCGGCCATCCGCCTGGCGCGCGGCGCGACCGGGCGCAACCTGATCGTGAAGTTCGAAGGCTGCTACCACGGCCATGGCGACAGCTTCCTGGTAAAGGCCGGCTCCGGCGCGCTCACGTTCGGCGTACCGACCTCGCCGGGCGTGCCCAAGGCCAACGCGGACCTGACCCTCACGCTCACCTACAACGACCTCGATGCCGCGGTGCGCCTGTTCGACGAACACGGCCACGACATCGCCGGCCTGATCATCGAACCGGTGGCGGGCAACATGAACTGCATTCCGCCGAGGGATGGCTATCTGCAAGGGCTGCGCGAGCTGTGCACCAAGCACGGCGCGCTGCTGATCTTCGACGAGGTGATGACGGGCTTCCGCGTCGCGCTGGGCGGCGCGCAGGCGTACTACGGGGTCACGCCGGACCTGACCACCTTCGGCAAGATCATCGGCGGCGGCATGCCGGTCGGTGCCTACGGCGGCCGCCGTGACCTGATGCAGCAGGTGGCTCCGGCGGGACCGATCTATCAGGCGGGCACGCTGTCCGGCAATCCGGTGGCGATGGCCGCGGGCCTGGCCATGCTGGAGCTGATCCAGGCGCCCGGCTTCTACGACCAGCTTGCCGCACGCACGCGCCTGCTCACCGATGGTTTGCAGGCCGTAGCGGACGGCGAAGGCGTGGCCTTCAGCACCAACCGCGTGGGCGGCATGTTCGGCCTGTTCTTCACCCGGGAGAAGGTGGACAGCTACGCGCAGGCCACGGCGGCGGACACGGCGATGTTCAACCGCTTCTTCCACGGCATGCTGGAGCGCGGCGTGTATCTCGCGCCGTCCGCTTTCGAGGCGGGCTTTGTGTCCAGCGCCCACAGCGAGCAGGACATCGCCGATACGCTGGAAGCCGCGCGCGGCGCGCTGCGTGCGGCGCAGGGCTAAACGCGAAGATCGATGCGTCCGCGGTGCGCCTTCTTTCGGGAAGGCGCACCGCAAGAACCGACTCAGCCAGCGATAAAACTGCGCAACGAGGCGTCGAGGCGCTGAAGTCCTTCGGCGACGTCTTCATCGCTGATGTTGAGCGCCGGCACGAAGCGCAGCACATCCGGGCCCGCCTGCAGCACCAGCAGGCCGTGGGCCGCCGCGTGGTCGAGAATGGCGCCGGCCTTGCCCTTGTTGGCTTCGTTGAGCACGGCGCCCAGCATCAGGCCGCGACCGCGCACTTCGTCGAACAGATGCAGCGAGGCGTTGATGCGCGCCAGGCCATCACGCAGCGCCTGCGACTGGCGCGCGACGTTGGCCAGCAACTCCGGCGACGACAGCTTGCGCAGCGCCACGCGCGCCACGGCCGCCGCCAGCGGATTGCCGCCGAAGGTGGTGCCGTGCGCGCCGAACTGCATCACCTCCGCCACCTTGGGGCCGGCCAGCATGGCGCCGATGGGGAAGCCGCAGCCCAGCGCCTTGGCCAAGGTGACGATGTCGGGCTTCACACCGTCCTGCACGTGAGCGAACAAGGTGCCCGAACGGCCCATGCCGCACTGGATTTCGTCCAGCACCAGCAGCGCGCCGTACTGGTCGCACAGCTCGCGCACGCGCTGGATGAACCCCGGCGCCGCCGGCAGCACGCCGCCTTCGCCCTGCACCGGCTCGAGCATCACGGCCGCCACGTCGCCATGCGCGAAAGCGGCTTCCAGCGCGGGCACGTCGTTGAAATCGAGGTAGCGGAAGCCGCCAGGCAGCGGCTCGTAGCCTTCCTGATACTTGGGCTGCGCGGTGGCCGTCACCGTGGCCAGCGTGCGTCCATGGAAGGAGCCGCGGAAGGTGACGATGACGCGCTTGTCCGCCTCGCGCCCCTGCGCGGCTCCCCACTTGCGCACCAGCTTGATGGCCGCCTCGTTGGCTTCCGCGCCGGAGTTGCAGAAGAACACGCGCTCGGCAAAGCCGGAGGCCGCCACCAGTTCCTCGGCCAGGCGCAGCGGCGGTTCGCTGTAGAACACGTTGCTGGTGTGCCAGAGCTTGTGCGCCTGCGTGGTCAACGCTTCGAGCAGGTCGGGATCCTGATGGCCCAGCGCATTGACCGCGATGCCCGCGCCGAAGTCCACGTAGTCGCGGCCCTGGGTGTCCCACACGCGCGCGCCCTTGCCGTGGTCCAGCACCACATCGCGCGGTCGATACACCGGCAGCCAGTAGCGCTTGCCGAGATCGATCAGGGACTGGGCGGACGGGTCTTGCGCGTGCATGTCGTACTCCGGGCATCGTCGCGACGGACGACACCATGCGTGGGAAGGAATGGGTGGGGATACGCCGCCTGCGGCGGCGTCCGCGCATCGTAAGCCCTGGGGAGCGGCTTTGCACGGTGACGGCCGCTGTACCCGCGGCGGGCGATGCACGGAAGCCCGCCGGCGGAAGGTGTGACATTTCCCCTGTCCGCTGTAACCCAAGTGATACGACTTCCCGGAAACCGCGCTGTTACAGGTGTCAGGCGCCCTTCCCGGCATCCAGGAAGGGCCTACGTTGTAACGCCATTAGCACGGTTCAAAGCAGGCTCGCGGCCGCCAAAGCCCGGAAACCGCAGGTTTTCGGCCATTGCCCGGTGTTGGCACGGCGATTGCTCGCTTTACACTGTACAGGCGGGAAAGGGGGAAAGGGCCAGCTGCGACAACGCGCCGAACACCGCGATACGGAGTGTCTCGGCGACAGGATGGCAATGCCCTTGGATGGCCCAGGGCTAAGTCGGCACGAACCTCGCAGCTGGCAACCGGATCACTGGCTCCCGCCACTCACCGGTGGGAGGAACGTCGCAAAGCATTCCGCCGCAAGGCGGTCATGAGGGCGGTAACCCGGCAACCCCTGTGGCCGGGGCACCAATGGAAGCCCCCGACCCGACCCCTGCGGGTCGGGGGCCTTCCTTCTTCTTCCCGCACGCAGCATTCCCCACGGTCGGCCAGGCGCCGCCGGGGTGGGCGGCGGGTGCTTGCAGTCGAGGGTGACTGGGCTGGCGCCCAACCAGTCATGTAGAAGCGAGCATCCGCCGCCCGCCCTGGCGGTCGGGCCGGCATGGTTTTCCTCGCGGCATGAGGCGTTCGGTCAGCGCAGCTCGTCCAGCGCGAGCTGATGCTTCTTGCACAGGCGATAGATGGTCACGCGCGACACCTTGAGCCGGCGCGCGCATTCGCTCACGTTGAACCGGCTTTCGCGCAGGCAGGCGATCACCGCATCGCGCTCGGCCGCCACGCGGGTGCTGCCCAGGCTGGAGCGCGCCGCCTGCTTGGTCAGCACCTCGGCAAGATCGAGATCGTTGACGCTGATGAGCGCATCTTCCGCCACCACCGCCGCGCGCTGCACGCGATTGAGCAGCTCGCGCACATTGCCCGGCCAGGTGAAGTCCAGCATGGCGCGGCGCGCGCTGGCACTGAAGGCGCGTGCGCGGCTGGGATGTTGTTCGCGGAAAGCATCGAGGAACTTCTGGGCCAGCAGCACCACGTCGTCCTCGCGCTCGCGCAAAGGCGGCATGCGCAGGCGCAGCACGTTGAGGCGGTAATAAAGATCCTCGCGGAAGCGGCCCTGCTCCACCGCCTTTTCCAGGTCCACATGGGTGGCGGCCAGCACGCGCACGTCCAGCTTGATCAACTGGCTGCTGCCGACGCGCTCCAGCGTGCCTTCCTGCAGGAAACGCAGCAGGCTGGTCTGGGCGTCCAGCGGAAGATCGCCCACTTCATCGAGAAACACGGTGCCACCGGCCGCCGTTTCAAAATGGCCGATGCGCCGCGCATTGGCACCCGTGAACGCGCCACGCTCGTGGCCGAACAATTCGGACTGCACCAGGTTCGGCGGCAACGCGCCGCAGTTGATCGCGGCGAACGGCCGCTCGGCGCGCGCGGAAAGGCTGTGCAGGGCGCGCGCGGCCACTTCCTTGCCGGTGCCGGTTTCGCCGGTGATCAGCACGGGCAGCTCCACCGGTGCGTACTTGCGCACGCTGGCCACCACGGCGCCAATGGCCGCACTGCGGCCGGTCACACCGATATCGCCGGGGTCCGCCGCGCGCGGCTGATCGCCGCCGATGCGTGCCAACGCCTCGACCAGCCGCTCGACGTCGACCGGCGTGGAGAAGTATTCGATGCTCGCTTCCAGAATGCGGTCGATCAGCGGCTCGTGCGTTGGCATGTCGGGCGAGATCAGCGCCACCCACGGCAGCCACGGGTGATCGGCCATGAGCTCGGCCATGGCATGGGCGGAAGCCGGGTCGCCGTGCCGAAGATCGGCCAGCGCCACCACGGTGTCGTTGTTGCGCATGCCCACGCCGCCCTGGGTACCGGCGTCGGCCACGCGGACGATCCAGCCCGCTTCGGTCAGTACCGTCCGCTCCTCAGCGGCAGGCTGCCCAAACCAGACGACGCATCGCCTGGCTTCCTCCCTCAGTACAGCCATGGTCCCTCCCCTAACCCCTCGAAGGGTCACAGGTCTCGGCCGGTCGTTGCCACCTCCTGTGGCCCCCCGGTAACCACGTCCGTCGCGCCAAGCTAGCCCGCGACCGCTACAGAAATGTGATATGGGTCACACAATATACAACTCTGCTGTCCGCGGTCACCCCACAAATGGCGCAGCTCCCGTCGAACGGAAGCCGGAGGCCCGGCGGCGGGCTAGCACCTATGGCCTAGGGAGCGCTCCATCGCCCGGGTCGAGGCCGCCATGGCAAGCCTCGTGACAGCGCCGGCTTACCAGACGCCCGTATTGGGCATCGACGCCCACGGCTCCTGCGGCGGCAGATGGCCGTCCTGCAGCAGTTCCACCGAAATCAGGTCGGGCGAGCGTACAAAAGCCATGTGTCCATCGCGTGGCGGGCGGTTGATGGTGTAGCCCATCGCCTGCAAGTGGGCGCAGGTCTGGTAGATGTCGTCCACGCGGAAGGCGAGGTGGCCGAAGTTGCGGGCACTGCCGTAATCCTCGGTGGAACCCCAGTTGTAGGTCAGCTCGATCTCCGCCTCCGGCGAATCGGCCGCGGCAAGAAACACCAGGGTGAACTTGCCCGCCGCGTTTTCCACGCGGCGCATTTCCTTCAGGCCAAGGCCTTCGCAGTAGAAGCGCAGGCTCTGCTCGATGTCGCGTACGCGGATCATGGTGTGCAGGTATTTCATGCGGACCTCGATGGCACGGCGGAGGAGCCGTCGTCGTGAGTGAAGAACGGGCGAATGCGCTGCGCCATCGCTTCCAGTGCATCGCGCGGCGAGGGCGTGGGCACGCCGCCGGGATAGACGCGGAACAATCCGTCCGCCACGCGTCGCGGCTGCACATGCAGGTGGAAGTGCGGCACTTCCTGGCCACCGGCCTTGCCGTTGGACTGCCACAGGTTGAGCCCCGGCGCATGGAACGCGGCGCGCAAGGCATGCGCCACGCGCACACCCAGCTGCATGACGTCGCCGGCCAGGCCGGCGTCGATGGCGTAGATGTCCTCGACGTGCGCCTTCGGTATCACCAGCACGTGGCCGGGCACCGCCTGGCGCAGATCGAGAAACGCCAGCGCGTGTTCCGTCTGCGCGATCACGTTGGCCTCGAGGCGTCCGGCGACGATCTCGCAGAACGGACAGACCATGGCCCTTATCCCAGGAACAGGTCGGGCAACGGTTCCTGCGACGCATCCATGGCGTACCAGGTGAAGTCCGTCACGCCCGCCTCGTGCAGCACTTCTTCATCGATCAGGAAATGTCCCGCAAAACCCTTGGCCTCGCGCGTGAGCACCGCATGCGCCGCGTCGGCGACGATGGTGGGCTTGCGGCAGCGCTCCAGCGGTACGCCCGGAATCATGTTGAGCGCGTCGGTGGCGATGATGGTGCGCGGCCACAGCGCATTGACCGCGATGCCCTTGCTGCCCAGCTCGCCGGCCAGGCCGAGCGTCACGAAGCTCATGCCCATCTTCGCCAGCGTGTAGCCCGTGTGCGGCGCCCACCATTTCGTGGCGAGCGACGGCGGCGGCGCCAGCGTGAGGATGTGCGGATTGTCGGACTTGAGCAGGTGCGGCAGACAGGCCTGCGCGCAGAGGAAGCTGCCGCGCGCATTGACCTGCTGCATCAGGTCGAAACGCTTCATCGGCGTGTCGGCGAGACCGGCCAGCCAGATCGCGCTGGCGTTGTTCACCAGGATGTCGATGCCGCCGAAGCGCTCCACCGTGGCGGCCACGGCGGCCTTCACCTCGTCCTCTTCGCGGATGTCGCACTTGATCGGCAGCGCCTTGCCGCCGGCGGCTTCCACCTCCTGCGCAGCGCTGAAGATGGTGCCCGGCAGCTTGGGATTGGGCACGCTGCTCTTGGCGACGATCGCCACGTTGGCGCCGTCGCGCGCCGCGCGCTGTGCAATCGCCAGGCCGATGCCGCGCGACGCGCCGGTGATGAAGAGGGTCTTGCCGGCCAGGCTGCTCATGAACGTGTCACCTCGATCGTGGGTGAGCCAGTGTAGAAGTGCGCCATGCGAGCGCAAGGTGCAGAACAGGCCAATCGCCGCCTCGATGGCGGCTCACGCGCGCTGGAAGCGCGGGAGGATGTCGCGCAAGTCGGTCAGCCGCTGTATCGGATCGGTGAGTTCGAGCAGCCGCTGCTGCTCGTCCGTCTGCAGGGGCAGCAGTTCCGCCAGGCGAAAGCCCAGCCAACTGGCATCGTCATAGCGTTCGCGCGGCGCGTTGCGCCAGTGCGGCGCCATGTTCTCGATCAGCCGTTCCAGGATCACCTGCAGCAAGGCCAGTTCTACCGGCACGCTCTGCGCCGGCTCCGCCGGCCACGGCTCCACGTCGCCGCGCACCAGGCCGTCGGAACGCACGCGCGTACGCGCCACGCGAAAGCGCTCGCCGCCCTCGGCAAGAATGCCCAGCAGGCCATCCTCGCGGTTATGGAAATCGACGATGCGGGCGAGCGTGCCGACGGCCGCGGGCAAGGCGGGCGCGCCCGCCTCCTGTCCCTCCAGGATCAGGCAGACGCCGAACGAACTGCCGGTGCGCGCGCATTCGCGGATCATGTCGAGGTAGCGCCGCTCGAAAATGCGCAGCGACAGCTGTCCACCGGGATAAAGCACGGTACCGAGCGGGAACAGCGGCAAGTCGAGAGTGGGTGACTGGGCAGCCATGCGGGAAGTCTAACCGCGCCGTCTTCGCACCTACAGGAATGACCCAGCGATCAGGACTTGATGGCCTCGGCGAAACGGCGCGGCGCGCCTTCGAAACCGCCATTGGACATGAAGACCACGTGATCGCCCGCGCGCACTTCGCTGCGCAAGGCGTCGATCAACGCATCCACTGTCGGCACCGTGCTGCCGCGGCCGTGCAATGCGCCGGTGACGCGCCCCGCATCCCAGGAAAGCTCGGGGCGATGCAGGAACACCACCGCATCCGCATCCGCCAGCGACGGCGCCAGCGCGTCGGCGTGCGCGCCCAAGCGCATGGAATTGGAGCGGGGCTCCAGCGCGACCACGATGCGCGCCTTGCCCACCTTCGCACGCAGGCCTGCGAGCGTGGTGGCGATGGCGGTCGGGTGATGCGCGAAGTCGTCGTACACGCGCACGCCGTTCGCCTCGCCCACCACTTCCATGCGCCGCTTGACGCTCTGGAAGCTCGCGAAGGCCGGCAGCAAGGCGCGAGGATCGGCGCCGGCCGCCGTGGCCGCAGCCAGCGCAGCGAGTGCATTCATCACGCTGTGGTTGCCAAGCAGGGGCCAGTGAATCTCGCCGATCACGTCGCCATGGCGGCGCACGGTGAAAGCGGAACCATCGGCCTCGATCAGTTCGGCCTGCCAGTCGCCCTGCCCGATGCCGAAGGTTTCCACCGGCGTCCAGCAGCCCATGGCCAGCACCTCGGCCAGATGATGGTCGTGCGCGTTGACGATCAGCCGCCCGTTGCCGGGCACCGTGCGCACCAGGTGATGGAACTGGCGCTGGATGGCGGCCACGTCGGGGAAGATGTCCGCGTGGTCGTATTCGAGGTTGTTGAGGATCGCGATGCGCGGGCGGTAGTGCACGAACTTCGAGCGCTTGTCGAAGAAGGCGCTGTCGTACTCGTCCGCCTCGATCACGAACGGCTTGCCGTCGCCCTTGCGCGCGGATACATCGAAATTGCCCGGCACGCCGCCGATCAGGAAACCGGGCGAGAGGCCCGCGCTTTCCAGCAGATGCGCGAGCAGGCTGGTGGTGGTGGTCTTGCCGTGCGTGCCTGCCACGGCCAGCACCTCGCGCCCGGGCAGCAGCGTTTCGCCCAGCCACTGCGGGCCGGAGATGTAGCGCAGCTGCTGGTCGAGCATGTATTCCACGGCGGGGTTGCCACGCGTCATCGCATTGCCCACCACGACCAGATCGGGCGCGGGCTTGAGGTGCTCCGCCGAGTAGCCGTTCATCAGGCCGATACCCAGCGCCTCCAGCTGCGTGCTCATGGGCGGGTAGACGTTGGCGTCGGAACCTTCGACGGTGTGGCCAAGCTCGCGCGCCAGCGCGGCGACGCCGCCCATGAAGGTGCCGCAGATGCCGAGGATGTGCAGACGCATGCAGAAGCCTTTCGGTGGAACCGGGCGAACCTTGCGCCCCAAACGTATCGGGCCGCCTTGCGGCGGCCCGGAGTATCAGCCGTTGGCGGCGGCCGATTCGGCGGCGAGCGCACGCTTGACGCGTGCGGTGACCTCGTCGAGCTCACCCACGCCGTCGACCACCTGCAGCTTGCCGCGACGGGCGAAGAAATCGGCCACCGGCGCGGTCTGCTCGGCATAGACCTTCAGGCGATCGCGCACGACCACCGGATCGTCGTCCTTGCGATGTTCGGCGGCGAAGCGGATCTCGCAGCGGGCGATGATCACTTCGTTGGGCACGTCCAGCTTCACCACGGCGTCCAGCGGCTGGCCGATCTTGGCCAGCAGGTGGTCGAGCGCGTCGGCCTGGGCCAGGTTGCGCGGGTAACCATCGAGGATGAAGCCGCCCTTCACGTCGTCCTGCGAAAGGCGTTCTTCCAGCATGGCCAGCAGGATGTCGTCGGACACCAGCTTGCCCGCATCCATCACCGCCTTCGCCTTCAGGCCCGTCGGCGTGCCGGCGGCCACGGCGGCGCGCAGCATGTCGCCGGTCGAGATGTGCGGTACGCCGAGTTCCACCTTCAGACGCGCAGCCTGGGTGCCTTTGCCCGAACCGGGCGGACCGAGTAGGACGAGTCGCATAGTGCTCCAAGGTATCCACGAACCACGCACGCTGCGAGGCCCGTCGGATGCAAGAAAAGTGGCGTCCAAAGTAGCTTCTGCGGGCCATGGCGTCAAACCGACAAAGCGACCTGGAAACGGCAAGTGTCTGTTGCCAAAAGGGTTAACCGTGACACGCGAATGTCACAGGGACGCGGCCGGCGGGCGGGATTTAAGCTCTACCGGTCCCTTTCGAGGAGAAGACCGTGCCCGCACCGCGAATCCACATCGTCACGCTGGGCGTGAGCGACCTCGCACGTTCACGCCAGTTCTACGAGGCCTGGGGCTGGAAGGCCTCCTCGGCCAGCAACGACAACATCGTGTTCCTCAAGGGCGGCGCGGGCGTGCTCGCGCTGTACGGGCGCGAGGCCCTGGCCGAGGACGCGCTGGCGGAAGACCTGCCCACGGGTTTTTCCGCGGTCACGCTGGCGCGCAACGCCACGTCGAAGGAAGAAGTGGACGCATGGTTCGCCACCGCCCTCGCCGCCGGCGCGCGCGAACTGAAGACGCCGCAGGAGGCCTTCTGGGGCGGCTACTCCGGCTACCTCGCCGACCCTGACGGACATCTGTGGGAATTCGCATTCAATCCGTACTTCGTGTTTGATGAGCACGGCAACCTCGCCCTGCCCGATTGAGAGAACCATGGCCGCCAAGACATCCAAGCCCGAAGGTCGTCTGCTCTATGCCCAGTCCGGCGGCGTCACCGCCGTCATCAACGCCACCGCGGCCGGCGTCATCGACGCGGCGCGTGCCAAGGGCGTGCCGGTCTATGCCGCGCACAACGGCATCCTCGGCGCGCTGCGCGAGGAGTTGATCGATACGGGCAAGGAATCCAAGGCAGCCATCGCCGCGCTGCGCCACACACCGGGCGGCGCATTCGGTTCGTGCCGCTACAAGCTCAAGTCGCTGGAGGCCAACCGCGCCGAGTACGAGCGGCTGATCGAAGTGTTCCGCGCGCACGACATCCGCTGGTTCCTCTACAACGGCGGCAACGACTCGGCCGATACCGCGCTGAAGCTCTCGCAGATCGGCAAGGCGATGCATTACGACATCCGCTGCATCGGCGTGCCCAAGACGGTGGACAACGACCTGGCCGTCACCGACTGCTGCCCCGGGTTCGGCTCCGTCGCGAAATACACGGCCGTCTCCACGCTGGAAGCGAGCCTGGACGTGGCATCCATGGCGGACACCTCGACCAAGGTCTTCATCCTGGAAGTGATGGGCCGCCACGCGGGCTGGATCGCCGCGGCCTCGGGCCTCGCCGGCGAAGGCGCGGACGCGCCGCCGCACATCATCCTGTTCCCCGAGCGCACGTTCGACGAAGCCGCCTTCCTCGCCAAGGTGAAGGCCACGGTGGAACGCGTGGGCTGGTGCACCGTGGTCGCGTCCGAAGGGCTGCTCAACGCGGACGGGCAATTCCTCGCCGAAGCCGGCACGCGCGACGCCTTCGGCCACAGACAGCTTGGCGGCGTGGCCCCGGTGCTCGCGGCCCTGGTGAAGGAAAAGCTCGGCTACAAGTACCACTGGGCCCTGCCCGACTACCTGCAGCGTTCCGCGCGCCACCTGGCGTCGAAGACGGACGCCGACCAGGCCTACGCCGTGGGCAAGGCCGCCGTCGACTACGCGCTGGCCGGCATGAACGCGGTGATGCCGGTGATCGTGCGCACCAGCGACGCGCCGTATCGCTGGAAGATCGAACCCGCCCCGCTGTCGAAGATCGCCAATCGCGAAAAGAAGATGCCGGCGAGCTTTCTCACCCGCGACGGCTTCGGCATCACCGCCGCAGCCCGCCGCTACCTGTCGCCGCTGATCCAGGGCGAAGCGCCGCCGCCGTACGGCAAGAACGGACTGCCGCAGTACGCGACGCTGAAGAACGCCAGGGTGCCGCAGAAGCTGGCGCCGTTCGGCCGATAAGCGTCATCGCAGGAAGCGCTCCAGGCTCACCCGGTAGTCGGCGTGATCCTGGATGTCGTTGTGTCCGGCCTCCGCCACCTGTTGCAACACGAGCGGCTCTTGGCCGCGGGTCACGGTCACGGTCACCAACTGCAGCATCGTCCGCAAGGAATTCAACGCCTCCCGCGATTCCTGTACGCCAATTCAGATGGATAAGCCGAGGCTGAAAGCTTGCACGACGCCTTCGAAAAATCACGCCCGGCGTTCAGGCGCAGATTTTTACGATGCAATTGCCCGATAAATCCTATGTATGGCGACGACGGGCACTCCTAGGAGGATGCGATGAAGACTCTATCCAGCGTGTTCGTAGCCCTGGCCTTGCTGGCCGGCAGCGGCGCGGCGTCGGCCGACCCCTGGCACGACCATGACCGGGGTCGCGGCCATTACGACGACCACGGCCGTGGCCGCGGACACGACCGTGACCGCCACGACCACTGGGAACGCCGCTACTACAGCGACCGCGGCTACTACGGCCGCCCGCATCGCTGGGAACGCGGCTACCGCTATGACGGACCCATGTACATCGTGAACGACTACCGGGGTTATCGCCTCGCGCCCCCGCCCTATGGCTACCGCTGGGTGCGCAACGACAGCAGCTACCTGCTGGTATCGATCGGCGACAACATGATTCTGGACATGGTCGTGCGCTGATACCTCGGCGCAACTTATAAATCACCTGGGCGGTGCCGCAAGGCGCCGCCTTTTTTGTGACCCGGTGCCGCAGCGCGCTGCGTCGCACAACACGACTGTCGTCAGCCTCTGTCTATACTCCGGGGGACCGCCCTTTCTGGGCGGCCGCCGTATCGGGGGTGCCGATGGGTGGCCCCGGTGCATATCGCTACCATTCCCGGGGAGGCTCCGATGCTGCAGCAGTATGGCTTGTGGATCGTGCTGGCTTGTGCGGTCCTGGCGGTTCTCTACGGCGCACTATCCGTGCGCTGGATCTTGGCGAAATCGCCCGGCAACGCACGCATGCAAGAGATCGCTTCCGCGATCCAGGAAGGCGCGAAGGCGTATCTCAACCGCCAGTACACCACCATCGGCGGCGTCGGCGTGGTGTTGTTCCTCATCATTGGTTTCGCCCTGGACTGGGGCACGGCCATCGGTTTCGCGATCGGCGCGGTGCTGTCCGGCGCCACCGGCTACATCGGCATGAACGTTTCCGTGCGCGCCAACGTACGCACCGCGGAAGCCGCGCGCGGCGGCCTGGCCGCGGCGCTGAACGTGGCGTTCCGCGGCGGCGCCATCACCGGCATGCTGGTGGTGGGGCTGGCCCTGCTGGGCGTCACGGCCTATTACGTCGTGCTGGGACACATGGGCTACGAAACCATGCATGCGCTGCATGCGCTGGTGGGGCTGGCCTTCGGTTCGTCGCTGATCTCGATCTTCGCCCGCCTGGGCGGCGGCATCTTCACCAAGGGCGCGGACGTGGGCGCCGACCTGGTGGGCAAGGTGGAAGCCGGCATCCCTGAGGATGATCCGCGCAATCCCGCCGTGATCGCCGACAACGTGGGCGACAATGTGGGCGACTGCGCGGGCATGGCCGCCGACCTGTTCGAAACCTACGCGGTGACGCTGATCGCCACCATGCTGCTCGGCGGCGTGCTGGCCGAGCAGACCGGCAGCAACGGCGTGCTGTATCCGCTGGTGCTGGGCGGCGCGTCCATCGTGGCCTCGGTGATCGGTACCTTCTTCGTGAAGGCGCGCGGCACCAAGATCATGAACGCGCTATATGCGGGCGTGGCCGTGTCGGCGGTGTTGGCGGCGATCGCCTTCTGGCCCATCACCAGCCAGCTGATGGCCGAGTCGGCTTACGGCGTGGGACGCCTGTATGGTTGCGCGCTGATCGGCCTGGTGCTGACGGGTGCGATGGTGGTGATCACCGAGTACTACACCGCCACCGAGTACAAGCCGGTGCAGCACGTGGCGCAGGCATCGACCACCGGCCACGCGACCAACATCATCGCGGGCATCGGCGTGTCGATGAAATCCACCGCGCTGCCGGTGCTGGCGGTGTGCGCGTCCATCTGGGGCGCGTATCAGCTGGGCGAACTGTATGGCATCGCCATCGCCGCCACGGCCATGCTGAGCATGACCGGCATGATCGTGGCGCTCGACGCCTATGGCCCGATCACCGACAACGCCGGCGGCATCGCCGAGATGGCCGAGCTGCCGCCGGAAGTGCGCGCGGTGACCGATCCGCTCGACGCCGTGGGCAACACCACCAAGGCGGTGACCAAGGGCTACGCCATCGGCTCGGCCGGCCTTGCCGCGCTGGTGCTGTTCGCCGACTACACGCACAACCTCAACCAGCACCTCAACCTGACGGATTTCCGCTTCGACCTGTCCAACCCGTACGTGATCATCGGCTTGTTGATCGGCGGCCTGATCCCCTACCTGTTCGGCGCGATGGCCATGGAAGCGGTGGGCCGCTCGGCCGGTGCCGTGGTGGAAGAAGTGCGCCGCCAGTTCCGCGAGATCAAGGGCATCATGGAAGGCACCACCAAGCCCGACTACTCGCGCGCGGTGGACATGCTCACGCGCTCGGCCATCAAGGAAATGCTGGTGCCATCATTGCTGCCGGTGCTGGTGCCCGTGGTGGTGGTGTTCGGCTTCAAGTGGCTGGGCGGCCCCGAGGCCGGCGCGCAGGCGCTGGGCGGCGTGCTGATCGGCACCATCGTCACCGGACTGTTCGTGGCGATCTCCATGACCACCGGCGGCGGCGCGTGGGACAACGCCAAGAAGTACATCGAGGACGATCACTTCGGCGGCAAGGGCTCCGACGCGCACAAGGCCGCCGTCACCGGCGACACCGTGGGCGATCCGTACAAGGACACGGCAGGCCCGGCGGTGAATCCGCTGATCAAGATCATCAATATCGTGGCGCTTTTGTTGATTCCGCTGCTGTAACCGTGCGGTGCAATGCCCGATCACGACGGTGGCGATCGGGCGAACCCGCATGGCGCATTGGCTCCCTCTCCCCAGAGGGGAGAGGGTTGGGGTGAGGGGCCACGCTGGCCTCAGTTCTCTTTGTTCCATCCTCCGCGTAAAAAGCGGGCTCAAAACGACGCCCCCGCAAGCACCCGCCCCTCACCCCGGCCCTCTCCCCAAAGGGGAGAGGGAGAAGTGCGGTGCCCTGACTTTCGCCACGCGCCCCGGGCCTTGCGCGCCAACACACTCGGTTTTCCCGATGCACTCATCCAAGGACACGGCATGACATCCAAGACCACACTCTGGCTGGCACTCGCGCTGGGCATCACACTAGGCGGCATGACGCACGCAGCCGACAACATCAGCCCCTCCGCCAAGGATCCCAATCTCTGGCTGGAAAACATCGACGGCACCAGGCAGCTCGACTGGGTCAAGCAGCAGAACGCCGAGACGGTGAAGAAATACGCCGACAGCGCCGAGTTCAAGCAGCTCGATGCGCGCCTGCTCGAAGTGCTCGATTCCAACGACCGGATTCCCATGGTCAGCAAGATCGGCGATCACTTCTACAACTTCTGGCGCGACAAGGAACATCCCAAGGGCCTGTGGCGCCGCACGACGCTGGACGAGTACCGCAAGGACAAGCCGAACTGGGAAACGGTGATCGATCTCGACGCGCTCTCGGCGGCCGAGAAGGAAAACTGGGTATGGCACGGCGCCGGCTGCCTCAAGCCGGAGTACCGTCGCTGCACCGTGTTCCTTTCGCGCGGCGGCGCGGACGCCAGCGTGATGCGCGAGTTCGACCTCAAGGACAAGCAGTTCGTGAAGGGCGGCTTCGAGCTACCCGAAGCCAAGATGGACGTGAACTGGATGGACGGCGACCATCTCTACGTCGCCACCGATTTCGGACCGGGCTCGATGACCAAGTCGAGCTATCCGCGCATCGTCAAGGAATGGAAGCGCGGCACGCCGCTGTCCAGCGCGACCACCGTGTACGAGGCCAAGGACGATGACATGTCGGTCTCGGCCACGCGCGACCAGACGCCCGGTTTCCAGCGCGACTTCGTGACGCGCCAGATCGCCTTCTACGACAGCGAGACCTTCCTGCGCGGCAAGGACGGCAAGCTCACCCGGATCGACGTGCCCACCGACGCCAGCACCGACGTGCATCGCGAGTGGCTGCTGATCGAGCCGCGCAGCGACTGGACAGTTGGTGGCAAGACCTACAAGTCCGGCTCGCTGCTCGCCGCGAAGTTCGACGATTACATGGCCGGCAAGCGCGACATCACGGTGCTGTTCGAGCCCACGGAGACCACCGCGCTCGACGGGTATTCGTGGACGCGCCACCAGGTGATCCTCAACGTGATGGACAACGTGGTGAACAAGCTGGAAGTGCTCACGCCCGGCGAAGGCGCGTGGAAGCGCGAGCCGCTGGGCGGCGCGCCGGCCTTGTCCACCATCGCCGCGGCCGCGGTGGATGAAGACGACGGCGACGACTACTTCCTCACCGTGTCCGGCTTCCTGCAGCCCACCACGCTCTACTACGGCACGCTGGGCCAGGGCGATGCGCAGGCGATCAAGCACAGCCCGAGCTTCTTCGATGCCTCGAAGTACGCGGTGAGCCAGCACTTCGCCACCTCCAGGGACGGCACGCGCGTGCCCTACTTCGAGATCGCGCCGAAGAACCTCAAGGCCGACGGCAAGAACCCCACCCTGCAATACGGCTACGGTGGCTTCGAGGTTTCGCTGCAGCCCGCCTACAGCGGTGGCGTCGGGCGTGCGTGGCTGGAGAAGGGCGGCGTGTATGTCATCGCCAACATCCGCGGCGGCGGCGAGTACGGCCCGCGCTGGCACAAGGCCGCACTGAAGGCCGACCGCCTGCGCGCCTATGAGGATTTCGCCGCGGTGTCGCAGGATCTGTTCAAGCGCAACATCACCTCGCCGCAGCACCTGGCCGCCATGGGCGGCAGCAACGGCGGCCTGCTGATGGGCAACATGCTCACACTGTATCCGCAGCTCTATGGCGCCATCGTGAGCCAGGTGGCGTTGCTCGACATGCAGCGCTACACCCACCTGTCGGCGGGCGCCTCGTGGATCGCCGAATACGGCGATCCGGACAAACCGGCGGAATGGGCGTGGATCCAGAAATTCTCGCCGTACTTCAACGCCAAGGCCGGCCAGAAGTACCCGCCCGTGCTGTTCACCACCTCCACGCGCGACGACCGCGTGGGCCCGGTGCATGCACGCAAGATGGCCGCGAAGCTGCAGGCGCTGGGCTATGACGCCAGCTTCTACGAGAACATCGAAGGCGGCCACGGCGCGGCGGCGGACAACAAGCAATCCGCCTTCATGAACGCGCTGGGCTATACCTACCTGTGGGATCACGTGAAGTAAGCGGGCTTCCTGCGTACCATGGTGCGCTGGCATAAGCCGGCGCATCTTTTTTGTCCGCATGAGCAACCTCACGATCCGCCCCGAACTGCGTGAATGGATTCTCTCCACCAGCCGCTCCGGCTGCAGCCTCAGCGACCTGCTGAAGATGCTCAAGGACGCCGGCTACGGCGGTGAACAGAGCCGCCAGATCGTCGCCCGCGTATTGAACCTGCCCTTGGCCACGGTCATGGCGGCAGCCAAGAACAAGGTCGTCGGCGTGCGAACCCGCCATCCGCAGGCGCCTGTGCAGATCGTCGGCGATCATCCGGTGAAGATCACCGTGAGTACCGACGCGCCCGTGGTGCGCGTGCTGGAACACCTGCTTACGCCGGAGGAATGCGACGGGCTGATCGCGGAGGCGAAACCCCGCCTGGCCCGCTCGCTGACGGTGGACGTCGATGGCCGCCATCAGACCGACGAACGTCGCACCAGCCAGGGCATGTTCTTCGCCATCGGCGAGTCGCCGCTGGTGCAACGCATCGAGCAGCGCATCGCCGATCTGCTCGCCATTCCCGTCAATCACGGCGAAGGCCTTCAGATCCTGCATTACCAGCCCGGCCAGGAATACGAGCCGCATTTCGACTGGTTCAACCCCGACCAGCCGGGTTTCTCCGCCGTCACCGCGCGTGGCGGGCAGCGCATCGCCAGCGTGGTGATATATCTCAACACGCCCGAGGAAGGCGGCGGCACGGCCTTCCCACGCATCGGCCTCACCGTGACGGCCATGCGCGGTTCAGCCGTCTATTTCGCCTACGACACCGGCGACGAAGCCTCGCTGCACGCCGGGCTGCCTGTGATCAAGGGCGAAAAGTGGATTGCCACCAAGTGGTTACGGGAGCGTCCCTACCAGGCCTGAAGGCCCGCCCCAGGCCGGTCTCAGACTGAACTGCAACCGCCCCGCGAGCGCGCAGGGCTGCTGCGGCGCACCACCTTTTGCCGTAATATTTCCAGTCTTTGCACTCACTTAAGCCTAAGGACACGCACATGGGTCTGCACCTCGTACCCGCCGGCCGCAAGGTTCCGGACGAAATCAACGTCATCATCGAAATCCCCAAGGATGCGGAGCCCGTCAAGTACGAGGTGGAGAAGGAAAGTGGCGCGATCTTCGTCGACCGCATCCTGTCCACGCCCATGCGCTACCCCTGCAACTACGGCTACGTGCCGGGCACGCTGGGCGGCGACGGCGACCCGCTCGACGCGCTGGTGATCCTGCCGCTGCCGCTGGTGCCGGGCGCGGTGATCCGCTGCCATCCGGTGGGCATGCTCAAGATGACCGACGAGGCCGGCAGCGACGAGAAGCTGGTGGTGGTGCCGGTGGAGAAGATCTTCGCCGGCTATGCGCACATCAAGGACATCAAGTCCGTCTCCGGCCACTGGCTGGAGCGCATCGGCCACTTCTTCGAGCACTACAAGGACCTGGAGAAGGGCAAGTGGGTCAAGGTGGAAGGCTGGGTCGGCGCCGACGAAGCCAAGGCCGAGATCGAAGCCGGCATCGCGCGCTACCAGGCTGACAAGAAGGCCTGAGCCAGGAGTTCTGTCCAACATCTCACGCGTGCGCCTCTATACCCTCACGTCATTCCGGCGCAGGCCGGAATGACGTGAGGGAAATGAACTTCACGGAGATGGATGGACAGATTCCAGCTCGCAAGACAAAAGCGCCGCCCTCGGGTGGCGCTTTTTTTGCGCCCCTCGTCAGCTCCGCGAGGCTTCCACGGCGGCCGACGCGGTCTGCCCCGGGAAGGCGCTGCCATCGTCCATGCCGGTCAGCCACCACATCACGACGCTGGCGAACAGCACGGCCAGCGCCACGGTGGCGAGCACGGTACTGAGAACCGCATGTCCCTGGCGGGCGTTGTCCGGTGTCGGCATGACGCGTCTCCTGGTGGCGATGTAGCTATTCCAACGCGCATGCCGGCCTTTCCGATGACCGATACCGGCCAACGAAAAACGGCCGGGCTGAGGCCGGCCGTTCTCGTGTCGCAAGAGTCTTCGGGCGTAACGCCGCGGCGGGTTTCCTCGCCCATCGTTCCAGCGGAATCCTCGCCGCCGGAACGCCATACCGCCATCAAGCCTTGTGGTAGACCTCGGAGCCCTGCTGGCGGAATTCGGCGGCCTTCTCCGCCATGCCCTCTTCCAGCGCGGCCGCTTCGCCCGTGCCATGCTCGGCGGCGTAGTCGCGCACGTCCTGCGTGATCTTCATCGAGCAGAACTTCGGGCCGCACATGGAGCAGAAGTGCGCGCTCTTGTGCGCGTCCTTCGGCATGGTCTCGTCGTGGAACTCGCGGGCCTTTTCGGGATCGAGACCGAGGTTGAACTGATCTTCCCAGCGGAACTCGAAGCGCGCCTTCGACAGCGCGTTGTCGCGCACCTGCGCGCCCGGATGGCCCTTGGCCAGGTCCGCCGCATGGGCGGCGATCTTGTAGGCGATGATGCCGTCGCGCACGTCCTGCTTGTTCGGCAGGCCCAGGTGCTCCTTCGGCGTGACGTAGCAGAGCATGGCGGTGCCGAACCAGCCGATCATCGCCGCGCCGATGGCGCTGGTGATGTGGTCGTAGCCCGGCGCGATGTCGGTGGTCAGCGGCCCCAGCGTGTAGAACGGCGCCTCGTGGCACTTCTCCAGCTGGCGCTCCATGTTCTCCTTGATGAGCTGCATGGGCACGTGGCCGGGGCCTTCGATCATCACCTGCACGTCGTGCTTCCATGCGATCTGGGTGAGTTCGCCCAGCGTGTCCAGCTCGCCGAACTGCGCGGCGTCGTTCGCGTCGGCGATCGAGCCCGGACGCAGGCCGTCGCCGAGGCTGAAGGACACGTCGTACGCCTTCATGATCTCGCAGATGTCTTCGAAGTGCGTGTAGAGGAAGTTTTCCTTGTGATGCGCCAGGCACCACTTGGCCATGATCGAGCCGCCGCGCGACACGATGCCCGTCACGCGCTTGGCGGTCAGCGGCACGAAGCGCAGCAGCACGCCGGCGTGGATGGTGAAGTAGTCCACGCCCTGCTCCGCCTGCTCGATCAGCGTGTCGCGGAATATGTCCCAGGTGAGGTCCTCGGCCACGCCGCCGACCTTCTCCAGCGCCTGGTAGATCGGCACCGTGCCGATCGGCACCGGCGAGTTGCGGATGATCCACTCGCGCGTCTCGTGGATGTGCTTGCCGGTGGAAAGATCCATCACCGTGTCGCCGCCCCAGCGGATCGACCACACCAGCTTCTCCACTTCCTCGGCGATGCCGGAACTCACCGCGCTATTACCGATGTTCGCGTTGATCTTGGTGAGGAAGTTGCGGCCGATGATCATCGGCTCCGCTTCTGGATGGTTGATGTTGGCAGGGATGATGGCGCGGCCGCGGGCCACTTCGTCGCGCACGAATTCCGGCGTGATCAGCCTGGGCAGCGCGGCGCCGAACGACTCGCCCGGATGCTGGTTGCGCAGCGCGCTGTCGCGCAACGCTTCGATGCGCTGGTTCTCGCGGATGGCGATGTATTCCATCTCCGGCGTGATTTGCCCCAAACGCGCGTAGTGCATCTGCGTCACGTTGGCGCCCGCCTTGGCGCGGCGCGGCGCGCGCGTGGCGGTGAAGCGGAAGGCATCGAGCTTGGGGTCGGCGGCGCGCTGGCGGCCGAAGGCCGAGCTCAGGCCATCGAGCTGCTCGGTGTCGCCGCGCTCGGCGATCCACGCGGCGCGCAGCGCTGGCAGGCCGGTGACCAGGTCCACCTTGTAGTCGGGATCGGTGTATGGGCCGGAGGTGTCGTACACAGTGACCGGCGGGTTTTCCTCGCCGCCGAACAGGGTCGGCGTCTGCGCCTGGCAGATTTCCCGCAGCGGCACCTTCAGGTCGGGGCGGCTGCCCTGCACGTAGATCTTGCGCGAGCCCGGAATCGGGCGCGTCACGGCTTCGGAGAGTTCCTGCGCGGCGCGCGCAAGGTCATTGGGCAGGGCATTCATCGGCTTTCGTCCGTCGGCTTGAAGCGGTGTCCCGGGAGGGACGTGCTTTTGTTGGGGAATCCACACAAGAGCGTGCGGCGTGTTGCGAAAGGCTTCGCAGACCAGCAACAGAAGCGACGGCGACGGTCGCACGGGTTCGGCCCCGTGCGGCGAAGCTCCCTACAGCGGTACTAGCCGCATCAGGTTCGAAGGGACTCTCTCAGCCGGTTGTTCCGGCACCCCCGCTTCAAGGGCCTATTTGAGCACGAAGCGGAGGAGGCCGCGAGTGCGACGGCCTCGACAACCCTGAATGGGCCGGGCTCAGCGGGGCAGATAGGCCCTCAGGAACATGTCCACGCCGTCACGGGCGGTCTGTTCCAGCTCCGCGGCGTAGGATTGGGCGCACTCTTCGCAGCCGAACATGCGGCGCATGAGCATTTCGCCCTTGATCAGGGAAATGAACTGTCCGGCGGCGCGGTGGACATTGGGGATGTCCAGCTTGCCGTCGTCAACCGCCAGTTGCAGAAGCCGTTTCATGAGCTCCTGGTTGCGGCTGGGGCCTTCTTCCCACAGCAGCTTGCCGTAGCGGGGATTGCCCTGGCGGCAGTCGCTGAGAATGGCGCGGAAGGTGCCCACGTTCTGCACGTCGCAATCCAGCCGCACGTGGTGCAGGGCAATGCGCTCCAACGTCTCGCCGATGTCCTCGTCCGGGACGTACTGGTAGGTGTCCTCCGGCAGGATGTCCTGGATGCGGGAGCGGATGACCTCGCGGAACAGGTTGTCCTTGTCGCCGAAGTGGCTGTAGACGGTGAGCTTGGACACGCCCGCCTCCGCCGCCACGGCGTCCATGCTGGTGCCGGCGAAGGCATTGCGGATGAACAGGGCCTTGGCGGCCTCGAGGATCGCCGCGCGCTTTTCCATGTCCTTGGGACGGCCGGGCCCCTGAGGCTTGGTCTGCGGGATCGTGCTCATGGCTATACCTTCACAAATGGCTTCACAAATGGGTAACGCCCGTTTAGTATACGCGGCGGTTTAGTTATTTTCCACGGCCAAGATACACGGCTTCGTTCATGTCCACCACTATCTCCGAACTTTCTCTTAGCCCGGCCTACCGCCTCGCGCAGCGGGCGCTCGCCCTGTGGCTCGAGCGCGGACGCGGCGGTGCCCGGCAGTCGGGTTTCGCGGCGCGCGTGGCGCTGTCCGGGCTGGACGCCGTCGAGCGTGGCCGGATCGCCCGCTGGCTGGCCTGGCTGGAGGTGGCGGCACAGAGCCGCGGCCTCGCCTCGCCGGCCACCCGCGTGCTGCGCCTTGACGCATCCTTGCATCAGGCCATGCAAGATGCTCTGGCGCGTCTGCCCGGTCAGACGGCTGTCGCACACAAGGGGAACCATAGGCGCAGTGCCTGAAGGCCATGCGAAACGCGAAGTGTCCGCGGACACCGCGCCACGCATGACTTCCGTCAACCGAGCGCGATGACTTCCGGCACTTCGTGCCGTATGGACGAGACTGCAGGCTTTGCACATTGTCGGAAGATGGCTAAGCGCTTATGATTTTTAGCCTTTTTTCCGATCCAATTTGGGACGTAGCAACATGGCGATGAACTTCGAACAGGCGCGAGTGAACATGGTGGAAAACCAGGTGCGCCCCTGGGAGGTGCTGGATGCCCGCGTGCTGGACGTGCTGGGCAGCGTGCGCCGCGAGGATTTCGTTGCCCCGGAGCACCGCAAGCTGGCGTTCGCCGACCTCTGCCTGCCGCTGGGACATGGCGAGGTGATGATGAAGCCGGTGGTCGAGGGCCGCGTGCTGCAGGCGCTGGAACTGACCCCGAACGACCAGGTGCTGGAAATCGGCACGGGCTCGGGCTTCCTTACCGCCTGCATGGCCAAGCTCGCCGGCCACGTCACCAGCCTGGACATCCATGCCGACTTCGTCACCGCCGCCAGCCAGCGCCTGGCGAATGCGGGCATCGCCAATGCGAAGCTCGAAGTGGGCGAAGCGGTGAACGGCTGGCAGCCGACCGGCACGTTCGACGTGCTGGTGGTGACCGGCGCGGTGTACCAGATCCCGCAGCGCTTCCTGGGCTGGCTCAAGCCCGGCGGCCGCCTGCTGGTGGTGCGCGGCGAATCTCCCGTGCAGCACGTGCTGCTGCTGACGCACGAAGGCAACGGCCGCTATCGCGAAGAGTCGCTGTTCGAAACCGACCTGCCGTACCTGAAGCACGCCGAGCCGCCGCGCCGCTTCGTTTTCTGAACCTATTTCCCCATACATGAGGCAACCCATGCGCTTGAAGCTTCTGACCCTTGCCCTGGCCCTGTCGGCGTTCCCGCTGGCCGGCCACAGCGAGGACTTGCTGGATGCATACCGAGAAGCCCGCGCCAATGATCCGGTGCTGTCGCAGGCGGAAGCCACCCGCCTGGCCACCGGTGAAGGCGTCACTCAGGCGCGTGCGTTGATGCTGCCTCAGCTCAACGGCAGCTTCGGCCTGCAGCAGCAGTCCGGCAGCAGCAGCCAGTCGAGCCTGCTCTCGTCCGACGCCGGCCATTCGCGCACGCGCTCGTTGTCCGCCACGCTGACGCAGTCGATTGTCGACCTGAGCCAGTGGGCCAACCTGTCGGCCGCCAAGTCGCAGGCTTCCTCGCAGGACTCCGCGTACGAAGCCTCGCTGCAGAATCTGTACGTGCGCGTCACCACGGCCTATTTCGGCGTGCTGACCAGCCAGGATGCGCTGGTGTTCGCCAAGGCCAACGAAGACGCCTACAAGGAGGCCTATGACCAGGCCGACCAGCGCTTCAAGGTGGGCCTTTCCGCCGTGACGGACGTCTATCAGGCCAAGTCGTACTACGAGCTGGCCAAGGCGCAGACCATCGCCGCGCAGAACACGCTCAACGATGCCAAGGAAGCGCTGACCCAGATCACCGGCAAGCCGGTGGGCGACCTGAAGAAGCTGCGCGAAGATCTTCCGCTGACGCCGCCGAACCCGGCCGATCCGAACGCCTGGGTGCAGGCCGCGCTGCAGTCGAACGCCACGATCCAGTCCAACCAGTACACGGTCCAGGCCGCCGAGCACAGCATCGATGCGGCGCGTGCCGGCCATCTGCCCACCCTCAATGCCAGCGTGACGCGCGGCAAGAGCACCGAATGGCTTGAGAACGGCAGCCGCTCCAGCGGCTACGGCAATGGCCAGTACGGCACGACGATTGGCCTTTCGGTGAACATCCCGATCTTCTCGGGCGGCGCCACGCAATCGCGTGTCCGCCAGTCGATCTACCAGCGCGACGAAGCGCAGGATGCCCTGGAATCCACCCGCCGTCAGGTGGTGCGCGATACGTTGAACTACTACCGTTCCGTACTCGCCGGCATCAGCCAGGTGGAAGCCAACAAGGCGTCGGTCGACTCCGGCCAGAAGGCGCTGGAAGCTACGCGCGCCGGTTTCGACGTGGGCACGCAGACCATGCTGAACGTGCTCAACGCGATTCAGACCCTGACCCAGGCCGAGAGCAGCTACTCGCAGTCCCGCCACCAGCTGGTGCTGGACCAGCTGCAGCTGAAGCAGTCGGCCGGCTCCATCGACGTGAAGGACATGGAACTGGTCAACGCGATGCTGCAGTAAGCGCACATCGAGCGCACCGAAACGACGAGGCCGGGCAAGTCCCGGCCTCTTTGTTTTCAGCTTTCAGCCACGCGGCGGACGCATGGACGTCTATTCCTGCAGCAGTTCGTCGATCATGCCCATCACGCGCTTGACCGCACCGCGCTCGCTGTCGAACACGATGCGCGCGGCCTCGCCCATGCGCTGGCGCTCCGCCGGATCACGCAGCAGCTGCAGCACCGCCGCGCCAAGCTCGTCGGCGGTATTCACCCGCGACGCGCCACCCTCGCGGATCAGGGTGAGCGTGATCTCCTCGAAATTGAAGGTATGCGGCCCCACCAGCACAGGCGTGGACAAGGCGGCCGGTTCCAGCACGTTGTGCCCGCCGATAGGCACCAGGCTGCCGCCGACGAAGGCGAGTTCCGAGGCGGCGTAGAACGGCATCAGCTCGCCCATGGCGTCGATCACGAACACCTGGTGCGCGGCCGAGGGCACGCGGTCGGCGCTGCGCGTACCCACACTGAAGCCCAGGCTGCGGGCCGAGCTTTCCACCAGCTTGAAGCGCTCGGGATGGCGCGGAGCGATCAGCAGCAGCGCATCGGGCCAGCGCGTGAGCACTTCCAGATGGGCTTCCAGCACGGGCAGTTCCTCGCCTTCGTGCGTGCTGCCGGCAATCCACACGGGACGCAGGTGCCCCCACTGCTCACGCAGTTCCTCGCCGTTGCGCTCGGCGTCGTACGGCACCGGCATGTCGAACTTCAGGTTGCCGGTGACCACGATCTTGTCGCTATCGGCGCCCAGCTCGCGGTAGCGCGCCGCGTCGGTGCGCGACTGCGCGGCGATCTGGTGCACGCAGCGGAGCGCCTGCGCCACCAGGCTGCCCATGGGCTTGTAGCCGCGCAGCGAGCGTTCCGACAGCCGCGCATTGACGATCATCAGGGGAATGCCGCGGTTCCTGCAGGCGAAGTACAGGTTCGGCCAGATTTCGGTTTCCACGATGATGGCCAGCCGTGGCCTGACCCGTTTGAAGAAGCGCGACACCGCGAACGGCAGGTCATACGGAAGATAGACGTGGAACACGCTGTCGCCGAACAGCTGCCGCACGCGCTCCGAGCCGGTGGGCGTCACCGTGGTGACCACCAGCGGGGCGTTGGGATAATCCGCCTGCAAGGCCTTGATCAAGGGCTCGGCGGCATTGACCTCGCCCACCGATACCGCGTGCACCCACAGGCTACCGCTCAGCCCGGGCGACTCGAAGAAGCCGAAGCGTTCGCGCCAGCGCTTGTGGTAATCGCGGTAGCGCACGCCACGCGCCAACAGCCGCAGCACGATCAGCGGCGTCACCAGGTACATGGCGAGGGTGTAGAGATAGCGCAACGGCAAGCCCATCGGAGGCGGCGGGCCAGTATATCGGCTCGGGGCCGCGCGCCCCGCCACGACGGCTTCGCAGGCGGCGGCCCGCTTCGCTATCCCCTACAATGCGGGCGATGCCCGGCATGCCCCGTCCCACGTTCACCCGCTCCCTGCTCACTCCAACGCACTGGCCTGCATGGCTGGGAGTGGGCGTGATCTGGCTTATCGCCCACTTGCCACGCCGGTGGCTGATGGCGCTCGGGCGCGGACTGGGCTGGCTCGTGCAGCGCGTGCCCTCCCCGCGCCGCCATATCGCCGAGGTGAACATCGCCCTGTGCTTTCCCGAGCTGTCGGCACGGGAGCAGGCGCGGCTGGTCGACGCCCACCTGCGTGACATCGGCCTGATGATGATGGAGTTCGCGCTGGGCTGGATGGGCAGCGAGCGCGCCATCGCCAACGTGCCGGTGACCATCGAAGGCCTGGAGCATCTGGAAGCGGCGCGCGCGCAGGGCAAGGGCGTGCTGCTGGTCGGCGGGCATTTCTCGCATCTGGAGCTGTGCGCGCGCCTGGTTTCCCAGCGCATCCGCATCTCGGGCATGTACCGCCGGATGGATTCGCCCGTGTTTGAATGGGCCGTGCTGCGCGCGCGCCTCGACTATGCGCAAGCCATGTTCGAGAAGGACGACATCCGCGGCACGGTGAAGCACCTGCGCAGCGGCGGCACGCTCTGGTACGCGCCCGACCAGGACATGCGCAGCAAGGACAATGTGTTCGTGCCGTTCTTCGGCGTGCCGGCGGCCACCATCACCGCTACCCATCACCTGGCCCGTTTGTCCGGCGCGTTGGTGATCCCGTTCCATCATCGCCGCCTGCCCGGCAATGCTGGCTATGCCCTCACATTGGGCGCGCCGCTGGAGCCGTTCCCCACCAACGACACGCTGGAAGACACCGCGCGCGTCAACGCCTGCATCGAAACCATGGTGCGCGCCGCGCCCGAGCAATACCTGTGGGTGCACAAGCGTTTCAAGACGCGTCCCGAAGGCTTGCCCTCGGTGTACTGATGTACGGCTGGGCAACGCGCCCTGCGACAGGTTAATGACAGTCTGTACGTGTAAAAACGTACGAATATTTTTCCCCACGATCCCCCACATGACTCTCCGGCTGTTTCTGCGCTCGCTGCGCCAACGCCGCGATTGGCGTGGCTCGCCTCCCAAGCGCCTCGCCGCCGGCCTGAAGTACATCGCCCGCAGTGCCCGCATGGCGCGTCGCCAGTCCGCGTGGCTGGCCGAGCTGTATGGCTCGCCGCGGCTGACGGCCATCCTTGCGCACGATCCGCGCCTGCACGAGCGTTGGCATCATCACTACATCAATCGCCGCATGGGCCGCGCCGAGCGCATGGCCGTCATCAGCGGGCACTATCGCTACGCGTTCCGGCAGCTGCCGCGGGCGATGGTCGATGCGGTGTACCTGCACGGCCGCCACGCTCTCGGCGCGCTCACGCTGAAGGACGGCAGCGAACTGGTGCTGGAGCTGCGCCGCCCGACCGGCCGGAGCCGCGAAGGCGAGCTCGCGCTATGCCTGGCCAACACGCAGGGCCAGGTGCTCACCTCCGCCATCTTCAGCATTGCCGATGACGGCAAGACCCTGCTGATCGGCTGCCTGCAGGGCGCCGCCGCCGAGCTGGGCCGCGAAGCCGTGCGCGAACTCACCAAGCAGTGCTATGGCCTGCGTCCGAAGAACCTGCTGTTTTCGCTGCTGCTGGCGTTCGGCTCGTTCACCGGCGCCACGCGGATTCTTGGCGTGAGCAACCTCACGCATCCGTTCGCGGGCGAGGCCGACAAGATCAAGGCCGACTACGACAGCTTCTGGGAGGAATGCCAGGGCGTGCTGCAGCCGGATGGCTTCTTCGCCCTGCCCACCGTGGAGCCGGAGCGCGACGAATCGCTGGTGGAAAGCAAGCATCGCTCCGCCTTCCGTCGCCGCGAAATGCTTCGCCGCGAAGCCTGCGCACGCCTGCTGGCGGCGCTGCGCGATCAACCGCTGCCGTTGTCGCAGGCCGCCTGACGCCGCGCGCACGACATCCCCGGCGTCGTTGCCGGGGATGCCGCGATCCTGCTTACTGCACGTTGACGAAGGCCTTCCAGGCCTTCAGCAGATTGTTGGCGTCCACCGAACCCAGGCCGGAAGCGAAACTCCAGCCCGGACGCGCGGCAAACGCTTCCGTGGTCGCGTTGTACTTGCTGGCGCTGGTCGAGGTCAGGCCCACCTGGATCGGCCCCAGGTACGAGTTCGGCAGGTTGCCGTAGTAGTAGCAATCGGGCGTGACCACGTTGGGCAACTGCTGCACACACTGCGTCGCGATGCTGCCGCGCGTGACGTTGTGGAACACGCACTTGCCGGTGCCCTTGGCGCCGTTGTCCGCGTTGCAAGCCGCCAGCGAAGCCGGGGGTGTGCCCTTAGCACCGCCGTACTCGTCCGCCGCCAGCGCGTACAGCGTGGGCGCCGCATTGCCCTGGTTAGGCGACAGGCCCTTCGCCGCCAAGCCCTGGTCGATCAGCGCCTGGATGCCCGCGAACATCGGCGAGGACAGCGAAGTGCCGCCAATCAGCGCGGTATCACCGGTAAAGCCCGGCGTGCACGGGTAGTAATACGAGCACACGATCACCCAGGTCGAACCGCCGTACGAACCGCCGAACAACGCCACGTCCGGCACGTCGCGCGACTGATCCTTCGCCGCGTTGTACACCAGCCGCTGCCACGCCGGCTTCGCGTCCACCGAGGACGGGCCGCCGCTGCCCGATTCCGACGTGATGTAGTAGCCGTACGGATCGAAGTTGAGGTACGCCTTGCAGAACGCCAGCGAGGTCGCATAGCCAAGCGACTTCGCCGCCACTTCATTGCCGCACGACTGGTTCCACGGGATTTCCGGCACGTACGACAGCGCCGAGCCGTAGACCGCGTTGAACGTGGAGCTGAAGTACTTCTTCGTGGTGCCGTCGAGGATGTCGGCCGTGTCGGTACCGCCCACCACCGTGTCGTTCGGCGACGTGCCGAAGGCATTGGCATCGATGCCCACGCCATTGATGAAGAAGCCGTTGAAGCTCGGGTTGGAGCCCGAGTCGCCGCTGGATACGAACACGGAAATGCCTTCCGCGTCCGCTTGCGCCCACATCAGGTCGATGGCCGTCTTGCTGGCCGCGTCGGTGAAGCCTTCGCCATAGCCATAGCTCGCGCTGATGATGTTGGGCCGGTTGGTGCCGTTGATCAGGTTGGTGGCCGCGGTGAACACGCCTCCAAAGAAATTGCTGGAGTTGGAGTCATCGCAGCTGGCCAGCCAGATGTTGGCGCCAGGCGCCATGGCGGTGGACCATTCGGCATCGAGCAAGGCCTCGAAATCGTCCTCGCCCGGGAAGGCGATGGTCGGATCGATGCAATTGGTGAAGCCGGTGGCCTGCGGCTGGAACTGCTTGAACGTGCCGCCGTAACTGGTCAGCCCGAACTGGCTCACGAAGTTGGTCCAGTCGTCCGGCACCATCGAGCTGTCCTCGACCAGTGCGATGGTGATGCCCGTGCCGGTCAGGCCCGCCGCATAGAGCTTGTCGGTGCCGTAGATCTTGGCCATGTCGTATGGCACCAGGCCACGCGCGCCATTGGTGAAGTTCACGGCCTGCGGCGTGACGCCCACGGCGTTCGTCTTCGGCTGCTGCACCTCGAAGCGCTGCGTGCTGGCATTGAACTGGCCGTAGGTCGGCTTGGTGTGCTGTGCCTGCGGATGCACGTCGTTGAGACCCGCCACGCCCGTCACCACGCTGGCCAGGGCCTGCGGAATGCTGATGTCGCCGGCATTGGCCACGTGCGAGGCGTTGTTGATGGTGTAGCGGTTCATCTGCGTGTGGAACGCGCGCTTGACCTGCCCCGCGTTGCCACTGAAGTCGATCTGCATCTTGTTGGCATATACGCCATTGACGGTGAAGCCCTGCGACTTCAGCCAACCGGTGACCGCCGCGATATCCGCATCGGCAACGCCAAAGCTCTGGCCGAACTGTGCGGGCGTGACCCACTGATGGAACTTCGGCGACGACGGATCGTGCTGCGCCGTGATCAATGCGTCCAGCGCCGCCTGGCGCTTGGCGCTGCGTTGCAGGATGAGGTTCATGTGATTCATCGGCGTCGCATCGTCCACCGCCTTGGTGGCGACCGACTTGTCGACGATGCCCAGATGGCTGCGCTGCAGCGTCGACGTCGCGCGGCTATCGATAGTCTGCGTGACCCTGGGCGCTTCGGCCGTATCGAGTCCGGCAGTGGCTGCGTTCTGCGCAGCGCCCGATTGTGCCCATGCCGCAATCGGCATACCCGCGAAAGCCAGGGTCATGGCCCCCAGCAGGTTCAGGTGCTCGTGTTTCATGCAATGTCTCCCAGATGTGATCCATTGAGAACAGGCAAGCTCCCCCTGTAGGTGAAACCAACACTGTTTCCCTCATGACCTCCTTTCCGATTCGCGCCGTACCAGAGACAAACACGCCCGCCGCGCCGCCGTACCGGCGACACGCTTCATTGCGGTAAAAGGGACCACCCTACATGCGGTGCGGAGCCATCTTCTCTGCGGGTCCGCACTACACGCCACTCACTAAGACCTACTGAGCGGCCGGAGTGTAGAACGCATGCTTGCCGCAGTAAGCACGCGCGAGGCAAAAACGTGCGGAACAGCGTGAACGATGCATCGACACCATGATAATCATCGCGTTGCAGCGTACTGCCACGTTGTATCCGCAGCACGCGAAGCATGACCTGCCGTGCGCAATTTCGTTCGTCCAAAAAACGGAATTGACGGCACGCTCACGAGCCGATGGCGTTATCGCTTGCGCGCGCATTCGAGCAAGGAATTTCGCCGGTGCAAGAGCTTTCGTCTCGCCGTACAGCGATTTAAACCGGTACTGAATCGCTCGGCGTAGGAAACGCGCTTACCGTGCCTTGCCGCGCGGCTTCCGCCTGGCCTGTTCGCGCGCCTCGTGCAGCTTCGCGTACTTGAGGAAGGCGTAGAACGCGCCGGTGACGCTCGCGATGAAGCCCGCCCAGCCATTGAGGAAGTAGCGCTTGCCGATGTATTGCCGCAGGAAGAACACCGGCGGATAGAACACCATGCGCAGGCCGGTGAAGCGCTGACGCCTGCGCAGTTTGTACGCCACCATGCCGTTGGTGTAGCGGTTGATCTTCTCCACGCGGGTGGCGATGTCGCCGTCGCCATCGTTGACGAAGTCGGCGCGCCACAGCGTCTTCACGGGGCCGGCGACTTCTACCGCCGCATGCACGTCGACGTCGTTCATGCCGCCGCGGCGGCGATCGAACAGGCGTAGATGGCCGTTGCGCCAGCTCCAGCGATGCTGCACCGTCCAGAACATGCGCTCGCGCCGCGGCAGCCGATAGCCGGCATAGCGCGGGCGCACCAGGGCGCGTTCGATTTCCTCGCGGGTGCCCGGCGAAAGGATTTCGTCCGCATCCAGGTTGAGGATCCACTCGTGGGTGGCCATGTCGTAGGCGCGCTGCTTCTGCGGCCCGTAGTCATCGAAGGGATGCACGGCAACGCGGGCGCCGTGTCGCTGCGCGATGGCGACCGTGTCGTCGGTGGAACCCGAATCGAGCACGAGGATTTCCTCGGCCCAGTCCACCTCGTCGAGGCAGGCGTCGAGCGTGTCCGCATTGTTGTAGGTGATGATCACCACCGACAGCGGTTCGCGCGTCATGCGGCTTCTCCCGACGAAGACGGAAACACATGCAGCGCCGCGCACCACAGGCCCAGCAGCCAGGCGAACAGCAGCCCCCACCAGGCCGAATAGAAGGCCAGATGGGTATTGAGCGGAAACAGCATCACCGCCAACGCCAGCGTGACCGGAAAGGCCCGTCCGCGCGCCGTGGCGCCCGCGCGTCGCCACGCGCGCATCGCCAGGCCGATGGCGGCCAGCCAGGACGCCATGCCGAGCACGCCGGTTTCGGTGAGCACTTCCAGCAGCCATTGATGCGCATGGCACGCGCCTTCGCCCGGCCCGCAGGCTTCCAGCGAGACCACAAAATGATCGTTCGGCGGCGCATAGTGCGGATAGGCGTAGCGATAGGCGCGCACGCCCACGCCGTTCACCGGATGCGCCTCGAACATCGCCACGCTGGTGCGCCAGATGTCCAGCCGTCCGCTCGTGGCCGCATCCAGCGATTGTCCCGAGCCGCCGAGCGCCTGCAGGGTGCGGTCCATGCGCAGCTGGAAGCGCTCAGAGGTTTTCCAGGCGATGCCGCCGGCCAGCAACACCATCGCGACGAGGCCGCCCGCGAACATCAGGAATCGCCACGGCGAGCGCGCCATGTGCCAGGCGAAACCCAGCCCCACCAGCGCGTAGCACAGCCAAGAGGCGCGCGAGCCGGACATCAGCACTGGCCCCAGCAGGAAGACGAAGGCCGCCAGCACGCCTTTCGTGCCCCAGCGGCGCTGCGCCGCCCACAGCACGAACGGCGCGAGCACCGACAGGCTGGGCCCCAGCTTCAGGTTGCCCGCGCCGAAGATGCCCGAGATGCGCTCAGGCTCCGCGTGGCCACCGAGGCTCCAGCCGGTGAGGATCTGCACCCACGCATCCAGCGCCCACAGCGCGAGTACCAACGCCACCGCCAGATAGAGCGCATCGAGCTTGTCCTCGCGGCGGATGGCGAAGCAGGCGTAGAGGCCCAGGGGCACGTAGCGCAGCAAGGCCGCCACCGTGCCCCAGCTCTTGCCTGGGGCCACCGAATCCACGGCGGAGATCAGCGCCGCGCCCACATAGCCGGCCAGCAGCCACAGCAGCAGCCGCGCGCCGGCGTGCTCGCGCAGCGCGGACGGGTGGCGCACGAACAGCAGCACCGCGCCGAGTGTGCACAGGAACGTGCCCAGCTCCGCGCTGCGCCCGAAGGGCAGCAGCGCGATCACCAGCCAGAACGGCAACAAGGGGGAACGCAGCCAGGCCTTCAGGGATGCAGCGATGGGGCTCATGCGTGGGTCAACAAGGGCGACCCGCGCATTGTAGGTGAGCCCGCCGCCCGGGCGTGGCGTCAGGCGACGGTGAGCTCGTCGTACAGGGCCAGCGTGGCCTGCTGCATGTCGCTCAGGCGATAGCTCTGCAGCATGGGAATGGGCGGCGCCACGCGCAGCAGCTCGGCCGCGCGCTCGACCAGTCGCTCGCGATCCGCCGGCGGCACGCGGCCGGCCGGATACAGCTCGGCCAGCAGCTCGCCGACGCCGCCGTGCGCGTAGCCCAGCACCGGGCGGCACAGCGACAGCGCCTCGATCACGGTGCGGCCGAACGATTCGGGCTTGTTCGACAACTGCAGCACCAGCGAGGAAATGGCGTAGATGTCGCGCACGTCGCTGCGCGCCGGCGTCATCACCACCTGGGCGTCCAGGCCGCGGGCACGAATCAGGCCGCGCAGCTCGTCCACATAGGCTTCGCGGCCCGGCTCGACCACGCCCAGCAGCAGCAGGCGCACGTCGATGCCGCGACGCTTGAGTTCGGCCACCAGTTCGATGGCGTCGTGATGGCCCTTCAGGCGCGTGCCGCGCCCCGGCAGCGTCAGCAGGGGCGCGCCGGCCAGCGAGGGAAACTCGGCGAAGAACGCCTTGCGCCAGCCATCGTCGGGTCGATGTCCATACGGAAAGGCGTCCGGATCGATGCCGCGCGGAATCACCCGCACGCGCGCGGGCTCCAGCCACGAGTAGTGGCTGAGCATGTAGTCGCGCAAGGTCTGCGAAACGGCAATGACCCGCTCGCCGCGCAGCAGGATGGCGCTGTAGCGGCCGGGCGAATTGAGCCCGTGCACGGTGGTCACGAAATGCGGCGCCGGCTTCATGCCCTTGATCGCCCACCAGCCCATCCAGGCCGGCAGGCGCGAGCGCGCGTGGACGATGTCCGGTTTGAGCTCGCGCAGCAGCTTGCGCAACTGCCCCACCTTCATGAAGGTGCCGAGCGACTTGCGGCCGATATCCAGGGTGATGTGGCGGCTGCCTTCGGCTTCCAGCTGGGGCACCATCCGGCCACCGGCCGAAATGATGATGGACTGGTGCCCTGCCTGAACCAGCGCACGCGCAATCTCCAGCGCAGACCGTTCCGCCCCGCCCTGGTCGAGGGCCGGGATCAGCTGTACGACGGTCAGTGACCTCGCTGGCGTGGCGATTGCCGACATGGTTTGTTCGAAAGGTGCCTTCATTCCTAGAGGCAAGCAGCAATCGTGCCTAAACCGGCGCGCTAGATTGTTTCAGTTGTAACGAATCGCGTTTGAATCAGTCGCGCAGGACGTAATGTGCGCCGCAATAAGGACATGTGGATTCACCGCCATCCTCGACGATCGGCAAATAGACCTTCGGATGGGAGTTCCACAGCGTCATGCCGGGCATGGGGCAGGACAGCGGGAGGTCCGAGCGCGTCACTTCGTAACGATTTTCGGCATTCGCCGGGATCAACGGGGCAGCCGCAGGGGAACGCGACATGGGGTCAAACTCCATCAGGACACCAGACCGCTCATGTTAGCAGGCCGTGGGCGGAATCAGCCGATGTAAGGCATAGTGCTAGCGACCAATGTCGGGGATGTGCCCGGCGGCCGAGAATGCCCTCGGCCCGAATCAGGAAGGGGGAATCACGGGGCTCGCGATCCGGTGGCGCGTGGATGGCGGGCGCGTGCTCATCCTGTGCAGGAACCGTCATGGATTTCACCAAGATCGTCGAGCGCATCAAGGCCATTCTCGCCTCGCCGCGCACCGAATGGCCCGTCATCGCCGCGGAACCCGCCACCGTCGGCGGCCTTTTCCGCAACTACATCTGCATCGTCGCCGCGCTGCCGGTGATCGCCCACTTCATCCGGGGCAGCCTGATCGGCTACGGCGGCTTCGGCGTGCACGTGCATACGCCGATAGGCATGGGCGTGCTCGGCATGCTCCTGCACTACGCGCTCACCCTGGCGGTGACCTACGTGCTCGCAATCATCGTCGACGCGCTCGCCCCCAGCTTCGGCGGCACCAAGGACTCGGTGCAGGCGTTGAAGACCGTCGCCTACGCGTGGACCGCGGGCTGGGTGGCCGGCATCGCCGTGATCATTCCCTGGCTTGGCTGGCTCGTCGCCATCGCCGGCGCCATCTACGGCATCTACCTGCTCTACCTCGGCCTGCCGCACACCATGCGCTGCCCTGCCGACAGGGCGGGCGGCTACGCCGCGGTCACGGTGATCATCGCCATCGTGATGAGCTGGATCGTCGGGATGATCGTGGGCGGCACCATCGGCACTGCGGTGCTCACCGGCGCCTCCATGACGGGCATGCACGCCGGCGACGGCAGCACGCTCACGGTTGACCCCGACAGCGCGCTCGGCAAGCTTTCCGACATGGGCGCCAACACGGCGCGCGCGGCGAAGGACCTGGAAAACGCGCAGAAAACCGGCGACGTGGCCGCGCAACAGGCCGCCATGGGCAAGCTGATGAGCGGCGACAGCAAGACGGTGGTGACCTCGCTGTCGCCCCGGACCTTGCAGGGTTTTCTGCCCGATGAGCTGGACGGCATGAAGCGCAGCGACTTCAACGCCCAGCGCTCCGGCGCCATGGGCATGCAGATCTCCACCGCGCGCGCCACCTATAGCGACGGCCGCATCCGCACCCTGCAGGTGGAAGTGGCTGATACCGGCAACATGCGCGGCATGATGGCCGTGGCCAGCGCCATGACGCCCGCGGCCGAGGAGCAAACCGACCGCGGCTACGACAAGACCTACACCGACCACGATCGCCTGGTGCACGAGTCATGGAGCACGCAGACCAAGAGCGGCGAGTTCAGCGTGGTGGTGGCCAACCGCTTCACCGTCAAGGCGAGCGGCAATGCCGAGGACATCGACCAGCTCAAGCAGGCCGTGAACGACCTGGACCTGGGCCGGCTCGCCTCGCTGAAGAACGAAGGCGTCAGCGGCCCCTGACCGCGCAACGAAAAAGCCCGCGCCAGGGCGCGGGCTTTTTCGTTCACGGCGGGCGTGCTTACTTGGCCGCGTCGGCCTTCGGCACCGAGGCCTCGGTGGTGATGCGCACCTTGATCTCGTCGCTCACGTTCGGCACGTAGGCGCCCATGCCGAAGTCCGAGCGCTTCAGCGTGGTGGTGGCGTCGAAGCCCACCGTCTGCACCTTCATCATCGGGTGCTCACCGCTCTTGTTGAGCGTGGCGTCCAGCGTCACCGGCTTGGTCACGCCGTGCACGGTGAGATCACCCGTGACCTTGTACTTGTTGCCGCCAGCGGCCTGCACCTTGGTGCTCTTGAAGGTGATGGTCGGGTACTTGTCGGCATCGAAGAAGTCCGGCTTCTTCAGGTGCTCGTCGAGCTTGGCGACGTGCGTGTCCAGGTCGGCCAGCGGCATCGTCACCTCGACCGAGGACTTGGCGGCGTCCTTGTCGTCGAACACGATGGTGCCGTCGCCGATGCCGAGGTTGGCGGTGGGGTTGGAGAAACCGAAGTGGTTCCAGCTGAACAGGACCATGGTGTGGCCCGGATCCATCTTGTAGGTCACCGGGGCGGCCTGGGCGGAAACGGCCACGCTGACAAGGCCGGCAAGAACGAGGTAACGAAGTGCACGCATGGGTTGAATCTCCATTGGGTTGGGGGTTGGCGAACCGATGACGACTGAAGCGTCAGGCGATCCGGCAAGCTTCGTCGAACGACAGGCGCGGGCTGCGCGGGAACAGGTCGCGGCTGGCATCGCCGTAGCCGATATTGACCAGGAAGTTGGATTTGACCGTGGTGCCGGCAAAGAAGGCGCCGTCCACGCCGGCGCTGTCGAAGCCCGACATCGGGCCGCAGTCCAGGCCCACCGCGCGGGCCGCCAGCATCAGGTAGGCGCCCTGCAGCGACGCGTTGCGGAACGCGGTGGTGTCGATCAGCGGCTGGTTGCCCACGAACCAGCTGCGCGCGTCGGCGTGCGGAAACAGCTGCGGCAGCTTTTCATAGAAGGCGTGGTCGGTGCCGACGATGGCGGTGACCGGCGCGGCCATAGTCTTGGCGCGGTTGCCGTCGGACAGGAACGGCGCCAGCTTTTCCTTGGCTTCCTTCGACTTCACGAACACCACGCGCATGGGCGAGGAGTTGGCGCTGGTCGGGCCGAACTTGGCGAGCTCGTAGATCTGGTGCAACTGCTCGTCGGTCACCTCTTTCGGCAGCCAGGCGTTGTACGTGCGGGCCGTGCGGAACAATTGATCGAAGGCGGCCTCGGAAAGCTTCTCGCTCATGGGTATCCTTTGGGCATATGGACGCAGCGCGCCGTGGATCGGCGCAACGGCGTGCAGTGTAAGCGCGGTCGCGGGAAAACAGGACACAGGCCCATGAAACGAACTGTGCCGCCCAGGGAAACAATGCGGTGGACGGGCGCATGCTGAAGCTGCGCGGTGATTGCTGGGTCATCACCGACGGCGCGGCCGGCAACCAGCGCCAGGCCCTGGCGCTGGCCGAGCGGCTGGGCATGCCGGTGCGCCACCTCCAGCTCGAACCCGCACCGCCCTGGTCGTGGCTGGCTCCCCACCTGACCCTGGGTGCGCGCCTTGCCCTCGATGCCACCCAGCGCAAGCAATTCGCCGCACCGTGGCCGGCCGTCGCTATCGGCTGCGGCCGCACCGCCGCGCTCTACACGCGGCTGCTGCGGCCGCTGAGCAAGGGCGCGTGCTACACCGTGCAGATCCTCGACCCGCGGGTGGACCCCAGGCACTGGGACACCGTGATCGCGCCGCAGCACGACCAGCTGACCGGCCGCAACGTCATCCGCCCGCTGGGCTCGCTCAATCCGGTGGATGAGCAATGGCTGCGCGATGGCCGCGACGCGGACCCCGCCTTCGCCACCCTGCCCCGCCCACGCGTCGGCGTGCTGCTCGGCGGCCCGCGCAAGGGCGTCACCTTCAACGAAGCCTATATCGACCAGTTGATCCACGGCCTGCACGCGCGGCGTCGCCTGGAAGGCGGCAGCCTGCTGGTGATGGCCTCGCGGCGAACGCCGCCCGCGCTGGTGGAACGCATGCGGCAAGGCCTGGGCGACGTGCCCGGACTCGTCTGGTCAGGACACGACGACGGCAGCAACCCCTATCCCGGCGTGCTGGGTTGGGCAGACCGCTTGGTCGTCACCCCCGACTCGGTCAACATGCTTTCCGAAGCCTGCGCCGTCGGCTGCCCCGTACACACCTTCGTCATCGGCACGTTGCCCGACAAGCTCGAACGCTTCCACAAATCACTGCGCACCGCCGGACTGCTGTACGCACTCGACGCGACGAACACGCCACCGGTACCGCCCATGCGCGTGACGGAGACCATTGCCGACACGCTGCGCGACCTTATCGCGCTGCGTCAGGGCGAGATCGGCTGAGCCTGCTCAGAACAAAAAGCCCAGCTCCGCCGTCACTTCGCGCACGTTGCCGCTGAGCCGCTCCAGCATTTCGTCGCGCAGCGCAATGCGCGAACGCAGGTCGAGCGTGCAGGCGAGTGCGCGGTGCAGCAGTTCGGCGTGCGCTTCGGCGAACAGGCCGGCCTGGCGGCCGTCGAGCAGGCCGGCGTTGCGGCAGGCTTCGATCAGGCCCGCGTTGGCGGTGATGTTGAGCAAGGCGGGACGTTCCGATGCATGGGCCAGCACCAGGCCTTGCAGCGCGAACTCGATATCCAGCAGGCCGCCGTGCCCTTGCTTGAGGTCGAACCACAGCGCGTCCGATCGATCGCGTTCGGCACGCCAGCGCTGCCGCATGCTGCTCACTTCGTGCAGCACGGCGGAACGTTCGCGCGGCACCGCCAGCACCTCGCGGCGCACCTTGGCCAGGTCGGCATGCAGCGAGGCGTCGCCCGCGATGGGGCGTGCGCGCAGCAGCGCCTGGTGTTCCCATGTCCATGCGCGGCTCTTCTGGTAGGCCTCGAACGCGTCGAGGCTGCTGACCAGCAAGCCCTTGGAACCATCGGGGCGCAGGCGCGTGTCCACCTCGTACAGGCGGCCGCCGCGCGTCATCACGGTGAGCCAGTTCATCACGCGCTGAGCGAGGCGCTGGTACCAGCGCGAACCTTCCAGAGGACGCGCGCCGTCGCTCATCGCGTGCGCGCGCTTGCCATCGTAGACGAACACCAGGTCCAGGTCGGACGCGAAGCCCAGTTCCTCACCGCCCAGGCTGCCGTAGCCCAGCACCGCGAAGCCGGTGCCGTCGCCAGGCAGGCGCCCGTGCTGCGCGGCGAGCTCGCGTTCGGCGAGCGCGGTGACGGCCAGCACGATGGATTCGGCGAGCACCGCCAGCCGGCGCGCCGTGGCCACCGCATCGGCCCTGCCGTCGCTGAAGGCCAGGCCCAGGCGGAAGGCCACGCTGGCCTTGAATTCGTTGAGCCGGTCCAGCTCGGCTTCGGCCTCGCGCTCATCCAGCGTCGCCAGTACGCGGGTGATCTCGGCGCTGATGTCGGCACGCTTGAGCGGCAACTGATCGATGCGCGGATCGAGCACGTCGTCGAGCAGCAGCGGCTGCACGATCACGCGCTCGGCGAGGAAGGCGCTTTCGGCGAACAGTTTCGCCAGCCGCAAGCGCGCCGCCGGTTGTTCTTCCAGCAGGGCAAGGTAGGACGAACGTCGCGCCACCGCCTGCACCAGCCGGCACAGGCGCAGCAGGCACGCCACCGGCGCCCGGCTGTCGCGCGCCACGGCCAGCAGCTGCGGCATCAGCCGATCGAGCTGTTCGCGCGAGCGCTGCGGCATGGCGCGCACGGTGGTGGCCTGCGAGAGTTTCACCAGCGCCTCGGCGACTTCCGCGCCCGGCGAAAAGCCCGAGGATTCCATCACGCCCGCATCGAGTGCTTCGGTGCAGGCGCGCTGCCACAGCGCGACATCGGCTACCGGCGCCGCCGCGGTGCGGCCGCCCTGCGGCATCAGCACTTCGGCGAACTCCTCGCTGACCTTGGCGCGATGCTCGGCGAGCTGTTCTTCCAGTTCCTCCCACGAGGCATGGCCCAGGCCCAGCGCGATGCGCTCGCGGCTGAGCGCGTCTTCGGGAATGTCGTGCGTCTGCGCATCGCGCAGCATCTGCACGCGGTTTTCCACGCGGCGCAGGAACACATAGGCTTCCCGCAGTTCGCGTGCGCGCGCCGCGCCGATGTGTCCGCGCGCCTCGCACGCGGTGAGCGCGGGCAGCAGGCCGCGCACGCGCAGGCTGGGTTCGCGGCCGCCGCGAATCAGCTGCACTAGCTGCACGACGAACTCGATCTCGCGGATGCCGCCGGGCCCGAGCTTGAGGTTGTCGGCCAGATCCTTGCGGGCGACCTCGGCATCGATCAGCGATTTCATCTCGCGCAAGCCCGCGAACGCGGTGTAGTCGAGATATTTGCGATAGACAAAGGGCCGCAGCAGGTCCTGCAGCTGCTTGCCGGCCTGGCGATCGCCGGCCACGGGACGCGCCTTGATCCACGCGTAGCGTTCCCAGTCGCGCCCCTCGCTCTGGTAGTACTGCTCCATCGCCGAGAACGGCAGCGCCAGCCGGCCCGCATTGCCGAACGGCCGCAGGCGCAGATCCACGCGCGCGCAGATGCCGTCCACTGTCGGCTCGTTGAGCAGCCGCACGAGTTGCCGGGCCAGGCGCACGAAGTACTCGCTGTTGTCGAGCGATCGGGCGCCATCGCTCTGGCCGCTGTGCGGGTAGGCGAGCACCAGGTCGATGTCGGACGAAAAATTGAGCTCGCTGCCGCCGAGCTTGCCGAAGCCGACCACCACCATGCGCTGCAGCGCGCCGTCATGGCTGCGGCTATGGCCGTAACGCGCCGCGAGCGCGTGTTCGGACCAGCGCAGCGCCGCTTCCAGCAGCACTTCGTAGAGCACGCTGGTGGCCGAAAGCGTCTCGGGCAACTCATCCAGGCCATTCACGTCGCGGAACACCAGGCGCAGCGCTTCCGCATGGCGGAAGCGCCGCAATTCCGTCAGGCACGTTGTCTCGTCCGTCGAAAGCTTGAGCGAATCGATGCGCGCGCTGGCGTCGCTGCCCGAGCGCAGACGCTCCAAGCCTTGCGGCGCGAGCAGTTGCGGCTGCCTGAACCAGGTATCGAACGCAAAATCGCTGGCCAGCAGCGCGCGCCGGATGCGCTCGGCAACGCCGGCGTCGTCGTGCAAGGGCACGCCCATCTGGCGGCAGCGAGCGATCAGCTCGCTGTAGCGGTCGTCGATCAACGCGCGAAGCGCCGGGGATTCCGTGGGCTTGGTGATGACAGTCATCCGGTCATTCTGCCGCAGTGCCGTGCGCAATGCTGCGCTCGCACACGTTCAGGCCCTGCTGTATGTGACCGGACCATGACTGCCGCCCCGCTGTTGGCGGTGCCGGCGTGCACGGCGGCGCGGCGTGCCGCGTTGGCAGAGATAAGCCGTTAGCCCCGCGCCGTCACGGCGCCCAACAAATGGTTCAGATCCGGATCGTTACAGTTCCGTGTCCGAGCCATGACAGCCATCCGCAGGGTGCCATGACCCCTCCCACGACACGACCCGCGCGCCCAGCGCGCCCCTTGTCGGCCCGCCTAGCCTTGATCCTGGCGCTGGGGGCCCTGTTCACGCTGTTGACCGGTGTGGTCGATGGCGGTGTCGGCGTCAGTCCGGCGCAGGCCCTGAGCCAGCCGATCTACCTGATCGCCAACGCCCTGCCCGGCCTGCTGCTGGCGACGCTGCTGCTGGTGCTGAGCCGGCGCGCACTCCTTTCCTTCAGCCTCGCCTTCCTGCTGCAGACGGTGGTGTACGCCGTCAACGCGCTGAAGGTGAGCCATCTCAATACGCCGCTGATGCCCGCGGATTTCCGCATGCTGGGCCAGTTGCGTCGCGGTGGGCTGAAGCTGCTGGGCAGCTATCTGCCGGCCAGCCCTTGGCCTTACCTTGCGTTGATCGCCGGCATCGCCCTCATCGTGATCGCCTGGCGCATGGAGCCGCCCATGTTCGCGCGTCGCACGCGCGGCAAGCGGCTGGTTTCCGGGCTCGCGCTGCTGGCGCTGATCGGCACGCTGTTCGCCGGCATGCCGGGCTGGATGAAGATCTACGGCGGGCACCACCTGTGGCTGGAACCCTGGTCCGCCACCGCCACGGCCGAGCATTCGGGCCTGGTCAGTTCGCTGATGATGTTCCACCTGCACCAGAACCATGCGCGCAAGAAACCCGATGCCGCGGCGGCACGGCAGTTGATAGCCCGCTCCGACGCGGCGCTGCGCGAACGCCTGCAGGCGCCCGCGCACGCCACCGGCGAAGCACCCGACATCGTGGTGGTGCAGAGCGAGTCGTTCTTCGACCCGTCGATCATGAAGGGTTACGAGCACGCCGACCTCACGCCGAACCTGCACCGCCTGGCCGCCCAGGGCGCCAGCGGTCCGCTGCATGTGCCGACCTATGGCGGCGGCACCATCCGCACCGAGTTCGAAGTGCTCACCGGCCTGTCGCTGCGCTATTTCGACGACCTGCAGTTTCCCTACCTGCAGTTGAACCACAAGGTGGTGCCGAGCATGGTGCGCGTGCTGCGCTCGCACGGCTACGAAACCATTGCGCTGCACGGCAACGATCCCGGCTTCTGGAATCGCACCACGGCCTTCCAGGCGATCGGCTTCGATCGTTTCGTGTCCCGCTCGTCCTTCCCGGCGCATGCGGCCATGGACGGTCAGTACATGGCCGACAGCGCGATGACCGACGAGATCATGGCCCAGCTGAAAAACGCCGGGCCGCCGCAGTTCCTGTTCGCCATCAGCATCGAGGCGCACGGCCCCTACGACGTGCCGCCCGCCAATACCGCCGAGCGCGACGCCATCCCCGTGCCCGAAGGCGTCACCGGCCAGAACAAGCTGGAACTGCAGAACTACCTCTACCACATGCGTCACGCGGACCAGGAACTGGGCCGGCTGGCCGAGCTGCTCGCGCATCGCGAGCGCCCCACCTTGCTGCTGTTCTATGGCGACCACCTGCCGGCGCTGACGGATACCTATCGCACCACCGGCTTCGTCGACGGCAAGGACATGCTCAGCCAGGCAGGCACCTGGCTGCTCGTCGACCCGCGCAACCCGACGCCGGCAAACACCGAATCGCTGGCGTCGTGGATGCTGCCCGGGCGCCTGCTGGAGCAGGCCGGCGTGCATGACGATGCGTACTTCGCGCTGACCCAGGTGATCGCCCCGCAGCTGGCCGCGCTCACCCGCGCGCCCGGCGCGCCGCTGGAAGCCGAGGATCACTCCGAACAGCAGGAAGACGACGACATGGCCAACGTCGCCCTGCTGCGCATGAAGGGCAAGCTGGATCCCATGTTGCCCAGGGCCACGCTGCAGACCGCAGGCGTTGTGGAAGACGCCCCGCTGCTACCTGCGGGCGAGAACGAATCGGCCGGCGCCCGGCAATAACGGCATCCTAACGGCGCTGACCGTATGGACGTCCAAACGAAATGAGCGTGGCGGCCGTTTCGCGAGCTTTTCAAGCGGTATGAAAGCGTTTTCCAACACGGTTCATAACGCGGATTCATCGATCTGTCTGCGCGCTAAAGGGAGCCGGTTCCGTTCAGGTTCGGTAGAGCGATCCGCGTCTAGCTTGGATCCCAGCCACGAAGCAACGCCTTCGCTGGCATTCCCACACTGGAGGTTTACCTCATGCGTAAGACCATGCTTGCCGCTCTCTTCGTCACCGCCGCTTCCGTCCTGACCGTTCCGGCATTCGCGCAGGACGCCGCTCCGGCCGCGAAGACCGAAGCCGCCGCGACCACCGCGGGTGCGGCAGCGAAGGACACGGCCAAGTCCACCACCGACGCCGCCACCACCAAGGCCACGGAAACCGGCCACAAGGCCAAGCACAGCGCCCACAAGGCGAAGTCGGCGGCCACCGACGCGACCAAGACCGAAGCCACCAAGGCCGAGGGCGGCGCACCGGCCACGCCGAAGCAGTAAGTCGTTCCGCACGAGTGAACCGAAAACCCCGGGAGGCGACTCCCGGGGTTTTTTCATGCTGCGAATCAGAAGTCGTAGGCGCCCGAGAGAACCACGCTGCGCCGCGTGCGCAAGGGCACAAAGGTTTCGTTGAAATCCGACGCGTACAGCGTGCGCGCGAACAGGTTCTTCACGCCCAGCGTCATGCGCCAGCGATCGGTGCGGTAGGAGACGTTGGCATCGACCTCGGCCTGCCCTGGCGACGGGAAGTAGGTGGAGTAATCCAGGCTTTGCCCCAGCGAGCGGCTGCGCGCCTGTACGCCGCCAGCGATGCCCCAGCCCTTCAGCGCGCCGCCCTGGAACCAGTAGCTGGCCCACAGATTGAAACGCTGCCGCGGCGCGCCGGTGGGTGCCGTGCCGTCGTGGTTGCTGATCTGGGCATTAGTGTAGCTGCCGGTGATGTCCAGCCCCGGCGCCACTCGTCCGGCGAACTCGATCTCCAGTCCGCGATTGGTCTGCCCCGGCCCGAAACTCGCGACGTTGGGCGTTTCCTCGAGAAACAGATAGCTGTGATCGAGCATGATGCGGTACAGCGACACCGCCAGCCACGCCTGCTCGTGAAAGAGGTTGAGCTTGGCGCCGACTTCCAGCTGGCGCGACAACGCCGGCACCAGCGGCCGGCCGTTTTCCCCGAGATACGACAGCGGCTGGAAACCGTTGCTCGTGCCACCGTAGAAGGCGATGTCCGGGGTGAGCTTGTAGACGATGCCCGCGTTGGGCACCCATTTGGTCCGTCGTGGCGTCCACGGATTGCCTTCCGAATCGGTGGACGACACTTCGTAGTACGAGCGGCGCGCCGCCACCAGCATGTCCCAGTGCTCGCCGAGCGAGAGCTGATCCTGCAGGAACAGGCCGCTGTTCACCGACCACGGCGAGCCGGCGATGGGCACGTTGTCGTCCGGCTGCATCACGGCGGACACGCGCGGCAAGGCGGGGTCGGCGAACAGGTTGTAGACGCCGTCGTACACGTGCACGGCATCGTCGGTGCGGCCCACGCGCGAACGCGAATAATCCATGCCCAGGGTCACCGTGTGCGTCACCGGCCCGGTGCCGAACACGCGGATGAAATCGTTCTGCATGGAGTAATACGCATCGCTGTACCGATAGGCTTCGGCATACGGCGACGTGTCGCCGAACAGCGTGGGGTTGTTCATTGTCCAGCCTTGCGAATCGTTGCGCTGCTGCACGTACTGCCCGCGACTGCGCCAGGTCCAGGCATGGCCCAGCTGCTGGTCAAGCAGGTAGTACAGGCGGTTGGTCTGGTAGTTGGCGTAGTCGTAGGCATTGCCCGTAAGCAGGCCGAACGGCGTCGTGCTGCCCGCCGTGTCGCCCAGCAGCACGGCGTGATCGGGCACCGGCAGGCGATTGAGGATGCGCTGCAAACCCACCACCAGCTGCGTGCTCGAGCTTGTCCAGCCGATGGATGGCGCGAGGTAGCCGCTGCGGCGGTTGCGATAGCCCTGCGGCGAGCGGTCGGCGTAGTCGCCGGAAACCACCAGCCGGTAGGTGAGCCGCGGGTCATGGCCCAGCGGGCCGGTGAGGTCCACCGCCGCCTGCACCTGTCCCCGCTCGCCCAGTGTGTAGCTGATCTCGTGCAGCGGCACGCTTTGCGGTTGCTTGGTGGTGACGTTGATCAGGCCGCCAAAACTGTTGCCATTGGAGTCGCCGAGGATCGACTGCGGCCCCTTGATCACCTCGACGCGATCCAGCGCGACCAGCGGCGGAAAATCACCCGAGCCCGCATTGCTGTTGGGCATGCCGTCGATGAGGCCGTTGCCGGTATAGAAGCCGCGGATCTGGAACAACGGCAGGCCGTCTGCGCCATCGACATAGGCCACGCCCGCCACGTTGCGCACCACGTCTTCCACGGTGACCGCCTGCTGCGAGGTCATCACGTCGCGCGTCACCACGCTGACCGACTGCGGCACGTCGATCAGGTCGGCGTCGTTGCGCGAGCCGATGCTGGTCAGCGACGCCTTGAAGCCGACGTCGCGCCCGATCAGCGCATTGGCTTCGACGGAGGTGAGTTCCCTCACCTCCGGCGGCTTGGCCGATGGCGATGCTTTCTTGCCCGGTGCTTCCGGCGCGGTGATCACCACGGTGCCCTGGCCGGTGAACTCGTAGACCAGGCCGGTGCCTTCCAGCAGCCTGGCGAGCGCCGCCTGCACAGTGAGGTTGCCCGTGGCGCCCAGCGAGCGGAAGCGCGCGACCGTGCAACCCGCCGTCAGCACCTGCACGTTGGCCTGCTTGCCAAAGGCCAGCAGCGCGGTGGCCAACGGTTGCGCAGGAATGGCGAAGTCGAGGCGGGATGCCTGGGACGAGGATTCCGCCGCGACGCGCGGAGCGCCGATGCAGCTGCCGGGCACGGCCAGGCAGACGCACATCGACAGGCTGCCCGACAGCAGCAGCGTCACAGCTTTCCTCATGGCCCCCGCTTCTAGGCAAGCGAAAGCTCCGAGTGTGACACGCGGCGGTCGCGTTGTGTCGTTACGACAAATGCATGAACGCTTTCTTTCGACGGGCTGTCACCCCGAGACGCGATCGTCAGTGCGGCTGCGCCTTGGGATGCGCATCGGAAAGCACGGTCTCGCCGCCGACCGTACCCACCCGCAACGGCAACACCTGCGGCAGGGCCTGCAGCCAATCGTCGATGGCGTCCGCCTTGACGGTGCCGGTGAAGGTCAGCGTGTTCAGGTCGGCATCGGCGATGCGCAATGGTTGTGCGCGATAGCGGTTGATGTTGGCCACCACCACCGACAGCGGCTCGTTGTCGAAGGCCAGGCGCTCGTTACGCCAGGCGGCCGCTTCGGCCGGGTCGCTGGCGGTGACGTTCATGGCGGCGTGCGCGGGGTCGTAGGTCACCGACTGGCCGGCCACGGCCTCCAGGCTGTTGTGCGAACCGCCGGTGGCGTCGGCCACGCGCACGCGGCCTTCGGCCATGGCGACGGTGACGTAGCTGCCCGTGCGGCGCACGTTGAACGCCGTGCCGATGTCCTCGATGGTCACGTCGCCCGCATGCACCACGAAGGGGCGGCGCGCGTTGTGCACGACCTCGAAGTACGCCTCGCCCGCGCTGAGCTCCACCTCGCGCCGTCCGCTGCTGAAGCGCGTGGTCAGTTTCGTGGCGCCGCCCAGCGTGATGCGCGTGCCGTCTTCCAGCGTCACGCTGCGCTGCGTGGCGATGGCGCTGGCGTAGTCCTGCGTGGCGACGCTGCCGGACATGGCCTGCCAGCCCATGACGCTGCCCAGCGCGAGCACCACGGCCGCCGCCGCGGCCGCGGGTATCCAACCGCGGCGCGGCGAAGCCTGCGGCGGGGCGAACTCCGCGATCAGGCGCTCGCGCGATACCTCGCCCAGCGCCTGCAGGCGCGCGGCCAGTTCGGTCACGCGCTCGAACGCGGTGAGGTGCGCGGGGTCTTCGTCGGTCCAGGCCAGCCACTGCTCGGTCGTCCGTTCCGTCGCAGCGGGGTCGCGCAGCCGCATCCACCAGTCGGCGGCGACACGCAGGTTTTGGTCGTGTGAGGTGTTGGCCATCATGGCATCTCCGGTTCGTCTACCCGCGCGCGGCAATGAGCCAGGGCGTTGGCGACGTGATAGCGCACCATGCGCTCGCTGATCTTCATGGCCCGTGCGATGGCGCTGATCTCGCGGCCCTCGATGACGTGCATGACGAAGGCACGTCCCGTCTTGGCCGGCAGTTCGCGCAACGCCTTGTAGAGCTCCTGCAATTGCCCGGTGGCGTGCACATGTCGCTCGGGAATGGGCGCCAGGTGCAGGTCATCGTCCGGCACCTCGATGGGGTTGTCCGCACGCACCTGGCGCGCGCGCAGCCGATCCACCGCCAGGTTCGAAGCCACGCGGAACAGGTAGGCGCGCAGCGAATCGACCTGTTCGGGACGCTCCATCGTCACCAGGCGCACATAGGCTTCCTGCGCCACCTCCTGGGCGTCGGACAGGGAATTCAGGCGGCACTGCAGGAACGCCACGAGCGCGCGGTTGTGCTCGCGGAACAGGTCGGTGATGCGCAGCGCGAACGCCGGATCGAGGTTCACGCCTGGGTGAGCAGGCGTGCTGTCGGGTTTGTCCACTAGGCTGCCCTGGTCACGTCCGGCAGCGGCGGCCACGACGCCATGGCCGCCGACGCCTCCGCCGCATCGCGCCACCATGCCACCGGGCGCAACGCGTCATTCAAGAGTTTCACCGCATCCCAGCGCAGTTCGGCGCGACGCCGGAACAAGGCGCGGCGCTTGCTTTCCAGTTCCGCTTCCGTGCGATGGTGCAAGGTGGGCGGCATCAGGAACCAGCCATCCTCGATGGCCACGCCGCCCTGCTCCAGCCAGTACGCATCGTAATCGGAGAACAGCCGCGTGCGCCCCTGCAGCGGATGCGCCAGATTCCCCACGGCGAGGATACGCCGCAGGCCGCACTGGCCGGCGAAGGCGTAGGCGAGCACCAGCATCAGCTGCTTGGGACGCATGCCATGCATGTTGCGCGTCAGCTCGCGCACCGACTCGCGTCCGTGCAGGCCCGCTGGTCCCTGGATGCAGCCGATGGCCAGCGTGTCGTCGTCGATGAGCGTGAGCACCAGGCGATAGAGCGTGCGGTCGTTGGCGTCGGTGAGCTCGATGACCAGCTCGCCCTCGCAGGCCATGTGCGCGGGAGGACGCAGGTGCAGCCGAGCCTCGCTGCCGTCCTTCAGCGTGAACGCGCCGAGCGTGGCGCGCCCCTGCACGTAGACCGATTCGAACAGCTCCGCCGGCCAGCGCTCGAGCAGTAGCCGGTAATGCGCCTGCAGCGCCTGCACGCGGTCCTCGCGATGCCACTGGCGGTTGACGAAACGATGCTGGTGGCGCTCCTGCAGGCGCGGATCGCAGGCCACGCAGGCGCGCAGCAAGGGGTGCGAGGCGAGGAAGGCCAGGTAACCGTGATGGCGCAGCGGCATGCTCATCGCGCGCACCACGTATTTGGCGGCCATCAGGGCGCGCTGGCCGGCATGCCCTTCCCAGTCGCTGCGCCCGCGCAACGAGCGCCACCAAAGCATGGGACCGGGTTGGCCGTCCGTGGCCTCCTGATCCCTGTGTCCAGTCGCCAGCGGGCTGGTTATCCCCGCCCACCGCAATTCGCGCTCCAGGGAGCGTTGCGCCGCGTAAGCGCAGCCGCTAGCGGCGAACACCAGATCGGCGTCCAGGGGTTCCTCCCCTGGCTGAAGATTCCGTTCGTTCAAGGCTCGCCAACCCGCTGATGACTGTGACAAGGGCTAAGACGTGCAAGCCCGCCGAAATGGAAATGGCCGGCGGAAAGTTTTTCGCCGCTTCGGCGACGCCTTGGGCGAGAAAAAGAAAACCCCGCCATGGCGGGGTTTTCCGGTGTTGCGATGCCTGGAAGGCCTGGACTTAGAAGTCCATGCCGCCCATGCCGCCCATGCCGCCGGCCGGGCCGTGCGAGTGGGCTTCTTCCTTCTTCGGCACTTCGGTCACGGCCGCTTCGGTCGTGATGATCGAGCCGGCCACCGAGGCGGCGAACTGCAGGGCCGAACGGGTCACCTTGGTCGGGTCCAGGATGCCGAAGGCAATCATGTCGCCGAATTCGCTGGTGGCGGCGTTGTAGCCAAAGTTGCCGTTGCCTTCCTTCACCTTGTTCAGGACGACGGACGGCTCGTCGCCGGCGTTGGCGACGATGGCGCGCAGCGGGGCTTCCAGGGCGCGACGGGTGATGGCGATGCCCAGGTCCTGGTCAGCGTTGGCGCCCTTCAGGCCTTCGATGGCCTTGAGCGAACGGATCAGGGCGACGCCGCCGCCCGGGACCACGCCTTCTTCAACGGCCGCACGGGTGGCGTGCAGGGCGTCTTCGACGCGGGCCTTCTTTTCCTTCATTTCCACTTCGGTGGCGGCGCCAACCTTGATGACGGCCACGCCGCCAGCCAGCTTGGCCACGCGCTCCTGCAGCTTCTCGCGGTCGTAGTCCGAAGAGGTCTCTTCGATCTGCGCCTTGATCTGCTTGATGCGCGCCTGGATGCGCTCGGCTTCGCCGGCGCCGTCGATGATGGTGGTGTTTTCCTTGGTGATCACCACGCGCTTGGCGCGGCCGAGATCCGTGATGGTGGCCTTGTCGAGGGCCAGGCCCACTTCTTCGGAGATCACCACGCCATTGGTGAGGATGGCGATGTCTTCCAGGATGGCCTTGCGGCGGTCACCGAAGCCCGGCGCCTTCACGGCGGCGACCTTGACGATGCCGCGGATGGTGTTGACCACCAGGGTGGCCAGCGCTTCGCCTTCCACTTCCTCGGCGACGATCAGCAGCGGCTTGCCCGCCTTGGCGACGGCTTCGAGCACCGGCAGCAGCTCGCGCACGTTGGAGATCTTCTTGTCGTGGATCAGGATGAACGGGTCGTCCAGTTCCACCTGCTGCGACTGCTGGTTGTTGATGAAGTACGGCGACAGATAGCCGCGGTCGAACTGCATGCCCTCGACCACGTCCAGCTCGTTCTCCAGGCCCGAGCCTTCCTCGACCGTGATCACGCCTTCCTTGCCGACTTTCTTCATCGCGGTGGCGATGATTTCGCCGATGGCGGAGTCGGAGTTGGCGGAGATGGTGCCGACCTGGGCAATGGCCTTGTCGTCAGCGGTCGGGTTGGAGAGCTTCTTCAGCTCGGCCACGGCGGCGGTGACGGCGTGGTCGATGCCGCGCTTGAGGTCCATCGGGTTCATGCCGGCGGCCACGGCCTTGAGGCCTTCCTGGATGAACGCCTGGGCCAGCACGGTGGCGGTGGTGGTGCCGTCGCCGGCCACGTCGGAGGTCTTGGAAGCGGCTTCCTTGACGATCTGCGCGCCGATGTTCTCGTACTTGTCGGCCAGTTCGATTTCCTTGGCGACGGAGACGCCGTCCTTGGTGACGGTCGGGGCGCCGAAGCTCTTCTCGAGCACCACGTTGCGGCCCTTCGGACCCAGGGTGACCTTCACCGCGTTCGCCAGGGTGTTCACACCCTTGAGCATGCGGGCGCGGACGTCTTCGCCGAAGCGGACTTCTTTAGCTGCCATAATTTTTTTGCCTCAAAAAAATTGAATTAGGAATGGGAACGCTGGCGACGGGGTGGCTACAAAGCGCGGATCTCGCGCTGGACCCCATCAAGCCAATCAGCCTTCAATCACAGCCACGATGTCGTCTTCCTTCAGGAAGACCAGCTCTTCGCCGTCGATCTTGATTTCCTGGCCGGCGTACTTGCCGAACAGCACGGTGTCGCCTTCCTTCACGGACATCGGGCGGACCTTGCCGTCTTCCAGGATGCGGCCGGTGCCGGCAGCGATGACCTTGCCGCGGGTCGGCTTTTCGGTGGCGCTGTCGGGGATGACGATGCCGCCAGCGGAGACGCGCTCTTCTTCGAGGCGCTTGACGATGACGCGATCGTGCAGCGGACGCAGTTTGCTCATGGTATGGGCTCCAGCTTCGGTTGGTTGAACAGGATTCGGTACCCCGGAGTGGCGCCTGTGCCGGCGCTGTTAGCACTCCCCGGAGGTGAGTGCTAATAATAACGACGCAAAAGCCCCCTGCAAGAGGCGCCCGTCCGATGGCTGGGTTCTCCAATGGGGGAGCCCCGGGGGCCTTTCAAGTCGCTTCGAGGGGAAATCTGCCGGCTTTTTGCTATCGACAGGGCCGGCGGGACCGACGACCATGCCGGCCTGCCCCCGAGAGACCCGCCCGTGAGCGATGAGCCGACGCTACGCCAGGAGCTCGTGACCCAAGGCGCTCGGCTGGCGGCCTCCGGCCTCAGCCAGGGCACCTCCGGCAACCTGAGCGCCCGCTGCGGCGAGGGTTTCCTGATCACGCCCAGCGGCACGCCGTACGAGGAAATCACTCCCGAGGGCATCGTGCTGGTGGACCGCGACGGCCAGTGGCCCGCCGGCCAGCGGCCCTCCAGCGAGTGGCGCTTCCATCGGGACATCTACCTGGCCCGGCCCGACGCCCGGGCGGTGGTCCATGTCCATCCGCCCTACGCCACGGCGCTGGCGATGTGCCGGAAAGCGATTCCCCCGGCCCACTACATGATCGCGGTGGGCGGCGGCGACTCGATCCGCTGCGCCGATTACCACACCTACGGCACCCAGGCGTTGTCCGACGCGGTGCTGGCCGCGCTGGAAGGCCGGCTGGTCTGCCTGATGGCCAACCACGGCATGATCGCGCTGGGCAGCACGCTGGCGCAGGCCATGTGGCGCGCGGTGGAGGTGGAGAACCTGGCGCGCCAGTACGCGCTGTCCCTGCAGGTCGGCACGCCGGTGATGCTTACCGATGAGGAAGTCGCCGACGTGCTCGCCAAGTTCGCCAACTACGGACTGATGTCGTCGAGGTCGTGATGTCCGATACCGTCCTGCTCTGCTATTGCACCTGCCCCGACGCCGCCAGCGCGCAGAAGCTGGCCGAGGCCCTGGTGGGCGAACAGCTCGCCGCCTGCGTGAACCGCATCCCCGCCGTGGCTTCCACCTATCGCTGGAAAGGCGAGGTAGTGACCGACAGCGAGGAACTGCTGCTGATCAAGACCACGGCTGCGCGCTTTCCCGCATTGAAGGAGCGGTTGGTGGCGTTGCATCCCTATGAGCTGCCGGAACTGATCGCCGTGCCGGTGGCCGAGGGGCATGGCCCTTATCTGGATTGGGTGCGGGATCCGGGGTGAGCGTAGCCGCAGGTACTCGCAGTCTTCGCTCGATTTCGCTGCGGGATATTTCTCTTCTCACCGTCCCTCGCCTCCCTCACCGTCATTTCCCCTCACCGTCATCCCCGCGAAAGCGGGGATCCAGTGTCTTTCAACCCGCCGTGAAATCGAAAGTCGCTGGATCCCCGCTTTCGCGGGGATGACGGTGAGGTAATGACGCAACGTTCTGGAATCATGGAATGGCGCTAGTTCGGCGCCTTTCCCACGAACACCACCAAGAAAGTGACGCGCTCGCTGTCGCTGGCGTTCGCACTTACCAAATGCCGCGCCGCCGCCGGCTCGAACCAGCTCTCGCCCGGTGCATACGTCACGCGCAAGGCTTCGAGCGATTGGCCGGGCGCGCGCGTCAAGGCGGCGGTGAGCAGCGATTCGTCGTGCGTGGCCATCGCCGGCGTCGCCGCGGCGAGCAGCATCCAGGCAATGGCGCGGGCGGCGCGCACGATCAGCGTGCCGTCAGTGCTGTCTGCCGTGCAGGCACCGCCGCGTCGACATCCTCGCTGCGGCGAAGCACCTTGCCCTGCGCATCCAGCACGATCACCGTGGGCACGTGCATCACGCGGAAACGCCGGAACAGCGCGCCCGAATCGTCCAGCGCCAGCGGCATGGCGATGTGGTGCTCGCGCTGGTATTCGGCCAGCTCGTCGTGGCTGGCCCACAGGCCCGAGGCGATGCCCAGCCAGCGTGCCTGGCCGTCGCGCGCCAGCAGCTCGGCGCGCTCGCGCGCCGTGCGGCAACTTGCTGCCAACGCCGGCCGGCTCTTGGCGAGGTAGGACTCGCACCACGGCGAGAGGAACAGCAGCACCGTGGTCTGTCCCGGCCGCACGCCAAAGGCCGGCAACGACTTTCCATCCAATGTGCGCACGTCGAAAGCGGGCACGCGGTCGCCGATGTCGTAGTGCGGTTCGTCCTTCGGCGTGGCGGCCGATGCGGTCTGCGCCGTCGAACTCGTGCGGGCCTGCGCCAGCGCGGCATCCAGCTTGTCGTTCGCCTCGTGCCCCACGTAGAGGATGCGGCCGTCGCGGCCGATCACCACGTGCTGCGGCGTCACGCGCAGATGAAAAGCCTCACCCAGCGAGCCGTCGTCGAACACGATGGGCATGCCGAGCCCCAGCTGCTTCTGCACCTTGCGCACTTCCTCGACGCTGTCGTCGAAGCCCACGTCGATGGCGATCACCGCCATGTCCGGACCGGCCTGCTCGTAGGTACGCTCGAAGTGCGGCATCTGCTCGCGGCACGGCACGCACCAGGTGGCCCAGAATTTCAGGTAGACAGCCTTCTTGCCATAAAGCGTTCCGAGGTCGATGGTCTGACCGTCGATGGTCTTGAGCACCATGCGCGGCGCGGGCTGGCCGACCAGGCTGCGGCCGGCGGTTTCCGCGCGCGACTGGCCGGACTCGGACGCATGCGCCAGCGCGCAGCACAACCACAGGCAAAGCAGGACAAAGGTACGCACGGGAACATCCTTGAAGGAGAGGCCCCGCATGCTGCGCCGACGACCCACGCGCCGACAGGTCCAGTTCGCGCGGAAACGAGGGAACCAGTGTCAGCGCGGGCGATGTGCGTCGAGCACGCGCGCCAGCACGCGCACCGCTTCGTCCATGCGCGTGGCCGGCACGCCGCCGAGGCCGAACAGCAGGCCGTTGGGCTTGTGCCCGCCGATGGCGTAGCCATCCAGCGCCTCGATGCGCAGATCCTGCGCCGCGGCGTGCTCGACGATCTTGCCCGCCGGCACGGGCCAGTGCAGTTCGGTGGTGATATGCAGCCCGGCGTCCGAGGCCAGCGGACGCAAGGCTTCGCCGGCGTGCCGCGACAGGGCTTCGAGCAGGGCATCGCGCCGCTCCGCGTAGATGCGCCGCATCTTGCGCACGTGCCGTGCGAGATGGCCTTCCGCAATGAACAACGCAAGCGTGTCCTGCGCCAGCAGGTCGCTGTGGCGATCCACGAATTGCCGCACGCTGCCCAGCGCGGCCATGGCCCAGGGCGGCGCCACCACGTAGCCCAGGCGCAAAGTCGGAAACAGGCTCTTGGAAAAGGTGCCGACGTAGAACACCGAGCCGTCGCGATCCAGCGTCTGCAGCGCATCGAGCGGACGCCCGCCGTAGCGGAATTCGCCGTCGTAGTCGTCCTCCACGATCACCGCGCCATGCCGCCGCGCAAACTCGAGCAGCGCGACGCGCCGTGCCGGCGACATCGCCATGCCGGTGGGAAACTGGTGCGAAGGGGTGACGTAGATGACGCGCGCCTCGGGTGGAATGCGCTCGACGATCAGGCCTTCCTCGTCTACCGGCACCGGCACCACGCGGGCGCCGGCGGCTTCGAAGGTCACGCGCAGCTGCGGGTAGCCAGGGTCTTCCACCGCCAGCACCGTCCGCCCCGGCGTCACCAGGATGCGCGCCAGCAGGTCGAACGCCTGCTGCGCGCCGCCGGTGACCATGATGTCGGCCGCGCTGCAGCTCACGGCGCGCGCAAATGACACATGCCCCGCGATGGCTTCGCGCAAGGCGGCTCGTCCTTCCACGGCGTCGTAGGCGGACATGGCGTGCGTGAGCGTGCGCAAAGCCCGGGCGGAGAGCTTGCGCCACACCTCGAACGGGAAACGCGAGGCGTCGGGCATGCCCACGCGAAAGTCATAGCGCGACGGTGGCAAGGCATTCATCGGCGCCGGCGTGATCGCATCGCGCCATCGCGGCTGCAGCCGCTCCTCGATCCGCGCCTCCGTGCGCGATGCGCCTGCTGGCGATGCGCTGGCGTGCGCCACCACATAGCCGGCGCCCTGGCGCGCCACCACATAGCCTTCGCTGAGCAGCAGGTCGTAGGCCGCCACCACGGTATTGCGCGACACGCCCAGCGAGCTGGACAGCGCGCGGGTCGAAGGCAGCGCCTGGCCCATGCGCAGCCGCCCGTCCAGAATCGCCGCCCGCAGCTGCCCGTGCAGCGCCTGCAGGCGGCCGCGCACGGGGATATCCAGCGGAAAAGCCAGGGGTTGGTCCATACCGGCGTCCGGGCGGCAACTGGTCCTAAAGAATTCCCGCGATCTGGACCTTTTTCAAGACCAGTGGAACCCGGACACTGCGCCCATCATCCTTTTGGAGCCGTGCCATGATCGAGCTGTACTTCGCCGCCACGCCCAACGGCCTGAAGCTCAAGCTGTTCCTCGAAGAGGCGGGCCTGCCCTACTTCATCACGCCGGTGAGCCTGAGCAAGGGCGAGCAGTTCAAGCCCGAGTTCCTGGCCATTTCGCCGAACAACAAGATTCCCGCCATCGTGGACCACGCGCCGGCCGGCGGCGGCGCGCCGCAGACCGTGTTCGAGTCGGGCGCCATCCTGCTGTATCTGGCCGAGAAGATCGGCCGGTTCATTCCCAAGGACACCGCCGGCCGCGTGGAGGTGCTGGAGTGGCTGTTCTGGCAAGTGTCCGGGCTGGGCCCGATGGCAGGCCAGGCCGGGCACTTCCATGTGTATGCGCCGGAAAAGGTGCCCTACGCCATCGATCGCTACACGCGCGAAGTGGCGCGCCTCTACGGCGTGCTCGATCGCCGGCTGGAGGGACGCGAGTTCATCGCCGGCGAGTTCTCCATCGCCGACATCGCCTGCTATCCGTGGATCGTGCCGCACGAGGCGCATGGCCAGAACCTGGCGGATTTCCCGCACCTGGAACGCTGGTTCATCGCCATGTCGCAACGCCCCGCCACGCTGCGCACCTACGAGGGCGTGGAGAACGCATACCAGCCCAAGCAGCCGCTGTCGGAGGAAGAACGCCGCGTGCTGTTCGGGCAGGGATCGAAGCCGCAGTCCTGATGCAACGGAAGGGTGAAGTCTGCTGACAGGTTCTGACACTATGGGCGGCTAGGCTTCCAAATGGATAGCCGTCTCACACACGTCGTCATTCCGGCGCAGGCCGGAATCCAGCAGCAGGAAGGACAGGCTGTCGCGAAGACCCGTTCCTGAGGCCACTGGATTCCGGCCTGCGCCGGAATGACGAACAAGAGCTACAGAGCAAAGCCATGAAAACCTCCGACATCGCCGCACTGCTGTTGCTGGGAGCCCTCTGGGGCGCCTCGTTCCTGTTCATGCGCATGGGCGCCGACGAGTTCGGCGGCATGGCGCTGGCGGGCATGCGCGCCATCGGCGCGGCGATCTGTTCCATTCCGTTGCTGACGCGCACGCGGCTGGGCGAGATGCGCAGGCATTGGCGCGATATCGCCATCGTGGGCATCGCCAATTCGGCGCTGCCGTTCGTGCTGTTCTCGTTCGCGGCGAAGAGCCTGCCGGCCGGTGTCTCCGCCATTTCCGACGCCATCGCGCCGCTGCTGGTGGCGCTGTCGGGCTGGATGCTGCTGGACGAGAAGCTGAGCGCCACGCAGGCCAGCGGCCTGGTGGTCGGTTTCACCGGCGTGGTGTGGCTGGTGGCCGGCACCGTGGGTTTCAGCGGCAGCGCGCATGCCGCCGGCTGGGCCATGGCCGCCTGCCTGGGCGCCAACGTCTGCTACACCTTCGGCGCCCATTACAGCCATCGCCGCCTGCGCAGCGGCGTCACGCCGCTCAGCGTCGCCACCGGCAGCCAGCTGGCCGCCGCGGTGCTGCTGCTGCCCTTCACGATCTGGATGTGGCCCAGCCATACGCCGGGCTGGATGTCCTGGCTGGCGGTGCTGGGCCTGGCCGCGCTCTGCACCTCGCTGGCTTATGTGCTGTTCTATGGCTTGATGGCCCGCGTCGGCGCGTCGCGCAGCATGGTGGTGATGTTCCTGATCCCGGTGTTCGGCGTGCTGTGGGGCCTGCTGTTCCTGCATGAGCCGGTGACGCTGGCGATGGGCGGCGGCTGCGTGGTGATCCTGCTGGGCGTGGCGCTGACCACCGGGCTGGTACGCCCGCGTAACCGCGGTAGCGTCCTGAACGAAGTAAGCACGGAACACGCCTGATCCCCGGTAGTCTCTTCGCTGCCGGGATTCCCCGGCTGCGCCATAATCCCGATTCGCCCTGCGCCCTGGCGCGGGCCTCTCCCCAGTCGGAGCCGCAATGCGCCTGATCCCTACCGGCCGGTGGGCCGCCCGTTTCCTCACCCTGCTCTGCCTGCTGCTCGGCGCCCTGCCCGCGCTGGCGCAGGACGATCTCGACGGCCTGCTGCCGGTCACCGAGGCCTACAAGCTCAGCGCCGATGCCTCCACGCCCGGCGTGGTGAAGCTGCACTGGACCATCGCGCCCGACTATTACCTCTATCGCGGCCGCATGAAGTTCAAGGCCGCCGACGGCGTGACCCTGGGCGAGGCGCAGCTGCCCGACGGCGAGAAGCATCACGACGAGTACCTGGGCGACGTGGAGACCTATCACCACGGCGTGGACGCGACGGTGCCGTACACGGTCGCCGCTGGCACCACGACGCTGAAGCTCAGCGTGCAGTACCAGGGCTGCCACGAGGTGGCTCCGAAGATCTGCTATCCGCCGCATACCGAGCAGCTGAGCTTGGCGATTCCCGCGGCGGGTGCGGCCTCGGCCGGCACGGGCGATTCGCTGGGCGCGGCGCTGGGCAAGCTGGGTTCCACCCGCGGTGGTGGCGATGGCGCTGCCCTGCCGGCCGAGCAGGCCTTTCATCTGGAAGCGCTCGCCAAGGACCGCCAGCACCTGCTGCTGCGCTGGACCATGCCCAAGGGCTATTACCTGTACCGCGATCAGACCGCGCTGAAGCTCAAGGATGCCGGGCTCTCGCTGGCCAAGCCGGAGTGGCCGGCCGGCGTGGAACACGAGGACGCCCACTTCGGCAAGACCACGGTGTTCTTCGACCAGGTCGAGCTGCCCGTCGCCATTCAGGGCGATACGGGCGGCCTTCGCACGGTGAACCTGGAAGCCAGCTTCCAGGGCTGCCAAGACGGCGGCATCTGCTATCCGCTGATGACCCGCGCACTGGCCATCGACCTGGGTAGCGCCGCGCCGACCAGCGGCACCGCCGCCGAGCCCGCGCCGGAAATGCCGCCCGCGCATGAGGAATCGCTGGGCCTTGCCCTCGCGCTGCTGTTCGCCCTGGCGGGCGGCCTGATTCTCAACTTCATGCCCTGCGTGCTGCCGGTGCTTTCGATCAAGGTCGTCTCCGTGATCGAAAGCGGCGAGAGCCACGCGCGGCGACGCAGCCACGCGCTGGCCTACACGGCCGGCGTGCTGGTCAGCTTCGTGGTGCTGGGCCTGGTGGTGATCGCCGTGGCCAAGGCCTGGGGCGCGCAGCTGCAGTACGCCCCGGTGGTGGCCGCGCTGGCGCTGATCATGCTCACCGCCGGCCTGTGGCTGTCGGGCGTGGTGCAGTTCGGCGGCTCGCTCGGCAACGTCGGCAGCTCGCTGGCCAACCAGCAGGGCTGGCGCGGCGATTTCTTCGTCGGCGTGCTCGCCGTGGTCGTCGCCAGCCCCTGCACCGGGCCGCTCATGGGCCCGGCCCTGGGTTACGCCTTCGCGGCCCCGGCGGCGCAGGCGCTGCTGGTGTTCTTCACGCTGGGCCTGGGACTGGCGCTGCCCTTCCTGGCCATCGGCTTCGTGCCCGCCCTCGCCCGCCTGCTGCCACGGCCGGGCGCCTGGATGGAAACGCTCAAGCAGGTGCTGGCCTTCCCCATGTATCTCTCGGCCGCGTGGCTGGCCTGGGTGCTGGCGAACCAGCGCGGTGCCGACGCGGTGGGCGTGCTGCTGGTGGCCGCGGTGTGGCTGGCGGCGACGCTGTGGTGGTTCGAGAAGAGCCGCTGGAAGAGCACCGCCGTGCGCGCCTGGGTGCTGGTGCCCGCGCTGCTCACGGTGCTCTCGCTCTACACGCTGGCCCGCCTGCCCGTGCCGGCGAGCGGCGACAAGGCGGCGCAGGTCGCGGAGAACACCGTGGCCTTCACCCCAGCCAGGCTCGCCGAGCTGCGCAAGGCGGGCACGCCCGTGTTCGTGGACATGACCGCCGACTGGTGCGTCACCTGCAAGGCCAACGAACACGCCGTGCTGAACACCGATTCCTTCCGCGACCTGCTCAGGAAGACCGGCGCGGTCTACATGAAGGGCGACTGGACCAACGAGGACCCGGCGATCACCGCCTTCCTGCAGGAGTACCACTCGCCGGGCGTGCCGCTCTACGTGGTGTTTCCCAAGGACGGCGGCCACGGCCAGCGCCTGCCGACGGTGCTCACCTCCTCGCTGGTGGAAGACGCCCTGACCAAGGCGGCGGGCACGCCGGTCGCCACCAATCCATGATGAGCCGCAGCAACTGGACCATTCTCGGCGCCGCCGTACTGGCCGCCGTCGCCGGCGGCTGGCTGCAGCACGCCAGCCAGCGCGCCCGCGTGCCGGACGGTGTGCATGTGGCGGTTCCGGGCGAGATCGTCCCCGATCTGGCGCTGGCCGGCCTGGACGGCAAGGAACATCGCCTCTCCGATTACCGTGGCCGCCGCGTGCTGCTCAACTTCTGGGCAAGCTGGTGCGGTCCCTGCCGGGAGGAAATGCCGGCACTGGTAAAGGCCCAGGCGAACGTCGGCGAACAGGCCGGCAAAACCGGGCCGATCATCCTCGGTATCGCGATGGACGACCCGGCGCAGGCGCGCGCCTTCCTGCAGGCCCATCCGGTCAACTACCCCATCCTGCTGGGCAGCCTGGAAAGCCCCAGCACCTCGCTACGCCTGGGGAACGTCGGCGAAGTGCTGCCTTACAGCGTGCTTCTGGACGATAACGGCCGCGTGCTGTTCAGCCGCCGCGGCGTGCTGGACGCCGACGACCTCAAGGCCTGGGCCGCACCAACCGCGCCCTGATGCGGTTTCCGGGGCCATACGTGGCCGCACGGTTTTTCCGTGACTTCTCCGTTAAACATCGCCGAACTGCGCCGAACTGGACAACATCCGCCGGGACGCGCACACTCCGCGCCGGACGCCGGCCCCGCCGGCGCAATCCATGGATAGTGGCGTGGCGAAGATCCTGGTCCTGCACGGGCCCAATCTCAATCTGCTGGGCACCCGCGAGCCGGAGGTTTACGGGCGCGACACGCTGGCCGATATCGACGCCCTGCTGACCCAGCGCGCGCAAGCGGCGGGCCACAGCCTGGACGCGCTGCAGTCGAACGCCGAGCACGTGCTGATCGACCGCATCCACCAGGCGCGCCTGGACGGCACCGCGATCATCCTGATCAACCCGGGCGCCTTCACCCACACCAGCGTCGCCCTGCGCGACGCGCTGGCGGGCGTGGCGATCCCCTTTATCGAACTGCATCTTTCCAACGTGCACGCCCGCGAGGCGTTCCGTCGGCACTCCTATCTCTCGGACATCGCCGTCGGCGTGATCTGCGGCTTCGGCGCGGACAGCTACCAGCTGGCGCTGGACGCCGCGCTGAACCGGCTGGACCGCGCCGGCGCATCCGCCGCCTCCTGAACGACGGGCCGAGTCCCCATACTCCATTCCGGCTGCCTGTGCGGCCCCAACGAAAAGGTTTGAAACATGGACCTGCGCAAGATCAAGAAGCTCATCGACCTGCTCGAGGAATCCAACCTCGCGGAACTTGAGATCAAGGAAGGCGAAGAAGTCGTCCGCCTGTCGCGCGTGCCCAAGGGCGGCGTGACCGTCGCCGCCGCGCCGGTGGTGCAGCCCGCCCCGGTGGCCGCCGCGCCCGTCGCCGCCGCAGCCGCGCCAGCCGAAGCCGCCCCCGCCGATGCTGGCCTGCCGGCCGGCCACGTGGTGAAGGCGCCGATGGTCGGCACCTTCTACGCCTCCGCCAGCCCGGGCGCCCCGGCCTTCGTGAAGGTCGGCCAGCAGGTCAAGGCCGGCGAGACGCTGGGCATCATCGAAGCGATGAAGATGTTCAACCAGATCGAGGCCGACGTGGCCGGCACCGTGAAGGCCATCCTGCTGGAAAACGGCCAGCCGGTGGAATTCGACCAGCCGATGTTCGTGATCGGCTGATAAGCGAGGGAATAGGGAATCGTGAATAGGGAATCGGCCAAGCGACCGCACGAAGACCTCACGGTCTGGCAGCGGGCCATGGTGCTGGTGGAGCAGGTCTATGCCTGTTCTTCGACGTTCCCGGACAGCGAGCGGTTTGGTTTGACCGCACAGATGCGACGCGCGGCGATCAGTGTTCCTTCCAACATCGCCGAAGGTGCCGCCCGTCGCTCGACTCCCGAATACCTGCGCTTTCTTTCGATTGCACGCGGCTCGCTCTCGGAGCTGGACACGCAGCTGCAAATCGCTGCCCGACTTGGCTATGGAAAGGTTTCGTCCGACATCAGGACGTGCATCGACGAGGTTTTCGCGATGCTCACCGGCCTGATGAATGCCCTGCAGACACGCGAGGCGACGCGATGACCCACCGATTCCCTATTCCCGATTCTCTATTCCCATGCCCTTATTAGAAAAAGTCGTCATTGCCAACCGTGGTGAGATCGCGCTGCGCGTGCTGCGCGCCTGCCACAGCCTTGGCATCAAAACCGTGGCGGTGCACTCCACCGCCGACCGCAACCTCAAGCACGTCGGCCTGGCCGACGAGGCCATCTGCATCGGTCCCGCGCCGTCGGCCGACAGCTACCTCAACATCCCGCGCATCATCGCCGCGGCGGAGATCACCGACGCCCAGGCCATCCATCCGGGCTACGGCTTCCTCTCCGAACGCGCCGACTTCGCCGAACAGGTGGAGCAATCGGGCTTCATCTTCATCGGCCCCACCGCGGACGTGATCCGCCTGATGGGCGACAAGGTGGAAGCCATCCGCGCCATGAAGGCCGCCGGCGTGCCGTGCGTGCCCGGCTCGGGCGGCCCGCTCGGCGACAACGTCGACGAGAACATGCGCATCGCGCGCGACATCGGCTACCCGGTGATCATCAAGGCCGCCGGCGGCGGCGGCGGCCGCGGCATGCGCGTGGTGCGCACCGAGGCGCACCTGGGCAACGCCATCACCATGACCAAGCAGGAAGCGAAGGCCGCTTTCGGCAACGATCAGGTGTACATGGAGAAGTTCCTGGAGAATCCGCGCCACGTGGAAATCCAGGTGCTCGCCGACGGCCAGGGCCACGCCATCCACCTAGGCGAACGCGACTGCTCCATGCAGCGCCGCCACCAGAAGGTGGTGGAAGAAGCGCCCGCGCCAGGCATCACGCCGGAACTGCGCGAGCAGATCGGCAAGGTGTGTGTGGAAGCCTGCCTGCGCATCGGCTACCGCGGCGCCGGCACGTTCGAGTTCCTCTACGAGGACGGCCGCTTCTACTTCATCGAGATGAACACGCGCATCCAGGTGGAGCATCCGGTGACGGAACTGATCACCGGCATCGACCTGGTGCGCGAGCAGCTGCTGATCGCCGGCGGCGAGAAGCTCTCGATCCGCCAGGAAGACATCCAGATCCACGGCCACGCGATCGAATGCCGCATCAACGCGGAAGATCCGGACAGCTTCCTGCCCTCGCCGGGCACGGTGAAGCGCTTCGAAGCGCCGGGCGGCCCGGGCGTACGCGTGGACACGCACCTGTACGACGGCTACCGCATTCCGCCGAACTACGATTCGATGATCGGCAAGCTGATCGTGCACGGCCCGGATCGCGAAACCGCCATCGCGCGCATGCGCCTGGCGCTGGCCGAAACGGTCATCGAAGGCGTGAAGTGCAACATCCCGCTGCAGCAGCGCATCATGGCCGACGTCGGCTTCCAGCAGGGTGGACAGAACATCCACTACCTGGAAAAGCGCATGGCCGAGCAGAAGGAAAAGGCCGCCACCGGCGGCTGACGTGCAGCCGGCGAGCCGCGCATGCGGCTCGCCGGTTCGTTCGACGATGTCCGAACTGCTCACACTCCGCGAAGCCATCGACGCCATCACCGAGGCGTTCGACGAAGGCGACGGCTGGGATCGCTACGCGTGGGTGTATATTCGCGGCGCGATCACCGAACCAACCTGCCGCCTGTACCTTTCGCACGTTTCCGACGAAGACGATGCGCTGATCGGCGATCACGGCGAGGCGCTGCCGCCGTTCGCGGCGCAGCATCACCTGCGCCATTTCCTGGAAGCGGCGGATTTCGCCGAAGTGCTGTTCGTGCATCGCCGGCACCATGCTTCGTCTACGCTGGACGATCTGGCGCGTGCGCTGGATTACTACCGCAGGCACGATGGGTTTATGGGTGTGGCGCCGGAGGCGCTCTGAGCATCACAGATGCCTCCACTACTTTTCCTCACCGCCATTCACCCTCACCGTCATTCCCGCGAAAGCGGGAATCCAGTGTCTTTGCTCTTCCATTGCGTGGCAGAAAGGCGAAAGGCGCTGGATTCCCGCTTTCGCGGGAATGACGGTGAGGGATACACGGCTTGAGGAACATACGGAGGTTCGCCCCAAGCCCGCGCCACATCGGCGACAATGCGCCCCTACACCGCAGGAACCACCCATGCCCTGGCTCGAACTTTCCCTCACCATCCGCGCCGAACAGCAGCCTCGCGTCGAAGAAGCGCTGGACGATCTGGGCGCGCTATCCGTGACGCTGCAGGACGCGGATGCGGAAACGCCGGACGAACAGGCCATCTTCGAGCCGGGCGTGGGCGAGCTGCCGCTGTGGCCGACCATCACGCTCCAGGCGATATTCGAGGAGGGCACGGACCGGCGCGGCCTCGGCGAAGCGCTGGGCGACCTGCTGCCCTGGCTGGAGCCCGATCACATCCAGTTCCGCGATGTGGCCGACGAGGACTGGGAACGCGCGTGGATGGATCAGTTCAAGCCGATGCCGTTCGGCCGGCGCCTGTGGATTTATCCATGGAACATCGAGCCGCCGGCCGATGAGGACATCGTGGTGGTGCGGCTGGATCCGGGCCTCGCCTTCGGCAGCGGCACGCATCCCACCACCGCGCTGTGTCTTGCATGGCTGGACAGCCTGGATCTGAAGGGCAAGAGCGTCATCGATTTCGGCTGCGGCTCGGGCATTCTCGCCATCGCCGCGCTCAAGCTCGGCGCCGCCAGCGCCGTGGGCGTGGACAACGATCCGCAGGCGCTCACCGCGTCGGCGGACAACGCCGAGCGCAACGACGTGGCGGACCGTCTTGCGCTGTTCCTTCCGGAAGACCTCGTCGCATCGCCGGCCGACGTCTTCATCGCCAACATCCTGGCCGGCCCGCTCGGCGAACTGGCGCCCACCTTCGCCGCCGCCGCGAAACCCGGCGCGCCGTTTGCCATTTCCGGCATCCTGCAAGGCCAGGAAGACGAGCTGCTGGCGCGCTACGCCGAGTGGTTCGAGGAGTTGCGCGTGGATACCCAGGAGGACTGGGTGCGCATCAGCGGAAAGCGTCGCGGCTGAGCGACCGTTCACGATATCGGCAGGTGCGCGGGTGATTTGTCGTCGCCGGTGCACTAGGCTTGCCGTCGAACCCGATCACTACGGCCCTCATGTACGCCCAGTGCACCGAATGCCTCACCGTGTTCTCGCTGAATGCGGAAACGATTGCACGCGCGTGCGGTATCGTGGCGTGCGGGCATTGCAACGCGACGTTCGATGCACTGTCCAATCTCAGCGACCAGCTGCCGCCGGAGCCCTTCCAGCAGCTGCCCGCGTGGGAAAAAGGCGGCCAGCCACCGCGGCTGGATCTCGCCGTCTATCGGCCAGCGGCTGAGCCACCCGCCATCGCCGAAGCGCCTGTCGTGGTGCCCGCGCCGCGCGACCAGCTCGACGAGTTCGCCGACCTGGTGGTGGCGCCGCGTTTCGCACGGCAGCCTGAAAAGAAGCGTCGCTGGCCGTGGATCACCGCGTGCACCCTGTTGCTGCTCGCCTTGGGCGCGCAGGTGGCCTGGGCCAAGCGCGACGCGCTCATCGCCGACGACACCATCGGCCCGATGCTGCGCAGCGCCTGCTCCACGCTCGGTTGTCAGCTGCCGCTGGTGCAAGACACCACGCGGCTGACCATGGTGGCGCGCGACGTGCAGGCGCACCCTTCCGTGCCCGGCGCCTTGCTGGTCACCGCGAACCTGCGCAACGACGCGCCCTTCGCCCAGCCTTACCCGGTGGTGGCGATCACGCTGTCCGATGCCAATGGCAACAAGCTCGCCATGCGGCGCCTGCGCCCCACCGAATACCTCAGCGACAACGCCGTGCTGCGCAAGGGCATACCGCCCGGCGGCAGCGCCGCGTTGATGCTCGAAGTGGAAGACCCGGGCGGCAAGGCCGTGGCCTTCGAGTTCGGTTTCGAATAGCCATCCATTCGACGGGCAGCACGGGAAAAACCGGTGCCCGGCGCGGCGGTCGCTTTGCCGCTTTCGCAAAGGCACAGGTCGTGCCATCAACGCAAGTGCATGTCCATAGGACATTTTGTAGCTGAAGGTTTGTCTGCCTCCGACGAACCGGGTACTTAAAATTCTCGGCACGCGAGGGTACACTCCGTCCTTCGTCTTATGCTGCACCCGGCGTTCCATGCGAGCCGCCGCCCGCGGTATTGCCATAAACATTGCGGTGGCCTACGTAGCCGCCGTGTCAGAACGTGAGGGGAAATGCCCGTGAACGCCGTAAGACTGCCTGCCAGCGAGTCTCCGAAAGAGACTTCGTCGCAGAGCGCCTTGAGCGAATGCGTCAGCCGTACCGTCCGCCGTTATCTCGCCGACATCGGCGACACGGAGTGTGACGAGGGCCTGCACGCGCTCGTCATTCGCGAAGTCGAAGGCCCCCTCCTGCGCGAAGTGCTGGCCTGGCACGACGGCAACCAGAGCCGCGCCGCCGCGGTGCTCGGCATCAACCGGGCCACGCTGCGCAAGAAGCTGGCCGCGCACGGCCTGCTCTGAGGCGACACCGCTCGCTCGCGTAACGCAACGCGACGGACCGCAACGTGATGTTTCCCGCCTCGATCCGCGCCGCGCTTGCCGCCGACGAACCCCGCATCACCGACGTATGGGAAGCGGCGGTGCGCGCCACGCATGATTTTCTTGCCGAAGACGACATCGTCTTCTTCCGCTCCTTTCTGCCGCAGATCTTTGGACGGCTAAACGTGCGCGTGATCGAATGCGCCGGCCAGGTGGAAGGCTTTATCGCCACCAACGCACACCACGTCGAAGCCTTGTTCGTGAACCCCGCGCTGCACGGCCAGGGCCTGGGCCGGCGCCTGCTCGACGAGGTGATCGCCGAAGCGCCTTCGCGCCCGGCCTGGACCACCGACGTGAACGAGCAGAACCCTCGCGCGCTGCGTTTCTACCGGCGCTACGGCTTCGTGGAGATCGGCCGCTCGGAGCTGGATGGCAGCGGCCGTCCCTTTCCCCTCTTGCATCTGGTGCTCCGGGCCTAAGGACGGCCAAACCGCGCGGGCGGGACGCCTGGGTCTATAATTGAGGTCTTTCCCCCAAGGAACCTGCCTCATGTCCGCCGCGTCCCCGGCACCGATCCGCCGTGCCTTGCTTAGCGTCTCCGACAAACAGGGCCTGCTCGAGCTCGCCCGTCGCCTGTCCGCCAAGGGCGTGGAGCTGCTGTCCACCGGCGGCAGCGCCAAGGCGCTGCGCGACGCGGGCATTCCCGTGAAGGACGTGAGCGAACTCACCGGCTTTCCCGAAATCATGGACGGCCGCGTGAAGACGCTGCATCCGAAGGTGCACGGCGGCCTGCTCGGCCGTCGCGCCATCGACGCCGGTGTGATGACGGAACTGGACATCGCACCGATCGACCTGCTCGTGCTCAACCTCTATCCGTTCGAGCAGACTGTGGCCCGTCCGGACTGCACGCTGGAAGAGGCCATCGAGAACATCGACATCGGCGGCCCCGCCATGCTGCGTTCCGCCGCCAAGAACTGGAACGACGTGGGCGTGCTCACCTCGCCCGACCAGTACGATGAGGCGCTGGCGGAAATCGAGGCGCACGGCGGCCTGTCGCGCGCCACGCGCTTCAAGCTCGCCGTCGCCGCGTTCAATCGCGTGTCCAACTACGACGGCGCGATCAGCGACTATCTTTCCGCGCTCAAGCTCAACGACGAGTACGACGCCATCGCCGGCCACGACGCGTTCCCTGCGCAGGCCAACGGCCGCTTCGTGAAGCTGATGGATCTGCGCTACGGCGAAAACCCGCACCAGCAGGCCGCGTTCTACCGCGACCTGTATCCCGCGCCGGGCACGCTGGCCACGTTCCGCCAGCTGCAGGGCAAGGAACTCTCCTTCAACAACATCGCCGACTCCGACGCCGCGTGGGAATGCGTGCGCAGCTTCACCAAGCCGGCCTGCGTGATCGTCAAGCACGCCAACCCCTGCGGTGTCGCGGTGAGCCTGGACGGCATCGCCCGCGCCTATGACCTCGCCTACCAGACCGACCCCACCTCCGCTTTCGGCGGCATCATCGCGTTCAACCGTGTGGTGGATGCGGCCACGGCGAAATCCATCGTGGATCGGCAGTTCGTCGAAGTAGTGCTGGCGCCGGGCTACGAAGACGAAGCACTCAAGGTCTTCGCCAAGAAAGCCAACGTGCGCGTGCTCGAAATCCCGCCGCCGGCCGACGGCGACCTGGCCAAGGCGCATCCCGGCAACGACAGCCGCCGCGTGGGCTCGGGCCTGTTGATCCAGACCGCCGACCGCGCGATGGTCAAGGCCGAAGACCTGAAGATCGTCACCCAGCGCGCACCCACGCCCGCCGAGATCGACGACCTGATCTTCGCGTGGAAGGTGGCCAAGTACGTCAAGAGCAACGCCATCGTCTACGCGAAGAACCGCCAGACCATCGGCGTCGGCGCAGGCCAGATGAGCCGCGTGTACAGCGCCAAGATCGCCGGCATCAAGGCCGCCGACGAGAAGCTGGAAGTACGCGGCTCGGTGATGGCCTCCGATGCGTTCTTCCCGTTCCGCGACGGCATCGACGCCGCGGCGGCAGCGGGCATCAGCGCGGTGATCCAGCCCGGCGGCTCGATGCGCGACGCGGAGGTGATCGCGGCGGCCGACGAGCACGGCATGGCGATGGTGTTCACGGGCATTCGCCACTTCCGTCATTGATTGCGGTTGTTCCCTCTCTCTCTTTGGGGGAGGGTTGCGATGTTGCCGCTTCATGGCGGCAAACTTTGTTCACGATGAGATTGCCGCCTTTGCGTTGGTGAGGTGGCAATCACGCCTCACCACTTCATTCTTAGCCCGCCATTCCTACGAACCCCGCAAAAAGGGGAGACGCTTTCGCGGGATGACGGTGAGGGAACCGGCGTTGCTCCGGAGATTTTGAATAGGCTCCAGGGCAGGCGCTCCGCGCCTGCCGCGACGCAATGTGCCGCGCAGCGGCACGAGCCGTCGGCTTTGGACTTTGGGCTCTTGATCTTCCGGGTCCCCGTATGAGGCGGCGGGCGGGTGGAGATCAGGCCCCGCAGGGGTGCCTGGCAGGAGCCAGGCACTTTTCGTCGGGGCGGGATGCCCCGTCGAAAAGCCCGGAACCCGTCCGCGAACCTATCGGGCTTCAGCCCGATAGGCGCCTCATCCGGGGGGCCCTTCTCTTTGGTTACTTTCTCTTGGGCAAGCAAGAGAAAGTGACCCGGCCTCCGGCAAGAGGTCGGAACGCCCGCCGCGCAGGCGGCCGGATCGCGAAAGCGCTGGTAAAGAGCCGATTAGCTCTACGCGATAACCGGCCACTACCGAAACTGGATCCCGGCCTGCGCCGGGATGACGGTTCTTTTGAAGTGATGAGGCAAGAGTGGCCCCTCACCCCGACCCTCTCCCCAGAGGGGAGAGGGAGACATACCACGTACCTACAACCGCTCCGCCACGACAAACAAATCCACTTCAGCGCGCCACGCGCGCCTCGTCCCCCACCACATCACACTTCATCTCCACCGGCCGCGCCGCATACTTCCGCGCCAGCACCGCACACGTCATCAACTGGATCTGGTGGAACAGCATGATCGGTAACACGATCGTGCCCAGCGGATGTCCCGCGAACAGCACCTTCGCCATCGGCACGCCGCTGGCAAGGCTTTTCTTCGAGCCGCAGAACACGATGGTGATCTCATCCTCGCGGTTGAAGCCCAGCGCGCGCGAGCCATAGCGCGTCACCAACAACGCAATCGCCAGCAACACCGCATTCACCACCAGCAGGCCACCCAGCACCGGCAGCGGAATCTGCTTCCACAGGCCCTGCAGCACGGCCGCGCTGAAGGCGGTGTAGACCACCAGCAGGATCGAGCCCTGGTCGACGTACGACAGCAGCGCGCGATGGCGTTCCACCCAGCGGCCGATCCAGCGCTGCGCGATCTGCCCGGCAACGAACGGCACCAGCAACTGCAGCACGATGGCGCCGATGGAATCCCAGTTCATGCCGCCCTGCCCGTGCGACTCCAGCATCACGCCCACCAGCAGCGGCGTGATGAAGATGCCCAGCAGGCTAGAAGCGGACGCCGAACAGATCGCGGCGGGAACGTTGCCGCGCGCCATGGAGGTAAAGGCGATGGACGACTGCACCGTCGAAGGCAGCGTGCACAGGAACAACACGCCCAGATACAGCGAAGGCGTCACCAGCGGTTGCAGCAAGGGGCGCAGAGCCCAGCCCAGCAACGGGAACAGCACGAAGGTGCTGGCCAGCACGGTGAGGTGCAGGCGCCAGTGAGTCATGCCGGCGACCACCGCCTCGCGCGAGAGTTTGGCGCCGTGCAGGAAGAACAGCAGCGCGATGGCCAGGTCGGTAAGCACGTTGAACACGCTGGCCGTGGTGCCGCGGCAAGGCAGCAGGCTGGCCAGCAGCACTGTGACGATCAGGGCACAGGTGAAGCGATCGGGCAGGAAGCGACGCAGGAACATGGCCGTCGGAACACGCATCAGGGGAATGCGTCTATTGGACCGCCGGGACATTGATTAATCAAATCGTTTTATCTGATCTATTGATATCCTGTTTGCATGAATATCAGCCTGCGCCAGCTTCGCGCCTTTCTCGCGGTGGCCCGCCAGCAGCACTTTCGGCGGGCGGCGGAGAGCCTGCACCTGAGCCAGCCGGCGGTGAGCCGCTACATCGCCGACCTGGAAGCCGAGCTCGGCATTCGCCTGTTCGACCGCACCACGCGCGAAGTGGTGCCCACCGACGCCGGACGCTACCTGGAGAGCGCCATCGGCCGCGTGCTGGATGAACTGGAAGGCGTGCTGTCGCACGTGCACTCGGAAAGCGAGCGCAAGCGCGGCAAGGTGCACGTCGCCTCGGTGCCTACGCTCTCCGCAGGATTGATGCCCCAGTGCATTGCCGACTGCGCCGCCCGCTACCCCGAACTCACCATCCAGCTGCACGACCAGGCGCAGACGATGGTGCTGGACAGCGTGCGCGGCGGCGAGGTGGATTTTGGCGTGGCCATCGATCCGCCGCTCACCGGCGAGTTCGATATCCAACGATTGCTGCGCGATCCCTTCGTGCTGGTGTGCCGGCCCGATCATCCGCTCGCGAAGCTCGATCGCGTGCCCTGGCGCAAGTTGCAGGGGCAGCCGCTGATCCTGCTCGACTACTCCTCCGGAAGCCGCCGGCTGATCGACCACGCACTGGCGAGCCGCGGCATCGCGGCGAACGTGGTGCAGCAGACCGGACACACGCTCACCACCTTCCGCATGGTGGAAGCCGGCCTGGGCATCAGCGTCAGTCCCGCGCTGGCGCCGCCGCCGGCGACGCTGGTGACGCGTCCGCTCACGCCGCAGGAGAGTCGCGAGGTGGTGCTGATCAAGCGCCGGCAGCGCTCGCTGTCGCCACTGGCGACGCTGGTGTGGGAGCGGCTGCGCGCACTGACCGGTTCCGCGCCGGCGCCATAGGCACGATAGGCACACTCGCCGCTCACGCTTCGTTGAATGCCGCGCGCCTAGCCTTCGGCTTTTCCGTGAAGGTGTTCGTCATGCGCTACGAGCTTTACTACTGGACCGGCATCCAGGGCCGCGGCGAGTTCGTCCGCCTGGCGTTGGAAAACGCCCGCGCAAGCTACACCGACGTCGCCCGCATCGAGGGCGACCAGGCCATCATGCCGTTCCTGCGTGGCGAACATGCCGGCGCGTTGCCGTTCGCGCCGCCCTTCCTGCGCGCGGGCCGTCTGCTTATCGCGCAGACGGCGAACATCCTGGCCTTTCTCGCTCCGCGGCATGGGCTGATACCCGCCTCCAGCGCCAGCCAGATCTATGCGATGCAGCTGCAGCAGACTATCACCGATATCGTGGCCGAAGCGCACGACACGCATCATCCGATCGCGGTCGAGCAGTATTACGAGCAACAGCGCGCGGAAGCACGCAAGCGCTCGGCATCCTTCTGCGCGCAGCGCATACCGAAATACCTGGGTTATTTCGAGCAGGTGCTGGAACGCGGCGATGGACACCATGCCATCGGACGCAGGCATTCGTATGTGGACCTGTCGCTGTTCCAGCTGATGTCCGGGCTGGACTATGCCTTCCCCAACGCCATGAAGGGGCTGAGGCGCCGTACCGCGCGGCTGCGGGCGCTGCGCGATCGCGTGGCGGACCGACCGAACATCGCCGCTTACCTGGCGTCGGAGCGACGCATCCCATTCAACGAGGACGGCATCTTCCGCCACTACCCGGAGCTCGACGAGTCCTGAGTGTCAGAACACCGCGATGATCACGGCGCCGGCCACGATCAGCCCGCCGCCGATGGCCAGCGGCCAGCTGAGCTGCTCGCCCAGCAGCAGCACGCCGAGCACGATGGCGATGGCCACGCTGAGCTTGTCGATGGGCGCGACCTTGCTGACCGGCCCCAGCTGCAGAGCGCGGTAGTAGCACAGCCACGACAGGCCGGTGGCGACGCCCGAGAGCACGAGGAACACCCAGCTGCTCGCGGGCAACCCGGAGGGGCGCGCCCATTCGTTCCGCAGGCTGAGGATGCCGGCGGTCACCAGCAGGATCACGATGGTGCGGATGAAGGTGGCGAGGTTGGAGTTGATCCCCGCCACGCCCAGTTTGCCGAACAGCGCCGTGAGCGCGGCGAAGAACGCCGAGCCCAGCGCGAAGAGCAGCCAGCTCTCGCGCGGGTTCATGCCGGCTCCTTCGGCATCCGCATGGATGGCTTACTGGCCACCGTTGTCCTGGTCATTCGCCGGGCGGCTCTTGCCCCACTCCATGACCTTGTACATGACCGGCTTCACATGCTCGCCGGCCTGGTTCGTCCACGCGCCTTTCTGGTCGACCATGTAGGTCTGCGGAATGCCGCCCTTGGGCGTCACCACCACCATATAGACCTGGCCGCTGCGGCTGTATTCCTGGATGGTCTGGTCGCCCTCGGTGTGCACCTTCACCTGCGGCGGCGTGTTGCCGTTCGCGTCGCGCGGCTGGGCGTCCGAAGTGGCCGGCGTGCTGGTGGCCGGCTGGCTCAAGGGGGCGGCCGTATCGGCGGATACCTTGCCTGTCTTGGACGAGGACGAGGCGGCGGACTTGGCCGGTGCCTTGGGCGCCGGCGGGGGCGGCGTGGCGGTCACGCCGGGATCGTTCATGCCCGGCGGCGGCGGCGCGGGCGGAAACTGGCTGGGGGACGATTGCGCGAGCGCATTCGACGCGACGGCCACACCAAGAACAGCGAGCAGAACAACGGGTTTCATGATGACGGCCTCCTGTGGAAAAAGGAGCATAACAGCGCAGAACCGCATGGCTCGTGAAGCGGCCGTAGGCCCCGCCTGCCGTCATCGAAGGACGATGCGGCCCCCGCCTGAACGGAGAACGCCACATCCGGCACCGTGCGAGAATGCCCCATGGCCAAGCTCATTCTCATCGACGGTTCCTCCTACCTTTACCGCGCCTTCCACGCGCTCCCGCCGCTCACCAATTCGCAGGGCGAACCCACCGGCGCCCTGTTCGGCGTGGTGAACATGCTGCGCGCCACGCTCAAGGCGAAGCCCGACTACGTCGCCTTTGTCAGCGACGCGCCAGGGCCCACCTTCCGCAACCAGCTCTACGACCAGTACAAGGCGCACCGCCCGCCCATGCCGGACGACCTGCGCGCCCAGGTGGACCCCATGCTCGCCATCGTGGGCGCGCTGGGCTTTCCCATCCTGCGCGTGGATGGCGTGGAAGCGGACGACGTGATCGGCACGCTCGCCGAGCAGGCGCATGCGCAGGGCATCGAGGTGGAGATCTCCACCGGCGACAAGGATCTCGCGCAGCTGGTGCACCCGGGCGTGACCCTGGTGAACACCATGACCAACACCACCACCGACAGCGCGGGCGTGGTGGAGAAGTTCGGCGTCGAGCCCTCGCAGATCGTGGATTTTCTCTCGCTCACCGGCGATACCGTCGACAACGTGCCGGGCGTGCCCAAGTGCGGCCCGAAGACCGCGGCCAAGTGGCTGGCCGAGTACGGCTCGCTGGACAACCTGATGGCGAACGCCGACAAGGTTGGCGGCAAGATCGGCGAGAGCCTGCGCGCCGCGCTGCCGCAGCTGCCGCTGTCGCGCGCGCTGGTGACCATCAAGACCGACGTAGCGCTGGATCAGTCCGTCACCGGACTCAAGTTCCGCGAACGCCACGTCGAGCAGTTGCGCGAGCTGTACACGCGCTATGAGTTCAAGGCGGCGCTGAAGGACCTGGATGCCGAAACCAGCGGCACCGCCAACGCACCCGCCGCAGGCGATGCCGGCGCGCCGGCCGCTGCCACCAGCGCCGGCAAGGCGCAGGGCGCACTGCAGCCGCAAGCCCACACGCAAGACCTCTCGATGGCCGGCCAGTATGAACTGGTGACCACGCAGGCGCAGTTCGACGGCTGGCTGGCGAAGATCGCCACGGCGCCGCTGGTGTCCTTCGATACCGAAACCACCTCCATCGACTCGATGCAGGCGGACATCGTCGGCCTGAGCCTGTCGGTGGAACCGGGCCATGCCTGCTACGTGCCGCTGGCGCATGACTATCCGGGCGCGCCGGCGCAATTGCCGCGCGAGCACGTGCTCGCGGCGCTCAAGCCGTTCTTCGAGGACGCCAGCCGTCCCAAGATGGGCCAGCACGCCAAGTACGACATCAACATCCTGTCGAACTACGGCATCCGCCTGCAGGGCCTCAAGTACGACTCCATGCTGGAATCCTACGTGTGGAACGCCACGGCGACGCGGCACGACATGGATTCGCTGGCCAAGAAATACCTGGACGTCGACACCATCAAGTACGAGCAGGTGGCCGGCAAGGGCGCCAAGCAGATTCCGTTCTCGCAGGTGGACCTGGACACCGCCTGCCGCTACGCCGCCGAAGACGCCGACATCACGCTGCGCCTGCATCACGCGCTGTGGCCGAAGCTGGAAGGCGAGCCCACGCTGCGCTCGGTCTACGAGAACATCGAAGTCCCGTTGATTCCCGTGCTGGCCTCGATGGAGCAGCGCGGCGTGCTGATCGACGTCAACGAACTGCGCAAGCAGAGCCAGCAACTCGGCAAGCGCATGCTGGAACTGCAGCAGGAAGCCTGGAAGGGCGCGGGCCACGAGTTCAACCTGGATTCGCCCAAGCAACTGCAGGCGGTGCTGTTCGACGAGCTGGGCCTGCCGGTGAAGGTAAAGACGCCGACCGGACAGCCGTCCACCAACGAGGAAGCGCTGGAAGCCATCGCCGACGACCACGCGCTGCCGCGCCTGATCCTGGACTACCGCGGCCTCGCCAAGCTGCGCTCCACCTACACCGACAAGCTGGCGGAGATGGTCAATCCGCGCACCGGCCGCGTGCACACCAGCTACCACCAGGGCTCGGTGGCCACGGGGCGCGTGTCCTCGTCCGACCCGAACCTGCAGAACATCCCGATCCGCACCGAGGAAGGCCGCCGCATCCGCCAGGCCTTCGTGGCGCCGGAGGGCTGGGTGGTGCTGGCGGCGGACTACTCGCAGATCGAGCTGCGCATCATGGCCCACCTGTCCGGCGACGAAGGCCTGCTCAAGGCCTTCCACGAAGGCGGCGACGTGCACCGCGCCACCGCCGCCGAAGTGTTCGGCCTGCCGCCGGAAGAGGTCACCGCCAACCAGCGCCGCGCCGCCAAGGCGATCAACTTCGGCCTGATGTACGGCATGAGCGCCTTCGGCCTGGCCCGCCAGCTGGGCGTGGACCGCGGCGAAGCCAGCGACTACATGGCGCGCTACTTCGCCCGCTACCCGGGCGTGCACGCCTTCATGGAAGCCACCCGCCAGCAGGCCCACCGCGACGGCTACGTGGAAACGCTGTTCGGCCGCCGCCTGTACCTGGAGAACCTGACCTCCCGCAACCAGGCCCTGCGCGCGGGCGCCGAGCGTGCCGCCGTGAACGCACCCATGCAGGGCACGGCGGCCGACATCATCAAGCGCGCCATGATCGCCGTGCACGGCTGGCTGCAGACGCGCCCCGACGACGCCCACATGCTCATGCAGGTGCACGACGAACTGGTGTTCGAGGTGCGCAAGGACGTGGTGGACGAGGTGCGCGCGGGCGTCATCGAGCGCATGTCCGGCGCGGCGACGCTGTCCGTGCCGCTGCTGGTGGAGGCCGGCGTGGGCAGGAACTGGGACGAGGCGCACTGAGGGCGGGATCAAGGTCTCCTGAGCGGCGGCCGTTCCCCCACCGTCATCCCCGCGAAGGCGGGAGACGCTTTTCAACAGCCGAAGGCTGGTCATCCAGTGTCTTCAGGCCTTTCCGCAGTAAGTAAAGTCGCTGGATCCCCGCCTTCGCGGGGATGACGGTGAGGCAGGATGTTGGGTTTTCGTCAAATGAACGATGCCTGACCAAATTCGGCCTCGCGCGTGCAACTTTCGCCCGCTGGCGCGTTCTTAGTTACCGGATGCACGCAACGGCATCCGCGGGCTCGCCACCTCCCTGGACGAGCCCAAACCGGCCAGCGAACCTCTCCCCTGGGTTTCGCTGCCACCCCGGCCCCGAGGATTCCCCCCTAATCCTCGGGGCTTTTTTATGCCCGCGACGCCGGATGGCGGCATGAAAGGACAGCGAGCACTCAAGCGGCTAGGATTTGCGCCTACCAACCGTCGGATCACAGGGACCGCGGCCGGCACGGACTCAAGGGTCGCTGCGTGCAGATCAAGGGAAAAGTCACTTCATTCGATATCGCCCACCTGGCCGGGGTCTCCCAGTCCACGGTGTCGCGCGCGCTGCGCGGCAGTCCGCTGGTCAACGAGGAGACGCGCCGGCGCATCCAGGCGGCGGTCGATGAGCTGAACTACAAGGTCGACAAGAACGCCTCGGGGCTGCGCGCCAAGCACACCGGCACGTTGGCCCTGCTGCTGTTCGAGGACCCGACCGCCGACGAGTCGCACATCAACCCGTTCTTCCTGTCCATGCTGGGCTCCATCACCCGGGCCAGCGCGCAGCGCGGCTACGACCTGCTGATCTCCTTCCAGCAGTTCTCGCGGGACTGGCACGCCGACTACGCGGACAGCAAGAAGGCCGACGGCATCATCCTGCTCGGCTACGGCGACTACCTCGCCACCCGCGACAAGCTGCAGAAACTGGTGGACCAGGGCACGCGCTGCGTGCGCTGGGGCGCGGTGCTGCCCGACCAGCCCGATGTCTCCGTGGGCTGCGACAACGTCAGCGGCGGCCGCGAGGTCACCGCGCACCTGCTGGCGCAGGGTTGCCAGCGCATCGCCTTCCTGGGCGACGCCTCCAGCCACTATCCCGAGTTCTTCGACCGCTACCGCGGCTATGCCCGCGCGCTGAACGACGCCGGGCTGGATGCCGAACCGCTGCTGCAGGTGAACGCCGAGAGCACCGAGCAATCCGGCCACAACGCTGCCGAAACGCTGATCGCGCGCGGCGTGGCGTTCGACGCCGTGTTCGCCGCCAGCGACCTGATCGCCATCGGCGCCATGCGCGCGCTCGCCGCCCACGGCCTGAACGTGCCCGACGACGTGGCGCTGGCCGGTTTCGACGACATCCCCGCCGCCAGCTTCGTCAACCCGCCGCTGACCACGGTGCTGCAGGACACCCAGCTCGCCGGCGAGATCCTGGTCGACAACCTGCTGGCCCTGATCCGCGGCGAGCCGGCGGAAAGCGCGATGCTGCCGGCCAAGTTGATCGTGCGCAAATCCTCAAGAGCTAGAAACGAGTGAAGAGGAGTGAGAAGTGAGAGAAAGCATGGCGGCGCCGGCTCTTCTCTCACTCCTCTCAACTCACTCCTGGCTCTCCGCCACGCGCAGCGTGCACAGGCCGGCGATCACCAGGCTGGCGCCGCCCATCGCCAGCGCCCAGATAGGCTGGCCGTGGAAGAACAGGCGCAGCAGCAGGCCCAGCACGCTGGCGGCCATCAGCTGCGGAATGACGATGAAGAAATTGAAGATGCCCATATAGACGCCCATCTTCGTCGCCGGAAGGTTGTCCGACAGCAGCGCATACGGCAGCGACAGGATCGACGCCCACGCAAAGCCCACGCCCACCATCGACAGCAGCAGCCAGTGCGGGTCGCGGATCACCAGGAATGACAGCAGGCCCGCACCGCCCAGCCAGCAGTTGGCGAGATGGCTGGTGCGCAAGCCCCAGCGCCGCACCATCCACGGAATCACCGCGGCGGCGACGGCCGCAAAACCGTTGTACGCGCCGAACAGCACACCCACCCAGTTCGCGCCTTCGTTGTAGAGCGCCGAATGCGTGTCGGTGGTGCCGTAGTGCACCGACGTCACTGCGGCCGTGGTGTAGATCCACAGCGCGAACAGCGCGAACCACGAGAAGAACTGCACCACGGCGAGACGGCGCATGGTTTCGGGCATGCCGTAGAGATCGCCCATCACCTGCCGCAACATGCCGCGCGTGCGCGCCACCGACAGCCACGAGAACAGCGCGCCGAACAGCACCAGCCCGCCGCCCAGCAGGTAGAGCTCCTTCTCCAGCGCGTAGTGCCAGATGACCGCCAGCAGGGCGATACCTGCCACGATCAGCGCAACACCGGAGCGCCATGCACCCGAGACGTCCGTCTCGCCGGTATCCGTGGGGCTATCGGTAAAGGCTTCCAGCTCCCCCGGCGGATACTCCCGCGTGGTGAGCACCGTCCACAGCACCGAACCCAGCAGCACCACGCCGCCCAGGTAGAACGCGTACTTCACCGTGTGGGGAATGGCGCCCTCGTCCGCCACGTTGCTCACGCCCAACTTGGCAAGCAGCCAGGGCAGCAGCGAGGCCACCACCGAGCCCAAGCCGATGAAGAAGCTCTGCATGGCGTAGCCCTGCGGACGCTGGCGCGGCGGCAGCTGGTCGCCCACGAAGGCGCGGAACGGTTCCATCGACACGTTGATCGACGCATCCATGATCCACAGCAGGCCCGCCGCCACCCACAGCACGGGCGAGTTGGGCATGCACAGCAGGGCCAGCGTGGTGAGCACGGCGCCGATCAGGAAATACGGCCGCCGCCGGCCCAGGCGCGTCCAGGTGCGATCCGACAGGTAGCCGATCACCGGCTGCACCAGCAGGCCGGAGAACGGCGCAGCGATCCACAGCGCGGGGATGTCGCCGACGTCCGCGCCCAGGGTCTGGAAGATGCGGCTGACGTTCGCGTTCTGCAGCGCAAAGCCGAACTGGATGCCCAGGAAACCGAAGCACATGTTCCAGATCTGCCAGAACGAGAGTTCGGGCTTGCGTGTCATGGCGCGGAAGCACCCTTGGGCGCGGGCGACACGCGCATGGCGTCGACCGCCGCCTCGTTCACCGGGCCGGTGGCACCGCCCTGTTCGCCGGTGTAACGCGCGTTGTGGCGCAGGTCACTCATGTTGAACCCCTGATCCAGACGGAAGCGGCAAAGCGCCCCCGCCTGCGCCGTGAAGGTGGCCGTGGTGGAGCGTTGCATGCCCACACTATGCGGCATCACGACGGCCACGCGCTGTGGCGCTGCACCATCGCACGCGACGTCGAGCAATTTCACCGCGGCCGTCACGCCGGTGTTGATGGGGCCGTGATCATTGGCGTAGTCGAACGAGACGTCATAGCGGCCGCCCTTCGCCGCCTTCCATTCCCACGGTCCCTGCCCCGCGATGCGCGCTTCCTCGCCCTTGCAGGTCGGCAGGCTCGGCAGCGATTCAAGGCCGCCCTCGCCCACGCGCGTGAGCTGGAAGCACTGGCGCGTCGCGCCCTTGGGCACGGTCAGGCTGCCGTCGATGGGGCCAATGCGCTGGCCGTCGAGATACAGCACGCCCTTGCCGGCAAAACTCACCTGCCAGCCCTTGGCCGTGTCCGCCACGGCCGGCGCATCCGGCATGTCGGGACCGAACAATGGCGCGCCGGTGCGCAACGGCTTCGCGCCCGACTGGATGGCCTTCAACTGGACGATGGTTTCGTTGCCCTCGCGGTGCTGCGCCTGCGCCACCAGCAGATCGCCATCGGCCTTCGCCGGCCGCAGCAGCGTGATGCGTCGATCGCCGAGGTCCAGCGTGATCTTGGCCTGATCGCCGAACAGCGGCGCGAGCCACGAGCTGGGCAGTTTCGGATCGATGCTGCCATCGCCACCCAGGCCGAACACGCCGGTGACGACCATGTCGAGATAGCCCGCCACCGACCACAGCTGGCGCGGCGAATTCACCACCGGGCCGCTGAGCTTGCCCTCGTCGACGTGCACCGCCTGCGAGACCAGCTCGTAGTTCTCCATGTTGGAGGCAGCGAGCGCCGCGCCGCGCAGCAGCGAATCCATCTCGAGCGCGATGCGCGGCGCATCGTTCACCGTGCGCGCGGCGCGCAGCGAGTACGCGCTTACGAACGGCCAGATGGCGCGGTTGTGATACACCGGCTGGTCCTTGCGTTCCGGCCAGATCACCGGGCTTCCGGCCGGCCAGGCGGGATAGTTCGCCAGCGTCTGCTTCGCCTTCGCCGCATCGGCCACGCCGCTGGTCACCGCCAGTGCGATGCCGAGCAGGTCATAGCTGTCCACCGGCATCGCGCCCGGCCCGATGTAGCTCATGTACATGCTGCGATCGGCGCGCCAGAAATGCGTGTTGATCGCCTGCTTCAATGCCTGCGCCTGCGCGCGATAGTCCTTCGCTGAAGGATCGTGACGCTGCTCCGCCATCTGCGCGGCGAGCTGCAGCGCCTGGTAGTGCAGCACGTTGGTGGACAGCGCGAAGGATTCGCCGATATAGCGCACGTCCTTCTCGGTCCACGCGGGATAGGTCTGCTCGCGCCAGTCGAGGAACGAGGTCTCGCCGCGATACAGCCCCAGCGCAGGATCGAACACATACAGGCGATCCTGCGCCAGCGTGTCCTTCAGCGCCGTCCAGGTGTCGTCGGCAAAGGCCTTGTCGTCGAGCAGATGACGCGCACCGAGGAACCACACCACGCGATCGGTGCTGATTGGCCAGCTGCCGCCGGAGCCCGTGTCCTGCATCACGTACAGGCCCTGCGGCTGCGACGGCTCGCGCACGTCGGACAGCTTGAAGCGCAGGGACTGGCGCGCACGATCCGGATCCATGCGCCATAGCGCCAAGTCGATGGAGTAGGACAGATCACGCGTCCACACATACGGCCACTTCTCGCCGGTGGCGAAGCAGTGGCACGGGATGTCCTTGCCGTGGTCGTAGGCGCCATCGCGGATGGCGGACACGGCATCGTGCGCCAGGTCATCCTGCGCCATCGCGAACAGGCCGTCGAACAGCGGACTTGCCGTGTGGACGGTGAGCTTCTGCGCGGCGATGGCGCGATCGCCCGCCGGTGCGTGCAGCACGAAGCCGCCATCGGCCTGCGCGCTCATGCTGGCCGAGCGACCGTTCCACTGGATGTCATCGTGCGCGCCGATCACGCTGGCGTGCGCGCCGGAGGCCATCGCCAGTGCGCAGGCGAGCGCAAGCCGCTTGCGCGCGCTCACGGCTGCACCGCCGCGGTGTCGATATGGATGTCCCTGGCCTGTCCCGACAGCAGCTTCACGTACGTCACCTCTCCGAATCGATCATGGCCGCGCGCCCAGCCTTCCGTCGCGGACGCGCGCAGGGCATCGACGGTGCCCAAATCCGGCAACGGCTTGCCATGCGCCGTCACCGCCTTGCCCCGCTCGCCATGGAAAGCCAGCACGTAATCATGCAACGCCGGCTTGTAGCTTCCCACCGCCGCGCCGGCCTTGAAGGCCACGCCACCGGCGTCGCGCTGCACGGAAAGCCTTTGCAGGACATAGGCGCCCTTCTCGTAGCCGTAGGTGTCGCCGTCATCGTCGTACATATCGAACACGGTTTCGGCACGGGAGGAAAACACCTGCACGTCCAGCGACGTCACCGGCTGCTGGCCGACGTAATCCATCACCGGCTGCTGCGGGATGATGGCGCCCTCGCGCACGAACAGCGGGATATCGCTCCAGTTCGTCGCATCGACCGCGAGCGTGATCTCCTGCCCGCCGTCGTACGCCTTGGCATCGAACCAGTTGATCCAGCGGCCCTGCGGCAGGCGCAGGCGCTTGGTGGTCTGCCCCTGTTCCACCACCGGCGACACCAGCAGATAGTCGCCGAACATCCAGGCGTCGATGCGATCCCGCTGCGCCGGATCGTTCGGATAGGCGAACTGCAGCGGACGCACCAGGCCCACGCCATCGGCATGCGCGTGGTACTCGTAGCTGTAGATGTACGGGATCAGCGAGTAGCGCAGGCGGATCGCCTCCGTCGCAGCCTTCTCAGCGACCGGGCCATACACCCAGGGCTGGCGCTTCTGGCCGAAATCGCCATGCACGCGGAACACCGGCGTAAAGGCGCCGAACTGGATCCAGCGCGCGTAGTTCTCGTCGGTGGGACGCGGCGCCTTGAAGCCACCGCCGTCCATGCCCCAATGCATCGCGCCCACGTCGAACGCGGCGAGCATGCGCTGGCGTTGCGCCGCCATGCTGGCGAAGCCGCTCTGGATATCGCCCGACCACACGCCATAGGCGTAGCGCTGCGCACCCAGGTAGTAGTTGCGGTTGATCGACCACACGCGCTGGTCGCTGATGGCGCGCTGGCCATCGTACATCGCGCGTTGCATGTTGAGGAATTGCGTATCGACGCCGCTGTCGTCGGCTTCGTCGTTCCACCAGCCGACAATGCCGGTCTCGAAGGAATGCTTCAGCGCATCGTTGAAGAACCACGCGCGCACTTCCGGCTTGTCGAAGTCCACGTCGCGCACGGGCTTGTGCGAGAAGTAGTCGGGCGCTTCCTTCGACTGCGCCAGCCAGTAGCCGCGCGCGGTGGCCTCGCGACCTTCCACCGTGTTCACGTGCAGGCGCGGCTTCATGATGCCGGTCATGTGCATGCCGCGCGCATCCATCATCTGCTTGAGCTTGCCGTCGGCGCCATCCGGGAACTTGTCGTTGTTCCAGCGGAATTCGCCCATGTCCTCGCCCCACGCCTTCCAGTCGAAGTCGAAGGTGAAGTTATCGATGGGAATATGTTTGGAACGATAGGTGTCGACCAGTTCGAGCGCTTCCTTCTGGTCGATGCCCCACTGGCTGTTGGTGAAACCCATGGCCCACTTGGGGAACATGGGCGCCGCACCGCTGAGCTGGCGCACCTGCGCAAACAACGCGCCGGGTTCGCCGGCCAGCAGATAGATGGTTTGCACCGGCTGTTTAGCCTCGATGCGTATCTCGGTCGGCGAAAGATCGAAGCGCGCCGGCTCCGCATCGGCCAGCACGCCGTAACCCGCCGTGCTCCACACGAACGGCGCGCCAGTGTGGCCTTGCTTGCCGGCCGTGGCGATCTGCCTGCCCTGGCGCAGCAGGTTGCCGGTGGCCGCGTCGAAGGCATTGAGTCCGCCAATGCCGTACTGCGGATCGTCCTTGGCGTGCCGCAGCGTCCAGCGGCCGGCGGCGGCGCGCGAAAGGTCGGCGCTGAGCAACAGATGGCCGCTGGCGTCCTCCACCTTCAGTTCCGCATGACGGGGATTCCAGCGCGCGACCAGCGCGCTCGAGCGCAGAATCTGCTCCTCGCCTTGCGTCTCCCGCTTCACCTCGACCGGATCGAAACTGGCCTGCTCATCGATCACCGGCGTGGCGGGCTCGCGCGTGCCGTCGACCCGCAGCTGGACGATGCCCGGCGCCAGCAGGCGCAGCTCCAGCCTGCCCTTGGGCAGGTTGAGCTCCATGCGGTCGGCGCTGGCGTCGCTGTGCGTCGCCAATGCCGCCGGCGCGGCGGTCAGGGCGGACAGCAAGGCCAGCGCGAGCAGCCTCGCGCGCATCAGTGCAGCACCACGGTGCTGTAGGCGGGAAGGCTGAGGCTGCCGCTATCCAGCGCGGCCTGCGGCTTGGTGGTCATGAGCACGGCGGTGTCCTTGGGCAGGAGATCCGCCTTAGGTTTCCACACCACGGCCTTGCCGGAAAGGTTGTGCACCACCAGCAGCTTCTGCTTGCCATCGTTGCGCCAGTACGCAACCACGCTCGGCTTGCCGGTGGCGAGCACGGTGAGGTCGCCGTCGCGCAGTGCGCTGTTCTGCGCGCGCCAGCCGATCAGGGTGCGATACGTGTTGTACAGCGAGTTCGGATCGTCCTGCTCGGCCTGCACGGACACCGCGCCGCCCTGGTTCACGCTGGACGGTTTCCAGCGCGACTCGCCCGGGCCGGGATCGCGCGTCCAGCGCATCGGCTCGCGCAGGTTCTCGTCCGGTTTCTTGCCTTCCATGCCCAGCTCTTCGCCGTAGTAGATGTACGGCCGGCCCGGCAGCGTCAGCAGCATCGCCGCTGCCATGCGCATGTGGTCGAGGTTGCCGTTGAGGCGGCTCATCACGCGTTCCTGGTCGTGGTTGGACAGGAACGTGGAGTCGATGTGTGGCGTGTCACCCGCCACCTTGTAGTCGTCGTAAGTGTCCTTGAGCAGTTGGGCTAGCTTGCCGGCCTTCTCGCCCTTGGCGCTGACGATCAACTGCTCGGCCAGCGGGAAATCGAAGATCGAACCCAGCGGCTTGAGGTACGGCGCCAGCTCCTTGGGCGAGGTGGCGCTCACCTCGCCGACCAGGGTCACTTTCGGGTTCGTCTTTGCCAGCGCGTCGTGGTACTGGGTCCACCATTCCACGTTCTTGCGCAATGCCTCGGCGCTGTGCACGTCCGACTTGAAGTCGACGTAGATGTGCTTGGCCGCATCCAGGCGGAAACCGTCGACGCCCTTGCCCAGCCAGTACTGGCCGACCTTGATCATCTCGGCGCGCACGGCCGGATTGTCGTAGTTGAGGTCGGGCATGTGGCCGCCGAAGTCGCCGATGTACCAGCCGTCGTCCGCGGCGTGCCAGATCGGCGTGTCGGTGGCGCTGAGCGCCGCGAGGTTCGGCTGCTTGGGCGTCCAGGTGTACCAGTCGCGATGCGCGCCGTTCGCCTTTCGCGCATCGATGAACCACGGATGCTCGTTGCTGGTGTGGTTGATCACCATGTCCATGGTCACCGCGATGCCGCGCTTGTGCGCCTCGGCGACCAGCTTCTCCAGGTCGGCCGTGGTGCCGTACTGCGGGTTGATGCCGTAGTAGTCGGTGATGTCGTAGCCGTGGTAGCTCGGCGAGCTGTTGATCGGCATCAGCCAGATGCCGCTGATGCCCAGCGACTTCAGGTAATCGAGCTTTGCCGTGACGCCGTTGAGGTCGCCGATGCCGTCGCCATTGGTGTCGTACCAGGCGCGCACGAAGATTTCGTAATAGACGCCCGAAGACGCCTGCGTGTTCGCAGCGGGTACCGCAGCGGCTTCGGCGGCGCTTGCGGGTGGCGTGCCCGCGCCAAGTGCGAGGGACAGGGCGAGCGCGAGAGTGCTGAACAGGCGATTCCGGGACATGCTGTGCTCCATTCGAAGGCCGCAGGCCTATCGACGGAACGGTACACCGGAACGCGGATTTCGCATCGGACCGGAAACCGCCACGCCGGGCCTCGCGAGGTGTATGCCATGCCGGAAGGCCCGGCACGGCCGCAAAAGCATCGCGCCGGCCCCTTGCGGAGGCCGGCGCGATCGTGGCTTACAGCTTGAACTCGACGCCGAGGTAGGTGGTGCGTCCGAAGTACTGGATCGTACCGGTCTGCGACGGGTCGGCACCGAAGTAGGTGCGCGTGGGCTGGTTGCTCAGGTTCAGCACCTGCACCACCGCGCGCCACTGCTTGCTGATGTCGTACGAGGCCTGGAAGTCGTACACCGTTTCGGCAGCGAACGTGACCAGCTGGTTGGTCACGGCGATCTGCGTATCGGAGGCGAACTTCGAACGGTAGTTGCCCGACACGCGCGCCGAGAACGGACCGTAGTCGTAGAACACCGCCATGCTGGCCACGCGCTTGGACAGGCCCGGCAGGCTCAGGTTCGATTCCGGGCCGCCCAGGTTGTCCGGGTTGCGCACGTTGCTGGTGGTCAGCGCGAAGTTGGCCTGCACGCCAAGGCCCGCCCAGATGCCCGGGAAGATATGGTTCTTGGCGAACGACATCTCCAGGCCCTTCACGCTGCCGCCGGTGGCGTTGTACGAGGTCTGGTACACGCCATTGAGGTAGGGCTTGCCGGTGTTCGGATCGGTCGGCACCGGAATGCCGGCCGCGGCGAAGTCGAAGTTGTTGTACTGGATCGACTGGATGAACGAGTCGATGTGCTTGTAGAACACGCCGCCGCTGACCATGCCGGACTGGTCGTCGAAGTAGTGCTCGTAGCCCAGGTCCCACTGGAACGCACGCAGCGGATCAAGCAGCGGGCTGGTGCCGCCCCACACGTTGTACTGGCCGTTGGACACCCACGAGCCGGAACCCGCCAGCATCTTGTTGATCGGCGGACGCGACAGCACCTTGGCGGCGGAGAAGCGCATCTGGTCGTCGTCGGTGAGGTGGTACACCAGGTTCAGCGACGGCAGCCAGTCGGAGTAGGTCTTGCCGACATGCAGCGGCGCGTAGTCGGTGCTGGTGTAGCCATTGCCGTCGGTGATCGGAATGCCCGCACCGTTGCCCACCTGCTGCAGGCCATCGCTGTACTGCTTCTGGTGCGAGTAGCGAATGCCGATGTTGCCGGTCAGCTCGTGGCCGAACACGTTCTGCGAATCGATGTCCGCCTGGAAGTACAGGTCGCGGGTCTGTTCGTCGACCGAGCCGCTCTGGATTTCCGACCAGCTGTTGTTGTTGATGTCCTTCACCGGGTTCGCGGTGATGCCATGCGCGGCGAGGATGGCCGGGCCATTGAGCTGCAGGAAGCACGGCAGGCCGGAGAACTTGCCCTTCCAGCAACGCACGCTGGCGGCGCTGGCGGGAATGCTCAACGCTTCCTGCTGGTAACCGGCCGAGCCCTTGTTGTTGAAGTCCGTGCCCCACTCCGAACCGTAGACGTAGACCTCGCGGTCGGCGTTGTACGTGTGGTTGTTCAAGTACACGCCCGCTTCCAGCGCCGAGAACCACGAGCTGTTGGGCAGGTCGTACTTCACGTCGGTGCGGAACGCCTTCATCTTGTCGTGGTAGATGTAGGGGTACACGCCGTAACGCGACAGGCCCATGTCGCTGAGGTTGGTGTAGGCGTCCGGGTTGCCGAACGACACCGAACCCACGCTGCGGCCGGCCAGCTGGTACGTGGTCGACTGCGCCATCAGCGACTGGTTGGTGGTGCCCAGGTTGTTGTACGGATCAGCCGTGGTGTCGACGTTGATCTCGTTGCTGGTCGCGCGCGACATCGACAGGTCGGTGTTGACGTGCCACGGGCCGTGGTTCCACTTCATGTTGAGGCCGCCGGAGAACACGCTGGTGTTCGTCGTGTAGTTGTCGGCGGTGGTCTCGTTGGAGAAGTTGTTGTTGCCGGGGCTGTTGATGGTGCCGCCGGTCATGGTGCCGTACGGACCAAACACGGCGTTGGAAATCAGGTCCTGGTTGCCGTAGATGTTCTGCGTGCGGAAGCCGTAACCGAACGAGACATCCTTGAACTTCGAGTAGAACGCGTCGGCGCCGAACTGCAGTTCGTCGGTGGCCTTCCACACCACGGTGGCCATCTCGCCGGTGCGGCGCTCGTTGCCGCCGTTCTGCTGCACCTGCAGGCCCTGGGTCAGGTAGCCGTACTGGCCGGTCTGCTTGAGGTTCACGAGGTTGCCGTCCGACGCCTCGCCCACGAACTGCTCGGCCACGTGCGGCTGGTACATCTGCGCCACGCCCAGGCCCACGCCCAGCGTGTCGTTGAGGAACTTGCCCTGCCATGCGGCGCTCAGGCGGTAGCCGGTGGAGTTGGCGCCGGCCACGTCGTTCGCCTGGCTGTTGTAGCTGCCGCGCGCGTCGATGTTGAGGTTCTGTTCCTTCGGCGCGTTGAGCGGGTTGGCCGTCTCCATCGCGATGGTGCCGCCCACGCCGCCGGTGATCAGCGACGCCTGCGAGGACTTGTACACCGTCGCCATGTTGATCAGCTCGGACGGGTACTGGTCGAACTGGATGTAGTTGCTGCCGCTGGTGGACGGCTGCTCGCGACCGTTGAGCGTGGTCTGGATGAAGTTGCCCGAGAGGCCGCGGATGTTGATCTGCGAGGCCTGGCCCGCGATGCGCTCGGCGGAAACGCCCGGCAGGCGCGTCAGCGCGTCGGCGATGGACTGGTCCGGCAGGCCGCCGATGTCGGCCGCGGTGATGACGTTCTGGATGGTGTCGGCGTAACGCTGGTAGTCGATCGACTTCTCCATGCCCTGGTTGTAGCCCGTCACCGTGATGGTGGCGAGGCTCTTGGCCAGCTGCTGGTCCTGCGTTTCCTTGACCTGATCGTCTTTCTTGGCGTTCTGGCCGCCCTGCTGCGCAGGCGTGGCCTGATCGCCCGTTGCGCCGTTCGCAGCGGCCGTGCCGCCTGCGTTCGCGCCCGTATCCGTCGGCATCGCTTGAATACCGGCCGTGAAACACAGGCCGGAAGCCAGCGCCAGGGCCAGCACATTACGTTTCAGTTCCACCGTCTTCCCCTCCCACGGGTATGCACTTCATCTTTGGTTTTGTAGTTGCCATCGCGGTCCCCACAGACCGCGATGGCCTACGCGCCAGCGCAAGCCGAACATCGGAGGGCCCCGTCGCGTGGCGGCCATGGTAGGGCCGTCAAAAAGGGCGAACAGGCCTATGCATACGTATTCATGACCCCGTTTTTTTGTGCACCTTTGACAAAATTCTGATGGCGCTGCGTCGTCCGATGACGTATTCGCCGCGCCTTTCCGAGCAAAGTGGTTTTCTTCGCAAGTACGCCATACCGCGGTTTTTCGCGCCTCCGACAAGACCACTTGCTTCCTGTTGGGTGCATGCGCCCGCACGCCCTGCTGCATCGCAATATCGCGATTTTTTGAATACGTATGCAAACGAAGCGTCCGCTTCGCACTCTGCCTTTAAGCTGCCCCCCGCGCTTTGCTCGGGCCTGTCCTGCACGCAATGCGCGCATTGGGTGGGAACGGGACATGCGAATGAGTCAGGCACCATGGTGGCGCGGAGCCGTCACCTATCAGATCTATCCACGCAGCTTCATGGACACCAACGGCGATGGCGTCGGTGACCTGCCCGGCATCGTCGACAAGCTCGACTACGTCGCGAGCCTGGGCGTGGACGCGATCTGGATCTCGCCCTTTTTCCGCTCGCCGATGGCGGACTTCGGCTACGACATCGCGGACTACCGCGAAGTGGACCCGCTGTTTGGCACCAACGCCGATTTCGACCGCCTGCTGGCCAAGGCGCATGCGCTGGGCCTGAAGGTGATGATCGACCAGGTGCTCAGCCACACCTCGGTGGAACACGCCTGGTTCAAGGAAAGCCGCGAGAGCCGCGACAACCCCAAGGCCGACTGGTACGTGTGGGCCGACGCGAAGGACGACGGCACGCCGCCCAACAACTGGCTGTCGCTGTTCGGCGGTTGCGCCTGGCAATGGGAGCCGCGCCGCGGGCAGTACTACCTGCACAACTTCCTGACCTCGCAGCCCGACCTCAACTACCACAACCCCGACGTGCGCCGCGCGGTGCTCGCCGAGGTGAAGTACTGGCTGGACAAGGGCGTGAACGGCCTGCGCCTGGACGCGATCAACTTCTGCTTCCACGACCGCGAGCTGCGCGACAACCCGCCCAAGCCCGAGGAAAAACGCGTGGGCCGCGGTTTCAGCCCGGACAACCCGTACGCGTTCCAGTACCACTACTACAACAACACGCAGCCGGAGAACCTCGCGTTTCTCGAGGAACTGCGCGCGCTGATGGACCAGTACGAAGACGTCGCCGCCATCGGCGAAATCTCCTCGGAAGACTCCCTCGCCACCACCGCCGAGTACACGCGCAACGGCCGCCTGCACATGGGCTACAGCTTCGAGCTGCTCACCGACGATTTCAGCGCGGCGTACATCCGCGGCACGGTGAGGAACCTGGAGGCGCAGATGCTGGAAGGGTGGCCGTGCTGGGCCATTTCCAACCATGACGTGTCGCGCGTGCTCACCCGCTGGGGCAATGGCGACGCCTCGCCGCAGCTGGCCAACCTGCTCACCGCCATGGTGTGCTCGCTGCGCGGCTCGGTGTGCGTGTACCAGGGCGAGGAACTGGGCCTGACCGAGGCCGAAGTGCCGTTCGAATCGCTGCAGGATCCCTACGGCATCACCTTCTGGCCGACCTTCAAGGGCCGCGACGGCTGCCGCACGCCCATGCCCTGGGACGGCGGCGTCAACGCCGGCTTCAGCATCGGCGAACCCTGGCTGCCGGTGCCGGCCGAGCATCGCGCGCTCGCCGTGACCCTGCAGGACAGCGCGCCGCAGTCGGCCCTGAACGGCTTCCGCCAGTTCATGGCGTGGCGCCGGACGCAGCCGGCGCTGCGCTGGGGCGACATCCAGTTCCTCGACACGCCCGAACCGGTGCTGGCCTTCACCCGCAGGCACGGCGAGGACACGCTGCTGGTCGCGTTCAACCTGTCGAAACAGCCGGTCGAACTGCCGCTCGCGCTGGGCAAACTCAAGGTCGTGAACGGCCACGGGCTCAGCTCGGGCAACGCCACCGACAGCGGCATCCGCCTGCCCGGCCACGGCGCGCTGTTCGCGCGCGTGGACTGAATCAACGCTTACCTCCCTCGACGGCGGACGATCGAACTTCCCTGCCGCCGTCGACTTTTCCCTCTGCCTCGTGCTCCTATGATCGGCGTCCCGATCCATAGGAGCTTTCTATGCGTGCTGTCCTGATCCTTGTTGGTCTCGTCCTTCTGGCCGGTGGCATCTGGGTTTTGGCCGGCCACGGCAGCTACCAGGCCACCGACACGCTCGTGCAGATCGGCTCGGCCAAGGTCACCGCCACCCATGACAAGGCGCTGCCGCAGTGGGTCGGCATCGCCGCCGCCGTGGTGGGTGCGGTGCTGGCGCTGGGTGGGTTCCTCAAGAAGGGGTGATGCCCTTGCTCGTCATTCCGGCGTAGGCCGGAATCCAGTTGCGGTGTGTTGGGTTTTCGCGTCTGCGCACAGGCTCTTGTGCAAACTGGTGCGAAAACTGAGCCGTTCCGCCACTGGATTCCGGCCTGCGCCGGAATGACGAGCGTGTAGGCTTAAGGCGGCCCTTCCGCCCCTTTTCCACGAGACGCCACCATGGAACGACGCCAATTCCTGCGCCAGGCTGGCACCACGCTTGCCGTCGCCTCCACGGCGGGCATCGCCGCCTGCGCGGGACCGCGCGTGGATTCCCGGCCGGCGTCGACGGGGGGCACGTTCTCGCTGCCGCTTATCCGTGCCACCACCGACCGCATCACCGGCGTCTACGTGTGCACGCGGCCGTACCGGGCGGAAGGCCCGCGCATCGAGACGCAGAAGCTCGGCAAGAAAACCGTGGTGCACAACTACGGCCACGGCGGCAGCGGCTGGTCGCTGTCGTGGGGCTCGGGCACGCTGGCCCTGCAGATGGTGCAGGCCACGGGAGCGAAAGAGCTGGGGGTGATCGGCTGCGGCGCCATCGGCCTGACCACGGCGCTTCTGGCGCAGCGCGCGGGGCTGTCGGTGCGCATCTACGCCAAGGCCTTGCCGCCGGATGTGTTCTCCATGCGCGCGTCGGGCCTGTGGACGCCCGACTCGCGCATCTGCGATGCCGCGCATGCGCCGGCGCTGGCCGATCGCTGGGAAATGATGGCGCGCATGTCCTATGCGCGTTACCAGAGCCTGCTCGGCCTGCCGGGCAAGCCCATCGAATGGATCGATGGTTACTCGCTGTCCGACGCGCCCTTCGGCAAGTTCCACGGCGACGTGCCGGACGAACCCCAGTACGGCGAGTTCGAGGACCGCGTGCGCGACCTCACTCCGCGGCCGGTGGAACTGGCGCCGGGCACGCATCCTTTCCCCGAGCCCTATGTGCGCCGCTACACCACGCTGATGTTCAACATCAGCAGCTACGCCGATTACCTGATGAACGAATATCGGGCGGCGGGCGGCAAGATCGAGATCCGCGAGTTCGAGCATCCGGAGCAGTTGCAACAGTTGCCCGAACACACCCTGGTCAACGCCACCGGCTACGGTGCACGCGCCCTGTTCGGCGATACGTCGGTGATCCCCGTGCGTGGCCAGACGGCACGGCTGATTCCCCAGCCCGAAGTCACCTACGGCTTGCGCGCGCAGGACATCAGCGTGGTGCCGCGCAGCGACGGCATCATGGTGCAGGTGATCGGCGACAGCGGCAATTTCAACAACGCGGACATCACGCCGCACCGCGAAGCATCGGAAGCCGCCGTGCGCGAACTGGCCGACATCATGGCGAAGATGAAACGCACCTGATGCCGCACGGCGGCGCCCCGTACGCCTGACTGAAAATGCGCTGACGCACGTTGACGCCATGCAGACGCCGGGCCAGGGTTGGCGCGGCATACTTGCCGCTCGTCCCCGCGCCATGCACCAAGGAGCCGCCCATGTTCGCCAACGCGTCCGCCTTGATGCGCCGGCTTTCGTGGACACGACGCGCGACAGCGTTGGCCGCGCTGCTGATGCCCATGGCGCTGTGGGCACAGGCGCAGATCCAGATCACGCCATTGCCGGAGACCAGGCACGCCGCCGTGACGCAGCTCGGCGCCGCCGAACTCAGCGCGCGCGACGTGCAGCCCTGGCTGGACGGAGAAATGAGCAGCGTCATGCAGAAGGCTGCGGTGACCGGCGCCGTGGTAGTCGTGGTGAAAGACGGCGAGGTGCTCGTCTCCAAGGGCTATGGCTACGCGGACCCGGACGAGAAGAAGGCGGTCGATCCCGCCAGCACGATGTTCCGCGTGGGAGCGATGTCCGGCGTGGTGACGTCGACAGCGGTGATGCAACTGGTCGAACAGCACAAGCTCGAGCTGGATGCAGACGTCAACCGCTATCTGGATTTCACCATTCCGCCGCGCGACGGCAAGCCGGTGACGCTGCGTGATCTGTTGACGTATACGCCGGGTTTCGAGGACGTGACCAAGCGCGTCTACCTCACGGACCCGAAACAGCTGGAACAGAACGAGGACTGGCTCAGGCACGGGGTTCGCGTGCCCGCACGCATCTATCCCGCAGGTGACGTACCGGCGTATTCCACCTATGGCATGGCGCTGGCCGGCCACATCGTGCAACGCGCCTCGGGCCAGCGCTTCGACGAATACATCGAGCGGCACGTGTTCGAGCCGCTGGGCATGCAGCACGCCACGTTCCGGCAGTCGACGCCGCTCTGGGAAAACCTCGCTTCCAACGCGGGGCCTGCAGGCGCACCGACGCGAAAGCTCGTTCTTCCCACGCCTGCCCTCGGCCTTGCGATCAGCGGCGGCGACATGGCCCAGCTCATGATCGCCCAGCTTCAGTACGGCCGCGCCGGCAACGCGCAGCTGCTCGAACAGGCCACTGTCAAGCAGATGCAGGATGAGCAACGCGCCGCGATTCCCGGCCTGCCCGGCATGGCGCTGGGCTTCGCGCACATGGATCGCGACGGTCAGGCCGTGCTTGGCCACGAGGGCGATTTCAATGGCTACCACAGCCTGCTTGCGCTGCTCCCCGAACATCACGCCGGCATCTTCATCGCCACGGCCGGCGGCGATGCGCAGCCTTTGCTGCGGCCACTGGTCGAGCGTTTCTCCGACCGCTATTTCCCGCCGCTGCCGCAACTGAAACCACCGACGCTGGGCACGGACAAGACGCATGCCGCGCAACTGACGGGCCGTTACACCTCCAGCATTACGTCGCAAGGCAACATGCTCGCGCTGCGCGATCTGTTCCGCCAGCAGGCGATCAGCGTGGCCGCCGATGGCTCGTTGATCGCGCCCATGTTCGGCGCGGCGCATTGGCGCGAAGTGAAGCCGTACCTGTGGATCGACGACGCCACGGGCCGACGCCTGGGCGCTGTGGTTCATGACGGCCAGGTGCGCATGGTGTCCACCGATGCGCTGTCTCCGATGGAGGTCTATCTGCCCGCTACCGGCGCCTCGCCGGCCAGCGTCGCGCGTATCGCCGCGCTGCTGGCCACGGTGTTCGCGCTGATCGTGCTGTCATGGCCGCTCGTCGGCTGGCTGGGTCGCCGCCATGCATCGCTGGCGCTGCCCGAGCAGGACGTGCGCGGATATCGCCTGAGCCGCCTCACCGCCCTGCTCTACCTGCTGTTCGCCGGCGGCTGGTATCTCATCCTGCCGCGACTGGGCATGCCGCACCTTGAAACGCGCCTGAGCCTGCTGTTCCTGCTCGGCTGCCTGGCCGTGCTCGGAACGGTGCCAGCAGCATGGGAAACATGGCGCGCATGGCGGAGCGGCGCGTGGTGGCGCAGGATCAGCAGCACGATCCTGCTGCTGGCCTGCCTGGGCGCCATCGCGTTCATCGCCTGCTGGCACCTGCTGAGCTACGACCCCAGCTATTGATGCGGCGCGCGGACGGGCATCCTCCGGGACCGATCCGGCCCCGCCCGCTACAATAGGTAGATGGATGTCTCCCACCTGATCGACAAGCTCAACGACGCGCAGCGCGAAGCCGTCTGCGCGCCGCCTGGCAATTACCTCGTGCTCGCGGGCGCCGGCTCCGGCAAGACGCGCGTGCTCACCCACCGCATCGGCTGGCTTACGCAGGTGGAAGGCATCTCGCCGTGGGCGATTCTCGCCGTCACCTTTACCAACAAGGCCGCGGGTGAAATGCGCGCGCGCCTGGATCAGCTGATTCCGGGCGGCACGCAGGGGCTTACGGTAGGCACCTTCCACGGCATCGCGCATCGCCTGCTGCGCCGCCACTGGCGCGAAGCGGGCCTGCCGGAAGGTTTCCAGATCCTGGACGCGGACGACCAGCAGCGCATCGTCAAACGCGTGATCGCCGGCCTGGGCCTGGACGAGGCACGCTTTCCGCCGCGCCAGGCCACCTGGCAGATCAACCAGTGGAAGGACGAAGGCAAGCGCGCGGACACCATCGAGCATCGCGATCATCCGATGACGCGCACGCTGGTGCAGATCTACCAGGCGTACGAGGAAGCCTGCCGCCGCGCCGGCCTGGTCGATTTCGCCGAACTGCTGCTGCGCGCGCACGAGCTGTGGCTGCACAACCCGGCCATCCTGGAGCACTACCGCGACCGCTGGCGCTATCTGCTGATCGACGAGTTCCAGGACACCAACACGCTGCAGTACGCGTGGATCCGCGTGCTTGCCGGGCAGACGGGCCAGGTGTTTGTCGTGGGCGACGACGACCAGGCCATCTACGGCTGGCGCGGCGCCAAGGTGGAGAACGTGCAGCAGTTCCTGCGCGATTTCCCGGGCGCCAAGACCATCAAGCTGGAACAGAACTACCGTTCCACCTCCACCATCCTCAAGGCCGCCAACAGCGTGATCGCGCGCAACGGCGGCCGCCTCGGCAAGCAGTTGTGGACGGAGGGCGGCGAAGGCGAGCGCATCGCGCTCTATGCGGCCTACAACGAGCAGGACGAGGCGCGCTTCGTGGTGGAACGCATCCGCGAATACGTCGCCGAGCATGGAGAGGCGCGCGACATCGCCATCCTGTACCGCTCCAACGCGCAGTCGCGCAACTTCGAAGAACAGCTGATGCAGCGGGACATCCGCTTCCGCGTGTACGGCGGACAGCGCTTCTTCGACCGCGCGGAAATCAAGGACGCACTGGCCTACCTGCGCCTTTCCTCCAACCGGCAGGACGATGCCGCCTTCGAGCGCGCGGTGAACACGCCGCCGCGCGGCATCGGCGATCGCACGCTGGACGTGCTGCGTCGCCGCGCGCGCGCCGAGGGCAGTTCGATGTGGGAGGCCGCGCTGAGCGAGCTGAGCGGCGGCAAGGAACTGGCCGGTCGCGCGAAGAACGCGGTAAAGGCCTTCCTCACCATGATCGAGGACATGGCGCGCGCGTTTGCCGGCGCAGGCGCCGGCGATGCACTGGCCCTCGCCGAACAGATCGACCACGCCATCACCCACACCGGCCTGCGCGACTTCTACGAGAAGGACAGCCGCGGCAACGCCGAATCGCGCGTGGAAAACCTGGACGAACTGGTCAACGTCGCCAGCCGTTTCGAGCTCACGCCCGACGACGAGGAAGCCGGCCTGAGCGAACTGGCGGCCTTCCTTTCGCACGCCGCTCTGGAAGCGGGCGAAGGCCAGGGCGAAGCCTGGGACGACTGCGTGCAGCTGATGACGCTGCATTCGGCCAAGGGCCTGGAATTTCCCGTCGTGTTCCTGGTCGGCATGGAAGAAGGGCTGTTCCCCAGCCAGCGCTCCGTCGAGGACGAAGGCCGCCTGGAGGAAGAGCGCCGCCTCGCCTATGTCGGCATTACCCGCGCGCGCGAAAGGTTGTTCATCACCTACGCCGAATCGCGCCGCATGCACGGCGTGGAAATGCTTGCGCGGCCCTCGCGCTTCCTCGCGGAGATTCCACCCGAGCTGATCGACGAAGTGCGCCCGCGCGTGCAGGTCAGCCGTCCGCTGTACGGCGCGCGCCCCACCGGCGGTTCCATGTCGCTGGAAGAGAGCATGCCGTTGAAGCTCGGCCAGCGCGTGAGCCATCCGAGCTTCGGCGAGGGCACCGTGGTCAGCGCGGAAGGCAGCGGCGCGCACATGCGCATCCAGGTGAACTTCTCCAGCAGCGGCAGCAAGTGGCTGGTCTACGCCTATGCCAACCTGACGCCGCTGTAGACAGCCACGCAAGCACCAAGGGCCGACGACCATGAGCGACCAGCCTTCCCTGCGCGACAACATCCGGCAGCTGTTCGACGTCCAGCAAGGCCTGGCCTTCGTCTATCGGCACCTGCCCTGGACGCATCGCCTGATGCAGGGCGCATGGTTCGCCCTGCTCGCGCTGCTGGCGGCGAGCGCGTCGTACGGCCTGGGCATGCTGCTGCATACCCAGCAGGCCTTCTGGGCGGCGCTCACCGCCATCGCGGTGACGCAGCAGACCTACCTCGACACGCGCTCGTCCTCGCGCGACCAGATCATCGGCGCCCTGGTGGGCAGCGTGGCCGGCTTCGGCGCCGTCCTGCTGCTGGGCGAGCAATACCTCGCCTACGTGGTCGGCCTGGTGGCCGCCATCGGCGCCTGCTGGCTGTTTGGCGTAGGCAGTGCGGCGCGGTTGAGCGCCAGCACCACCACCATCATCATGCTGGTGCCGCACACCGGCTCGTTCTGGCTGATCGCGCTCACCCGCGTGGGCGAGGTGGCGCTGGGCATCGGCTGCGCGCTCGCGGTGGTGGCCGTGGCCGAGCGCGTGCAGCACTGGTGGATGGGCCCGGGCGACACCAGCGATATGGCATCCGACAGCTAAACGCACGAAGCTTCGAGCGGAACCTGCGCCACGCGGCCAGGCTCCCTGTTTCCAGACTTTCGATACCGGACTCGCCACCATGAACGACCGCTCCGGAGACACCCGCGACACCGCCCGCGCACGCCTGGACCACGACATCTGCGTGCACATCTTCACCGCCTCCGCCGCCATGGTCGGCGTGTGCCTGACGGTGATCGGCATCCTTCGCGTGGTGATTTCGCTGCGCAAGGAAGACCTGCTCGGCGACGACCTGCTGGCCGTCAACGCCATGCTCTACCTGGCCGCCTGCCTGTTGTCGTACTGGGCGCTGCGCACGCGCAGCATGGGCCGCAACCACCGGCTGGAACGCATCGCCGACGCGATCTTCCTGGTCTCGCTGGTGTTCACCGCCATCAACGCGGGCTTCATCACCTGGGCGATCTCGGTCAGCTGACCGGGTGACAGCCGGCGGCGGACACGCGATGATCCCGCCCATCGCCAGGGGGAATGGCGGCCACGCCACCGATGCCACGACGGGCCTTGCGGGCCGGCGCCACGGTGGTCGAGTTTCGACGGAACGCCAGGGCACACATGCAAACACCATGGTTTCTGGATCACCTGGGCCTGGATGCGGAGACGGACCTCGCCGCGGTGAAGCGCGCCTATGCGCAACGCCTGAAGCAGATCGACCAGGCGACCGACATCGACGGCTTCATGCGGCTGCGCGAGGCCTATGCCGCGGCCACGGCGTGGTGCCGACGCACCGCCGACGTTCCTGTCACTGTTGCACCGGAGCAGGCCCGAGCCGCTGAAACGCCGGAAGCGGTACCGGCGACGGAGCACGCACCCGCCATCCCGACGCCGATGGACGCGGCCACCCAGGCGCTGCAGGACCTCGCCCATCGCCTCGGCAATGGCGAGGCGCCCGCGGCCGCGCTGCCGGCTTCGCTACAGCGGCTGTCGGGCGAGCACCTGCACGCCACGGCGATCTCCGAAGCCATGCTGATCGACCAGCTCGCCTCCGCGCACCTGCCGCAGCGGCTGGCGTTGTTCGGTGTCGCGCATGAACGCATGGGCTGGGGCGACATCACTCGCCTTCGGCAGCTGGGTGGGCGCGGCCAATGGATACGCGCGGTGCTGGAGCAGGAGGCGCTATGGAAGCGCACGTCCGAAGCCATGGGCTGCCACGACCTGTTCGACCGCCTGGGCGGCGCGCCCGCGCTGGATCGCACCGACCTGTCGCCGGCGCAGTTCGGCCGCGATGCCGTGCTGCGATGGCCGGACATGCAGGACCTGTTGCGCCGCTATCCGCAGTATCTCGTGCTGCGCGTGGAACGTTCCGCGCTCGACGCCTGGAAGCAGGCATTCGAAGCCCTGCCGCTGCGCGACAAGACGATGGCCGAGTCGTTCTCCAACCTCAACCTGCCCTCGCCCGCCGCCTACCGGCGCGCGGCGCCGCCGCGCCAGCGCGAACATAACGGTGGACGCATCGGCCTCGTGATTGCGGCCGTCGTGGTGTTCAACATGATCAGCCATCTGCTCGGCAGCGGATCCACGCCGACGCCGGCTCCGGTGGTGGCGCCAGCGCCGCTGGTCTCTCGCGTGCCGCTGGTGCTGCCCGAGCACGTGCTGGCCAATCCGGCCAATTGCGGGCGCATCGAGCGCGTCGTGCACGAGGCGGATTGGGCGCCGCCGCTGGACCCGACGCAACTGCACCGCCTGCGCGATGCGGTGTCCTCATGCCTGACGACGCGGCAATGGCCGCATTGGCGCATGGCCGATCCGCAACTCGCGCGGCTGGGCATCCAGACTTGAGAGGCTGTTGAACCTCTCGCTTGAGTGCACATTTTTCCTCGCCGTCATGCCCGCGAAAGCAGGACGAGCGCGTAGCGCGAAGAACGCCTGCAAGGCGACCCCACGAGTGAGCGCAGAGAGCAAAGGCGCTGGATCCCCGCTTTCGCGGGGATGACGGTGAGGGAGTGGGCGCTGCTCAGGCTATTTTGAACAGGCTCTCAGGTTTTATTCCGGCAACCTCGGCACGCCGTGCTCGCTGCGCTCCTCCACCGCGATGGGACGCGTGTCCAGTCGCGTGGAACGCGCGCCCTGCGGCAGCGGTTCGATGGCTTCGCCACGGGCCAGCGCCAGCGCATTGCGATAGCAGCGCTGCGCCAGCGCGGCATCGCCCTGCCCCGCGTGCACGTCGCCCAGCGCTTCCCATGCGCCGCTGCTCGGCGACAGCGCCAGCGAACGCTCCAGGTACTGCGTGGCCTTGCCCCACAGCTGCTGGCGCACGCACATGCGGCCCAGCGTGAGCAGCAGCGCGGCATCGTTGGGATGGGCGTCGAGCCACGACTCGGCGCGGCGCAGGCGCGCTTCGATGTCTTCGCCGCCCAGCGAGCCGTAGGTTTCGATCAGCAGCGGCGACCATTCGCGGCGCAGCGCGGATTCCACCTCGTCCATGGCCGGCAGCATCATGCCGAACGACGCGGCCTTGCGCGCATAGGCGTCGATGGCGGCCGGCACGCGGCGCTGCGCCTTGGGCAGCTGCGACCACAGCGTGTTCAGCGCGGCGGCATCCGGCGCGTTGCGCAGGGAGGCATTGAGCACCTGGGCTTCCAGCGCGGCGAAGGAGCGCGCGCCCAGCGCACCGCTCTTCTGCAAGGGCTCGAGCGCCTGGCGCGCGCGGCGCGTGTCGCCCGCCGCGAGCGATGCCAGCGCCAGTTCGCGCCAGCCGCCCGGCGTCAGGTTGCCGGCATCCGCATCGGCGGCCAGCAGGTTCACCGCTTCCCCGGGTCGGCCTTCGCGGCGCAGCACGCGGGCGCGCAGCACGCGCGCGGCGCGCGGCGCCACCTGTGCGGCCTCGTCCAGCGTGGCGAGCGCGCGGCTGTTCTCGCCGCGACGGGATGCCGCTTCCGCCGCCGCCAGCAAGGCGGGACCGCGCAGCACGTCCAGGCGCGAGGCGCGGTGCAGATCGCGTTCGGCCTCGCCATGCCGGCCTTCCATCAGCGCCAGCAGGCCTTCGCTCATCTTCTTGCGGCTCAGCTTGCGATGGCGGCGCGTGAGCGCGCCGAACGGCCAGCGCACCGCGAACCACACGGCGCTGATAAGCGCCCATGCCAGCAGCAGGATGACCGCGGCGGCGACCACGGTGGTCTCCGCCTGCCAACCGCGCAGCTGCACCAGCACGTAGCCCGGGTCTTCGGCCACCCAATGCCAGCCGAAGGCGGCCAGCGCCGCCGCGATCACCAGCAGCAAGATCCAGCGCCACAACTTCATGGCTTGGCTCCGGTCGAGCTGCTGCTCGCGGGCTTCAGCGCATGCACGGCGCGCAGGTTGCGCAGTTCGTTGAGCGCCGCGCCAAGCTGCACGGGCGCGCCCGGCGGCGTGGCCATCAAGCTCGCCAGCTGCGCGCGCGCCTGCTGCACCGGTGCCGCGTGCGTATCGAACTGCGCGGCGATGCCGGCATCGGCGCGCTTGAGCGCGGCGACGTAGCCGTCGCGATCGGAAGCGAGCAAGGCGGCCTGCGCCTGCGCCAGGTCAATGGCGGCCAGCTCGCGGGCAAAGCGCGCATCCGCCACCGACAGCGGCGCGCCGTTCGTGCGCTGCACCTTCACCACGTTGTTGAGCGCGCCGACGATGCGCGACCAGCCGCCGGGCGCGGTGTCGCCCGATGCGGTGTCCAGCGGCTTCAGCGGCAGCTGCATCATCGATGCGCGCAGATCGCTGAGCGTGATCAGCGACGCATCGATATTGACCGTGCGGCTCTTGCCCAGCGCCTCGCGCTCGGCGCCCATGCTCTGGCGCAAGCCGGAGAAAGCGCCGTCGTTCACGGCGGCCAGCGCCTGGTCCGCCAGCGCGTAGGCGGACAGCGCGCCCTGCGCGTCGTGGAACAGGTCGTAGCGTTCCTTGGCCATGCGCAGCAGCGATTCGGTTTCATCGAGCAGCATGGCGTCATGGCCGGATAGCGTCTTCTCCGACAGCTTGGCCAGGGCGTCTTCCAGGTTGCGCGTGCGCTCGGCCTGGCTGAGCACTTCCTCGCGCAACGAGCGGTTCACCTGGTCGGCATCGCTCAGGCGCTGGCGCAGCAGGTTGCGTTCGCTGTCGCCGGCACTGGCGGCGCCCTGCAGCGCATCGACCTGCTGACGAAGCGCGGCGAGGGTGGCGTTGCCCGCCGCATTGCCCTGTTCCTGCTGCCACTGGCGCCAGCCCACGTAGCCGGCGCCGCCCAGGGCGACCAGCGAGAACAGCAAGGCCACGGCCAGCGTGCCGCTGCCGCGACGCGCGGGCGGCGTGCCTCGGGCACGGGAAGAAGTGTCGGAACGCGCACCCGCAGATGCGCCGCTATCGGGGAGGGAGTCGTCTTGGCTCATGCGAGACATGCTAGCAGCCCGCAGCGGCCGGCTCGCATCAAACGCGCGTGAAAATCGGTGATCGCGCGGGAAAACAAGCCCTAGGGACGCGCCGCCGCAGCCAGCAGGTGTTCGGACAGGGCCGAGTCCGCGATCACGATGCGGGTGAATCCCGCCTCCCGCGCGGCCACGGCGATGCGCTCGCTGCTGGCCACCGCCACGGCACGGCGAAGCTGCGCGAACACGTCGCCGGGCAAGCCCAGCCTCAGGTTCTCCAGCGCCTCCGCGCTGGACAGCAGCACGCGCGACTCGGCCGGCAACGGCCGCACGGCATCCAGCTGGCGGCGTTGCCAGCGCGGCGCGGCGCGGCGGTAGACGTGCACCTCGCGCAGTCGCGCGCCGCGCGCCGCCAGCTCGTCGCGCAGTACGCCACGCCCGCCCGGCGCGCCGATCAGGGCCACGCGACGCCCTTCCAACTTCGCGAGCGCCGGATGCGCGAGCAGGCCTTCGCTGTCCTGGTGGCCGGGCGGAACCAGCGCATGGATGCCAAGACGGGCCAGCGCCCTGGCCGTGCCCTTGCCCACCGCCAGCACCGTGGCCTGGGTCGTGAGCGGTACCAGCCGCGCGGCGAAACGCACGGCCGCGGGGCTGGTGAACACCAGCAAGGCATCGCCCAGCGCGGCACGCACGGCGGCGGCCACCTCCGGCCCATCCACCGCGCGCAGCGAGAGCCCCGGCAGCAACAGGGGCAGGCCGCCCAAGCTCCGCACCTTGCGCGCCATCGGCGAGCCGGTGCCGGCGGGACGCGTGATGACCACCGTGCGTCCGTCCAGCGTGTGCTCGGCAGGTATCGGGGGTCGCGCAGTCATGGTCCGCTCCGGGGAATGCAGGGAGTGTAGCGGCCATGCGCCTGCGGATGGTCGGCCCGGGTGCGTAAACTAGCCGTTCCCTTCCGCTTCCCCACACCGATGAGCACGACCGAACGACACACCCTGGCGCGCAAGCTGGTCACTTTCATGCGCGACGAAATTCCCCTCGCGCAGACCATGGACCTCAACCTGCACGACTGCGACGAAACGCAGCTGACGCTCGCCGCGCCGCTGGGCCCCAACGTCAACGACAAGGGTTGCGCGTTCGGCGGCAGCCTGGTGAGCGTGATGACGCTCAACGGCTGGAGCCTGGTGGAACTGGAACTGCGCATGCGCGGGCTGGAGTGCGACGTGTTCGTGGGCGAATCCACCGTGCGCTACCTGGAACCGGTCTGGGACAACTTCCTCAGCGAGGCGCGGCTGGCCGAGGGCGCGGATTGGGACACCTTCTTCAGCACCCTGGCCGCGCGCGGCCGCGCCCGCATCGACGTGTCGTGCCGCGTGCCGGGCACCGGCGAAAAACCCGCGGCGACGCTGGAAGGCCGCTTCGTCGCCAAGCGGCGATCGCCGGACGCGGTGTGACATAAGCCCGATTCCGCCCGCGGCCGCGCAGATTTTGCGCAGGCACTTGGGCACAATGCGGGCATCGTCCAAGGGGAAGCCTCATGCGTCGCATCCTGATCCCGCTCGTCACGGTGTCCATGCTTGCGCTCGGTGGTTGCGCCACCGACCAGCGCAAGGACGCGCTCACCACCACGCTCAACGCCTATGCCAGCACGGTGCGCTGGGGCGATTTCAACAGCGCGCTGAAGTTCGTCGACCCCAAGATGCTCGAGGCGCATCCGATCTCGCCGCTGGAGATGTCCCGCTACCAGCTCTACAAGGTGAGCGGCTATGACGAGGGCAGCGGCCCCACGCCCAACGGCCAGTTCGAAGTGCGCCAGACGGTGCAGATCAACCTGATCAATGTGAACACCCAGTCCGAGCGCACGGTGACCGACCACCAGGTCTGGCATTACGACCAGGCGAGCAAGCACTGGTATCTGGAAAGCGGGCTGCCGGATATCAGCAGCCAGCCGTAAGCCTCGCTCGACGGAAACCTTTCTATCCGTCATCCCGGCGCAGGCCGGGCTCCAGTGACGGCATGGCATGGTTGTCGCGTGAGGCTGCACCATTTCGCGAAACCCGGCCATTGCGCCACTGGATTCCGGCCTTCGCCGGAATGACGAGCAAAAGCCCCAACACCCTAACGCCGCCACCCGTATAATCGCCCGTTCTGTTCACTCCACGCGGCCGCCGGCCGCGTCCGCGGAAGCCCAACGAATGAGCGATTTCCTGCACAAGCTGCCCCAATTCATCGGCAACAACATGGCGCTTGTCGCGTTGTTCCTGATCCTGCTGCTCGGCCTGATCGTCACCCAGCTGATGGTCATGCTGCGCAAGTACAAGGAACTGACGCCCGCCAGCCTGACCCTGCTGATCAACCGGGAAGGTCCGCTGATGATCGACCTTTCCGCTTACGCGGACTACGAGAAGGCCCATGTGCCGGGCTCGCGCCATGTCGCGCTCAGCCAGTTCGACCCCGAGCACAAGGACATCGCCAAGGCCAAGGACGTGCCGGTGGTGCTGATCGACAAGGACGGCCGCGGCGCCAGCGACAAGGCGGCGCAGCGCCTGGTCAAGGCCGGCTTCACCAAGGTCTACACCCTCGGCGGCGGTGTTTTGAGCTGGCAGCAGGCCCAGCTGCCGGTGGCCAAGGGCAAGAACCCGGGTTGATGGTTGGCCCGGGCGAGGGCGCAAGGTCCTCGCCCGTTGGCCTCACAGGCCGACGATGCCGGCCCGGTTGCCGAGGATCTGCGCCAGCACGTCGGGCGCGTAATCGAACGAATCGTAGTAGAGCCGCTCTTCCGGCAGCCCCGCGTCGATGAAGAGCTTGCGCCCCGCGTCGATCATCGCCGGCGGGCCGCTCATGTAGACGTCGTAGCGGGAAAGCTGCGGATGGTCTTCCAGCACCGCCTCGTGCACCAGCCCCGGCCGGATGCCGCTGGCCAGCGCCTGTTCCGCATCGGAAATCACCGCGTGGAAACGCAGGTCGTGCGCCAGCGCGGTCCAGTGCTCGGCCTGTTCGCGCATGTACAGGTCCGCCGCGTTGCGCGCGCCCCAGTACACGTGCATCGGCCGGCGCGTGCCCAGCGCGATGAAATGCTCCACGATGGCTTTCACCGGCGCGAAACCCGTGCCGCCGGCCATGAAGATCATCGGCCGCTCGGCGTCCTCGCGCGGCACGAAGGTGCCCAGCGGACCCTCGATGCGCAGCACGTCGCCCACTTTCAGCGTGTCGCTCACCCACGAGGTGAAGCCGCCGCCGGCCACGTGCCGCACGTGCAGTTCGATGATGCCTTCGCCTTCGGGGTGGTTGGCGATGGAGAACGGGCGACGTCGCCCGTCGTCCAGCAGCACGTCCAGATACTGGCCCGGCAGCCAGTTGAGCCGCGCATCCGCGGAAGCGGGCTTCAGGTGCAGGCCGATCACGTCCGGCGCCAGCATCCACTTGCGCGCGACCACCACGTCCAGCTGCCGCTTGACGATGTCCTCCACGGAGGTGACCTCGCGCGCCTCGATGGTGAGGTCGCTGCGCGGCACGGCCTGGCAAAGCAGGATGGCGTGCTGCGCCGGCGAGGTGCCGCTCAGCGCCACCGGCGGGTTGCGCGGGTAGTCGCAATGCCCGGCGATCAGCGTGGCCTTGCAGCTGCCGCACACGCCGGCGCGGCACGAATACGGCAGGGCGATGCCGGCCCGCTGGGCGGCCTCCAGCACGGTTTCTCCGGGGCAAACCGGGAAATGCCGGCCAGTGGATTGAATGGTGACGGTAAACACGGGGCGCATTGTCGCGGGCTAGGCGTCCTCCGACAATGAGGGCCTTGAGATATCTTCACAAGCTTTCCCCGGAGAAACCGCCATGCCCATCTGGAAACAGGACACCTCGCTCGAGCGCCTCAACGGCTGGAGCGCCAACACCATGATGGAAACGCTGGGCATCCGCCTCATCGAGGTCGGCGACGACTGGCTGCGCGGCACCATGCCGGTGGACCACCGCACCCACCAGCCCTACGGCCTGCTGCACGGCGGCGCGTCGGTGGTGCTGGCCGAAACGCTGGGCAGCACGGCCGCCATGCTCACGCTGGACCCCGCGCAGGAAGTGGCCGTGGGCCTGGACATCAACGCCAACCACGTGCGCGGCGTGCGCAGCGGCATCGTCATCGGCACCGCGCGCGTGGTGCACATCGGCCGCACCACACAGGTGTGGGAAATCCGCATCGAGACCGAAGGCGGCGAACTGGTGTGCATCTCGCGCATCACCATGGCGGTGATTCCCGCGCGCGTGGTCGCACCGCGTTGAGCATCGACGCGCCTTATGCCTCGCTCGATCCGGATCGCGTCCTCGACGCCGTGACCGCCTGCGGCCTGTGGCCCGACGGCCGGCTGCTTGCACTCAACAGCTACGAGAACCGCGTATGGCAGGTGGGCATCGAGGACGATGCGCCCGTCATCGCCAAGTTCTATCGCCCGCAGCGCTGGAGCGACGCGGCGATCCTGGAGGAACACCGCTTCGCGCAGGAGCTTGCCGACGCGGACATTCCCGTGGTCGCGCCACTGGTGTTCGGCGGACGCACGCTGCTGCACCACGACGGCTTCCGCTATGCGCTCACGCCGCGTCGCGGCGGACGCGCACCGTCGCTGGAGTCGACGGAACAACTGGAATGGCTGGGCCGCCTGATCGCGCGCATCCATAGCGTCGGCGCGCGCGAGCCGTTCGCGCATCGCGGACGCATCGACCGCGCCACGCTGATCGAACAGCCGATGCGCGCCGTGCTGGCGTCATCGCTGCTGCCGCCCTCGTTGCACGCGAACTATCGCGCGGCGGCCGAACGGGTGGACTGCGCGGTGGCCGATCGCTTCGACGCCGTCGGCCCGGTGCGCCAGCTGCGCCTGCACGGCGACTGCCATCCCGGCAACGTGCTGTGGACCGATGGCGGCCCGCATTTCGTCGATCTGGACGATGCGCGCATGGGCCCGGCGGTGCAGGACCTGTGGATGCTCGCCAACGACGACAAGGCCATGACCGCGCTGCTCGATGGCTACCAGCAGATGCGCGATTTCGACTTCGGCGAACTCGCCCTGGTGCCCGCGCTGCGCGCCATGCGGCAGCTGCATTACGCCGGCTGGATCGCCGCACGCTGGCACGATCCGGCGTTTCCGGCCGCGTTTCCGTTTGCCGCGGAGCCGCGCTGGTGGGAGCAGCACATCGCGGATCTGCATGAGTTGGCGGATGAGCTCTAGGAGCCGTTCAAGATCGCGGTGACGTGCATCCTCCTCACGTCATTCCGGCGCAGGCCGGAATCTAGTGGCCCCATAGCGCGGTTTTCGCAGAAGAGCTCAATAGCTCTGTGTCACGCGACAACCGGTCGCTCCCGCTACTGGATTCCGGCCTTCGCCGGAATGACGTGAGGGAGACAAGCGTTCGCACGAGATATCGAACCGGCGCCCACCCTGTACACCACCCAACAAACTGCCAAACCGCCCCGCCACCCTGCGTGCCGCGATCCGCTAAGCTCGCGGCTTTCGACCCGGGGCATCGCACGTGCGCACTTTTCTCTTCCGACTCATCGGCATCCTCGAAGTGGCGGGTGGCTTCTTCGGCATGGTGAACATGCTGCGCCGGCTGCTGCCGTTCGGCACGCACGATTCCATCGTGGCGGTGATCGGGTTCGCGTTCTATGCCTTCGTGATGGTGGCCGGCGCGCTGCTGCTGGAAAACAGCGAGCGCGGCGTGACCTTCTCCAGCTGGGCGCAGCTGATGCAGCTGCCGCTGATCGCCACGCCGGTGCTCAGCTACGGCTTCCACTGCGGCGCCTTCGTGAACATCTACGCCAGCCTGCACCTTCCGGTGCAGCTCGGCCTGGACTGGCACGTGGGCAGCGAGGGTTTCCTGCTCGCCGTGGCGGGGCCGTCGGTGTCGCGCCTGGGCATCAACCTGCTGGCGCTGCTCTCCTGGCTGGCCCTGCGCTTCCGCTGAGCCCAGCCTCCCCGCGCGCCATTCCCGCGAAAAAGCCGGGCGGCGCGGCCCCAGCGGGTATCATGGGCGGATGAACAGCCCCGCTCCCCTCCCCGTCATCCGCCTGAAAACCGACCGCACGCCCGGCCACCCGTGGGTGTGGTCCGCGCAGGTGCACAAGCCTGAAACCCGCGTGCCGCCCGGCAGCGTGGTCGACGTGCAGGACGCCAAGGGCCGCTTCGTCGGCCGCGGTTTCTGGAACGGCCATGCGCGCATCGCGCTGCGCCTGCTCACCAGCGACCCCGCCGAAACCATCGATGCCGAATGGATCGCCGCGCGCATCGACCGCGCCGTGACCCTGCGCAAGAACCTGCTGGAACTCGACCGCGTCAGCGACGCCTGGCGCGTGGTGCACAGCGAAGGCGACGGTCTCTCCGGCCTGGTGGTCGACCGCTACGCCGACATCCTGGTGATCGAATACTTCGCCGCCGGCATGTGGCGCTTCCGCGAGGCCATCCACGCCGCGCTGCTGCGCCACTTTCCGGGCGCGCGCCTGTACTGGTTCGCCGAAAGCCACGTGCAGAAGCAGGAATCCTTCGACTGCCGCTCGCCCGAGGCGCCCGCGCCGGCGGAGGTGCACGAGCACGGCCTGCGTTTCCACGCCGCGCCGGGCTACGGCCACAAGACCGGCTTCTTCGCCGACCAGCGCGAGAACCGCCATCACTTCGCGCGCCTCGCCAGGGGTCGCCGCGTGCTCGACCTGTGCTGCAACGCCGGCGGTTTCGCCGTGCACGCGCTGGCTGCGGGCGCGCAGTCGGCCACCGGCGTGGACATGGACCCGGGCATCCTGGAAATCGCCCGGGCCAACGCCGCCGCCAACGACGTGCCCGCCGTGTTCGAGGCCGCCGACATCTTCGACTGGCTGCGCGGCGCCATCGCGCGCGGCGAGCAGTACGACGCGGTGATCCTGGATCCGGCCAAGCTCACCCGCGATCGCAACAAGGTGGTGGATGCGCTGAAGAAGTATTTCGCCATGAACCGCCTGGCGCTGGACGTGATCCCGCCCGGCGGCCTGCTGCTCACCTGCTCGTGCACGGGCCTGGTGAGCGAGGCGGACTTTTTGGAAATGCTGCGCCGCGTGGCGCTCAACGCGGGGCGCGAGATCCAGGTGCTACACACGGCCGGCGCCGGCGCGGACCATCCGTTCCGCAGCGACGTGCCCGAAGGCCGTTATCTGAAGGCGGTGTTCTGCCGGGTGATGTAACCGCAGGTCTCAAGGGGAGAAGAACGTGCTCGATGTCGTCGACGCCATTCGCGAGTTCAACGCAGGACGCGATCCCGAACGGCTGCAACGCAAGTACACCGCGATGCGGCACGACCCGTTCACCTTCCTGCGCGGCACCGATCACCTGTTCTACGCGCAGCTGCCCGCGGCCAGGGCCTTCGACAAGGCGCCGGCTACCTGGGTGTGCGGCGACCTGCACCTGGAGAACATGGGCAGCTACAAGGGCGACAACCGCCTCGTCTATTTCGACCTCAACGATTTCGACGAAGCCGCGCTCGCGCCGTGCACCTGGGAACTCATCCGCCTGCTCACCAGCGTGCACGTCGCCGCCGCCAGCCTGGAGCTGAGCCGCGACCAGGCCAACCAGCTCTGCCATCGTTTTCTCGACGCATATACCACTGCGTTGTGCGCAGGCAAGGCGCGTTGGATCGAGCGCGACACCGCCACCGGCATGGTCGGCGACCTGCTCGAAGGCCTGCGTGGCCGGCTGCGTCCGCATTTCCTGGACAGCCGCACGGTGCGCAAGGGCAAGCTGCGCAAGCTGCGGCTGGACGGCCGCCGCGCGCTGCCGGTCACGGAGAAGCAGCGCGAGAAGGTCACCGCGCTCATCCAGAAGATCGGCGCGAAGGAAAACGATCCCGGCTTCTACCAGGTGCTCGACGTGGCGCGCCGCATCGCCGGCACGGGCAGCCTGGGCGTGGATCGCTACGCCATCCTCATCGAGGGCAAGGGTTCGCCGGATGGCAACTACCTGCTCGACCTCAAGCAGGCGCTGCCCTCTTCCCTCGCGCCGCATCTGGACATCCCGCAGCCCGCCTGGGAAACCGAGGCCGAGCGCGTGGTCGCGGTGCAACGGCGCATGCAGGCCATTTCGCCGGCGTTCCTGCGCGCGGTGAACATGGGGCGCAAGTCCTACGTGCTGCGCGGGCTGCAACCCACCGAAGACCGCGTCGCGCTCACCGACTGGCACGGCAAGCTGGAGCGCCTGGACGGCGTGCTGGAGGCGATGGGCAAGCTCACCGCCTGGGCGCAACTGCGCAGCAGCGGCCGGCAGGGCTCCGCCATCGCGGACGAGCTGATCGCCTTCGCCGAAAAACGGCGCTGGGCCGTCCAGCTGCACGAACTGGCCCAGGACTGCACGCGCCAGGTACGGCGCGACTGGAAGGCCTATTGCAAGGCCTACGACAAGGGCGCCTTCCCCGCCTGAGGCGCGCCCAGTCCGGGCTTATGAGACGCCAGCGCGTACACTGGCGACCTTGTGTCACCTGGAATCGCCATGTCCGTTACCGAAATCCTCCTGATCGTGCTCGTGGTCGCCGTGCTGGCCGTGGTCGTGCTGCAGGTAATGAGCCTGCTGCGCGGGCGCGAGGACGCCGGCCTCACCGCGCGCCTCGACGCCCTCAAGGACGACAACCGCCACCTGCGCGAAGCGCTGGCGCAGGAGCAGCGCGCCGGTCGCGGCGAAATCACCCAGTCGATCGGCCAGTCGCTGGGCCAGTTCCGCACGCTGGTGCAGGAACAGCTGGGCGGCATGAGCACCCAGCAGCACGAACGCATCGGCCATTTCGGCCAGCGCCTGGACCTGCTCACCGCGCGCACCGACGAAGGCCTGCAGAAGCTGGCCCAGCGACTCACCGAGGATGCGCGCCACAGCCGCGAGGAACTCACCCTTGCGCTCAACCGCTTCGGCGAACAGCAGCAGCAGCGCCTGGCCGCGCTCACCGCCGACAACGAAAAGCGCCTCAACGAAGTGCGCGCCACTCTCGAAACCAAGCTCAAGTCGATCCAGGACGACAACGCCGCCAAGCTGGAACAGATGCGCGCCACCGTGGACGAAAAGCTGCAGACCACGCTGGAAACGCGCCTGGGCCAGTCGTTCGCGCTGGTCTCCGAACGCCTTGAGCAAGTGCAGCGCGGCCTGGGCGAAATGCAGAACCTCGCCACCGGCGTGGGCGACTTGAAGCGCGTGCTCACCAACGTGAAGACGCGCGGCATTCTTGGCGAAGTGCAGCTGGGCGCCTTGCTGGAACAACTGCTCACCAGCGACCAGTACGACGCGAACGTGGCGACCATCCCCGGCAGCAGCGAACGCGTGGAATTCGCCGTGCGCATGCCCGGCGCGGCCGACAACGCGCAGCTCTACCTACCCATCGACGCGAAGTTCCCGGTGGAGGACTACCAGCGCCTGCTCGACGCCCAGGAAGCGGCCGACGCCGAAGCCGCCACGCTCGCCGGCCGCGCGCTGGAACTGCGCGTGCGCGAGGAAGCCAAGCGCATCCGCAGCAAGTATGTCTCGCCGCCGCACACCACCGACTTCGCCGTGCTGTTCCTGCCCACCGAAGGCCTGTACGCCGAAGTGATCCGCCGCCCCGGCCTGTTCGAAGCGCTGCAGCGCGACTTCCACGTCACCGTCGCCGGCCCCACCACGCTCACCGCCCTGCTCAACAGCCTGCAGATGGGCTTCCGCACACTCGCCATCGCCCAGCGCAGCAGCGAGGTATGGACCCTGCTCGGCGCGGTGAAAACCGAATTCGGCAAGTTCGGCACCGTGCTGGAAAAGACCCGCAAGAAACTCAACGAAGCCAGCAACGTCATCGACCAGGCCAGCGTGCGCACCCGCGCCATCGAACGCAAACTGCGCAGCGTGGAAACCCTGCCGGGCGAAGAAGCCCAGCAGTTGCTGGGCGATGCGCCGGCGATTGAAGACAGCGCGGAAGACGATGTGGAGATTTGATCTGCCGGCGCGACCTTCTGCTCGGCCTGAAGACAAGTCCATCTACAGGAATCTCCGTGCACCCTCAACTTTGATCATGAACCAGACGGGTGATTCGTTAGGATGCAAATATCCAAAGGTGGACGCATGAGGCGCACACGGTCAAGCATCAAACGAAAGAGAATCTGGTGGGGTCGAAACGGGTTCACCGCATGCTCCATGGCCGTTGCCATAGTTAGCCTCGCTATGAATTTGTGGACAAGTCACCGCACACGCCAGTCGGAGACTACAGGCGCATCGGTAGTGGCCACGAAGTACGCAGATCGAGTCGCCGAGGTATTCATGACTGCTACCTGGGCGAGATCCCTTGTGGCGGCCGCACGCCTCAAAAGCAATTCGCAGGAACAGCGCCACTTGGCTTTATTGCAATTAAGCGACGCCAAGCCACCGGCACTGAACCCAAGCGAAGAAGAGTTTGAGCTACTGACTCGTGCTGGTGATAACACCGCAAGCCGAGTGTCACTCTGCTTGAACCTGAGGAATCGATTCGAGAGTGACGTCGTGTCTCTCGAAGGAGCGAACCTAGACTCGCTTACCATCTCTCAATGGTTTGCTCTTAATCAGCTGGATCCTGACTCATTGAAGGTCATGTCTTCGTGCAAGAAGGCGGCAGAAGACCTAGCTCGCCTTGCTGAACTGGAACCCTCATTTGATGAGACTCATGAGAAGCCAGTGGTTTTGAAACGAATCCCGCCACCGGAAGATGCCGCCCCCTGAAACGTAGAGGAGATCGATGGGCGAGCGCCTGATATCTGCGATGACATTCACATCTACCGATCCAGCTTCCTACGATCAATTCATCGCGGATCGTTCGACTCTTGAGCCACACCTATTTCGCCATTCAATCTCATCGACATAGACAAATCGACAGGAATTTCAGTCACCTCCTATAGCCAGGCCTCCTTTGAGCCCCAAAACTCAAAGCTCACCATCTGAAAATATTCCAGGGGGAGTTCAAGTGGGCCTTGCCGTTGGTGGCGTTATCGCCAACATCATCGCAACGTTGTTTTTTCTCTCGAACCAAGCATCCGAGGGCGATGATTCCATCGTGGGAATTGCTGCGGTGATTCTCGGTACTCTTATCGCCGTCTCCGTACTTGGCCTGATCATTGCTGGCGCAGGCAAGAAGAAGCTCGGAGGCACCTTGGTCATTATCGGATCCATCGCGTTCGTTCCGCTGGGGCTGATCGGCGTCTTCGGTGGGCGCAAGATCATCCAGTCCAACGCCGGTGCCCATGACCTTGATATGAGGCGGCACATGGCCCCAGCGGCATCAGCCTCGCAAGCAGACTCGTCACGAGGTGGGTGATGGGCACCGGCGCCTCAACTCCAACTTGGAGCACCATCGAGTTCTACGCCGATCGCCGGTCAAATATGATGATCGGAATGGGTTGCGCATTCATCGTGGCTGCGCTTGTTCTTGCCGCCAACTTCGGTGGAGCTGGGATCGGCGGTTTTGTCACCGTATCCATCGCATTCATCGCGATCGGAGCCTTCAGGCGATCAAGCGTTTATCTCAGATTCGCCGCAGATCATTTTGAAACCAAGCTCGCGCTGGCCGCCGGCTGGCACTCGGTTCTTTACAGCGAAGTGACCGGCTGCGAAGTGAGCGACAAGCTCGTTATCGTGTATTACCGAAGGCACGACCAGCACATAGACGCAAAGCCGGAGCGAATTCGCATTCCGTTGGCAGAACTTCGGCGAGACGATCTTCCCCAATGTCTCGATGCGTTTCGCACGCGCTTGCCGCCACCCGCTTCGCCCTGAGCGGCCGCTAGTCACCTTGCATGGCCTCTTCGATAGCACTGAACAAGCGTTACTTGAAGACTTATGTGACTTGCATGAGCCCCTCACCCAAGCGAGCTGAGTGTGCTCAGGCCGACGTGCTCACCAGCGATCCGCCGCTGCTGCCGCCTTCGGCCAGCAAGGCGGTGGACAGTGCGGTGACGGCGGCTTCGAGTTGGCCGGTGGTGGTGGTCACGGCCGATTGCAGGGCGGCGATTTCCGCCATGCTGGCCGGGTCGGTCGCGCCCTTGTTGCGCTGGGTGGCGGCGCGCAATTGCTGCTGTTCCTGCGCGAGCTGCTTCTGCAGTTGCGCGATCTGGCGTTGCAGGGCCTGCACGGTGGGGCTGGCGGAGCTGCTGCTGTCCGAACCGCCGGCCGCACCGGCGGCACCCGCGCCACCGCCCGCGCCGGTGTTCTTGACGACATTCGTCTTGCCCTGCGTCGACGACGCATCGGACGCGGACGAGCCCGCGGCGGAGCCGCCGATGCTCACGGGAATGGTGGAGGTGTCCAGGTGGATGCCGATGCTCATGAGCGGTCCCTTTTCATGGTCATCGTTGGCATCGGCCGCTGCCCAAGGAACTTGAGGCAGCCCGGAACCCCGATGGCTCAACCCCATTCGGGCGGCGGCGACGTTTCATCGTATGCATCGGCCTTCGATGCCTGCCGGAGTCGTCGTCATGCTCACGCTTGGAAAAGCGGTTTTCGGTTTCGCCGCGCTTGCGGCCTGTGCGCAGGCGGGTGCGGTCGGGCGGCTGGTGGATCTGGCCGTGTACGACCGCACCACGCAGCAGGAATTGCCGGTGTATCGCCATGAGGGCCGCTACTACGTGGCGGGGCAACCCGGCCATCGCTACCAGATCCAGTTGCGCAGCCACGAGGATTGCCGCGTGCTCGGCGTGCTGTCGGTCGATGGCGTGAACGTGCTGTCGGGCGACACGGCGGACTGGTCGCAGAGCGGCTATGTGCTCTCGCCGTATGCCGCCACCGATATCGCAGGCTGGCGCAAAAGCCTCACCGAAGTGGCGGATTTCGTGTTTGCCGACGCGGCGCGCAGCTATGCGGCGCGCACCGGCCGGCCCGACAACGTCGGGGTGATCGGCATGGCGGTGTTTCTTCCGCCACGGATGATGCGGCCATTGCCGATGCCGATGCGGCCCGCGCCGATGGCCGCGCCCGAGGCGCCCATCGCCAGCCTGAGCGAACCGGCGCCAGCGCCGCCCGCGCCCGCCACCGAAAGCGCGGCACGCGCGGTGGCCAAGGCAGACGCCGGCGGCCCGCTGGGCACGGGGCACGGCGAGCGCGAAACCTCCGTGGTGACCACTACCGATTTCGAGCGTGCCTCGTCCACGCCCAACGAGGTGATCACGCTGTACTACGACACGCGCGAGCGGCTGATCGCGCAGGGCGTGATCCCGGGCGATGTCCCGCCAGGGCGAAACCGGCCCGACCCGTTCCCCGGACGCTTTGTTCCCGATCCGCGTTGACATCGCAACAACCTGTGTTCAACTGGCGGCCAGCCGAGGCGTGACACCATCCCACGCGTCATTGCGGATATGTCACGCCATGCTGGAAGAGCTGCACATCATCGTCTGCGAAGCCGAACAGGACCGCTCGCTGGAGCGTCCGGAGCAATTGCGCGAGCGCATCCGCGCCATGGATCGGCTGGAAGACGTGATGATGCATGAGCCCCTCGAGCTCACGCGAACGGGCAAGGCGGCCTGGGATGCGCTGCAACGCCGCGCGCAGGCGCGCCACGCGGCGCTTGCCGAGGTGCAGCGGCATCTGTGCGATGCCGTGCGGCATGCCATCGTGCATGGCGCGGGCGTGCATGCGCTGAGCGGCTGGCTGCATCGCGACGACCTGCGCGATCCCTGGGGCTACGACCATCTCGATGCACTGATCGGCGACGTGCTTTCGCTGGACGAACCCACCACGCCCATCGCCTCGCTCGAGCACGAGATGGTGTTCTACCAGCCGACGCCGGTGCGTCATGTGCTCGACCTGATTCATCGCACGCGGCTGTGCGGCGACGACGTGGTGGTCGACCTTGGCTCCGGCATGGGACACGTGCCGCTGCTGGTGTCGATCTGCACCGAGGCGCATGCCTGCGGCATCGAGCGCGAAAGCGCCTATGTGGAAAGCGCACGGCGCGCGGCGCAGGCCTTGCGGGTGGATCGCGCGACGTTCATCGCGCAGGACGCGCGCGAGGCGGACGTGTCGCGCGGCACCGTGTTCTATCTCTATACGCCGTTCACCGGCGGCATGCTGCGCCACATGCTGGACCGGCTGCACGAGGAAGCCCGCCAGCGCAGTTTCCGCATCGCCACGCTGGGCCCGTGCACGCCGGCCGTGGCGGTCGAACCCTGGCTGCGGGCGGCCAGTGAGCCGGACACCGACCGCATCACCGTGTTCCGCTCGGTGGCCTGAGGGGCAGCGCTCAGGCGCCGCCCACCGGCTTGATCAGTTGCAGACGCGGGTCGCCCGAGCCCACGTCGCCATCGGCCATGGCGTCCGGCGACTCGCTGGCCAGTGCCTTGCCGATCCACGTCGGCGTCTGGCGCGGGCCGGGGATATAAGCCTCCCATTGGCCATACGATGGCTTCTGCGGCATTACACCCCCGGGGCGCAGCTCGAAGTTAACCGGCACGCGCACGACCCAATACGGATCGTTCGCCTCCGCGCCCGTGGTCGGAACGTTGAAGGTCCAGTGGCGCGCCGCTTGCAGCGAAGCATCGGCAAGCCATTTGCGGTAGCGCTCCATGGCCGCTTCCCGGTCGTACTGATCGAGGTTCACCTGCTCGGCAATCGCCTCCTGCACCGTGCCGTCGCGCCCGATGCGCAGCACCAGGTACGCCGTGCCGCTGACGCGCGCACTAATGGCCTGCTGCGGATAAATTGGTCGCCCGCGGTCCTTGGACGAGACCTGATTGCTGTGCGCGCCCGGCTCACCAAACGACGAACCCTGCACCGCCACGCTGAACTGGCCGTCGCCCAGTGGCTTGGCCACCACGCGAAGGCTCATCTTCGTTTTCACCACATCCGTGGTGGGCCCGGAAAGCTTGAACTCCCACGCGTGGATGGTCTTGTTGACCACGTCCACCACCACCGGCGGCAACTTCTCCGGCTTGTCCAGGGCGTAGCCGTGGAGCGAGCCATCCGGATTCACCTCGACCGTGCCGGTGACCAGCATGCTGGCCTCGGCCGTCTTGCGGACCTGTTCCGCCGTGGCCGCGGCCGCGGTGCCCACGGCGCTGGCCAGCAGCCAGCCGCACAGCCAGACGATATGCGCGCGTTTCATAAACCCCTCCTTGGCTTGATGTGGGCGCAGTCTAGCCCGGTCCTGGGCGAGGACATAAGTACGCCGCCTGGAGACGGGCCGCCCCTGATCCCATCGCCCCGCGGGGCCAAAGCTTGACGGGGGCGTTACACTGACGCGTCTGCAAGCCGTACCCGAAGGAACCTGCATGAGCGAGCGTCACGAACCGACCGAAGTCACCCGCGAACAGGCCGAGGAGGCCGTGCGCGTCCTGCTGCGCTGGTCGGGCGAAGACCCCAGCCGCGAGGGCCTGCTGGACACCCCCAAGCGCGTGGTGAAGGCCTATAAGGACTGGTTCTCCGGCTACGCCATCGACCCGGGCGAGTACCTGCGCCGCACTTTCGAGGAAGTGGCCGGCTACGACGAGATGGTCGTGCTGCGCGACATCGAGTTCGAAAGCCATTGCGAGCACCACATGGCGCCCATCATCGGCCGCGCCCACGTGGGCTACCTGCCGACCAACCGCGTGGTGGGCATCAGCAAGCTGGCGCGCGTGGTGGACGCCTATGCGCGCCGCTTCCAGGTGCAGGAAAAGCTCACCGCGCAGATCGCCCAGTGCATCCAGGACAACCTGCACCCGGCCGGCGTGGCCGTGGTGGTCGACGCCAGCCACGAGTGCATGACCACGCGCGGCGTACACAAGCGCGGCGTGTCGATGATCACCAGCCAGATGCTGGGCGCGTTCCGCGACGACGCGCGCACGCGCTCGGAATTCCTGCAGTTCATCGGCATCCGCGGCGCGGGCCGTTGATGCAGGGGTTGGAAGGCACCGACGCCGACGAGCGTCTGCAGGACGTACTTCGCGAAGGCATCACCGCCGAGGATCTTCCGGCGGTGTTTCCGCTGCTGCGCGGCCGCTCGCTGCTGCGCGCCTTCAGCGCGCTGTTCCATGGCGGTGAAACCCAGGTGGTGCTGCGCCTGTTGGTGCTGCGCACGCTGGGTGCGCGCGCCCATGCGCCCGAATGGACGCCGGCGGAAATCCGCGAGCAGCTCGCCTTCGTCGAGCCGGTGAAGTTGGAAACCGTGGTGCAGCGCCTGAAAGAGCACGAGCTGCTCAGCTGGGACAACGAAACGTTGCGCTACCGCGTGAGTCCGCTGGGCCGCAAGGCGCTGGCGGCCGTATCCACCCTGCTGGAGTTCGAACGCGACGACGAGGACGGCCTGGGCTATATCACCGCGCAGCTGGCGGCGGGCCAGGCGGTGGGCCGCATTTCCGCCGACGAGCTGGGACACCTGCTGTCGCGCCTGTCCGAGTTGAAGGAAGACTTCGACCGCGCCGTGCTGTCCGGTTCCGAGCACCGCATCCGCCGCGCCGCGCAGCGGCTCGATGCCGTGTGGACGTGGGTGGAAAAAGGCACGGACGTGGTGCGCGCCATCGCCGACAGCGAAGACATCGACCCGGCCACGCATCGCCTGGCCCAGGCCGTGGGCCGCGCGCAGAGCGCGCTGCTGCGCCAGGCCGGGATATTCCAGCGCGAGCTCAACAAGATCGACCAGCATCGCGTGCACCTGGGGCGCACGGGTCTGTCCTCGTCCGACCTGGTGGCGTGGCTGCGTTCGCTCACGCCCGACGCGCTGGCCCAGCACGCCGACGAAGCCGCGCAGCTGCCGGTGCAGCCGCCGTTCCTGCAGGACCAGGTCGCGCTGGACGTGGCCGAGTACGAACTGCTCGAACGCGAACGCGCCGCCGCCGAAAGCACCGAGCTGCCCGGCGCCGAAGCCACGCCGACCACGCACGACCTGCCCATCGACGAGGAAGATCTCTCGCCGCTGCTGGCCTGGCATGGCGAGCTGGCCGCGCTCACCCAGCCCATGGAGCTCAACGATGCGCTGCGCGGCGACGACTACGCGTTGAGCGCGTACCGGCTCTCGCTGCTCGGGCTCGTGGGCGATCCGGAATCCTCGGCGCTGCAAGGCCCCACCGCGGATCTCGCGCGCCTGCCGCTGACACTGGAAATCGAACCGCGCCTGATCGATCCGGGCCTGGCGTCGATCGCGCTGGTCAGCGCGGGACGCCTGCATCCTCGCAAGGACAAGAAACATGCATGACGAAACCGCCGCGCTCGTCGCGCGCCTGCTTTCACAGCGCTGGTTGCCGCGCGACGACGCGCAGGCACGCAAGGCGTTGCTCGACGAAGCCTTCCGCGAAGAGCTTGACCGCCGCCTTGCCGCCGTCGGGCTGGAACTGCGCGAGCATCCCTACTCCGCGTACATCGGCGTGGCCGTGGCGCGCGCCAACGAAAAACACGTGTTCGGCGGCAGCGACAGCTGGATCTCCAACACGCTGCAGCTGGACCGCGACGCGGTCGCGTTGCTGGTGGTGCTGTGGGCGCTGATCGTGCTGCCCAAGCGCCAGCGCCAGCTGGAACGCCAGCAGGCGGAGGCCGATGCCTCGCAGACGCTGATGTTCGCCGAGGCCAAGCCGATTTCGCGCGACGCCTCCCTCTCGCCCATCGTGGCCGAACGCACCCTGCTCGCCGACTTCGGCGAAAAGCTGGGCGGCAAGACGCGCGTGAACTTCAACCTGGGCCTGCTATCGCGCCACGGTTTCATCGTGCGCCGCAAGGGCGAGCTGGCCGAAGGGCCGCTGCTCGACCTGGTGTTCGATTACGAGCGCACCGCGCGGCGCGTGCTGGACGGCGCGCTGAGCGACCTGCTGGCCGGGCTGACGCCGCGCGACGATCTCGGCTCCGATGACGAGCCGCTTTACGACGACGCCGACGGCGACGTGAATGAAACCAGCGAAGACAGCGAAGTGAGCCACGATGTTTGATTTCCGCAGCCTCGAAGTCATCCACTGGGATTACTGGCAGCGATTCAGCCTGCCGCTGGACACCAACATCGTCACCGTGGTCGGCCCCAACGGCTCGGGCAAGACCACCCTGCTCGATGCGCTGCGCACCCTGCTCACCATCGACTGCGCCGGCAACCGCGACTACAAGAGCTACCTGCGCCACAACGGCAAGCCGTTCGCCTGGCTGCGCGCCCGCGTGGGCAACACGCCAGGGCCGCGCGGCGAGCGTCCGTTCTTCCCCATCATGGACAGCGAAGTGACGCTGGCCGTGCGCATCCAGAAGAAAGGCGGCGAATGGCAGCGCCAGTACGCCGTGATGGGCGGCGACGTGAGCGTGGACGAGATCGAGGCGCGCAACGACTTCATGGGCCTGCGCGAGTACCGCGTAAGGCTGGAAGGCGCGGGGCTGTCGCAGGCGATCCGCCGCGTGCTCACCTTGGAACAGGGCGCCACCGACAAGCTGTGCCAGCTGCCGCCCAAGGCGCTGCTGGACCTGGTGTTCGACGTGTTCGGCGACAAGGCCGTGCTGGAGGATTACCAGCGCGCGCGCAACGAGCAGGCCGAGGCCGACCGCGAGCTGCATGGGCTGGAACACCAGCTGTCGCTGATCGGCGTAAGCCTGCAGGAAGCCGAGGGCCGCGTGCGTTCCTGGCAGGAGTGGGATGCGCTGAAGCATGAGCACGCCGACCTGGTGGCCGAAACCTTGCCGCGCACCGAGCTTGCCGAGCTGCACAGCGCCATTCGCGGCGCGCGCCCGCAGCTGCTCGGGCTCAAGCGGAAGTGCCGCGATCTTTCCGCGCGCGATGTCGAACTGCAGCTGGGCCTGCAGGCGCTCGACGCGGCCGAGGAATCGCTGCGCGGCGAACAGCATCTTGCCGACCAGGCACGCCAGCAGGCCAAGCAGCAGCTGGATGAAGCACGCCGCGCCGAAACCGAGAACGCCACCCTGCTCAAGCAGGAGGCGCACCTGCGCAAGCTGGTCGCCGAACAGGACGGCGCCGACCACGAGCAGCAAGGCAAGCAGCTGGTCGAGGCACGCAGCCAGCTCGCCCGCCTGCAGAACGACGAGACACGCCTGCGCGAGCAGCTCTCCACGCTCACCGCGCAGCTCGCCGCATGGCGTCGCGGCCAGCGCTACACGCCGGAGTTCGAGCAGTCGTTCCGCCGCGCGCTGGACGAGGCCAACATCGGCCACAGCATGCTGAGCGAGATCGTGGAGATCACCGAGCCGCGCTGGCAGGCGGCGGTGGAAGCGGTGCTGGCGGGTTATCGCCACGTGGTGCTGCTGGATCATCCGCGCGACCGCGAAGCGGCTTGGCGCCTGGGCGAGCAGCATCGCTACAAGCACTTCGTCGTGGCCGAGCGCGCACCCAGCATGTCGGCCACGCGCGGCTCGCTGCTGGAAGTGGTAGATTTCACCGCGCCCGCGCCGGAATGGCTGCTGCGCCAGCTCGACCGCATCCGCCGCGTGGAAGACGTGGCCGACGGCGCCAAGCTGGGCAAGGAGCAGGACTGGATCACGCCGCAGGGCTATTTCCGCGAACGCCGCGGTGGCCGCCACCTGGGCGTGGACGACGTCTACTTCGGCAGCGCCGCGCGCGAGCGCCAGCTGCGCGAAGGCGAGGAGCGCCTGCAGCAGATCGAGAAGCAGCTGCGCGCCATCGGCGACAAACGCAAGGCGTACCAGGAGCAGGCCAGCGACGCGGAAAGCCTGCTGCGCGGCGCCAACGCCAGCGGCCAGCTGGCCGACCGCGCCGACGAGTTCGCCGCCGCGCACGAAGCACAGGCCGCCCTGCAGGACGACGTGCAACGCTGTGCCGACAGCTACGCCGCCGCCGAGGCGCACTACGAAGCGGTGCGCGAGAAGCGCCAGCAGAACTCGCGCCAGCGCGACAACGAGGCGCGCGAACACCGCCAGGCGCAGCAGCAACTGGCCGACACCGCGCGCCAGTTCGCGCAGGCGCGCAACGAGCAGATCGACCGCCTCAAGGCCTTCCGCCACAAGCGCAGCCATGTGCGGCCGGTACACCGCTCGCGCCGCGCCATGGCGGAGCTGCGCGAACGCTACGAGTCGCCCGCCGCCGTGCGCCGCGAGATCGATCGCATCGAGCGCCGCCTCAACGAAGGACACTGGGAAACCGACGACGCCGTACTGCCGCTGCGCGACAAGTACGCCAACGACCACGAAGGACTGAAGGAAGACCTGCAGCGCCGCCGCGTGCACCTGGAACGTGCGGCCCGCATCACCAGCGAGGCGCGCGCCGCTTATCTCAATGTGCTGCGCAACACGGTGAAGCGCTACGCCCGCAACCTGAAGGTGCTGGCGGATCTGGCCGGCATCGGCGTGGAAACGGAACTGCCGGAACTGTCGAACGAAGACCTCGCGCTGGCGCAGGCCGGCCTCAACGTGCGCTTCGAGTTCGACAAGAAGGGCTGGATCGGCATGGACGACGGCGAGGCCTCCGGCGGCCAGCAGGTGATGAAGTCGCTGCTGTTGCTGGTGGCGCTGATGCGCGACGAGGACCGCCCCGGCGGCTTCGTGTTCATCGACGAGCCTTTCGCGCACCTGGACATCTTCAACATCGACAAGGTGGGCGCCTTCCTCAAGTCCACCCGCGCCCAGTACATCCTGACCACCCCGGCCACGCACAACATCAACGTGTTCCAGCCCAGCGACCTGACCCTGGTCACCAGCAAGCGCCGCCCCGGCGCGACCTGGGCGCAACCGCTGGCGGTGCTGCGCCGCCGGACCGAAGCCGCATGATCGTGCGCCGGCCCATCGCCGCCTCCCTGCGGACAGCCGCGATGCTGGCCGGCCTGCTGCTTGCGCCCCTGCTGGCCCGCGCGCAGTCCACGCCCGCCGAATACCTGCGCCAATTCGATACCGATGGCGATGGCCGGGTGAGCGAGGCGGAGTACGTGGCCCATCTGAGCGAAGGTTTTTACCGTCTCGACCGCAATGGCGACGGCGTGCTGGAAGCCGACGAGCTGCCGGGCGGGCACGGCAAGCCGATCACCCTCAAGCAGTTCCAGGACAACCTGCGCCGGCAGTTCCACAAGCTGGACCGTAACCACGACGGATACCTGGACGCACGCGAGCTGACGCAGCCACCGCACGGGTGAGGTAAGCGGGATGACAGTCAGGCACTCGGCGAAGCGGTAAGACGTACCTCAGACGACTCGATCCATACCGCACTGCACACACAACGTCACGCGCAATCGGCTATCGTGCGCCTCTTGCCGTCGGTCACGTCCATGGATCAGACAACCCATCCTGAGCTTCACCCGCGCCGCCGCGCCGCGCTGGCGTTCATCTTCGTCACCGTGGTGCTGGACATGCTGGCGTTCGGCATCGTCATCCCGGTGCTGCCCCACCTGATCGAGCAACTCGCCGGTGGCGGCATTTCCAACGCGGCCTGGTGGGTGGGCGTGTTCAGCACGGTGTTCGCCATCGTGCAGTTCGCTTTCTCGCCAGTGCAGGGCGCGCTGTCCGACCGCTTCGGGCGCCGGCCGGTGATCCTGATTTCCAACGCCGGCCTGGCCATCGACTTCTTTGTGCTGGCGATGGCGCCCACGCTGTGGCTGCTGTTCGTGGCGCGCGTGGTGCTGGGCATGACGGCGGCCAGTTTCACCACGGCCAACGCCTACATCGCGGACATCACGCCGAAGGAAAAGCGCGCGGCGGCCTACGGCATCCTGGGCAGCGCGTTCGGCCTGGGCTTTATCATCGGGCCGGGCCTGGGCGGCTTCCTCGGCGACATCCACCTGCGCCTGCCGTTCTGGGTGGCCGGCTCGCTGGCGGCCTGCAACTTCCTGTACGGCCTGTTCGTGCTGCCGGAATCCTTGCCGAAGGAACGCCGCACGCCGAAGTTCGAGATCCACAGCGCGCATCCGCTGGGTTCGCTCAAGCTGCTCATGCGCTATCCGCTGGTGCTGCGGCTGGCGGTGGTGATGTTCCTGGTGTTCCTGTCGCACTACGTGCTGCAGACCACTTTTGTGCTGTACGCGGATTACCGCTACCAGTGGGGACCTCGCGCCGTGGGCTATGTGCTGATGCTGGTGGGCGCCTGCGACGGCCTGGTGCAGGCCGTGCTGACGCGCAAGCTCGCGCCCATCTTCGGCGAGCGCCGGCTGATGCTGGGCGGCATGCTGTGCGGCATCGGCTCGTTCCTGGTGATGGGCCTGGCCAATACTGGCGCGGTATTCCTGCTGGGCATCCCGCTGATGGCGCTGTGGGGGCTGTCGCAGCCGCCGATCCAGTCGCTGATGACGCACGAGGTGGACCCGCACGAGCAGGGCCGCCTGCAGGGCGCCATCAGCAGCCTGCAGAGCTTCGCCGGCATCTTCGGCCCGTTCCTGTTCGCGCAGGTGTTCTCGTTCTCGATTTCGCCGGCCTCGCCGTTCCACCTGCCTGGCCTGGCGTTCGTGCTGTCGGCGGTGCTGCTGGCCATTGGCGCGTACATCGCGATGCGCGCGACGCGCCACGTGCATGACCTGGCCAGGGGCGACGAATCGGCGCCAAACACGATACCGGGCGAACCGTCCTCGGTCGTCCCGCTGCAAGCCGCCATTACCCACACCGAACCACCGGAGCAATCCCCATGACTTTGTCGATGTATCAGGCCTCCGTTCCCGTCTTCCTGCGTGCCCTGCACAACCTGCAGCATGTGCTGCGCAAGGGCGAGGCGCATGCGGAGGCGCGCAAGTACGACCCCTCCCTGCTGCTGCAGGCACGCCTGACCGTGGACATGCTGCCGCTGACGCGCCAGGTGCAGATCGCCACCGACATGGCCAAGAACGGCTGCGCGCGCCTGGCCGGCGTGGACCCGCTGAAGTTCGAGGACAACGAGACCAGCTTCGCCGAACTGCACGCGCGCATCGGCCGTGCGGTCGATTACATCAAGAGCTTCAAGGCCGACCAGATCGACGGCAGCGAGACGCGCGCGGTGACCATCAAGACCCGCAACGGCGAGCAGCATTTCGAGGGCGAAGGCTACCTGTTGCACTTCGTCATCCCCAACCTGTTCTTCCACTGCACCACCGCCTACGCGATCCTGCGCGAGGCCGGCGCGGACCTGGGCAAGACCGATTTCATCGGCAAGGCGTAAGAGCGAGGAAATAGTGAAGAGGAGTGAGTGGTGAGAGCGGCGGCATCTGCTCTCTCTCACTTCTCACTACTCTTTACTCACTCCTCGCCTTTACGCCCTTGATTCCGGCCGGTGGCGATCCCACTGAACAGGGGTCGCCACCCTCGAGAACCCAGCCATGTCCGCCCCCGCACCACTCAAGATCGATTTCGTCTCCGACGTGGTGTGCCCGTGGTGCGCCATTGGCCTGAAGTCGCTGGAAAAGGCGCTCGAGAAGCTGGGCGACGAGGTGGCGGTCGAGCTGCATTTTCAGCCGTTCGAACTGAACCCGCAGATGGCGCCCGAGGGCGAGGACATCGGCGAGCACCTGGCGCGCAAGTACGGCAGCACGCCGGAGCAGATGCGCCAGAACCAGGAGGCCATCCGCGAACGCGGCGCGGGCGTTGGCTTCGTCTTCGACATGAACAAGCGCAGCCGCATCGTGAACACCTTCGATGCGCACCGGCTGCTGCACTGGGCCGCCCTCGAGGGCAACCAGGCCGAGCTCAAGCAGGCGTTGCTGGCCGCCTATTTCACGGACGGCCGCGACGTCAGCTCGCGCGACGTGCTGGTGGACGTGGCCGCCTCGGTGGGCCTGGACGCCACGGAGGCGCGCCATGTGCTGGACGAGAACCGCTACGCGCAGGACGTGCGCGCGCAGGAGCAGTTCTACCAGTCGCAGGGCATCCAGGCCGTGCCGTCGGTGATCATCAACGACCGCTACCTGATCCAGGGCGGCCAGCCGGCGGAAGTGTTCGAGCAGACGCTGCGGAAGATTGCGGCCGAAGGCTGAAGAGCCCGCTTGCCGCGCATTCCGTTTCCCCTCACCGTCATTCCCGCGAAAGCGGGAATCCAGCGACTTTATGCCTTGCAATAGTCGCAATAAGAGCCTAAAGGCACTGGATTCCCGCTTTCGCGGGAATGACGGTGAGGAAACTCTGGAGCTAGTAGGGAAGCGGGATGGAAATGGCGCTGAGGGTCGCGTCCCGCGCCAAGTCCCTCCATGCGAAAATAGCCGGCCATCGCCCCTAGCCCGCCTCGCCGCATGATCCGACTGACCGACATCAAGCTCCCGCTGGACCACGCCGAAGGCGCCCTCGAGGCCGCCATCCGCGCGAAGCTGGGGCTGGGCAAGGGCGGCCTGCGTGGCTTCACGGTGTTCCGGCGCGGCTATGACGCCCGCAAGCGCGGCGCGATCCAGCTGATCTACACGCTCGACGTGGACGTGGCCGACGAGGCCGCGGTGCTTAAGCGCCACGCCGACGACCGGCATGTCCAGCCGACGCCGGACACCAGCTATCACTTCGTCGCCCAAGCGCCGCAGGATCTCAAGCAGCGCCCGATCGTGATCGGCTTCGGCCCCTGCGGCCTGTTCGCCGGCCTGCTGCTGGCGCAGATGGGGTATCGGCCCATCATCCTGGACCGCGGCAAGGCCGTGCGCGAACGCACCGTCGACACCTGGGGCTTGTGGCGCAAGCGCAAGCTGGAGCCCGAGTCCAACGTGCAGTTCGGCGAGGGCGGCGCGGGCACGTTTTCCGACGGCAAGCTGCACAGCCAGATTTCCGACCCGCATCATCACGGCCGCAAGGTGCTCACGGAGTTCGTGAAGGCCGGCGCGCCGGAGGAAATCCTCTACGTCAGCAAGCCGCATATCGGCACGTTCCGCCTGGTGTCGATGGTGGAGAACATGCGCGAGACGATCCAGTCGCTGGGCGGCGAGATCCGCTTCAGCGAGCGCGTGGACGACCTGCTGGTGGACACCGCCGCCGATGGCACGCGGCAGCTGCGCGGCGTGGTGCTGTCCAATGGCGAACGGCTGCTGAGCGATCACGTGGTGCTCGCCGTGGGGCATAGCGCGCGCGATACCTTCTTCATGCTGCACGACCGCGGCGTGTACATGGAGGCCAAGCCGTTCTCCATCGGCTTTCGCGTGGAGCATCCGCAGTCGATCATCGACCAGGCGCGCTTCGGCCCGCAGGCCGGCCATCCCATCCTCGGCGCGGCCGACTACAAGCTGGTGCACCACTGCAAGAATGGCCGCTCCGTGTACAGCTTCTGCATGTGCCCGGGCGGCACCGTGGTCGCCGCCGCATCGGAACCGGAGCGCGTCGTCACCAACGGCATGAGCCAGTATTCGCGCAACGAGCGCAATGCGAATGCCGCCATCGTGGTGGGCATCGATCCTAAGGACTACGCCGCGTTCGACGACAGCGGCAGCCCGCTGGCCGGCATCGCCCTGCAGCGCGCGCTGGAATCGCGCGCGTACGAACTCGGCGGCCGCGACTACAGCGCACCGGGACAATTGGTGGGCGACTTCATCAAGGGCAAACCCTCCACCGCCTTCGGCAACGTGCAGCCTTCGTACAAGCCCGGCGTGCACCTGACCGACCTGGCGCCCGCCCTGCCCGACTACGCCATCGAAGCCATCCGCGAAGCGCTGCCCGCGTTCGACCGCCAGATCAAGGGCTTCGCCATGCACGACGCCGTGCTGACCGGCGTGGAAACCCGCACCTCGTCACCGGTGCGCATCCGCCGCGGCGAGGACTACCAGAGCCTCAACACGCGCGGCCTTTATCCGGCGGGCGAAGGCGCGGGCTACGCGGGCGGCATTCTTTCCGCGGCGGTGGATGGCATTCGGGTGGCGGAAGCGGTGGCGCTGGCCATCAACGCCTCGCACTGATACCGCGGCCCGGCCGACTCCGGCCATCAGAAACAGCGATATCCCTTTAATAACGGCAACTTAAGTCAGGCATCTATAGGCCCGCTCGTCGTTGTACGCTGACACCGTGTCAGCGAACTCCCCATGACCTCTGGCCTATTTCCGCAAGAAAATGCTGATTTCGTCAGCATTTTGTAAGTTTCTTGTGATCTTATCGCAACAACTTGCTAACAACCCCGTAGCAAGTTGCAAACCCCACAGCTGATGTCTGTCTGCCCGGCAACGGGCGGCGTTGCGCAGCGTCGGCACCAAATGACCCACACCGTAGGGAGGCGGTCAATGAAAATCACCCTGTCTTACACCCGTAATCTGCTCGCTCTGGCCTGTCTGGCGGCACTCGCCGCGCCGGCTATGGCTGATGACAATGCCGCCGCGGCAGACGCCAAGAAGGCGGCCAATCTCGAGACGGTGACGGTTACCGGCTCGCGCATCTCCAACCCGAACGTGATTTCGCCCACGCCCATCAGCACGTTGACAGCCGCGGACATCAAGGCCACCGGCGCCGTCAATATCGGCGACGTGCTGACCACGCTGCCGCAGCTGGCGACCACATTCACCATGGGCAACTCCAACCGCTTCATCGGCACGGCCGGCGAATCGTTCCAGGATCTGCGCAACCTCGGCACCAGCCGCACGCTGGTGCTGGTGAACGGCCGCCGCTTTGTCGGCGCCAGCGCCGGTGACACGGCAGTGGACGTCAACCTCATTCCGGCGGACTGGGTCGAGCGCGTGGAGATCATCACCGGCGGCGCTTCCGCGGTGTACGGCGCCGACGCTGTGACCGGCGTGGTCAACTTCATCCTGAAGAAGAACTACCAGGGCGCCAACCTGCATGCCCAGCTCGGCACGTCCGAACATGGCAATTTCAATAAAGGTCTGGTGTCGCTGACCGGCGGCATGAACTTCGCCGACAACCGCGGCAACATCGCCGGCTCGGTGGAGCACTCGGAGCAGGACGACCTGATGTTCGGGGATCGCTTCGGCCACAAGGCCTATGCGTCCATCCTGACCCCGAACGGTCCGTACGACGCGACGCTGTACCCCAACGGCGGCGGCTACACCAACTACGCGGGCGGCACCTTCTCCACCGGCAGCTCGACGGACATCAGCAAGCGCTACGTGTTCAATCCTGACGGCTCGGTACGCCACCAGAACTTCTACGGCCCGTACGACAACACCGGCCGTTGCAGTGACTGCGATCGCACGGACGTGAACCAGGTGCTGCAGCTGCAGCCGAAGTACAAGCGCACCACGCTGAGCGGTGTCGCTTCGTTCGACATCACGCCCGAACAGCATCTGTACGCCGAGGGCACCTACAGCCACGTCGACGTGACCAAGTCCGGCCAGCCGGCCTTCGGCAGCGGCAGCAGCGCTTATGTCATCACCCGTGACAACGCCTATATCGACCCGACGCTGGCCGCCGTGATGGACGCGAACAAGCTCAAGTCGATCAAGGTGTCGCGCTTCGACCTCGATGCCGGCCTGCGCGGCGAGGACACCAAGCGCAACACCGCGCGCGGCGTCATCGGCGCCAACGGCGTCATCACCGGCGATTGGGAATACGACGCCTCCCTGGTGTACGGCTGGTCGGATGAAACCCGCCACAACCTCAACAACCGCATCAATGACCGTTTCTACGCGTCGATCGACGCGGTGAAGGATGCCAAGGGCAACATTGTCTGCCGTTCGACCCTGAACCCGAACTCGGTGAACCCCAACGCCCATGGCGTGCTCGACCCGATTGCCCTGGGCGGCGGCTGCGTGCCCACCAGCATCTTCGGCGCGGGCGCGATCAACCCGGCTGCGGCGCAGTGGTTCAACACCACGACCACCACCACCTCGCGCCTCACGCAGTTCGTGGGCGGCGGCACCATCACCAACAACAACCTGTTCCAGATGCCGTTCGAAGCGGGCGCCGCCAGCCTCGTCGGTGGCGTGGAGTTCCGCCGCGAAAGCAGCCGCCAGATCACCGACCCGCTGGACGTGGCCGGCCTGACCTTCCTCAACGCGATTCCGCCGTCCAGCGGCGCATACAACGTCAAGGAAGGCTACATCGAAACGGCCATGCCGCTGCTGTCGAACCGTCCGTTCGCGCAGAACCTGACCTTCGACGCCGCCGCGCGTTTCTCCGACTACAGCACCATCGGTCATACCAAGACTTGGCGCTGGGGCCTGGACTGGGCCATCGACGGTAACGTCCGCCTGCGCGGCACCGTGTCCAGCGCCGTTCGCGCGCCGAACATCGGCGAACTGTTCGGCGGCCAGTCGCAGAACTACTTCACCATCACCGACCCGTGCTCGGCCAAGCAGATCAAGAACGGCCCGGATCCGTCCGTGCGTGCGGCGAACTGCGCGGCGCTGGGTATTCCCGCGGGTTGGACGTCCAGCAACACGGCCACGATCTCCGGCATCTCGGGCAGCAACCCCGACCTGAAGCCGGAACAGGGCCGCACCTGGACCGGTGGTATCGTGCTGACGCCGGAGTTCCTGCCTGGTTTCGGCGTCACCGCCGACTATTGGAACATCAAGCTCACCGACGCCATCAGCGCGCCGAGCGGCACTGACATTGCCAACCACTGCGTTGACTCCACCACGGGCATCAACAATATCTACTGCGCCAACGCGCAGCGTGGACCGGACCACGAGTTGAACTTCATCAACTCGATCAACCAGAACATCTCCTCGCTCAGCACGTCGGGCGTGGATATCGGTGCCTATTACTCGCACGAAGTCGGCCCGGGCAAGCTCGGCCTGAACCTCGACGTGACCAAGGTCATCGCGTACACCGAGCATCCGTTCCAGGACGACCCGAGCAACACCGTGCAGGACAACGGCACGCTGGGCTTTCCGAAGTGGAAGGGTGTGCTGCGCACGACCTACACGATGAACAACTGGCTGTTCAATTGGACCACGCGCTACTTCTCCTCGATGCTGCGCGTGAGCAACGAGAGCTACGAGTCCAACCCGTACCAGATGACGCCGATCAAGGCAGGCGCCGGCTTCTTCAACGACGTGCGCGCAAGCTACACGTTCGGCAAGAGCGGCTGGCAGGCGTATGCGGGCATCACCAACGTGTTCGACCGCGATCCGCCGGTCAACATCTTTGGCAACAGCCTCGGTGGCGGTCTGTACGACACCATCGGCCGCGCCTACTACGCCGGTTTCAACTACAACTTCTAAACCCGGGTGGCAGCCCGGAGACTTGGGGTGAAGGGCTGGCGTTGGCCGGTCCTTCCTTGCAGCTTGCGAAGCCGGCGAAAGCCGGCTTTTTTTCGTGCATCGAACCTCGGTGCCCCTTCACGTTGCGCGTGTTCGATGCGGCCAGGTTCCGCCCCGTTCATCACCATGGTGTAGCCTCGGACACCTTTCGTGGACGTATGTCTTGCCGACATGCGCCCCAGGCACAACCGTGAAGGAGCGTTTCCATGTGGTCCATTCGAGAACCCGTGCTCAAGCCTGTCGCCATCAAGAAACTGCGACCCACGCAGATCACGGTGGGCATGCATGAAGTGAGGGAGAAGCGCGCGCACTGGCGCCGGCTTCCCGACAAGGAAAAGGTCGACTATCTCGGCCACCACATGATTCCGGTCATCCACGGACCCAAGCAGCGCGACTACATCATCGACCATCACCATCTGGCGCGCGCCTTGCTGGAAGAAGGCTGCGAGCACGTGTTCGTGGTCACCGTGTCCGACCTCAGCAGCCTTCACCAGGATGCGTTCTGGACCTTCCTCGATCACCACGCCCGGGTCTATCCCTACGATGCCAAGGGCAAGCGGCGCGGATACGACGAGATACCGCGCTCGGTGTCCGAACTGGTGGACGATCCCTACCGCAGCGCCGCCGGTGAATTGCGGCGCATCGGCGGCTACGCGAAGGACGCCACGCCCTTCAGCGAGTTCCTCTGGGCGGATTTCCTTCGTGGACAGCTGAAGCGGTCGCAGCTGGAGAAGCATTTCAACGCCGCCATGAAAACGGCCTACACGCTGGCACGCAGCCAGCAGGCCAGGTATCTGCCCGGCTGGTGCGGCCCCATCGGCAATTAGACGGCCAAAAGGAAAGACCCCCTTGCGGGGGTCTTTGGGGTTGGGGCCAAGCTAAAGGGAGGGTCCTGGCCCCGGCCTTCACGACAACGGGGGACCGGCGGCTGAAGGCAAGACCAGAATAGCTGCTGTCCAGGCGCGGCACTGTCAGCGTCTTCCGACGGCGTTGTCATGCAATGGCCCGGACAGAAAAAATCCCGCCGTTACGCCCATTCGTCGGCCAATTCAGAGCCATCCGATAGCTGCACTCACGCGCCATCCAGACAATATCGCTCGCCCCACATGCGCAGGGAATGTTGTATGGGCCCGCGGTGACGCGCGCGACGAATCCGGGGATTAGGTGGTTGAGTGCTCAACCGTTTGGATTCGTCGGGGTTATCAGCAAGCTTGGAGTAGGGAACTTCGCGGATGGCCTTGTCATCCGCTTTTTTTCGCCCCGGCTCAGTGACTTGGGCCGCGCCGGCCACGTCGCCCCGGCAGGGATGGGGCAGGCATGCGAGAATGGTCCTCCGACGCGCCCCCTGCGCGCCCTAGCCGCTGCATGCTGACCGATACCACCAAAGACGCGATCCGCGCCGCCTACACGCGCATCAAGGAAGGCCTGCCCGGCTTTCGCGCGCGCGCGTCGCAAGGAAAGATGATCGCCGAAGTGGCCAAGGCGCTGGCGCAGGAAGGCGGCTCGGCGGTGATCGAGGCGCCCACGGGCACCGGCAAATCCATGGCGTATCTCATCGCGGGCGTCGAGGTGGCTCGCGCGCAGAAGAAGAAGCTGTTGATCGCCACCGCCACCGTGGCGCTGCAGGAGCAGCTGGTTCAGCGCGACATCCCTCTCTATCTCAAGCTCAACGGGCGCGAGGCCAAGGTGGCGCTCGCCAAGGGGCGGGGCCGTTACCTGTGCCCGCGCAATCTCGCCATGGCCAGCAACAGCCTCAACGAGAGTTCGCAGATGGGCCTGGGTTTCGACGCCGACCTGGCGCTGTGGACCAAGCCGCCGCAGGAGCGCGACAAGAAGGCGCTCGCCAAGTTGATGGATCTGTTCGACCGGCGCGAATGGGACGGCGATATCGATGCCGCGCCCGAACCCGTCAGCGACGTGCTGCGCCCGATGATCACCACCAGCGCCGGCGGCTGCACCAGCCGCAAGTGCGCGCATTTCATGCAGTGCCCGTTCTTCGCCGCGCGCCGCGCGGTGGGCGACGCGGAGATCATCGTGGCGAACCAGGACCTGGTGCTGGCCGACCTGACCATGCCGCGCGAGGAAGAAGGCTTCGGCGGCGTGATCCTGCCCAAGCCCGACGAGACGCTCTACATCTTCGACGAGGGCCATCACGTGCCGTCGAAGGCGATCGACCGCGGCGCCGCCGAGGTGTACATGAACGCCGCGGTGCGCCAGCTGAGCCGTCTCGGCCGGCAGATCCACGCCGCCTATTCGCTGACCGACAAGGAAGTGATCGGCAAGCTCTCGCTCGATGCGGGCGACGAGAAGCTGCAGGAACTCAGCAACGCGCTCGAGGAACTGGAAAAGGAAATCCGCCTCGGCTGGCTGCCCTCGCCCGACGACCAGGAGCCGATGTACCGCGGCTCGCTGGGCCAGTTGCCGGAAGCCTGGGTGGAACATGCGCGCGCACTCTACGTATTCACCGGCGACGTCGAGCGCTGGGTCGGTGCGGTGCGCCGCGCCGTGCTGGAGATGACGGAAACCGGCCCCACGCACGAAGCGCTTTCGCGCGAGCTGGGCATGGCGCTGGAACGCATCGACCGCCAGGTGCGCACGTGGCGCGCCTGGTCCGCCACCGACGGCGACAACACGCCACCGCTCGCGCGCTGGGTGACGCTGAGCAACGACCAGCAGCTGGTCTGCCATGCCTCGTCGGTATCTGCCGGCGGGCTGCTGCGCAGCGTCCTGTGGGGCAATGCGAGCGCGGTGGTAATGACTTCCGCTACGCTGAGCGCGGGCGGCAATTTCCGCGGTTTCGCCGATGCGGTGGGTCTGCCCGACGATTCGGTGACGCTGAGCCTGCCCTCGCCGTTCGATCTCGCCGCGCAGGCAAGGCTGGAAGTGCCCGCCATGCGCGCCCTGCCGGACGCACGCGAAGAACACGTGCAGGAGATCTGCGACTGGCTGGCCGAGCATCTCGACTGGAACGCCGGCAACCTCGTGCTGTTCACCTCGCGCGCCAAGCTCGACCGCGTGCTGCAGAAGCTGCCCATCGAATACGTGCGCAAGGTGCGCGCGCAGGGTTCGCTGGGCAAGGCGCAACTGGTTGCCGAACATATCGCCGACGTGGAAGCGGGCAAGGGCAGTACGCTGTTCGGCCTGGCCTCGTTCGGTGAGGGCCTGGACCTGCCGGGCAAGCTGTGCGAGACGGTGGTGATCACCCAGCTACCGTTCGCCGTGCCGACGGACCCTGTCGGCGCCACCTATGCGGAGTGGCTGGAATCGCGCGGCCGCAATCCCTTCATCGAAGTCACCGTGCCTGAAGCGACGCGCCTGCTCACGCAGTATTGCGGCCGCCTGATCCGCACCGAGACCGATCGCGGCCGCATCGTGCTGCTGGATCGCCGCGTGGTGCTGAAGCGTTACGGCGAGCGCATGCTGAAATCCCTGCCACCGTTCACCCGCGTCATCGAGAAGGTCGCATGAGCTTCCACATTCTCCGCGCCGCCGACATGCAGCCCCAGCCCTGGAAGAACGGCCTGGGCGTGACGCGCGAAGTGGCGCGTTTTCCGGCCGACGCCGGCGGCGAGGATTTCATCTGGCGCGTGAGCGTGGCCGAGGTGAACAGCGCCGCACCGTTCTCCACCTTTCCCGGCATCGACCGGCAGATCGTGCTGCTCGACGGCGACGGCTTCACCATGACGCTGGACGGCGCGCGACGGCATGCCCTGACCACGCCGCTGGAACCGTTCGCCTTTGCGGGCGAAGCGCAGGTCGACGTGGCGATGGCCGGCGGCGCCACGCGCGACTTCAACCTGATGGTGCGGCGCGCGCAGGCCAGCGGACGGCTCGATGTCGTCGCGGGACCAGGCAGCCAGGTGATGCCGCCCGATGCCGTGCTGGTCTTTCTCGCCCGCGGCACGGCCGACACGCTGGATGGCCCGCTGGCCGCAGGCGACGCGTGGCGGCCGGATACCAGCCCCATCGAGCTGCATGAGGGCGCGGTGGCGCTGGTCGCGCGAGTCACGCTGCACGCCGGGGCGGCGTAACCGGTCGATCCCGACCCGATGTGACGCCCGGCGCATGCGCCCGGCCCACGGCGCGTGCCATGATCGGCGCACCCTGCCCGCCAAGGTGAAGTCATGGCATTGCTCATCGTCGGCCTGGTGTTGTTCCTCGGCATCCATTCCGTTCGCATCGTGGCCGATGGCTGGCGCACGCGGCAGCGCGCGCGACTGGGCGAGAACGGCTGGAAAGGCCTCTATTCACTGATTTCCATCGTCGGCTTCGTGCTGATCGTGTGGGGCTTCGGCCTTGTCCGCCAGCACCCGGTGCTGCTGTATGTGCCGCCGCTTGCGCTGCGCCACCTCAACGCGCTTTTCACGCTGCTGGCTTTCATCCTGGTGGTGGCCGCCTATGTGCCGGCCAATCATTTCAAGGCGAGACTGGGACACCCGATGCTCGCCGGCGTGAAGGTCTGGGCGTTTGGCCATCTGCTCGCCACCGGCATGCTGCACGACGTGGTGCTGTTCGGAGCGTTCCTGCTGTGGGCCATCGTGGATTTCGTCAGCGCCCGCCGTCGCGACCTGGCCGCTGGCGTGGTGTATCCCGCGGGCACGGTCAAGGGCGACGCCATCGCCCTGGTGGCGGGCATCGTGTTGTGGGCGGTGTTCGCGTTCTGGCTGCACGGCTGGCTGATCGGCGTGAACCCGATGGGGTGAAATCAGTCATCTGGGCCGTGCCACGGCGCTGCGCTAGAGTGGCGCCGTTTCCCGCATGAGGATCGGGCCATGGTCGGTTTCCTGCTCTGGGTGTTGCTGCTGGTGGTCTGCTGGCCGCTGGCCCTGCTGGCGTTGGTGCTCTACCCCATCGTGTGGCTGCTGATGCTGCCGTTCCGCCTGGTGGGCATCACGGTGAATGCGGTGTTTTCCTTTCTTGGCGCCCTGCTGATGCTGCCTGCGCGCGTGCTGCGCGGGCGCCCGGTCTGAGTGGACAAGCCCAACGCGCCTTCGTGCGAGCGCAACCGCGAGCCGATTCTCGCGGTGCTGCGCGACCGGTTCGCCGACCGGCGCAAGGTGCTGGAGATCGGCAGCGGCACCGGGCAGCACGCGGTGTATTTCGCGCAGGCCATGCCGCAGTGGTTTTGGCAATGCACCGACCGCGCCGACAACCTGCCCGGCATCCGGCAATGGCTGGATGAGGCCGCCTTGCCCAACACGCCCGCTCCGCTCGCGCTGGACGTGAACGATGCGTGGCCCGCGGGCGACTACGACGCGATGTTCAGCGCCAACACGCTGCACATCATGGGCTGGGACGAGGTGCAATCGCTGTTCCTCCATCTACCCGGCGTGACCACCAAGGATGCGAAGCTGGCCATCTATGGCCCGTTCAACTACGGCGGCCGCTATACCAGCGAGAGCAACGCGTCGTTCGACGAATGGCTGCAGGCGCGCGGCGAGCACATGCGCATCCGCGATGCCGAAGCGGTGGATGCATTGGCCGAGGCCGCCGGCTTCGCGCTGATCGACGACGTCGCCATGCCCGCCAACAACCGCCTGCGGATCTGGCAGCGCACCCGCTGACGGGCCGGATCATTGGCATTTTTCCCCGGTTGGCGTCAGGATGCGTGACGGAGGCGCCCCAAACCGCGCCCACGCCAAATCATGCGACCCTACGTGCAAGCCATCGACACGCTCACGCCCTGCCCCTGCGGCAACAACGAGGGATACGCCCGTTGCTGCGGGCTGCTGCATGAAGGCGCCGTGGCGGCCACCGCCGAGCAGCTGATGCGTTCGCGTTACAGCGCCTACGTGCTCAAGCGCGAGGACTACCTGCTCGACACCTGGCACCACAGCACGCGCCCCGCACACCTCAAGCTGGCAAGCCAGCAACCCGCGCCAAGCTGGCTGGGCCTTACCGTAAAGCGGCACGAGAGCGACGGCGACGCCGCCATCGTCGAGTTCGTTGCGCGCCTGCGCTACGGCGGCGGCAAGGCACAGCGCATGCACGAGATCAGCCGCTTCGTGCGCGAAGACGGACGCTGGTTCTACGTGGACGGGGAGTTTCCGGAGAAGTCCGGAGAGTGAGTTTGCACTTCATGGAGCGGTGCTAAATCTTCAGTCCACCATCCGTCATTCCGGCGCAGGCCGGAATCCAGTGGCCCCATAGTGCGGTTTTCGCCGAAAGCCAAACGCTTTGAAGTCACGCGACAACCGATCGTTCTCGTCACTGGATTCCGGCCTGCGCCGGAATGACGGCGAGGAATGGGTGCTCACGCAAGATTGAGCACGCTATCAGCGCGAGAACGGAATCGCCGTCTCGCCTTCCTCACGGCCGTTAGGCCCAAAGCGCCGCTCCACCACCACGCCACGGCCGTCATGGCCAATGGCCACCACGGTACTTGCACGCGTGCCATAGCGATCGCCGCGAATGAACGCCGACGACAGCCAGCGCTCGCGCTCCAGGCCCACACCGGTATCGGGCAGCTGATCGTCGGGATAGCCCCGGGGATCGGCCAGCGCGTCGAACAGCGGCGCGAACTCGTCGTCGTGTCCCGCGTCGATCCATTCGCGCAGATGCCGCATCAGTGCGCGCGTTTTGGGCCACGGGGCATTGAAGTCCGCGTTGGACAGGCCGTGTACGCCGGGTTCCACCGACTGCGCGCGCGAGTCCGGACGATTGCCGATGTAGAACGCGTGCGTCGCATCGAAGGTGAGCAGGTTGAACGGGCGATAGTCGGCCGCCGTACCCAGCAGCGCCTTGGCATGGCCCACCGCGTCATCCGCGCCCGCGAGATAGTCCAGCGACAGCAGGCCACGCGAACGTCCCAGCTGCGGATCGCGAGGGTCGCGCACATTGGTCACCACGCTGCAGCGGCCGTCGTCGGTCACGCCCAGCCAGGTGCCGCCGGCTTCCAGGTCCTTGCCGGCGATGATCGCCGGCTTGTCCCAGCGCGCCAGCGGCAGGCTGGGCCGCGCGTGGAACTCATCGCGGTTGCCGATCAACAGCAGGCGCCAGCGCGGATGCGCGTGCCAGGCGAAAGCAATCACACACATGGGGACAATCTCCACACGATAACCACGACAGCCGCCATGGCCGACAGACGCTCAGTATGCGCCCGGCGCAACGGATCACCCTATGCCACGCAATGCCACCGCCGCAGCCCAGCGCGCGGCCACCTTGGGCGAGGTCATGCACACGGCATCGTCGGTGCGCGTGGTCACGGCGCGCTCCAGCAGCTGGATGTCGGCCTCGTGCTGGCGCGCCACGTGCGGATCCTCGAAGAAGATCGCGCGCTGGCAGCGGCGTTCGAGCACGAGGTCGGCGATCTGTGCGTCGCCGCCCATCGGGCCGCTCTGGTAGCGCTCCACCCACGCCTTGTCCGTCGGCCAGCCGCGGCTCCATGCCAGCTCGTTGAGGCGCTGGCCGGTGGTGCCGGTGCCCACGCGATGCGCGAAGCGCGACAGCACGTCGAAGTGCTCGGCGGCGAAGGCCAGCATCTGCGGCTTCATGGCGTCATGCGCGATCAGCGCCAGCGTCTGCGCTTCCAGATCGTGGAAGATGTTGGCGCCAGCGTCGGGCGCGAAACCCGCGTGGATGCGTTCCATCTCGATCCAGTCGCGCGCGGTGGCCACGGTGGAAATGAAGGGCTTGCCGTGGATCACGCACTGGCGCTTGAGCGCGATGGCTTCGGGAAAGATCGACGAAGGATCGACCGGATCGATCAGATAGATGGCGCCATCGAGCACGCGCTCGCCGCCCAGCCCCACCACTTCGGCCACCAGCTTCATCAGGCCGCCCTCGCGTCCGTAGGGATAGCGGCGCAGCGGCAGGTAGCGCTCCAGATAGCCCGCGCGATGGATCGCATCGTAGGTGCGCCCCACCGCATGCAGCCCAAGATCCAGTTCGCGGATGCCCACCTCGCATGCGTGCAGCCAGCGGAACAGCGCGGCGTTCGCATGGGCATGGTGAAGCTGGTTGGCGGCAAGGCCGAGACGCATGGGGTGTCACTCCATCAGGGGTTGGGTGTGCTGCCTTCGGGCAGCAGCAGGACCAGTTTGAAATCGGTGTGGCTGGCGGGGACCAGCGTCACCTGCGTGTAGGCGACGTGGCCAAGCCGCGGATGATCGAACGTGCGTCGGCCGCCCTCGCGCGCCTGCACGCCCTGCGCGTTCCAGTAGCGCTCGAAGGCCGCGCTTTCGCGGCGCAATGCGTCGACCAGCGCGAGCAGTGTCGCATCGTCGGGATACAGTGCCGTGTCAGCGCGGAATTCGGCCACCAGGCGTTGCGCGCGGTCGTCCCAATCGGTGATCAGATCGCGCGCGGCCGCATCGAGGAAGACGAAGCGCAGCAGGTTTTCTTCGCCGCTGTCGCGCCACGCGGCGAACAGTTCGGCGGCCGGTTCGTTCCACGCGCGGCGTCGCCAATGCCGGTCCAGCAGATAGGCCGGCACGGGCTGCACGGCCACCGCATGAAGCAGTTCGTTCGGCGTGCCGGCTTCATCCAGCAGGTGCGGTGCGGGATCGCGCCGCCGCGCCAGCTCGAACAGATAGGCGCGCTCGGCCGCAGACAGACTCAGCCCATCGGCCAGGCGCGCCAGCGCATCCGCCGACAGCGCCACGTCGCGCCCCTGCTCCAGCCAGGTGTACCAGGTGGTGCTGATGCCGGCGCGCTGCGCCACTTCCTCGCGACGCAGGCCCGGCGTGCGTCGCCTGCCGCGGCCCTCGCCGAGCGAGGTGTCCGCCGTCGCCGCTTCGCGGCGCGCGCGAAGGAACTGGCCGAGCAAACGGTGCGGGTCGTTGGGCGTGTCCAGGGTGGTACCAGTCATACCGGGATAAGTGCACAACTTACACCGGACGATGGCCGCCCGGACAATGCGCACCGCACATCACCGGAGGAACCCGCATGACCACGCCGCAACAGCGCTTCGTCGCCGACCAGTACGGGCCGCGCGCCCAGGATTACGTGAGCAGCGAAGTGCACCGCCAGGGGCCGGACCTCGACCAGATCGAAGCCGAATTGCACGCCATGGTGCCCGGCCGCGTGCTGGATCTGGGCTGTGGCGGCGGCCACGTCACCTACCGCGCGGCGCCGCTGGCGCGCGAGGTGGTGGCCTGCGACGTGACGCCCGACATGCTCGATGCGGTACGCCGCACCGCCGTCGAACGCGGACTGGACAACGTTGCCGTGCAGGCCGCGCCCGCCGAGCGGCTGCCGTTCGATGACGATGCGTTCGACGTCGTCGTGGCGCGCTACACCACGCATCACTGGCACTCACGTGATGCCGGCTTGCGCGAAGCCCGGCGCGTGCTGAAAGCGGGAGGCCGCGCGATCTTCATCGACGTGATTTCGCCGGAGCACGCGTTGCTCGACAGCTGGCTGCAGACGCTGGAGCTGCTGCGCGACGTCTCGCACGTGCGCAACTATCGGGCAAGCGAATGGATCGCCGCGCTGGCAGCGGCGGGATTCACCGTGGATGGCATCACGCGGCGCCGCCTGCCGTTGCGTTTCCCCGACTGGGTGGCGCGCACCCGCACGCCGGATGCGCAGGTCGCGGCCATTCGTGCCCTGCAGGCCACGGCGCCGGACGAGGTGCGGGAGCATTTCGCCATCGCCGACGATGGCAGCTTCGTGCTGGACACGGCCACTTTCACGGCCCGCTGATGGCGGCTCGCGGGAGCGCATCGCCGCGCTCCCGCATGGGCATGGCTCAGGCGTGCGCCAACAGTTCGGCGTCGACCGTCTGCAGCATGCGCACGATGGAAGCGGCCGCTTCGCGCCCGTCGTACACGGCACGCACGACCAGGTCGGCGCCGCGCACGTTGTCGCCACCGGCGAAGATCTGCGCATGGCTGGTCTGGTGCGGCAACGCTCCATCGGCACCGGTGATGACGCGCCCGGACTTGTCCAACGCCACGCCATGCGAACGCAGCCAATCCGGCGGACTGGGCAGGAAACCGAACGACTGGATCACCACGTCGGCATCGATCACGTATTCGGTGCCGGGTACGTTCTGCGGACGCAGGCGGCCGGTGCCGTCGTCCACCAGCGCCGTCTCCACCACGCGCACGCCGCGCACGTTGCCGCGCGCACCGCCCAGGATTTCCAACGGCTGGCGCTGGAACAGGAAGGTCACGCCCTCCTCGCGGCTGTAGTTCACCTCGCGCGCAGAACCGGGCATGTTGGCCTCGTCGCGGCGATACACGCAGGTGACGCTGGCGGCGCCAAGGCGGATCGCCGTGCGGTTGCAGTCCATGCCGGTATCGCCGCCGCCGAGCACCACCACGTGCTTGCCGCGGAAGTCGAAGGAAGGCGACGGCGATTCGTCGCGCAGCAGGCGCTCGGTATTGGCGATAAGGAAGGGCAGCGCGTCGTGCACGCCGTGCAGTTCGCGGCCCGGCAGCTGCGCATCGACATAGGTGTACGCGCCGGTGCCCACGAACACGGCGTCGTAGTCGTCCAGCAGCTGGCCGAATTCGATGTCGCGCCCCACGTCGCGGTTGAGCAGGAAACGCACGCCCATGCCTTCCAGCAGCTGCCGGCGCGTGCGCACCACGCCCTTGTCGAGCTTGAAGGGCGGAATGCCGAAGGTGAGCAGGCCGCCGATCTCGCTCTGGCGGTCATACACGTCGGCCGCGATGCCCGCGCGGCGCAGGCGATCCGCGCAGGCCAGGCCCGCCGGGCCGGCGCCGATGATGGCGACGCGCTTGCCGGTTTCCTGCACGGCGGAAAGATCGGGCCGCCAGCCCTGCCGCAGCGCCTCGTCCGTCACCCAGCGCTCGATGCTGCCGATGGTCACCGCGCCGAACGCGGTCTGCTCCAGCGTGCAGGCGCCCTCGCACAGGCGATCCTGCGGGCATACGCGGCCGCAGATTTCCGGCAGCGGATTGGTTTCGTGCATCAGCGTGGCCGCTTCCATCAGGCGGCCTTCCTGCACCAGCTTCAGCCAGTTGGGGATGTAGTTGTGCACTGGGCAGGCGTGCTCGCAGTACGGGTTGCCGCAATCGATGCAGCGCTCCGCCTGCGTGCCGGCCTGTTCGGAACCGAAATCGCCGGAGATCTCGCCATAGCCCAGCACGCGGATCGCCACCGGCACCGTGCGCGGCGTCTGTCGCTGGACATTGAGGAATTGGAAGGTCTTGTCGGTCATGGGCGTTGCGCCGGGAATAGGGAATCGGGAATGGGGAATAGGAAGAGCGCCAGCCCGGCAGGTTTTCGCAAGCCCGCAAGGGTTTGCCTATTCCCTATTTCCAATTCCCAATTCCCTGGCAACAGCAGTTGCCCACTCATGCCGCGCTCCTCAGTTCCTCAGCGAGCGCCGCCAGGCTTGCTGCCTTCGGTTTCACCAGCCAGAACTTGTATTGCAGGCCGCGGAAGTCCGCCAGGATGCGGCGGCCCCAGTCGCTGCCCGTCAGCTCTACGTGCCGCGCCACCAGGCCGCGCAGGTGCTGCATGTAGTGCTCCATGCCCTCCGGCGAGATGCGCAGGATGTCGACCAGCTCGTGGTTGTAGCAGTCCACGAAGGTGCGCTCGATATCCAGCACGTAGGCGAAACCGCCGGTCATGCCCGCGCCGAAGTTGAGGCCGACCTTGCCGAGCACGGCGACGACGCCGCCGGTCATGTACTCGCAGCAGTGGTCGCCCGCGCCTTCCACCACGGCGAGCGCGCCGGAATTGCGCACGGCGAAGCGCTCGCCCGCGCGGCCTGCGGCGAACAGCTCGCCGTCGGTGGCGCCGTACAGGCAGGTGTTGCCGATGATGGAGGCGTCCTGCGTGGCGAACGGCGAATCCGCCGGCGGACGCACCACGATGCGGCCGCCCGCCATGCCCTTGCCGACGCCGTCGTTCGCCTCGCCCACCAGGTCGATATGCACGCCGCCCGCATTCCACGCGCCCAGGCTCTGTCCGGCCGCACCGCGCAGCTTGAGCAGCACTGGCTTGAGCTCCATGCCGTGGTCGCCGTAACGGCGTGCCACTTCGCCGGAGAGACGCGCGCCGATGGCGCGATCCGTGTTGACGATGTCGAATTCGAACTCGCCGCCGGTGCGGTTGACGATGGCCTCGCGCGTGGCTTCGTCGATGCGCGTCGCCAGCGCCGCTTCGTCGCGCATCGGGTTGCGCGGCAGCGTGCAGGCGAAGTCCACGTTGGAACCCAACGTGCCGTGGCCGAGCAGCGGCGCCAGGTCCAGCTTGTGCTGCACCGGCGTGGTGCCATCCACCTGCTCCAGCAGGTCGGCGCGGCCGATGATCTCGTCCAGGCTGCGCGCGCCCAGCTTCGCCAGATGCGCGCGCACATCCTCGGCGATGAAGCCGAAGTAGTTCATCACCATCTCGGGCAGGCCGATGAAGTGTTCCTTGCGCAGCACCGCGTGCTGCGTGGCCACGCCCGTGGCGCAGTTGTTGAGATGGCAGATGCGTAGGTACTTGCAGCCCAGCGCGACCATCGGCCCGGTGCCGAAGCCGAAGCTTTCCGCGCCGAGCATCGCCGCCTTGATCACATCGAGGCCGGTCTTGAGGCCGCCATCGGTCTGCAGGCGCACGCGTCCGCGCAGGTCATTGCGGCGTAGCGTCTGCTGCGTTTCGGCCAGGCCCAGCTCCCACGGCGTGCCGGCGTACTTGATGGAGGTGAGCGGGCTCGCGCCCGTGCCACCGTCGTGGCCACTGACGGTGATCAGGTCCGCGCCGGCCTTCACCACGCCCGCCGCCACCGTGCCCACGCCCGCGTGGCTGACCAGCTTCACCGAGATCAAGGCCTCGGGATTCACTTCCTTGAGGTCGTGGATCAGTTCGGCCAGATCCTCGATGGAATAGATGTCGTGATGCGGCGGCGGCGAGATCAGGCCGATACCGGGCTTGGCGTAGCGCAGGCGCGCGATGGTGCTGTCCACCTTGTGGCCCGGCAGCTGGCCGCCTTCGCCGGGCTTGGCGCCCTGCGCGATCTTGATCTGCAGCACTTCGGCATTGACCAGATATTGCGGCGTGACGCCGAAGCGGCCCGAGGCGACCTGCTTGATCTTGGACATCTTCTCGGTGCCGTAACGCGCTGGATCTTCGCCGCCCTCGCCGGAATTGCTGCGCGCGCCGAGGCGGTTCATCGCGATGGCGAGCGCCTCGTGCGCCTCCGGCGACAGCGCGCCCAGCGACATGCCGGCCGAGTCGAAGCGGCGCAGGATGCTCTGCGCGGATTCCACTTCCTCGATGGGGACGGCCTCACCCAAGGGGCGCGGCGACAACAGATCGCGCAGCGCCGAGGGCGGGCGATGATCGACGAAGTTCGCATAGGCGCGGTAATCGGCCGGGTTGCCCGTGCGCACCGCCTTCTGCAGCGTGCCGATCACGTCCGGGTTGTACATGTGGTACTCGCCGCCGACCACGTACTTGTAGATGCCGCCCGCGCGCAGCGGCGAGGCATCGCTCCACGCTTCGGCGGCGAGCACCTGCTGGTCGTGCTCCAGTTCGGCGAAGCCCGCACCGCCCACGCGCGACGGCGTGCCGGGGAAGCACAGTTCCACCACGTCCGGCGCGAGGCCCACGATCTCGAACAGCTGCGCGCCGCGATAGCCCGCCACGGTGGAGATGCCCATCTTGGACAGGATCTTCATCAGGCCCTTGCGGATGCCACGGCGGTAGCTGCGGCCGATCTCGAAGCGGTCGCTGGCGATATGGCCTTCGCGGCCCAACTCGAACAGGCTCTGATAGGCCAGCCACGGATAGATCGCGGTGGCGCCGAAGCCCAGCAGGCAGGCGAACTGATGCGGGTCGCGCGGCGTGGCGGTTTCCACCAGGATGTTGCACTGACATCGCAGCGCCTGCTCGATGAGGTGCGCGTGCACCGCACCCACCGCCAGCAGCGAATGGATGGGCAGCAGGCCCTTCTGCGGATAGCGGTCGCTGAGGAACACCAGCTGGCAGCCTTCGCGCACGGCCTTTTCCACCTCGCGGCAGAGGCGGCGCAGCGCGGCTTCCAGCCCTTCTTCCGGCGCGTACATCAGGTCGAAGCGCGGCGTGCCCGCGTACTGCGGCAAGGCCAGCAACTGGCGCAGCTTGCGCTGCGAGAGCACCGGGGAGTTGATCAGGATCTGCTTCGCGTTCTCCGGCGTGAGGTCGAACACGTTCGATTCCGGGCCGATCTGCGTCACCAGCGACATCACCAGCTTTTCGCGCAGCGGGTCGATCGGCGGATTGGTGACCTGCGCAAAGCCCTGGCGGAAACGGTCGAACAGCGGCCGCACCTGGCGCGACATGGCGGCGATGGGCGTGTCGTCGCCCATCGAGCCGGTGGCTTCCTGCTCCAGCTCCACCATGGCCTTGAGCACGGTTTCGCGTTCCTCGCGCGAAAGGCCGTACAGCTTCTGGTAGCGGCGCAGTTCCTCCGCCGGCAACGGCTCGGCGGCCAGCGAGGGATCGATCAGATCCGATTCCAGATAGCTCACGCCCGCGCGCAGCCAGTCGCGGAACGGCGCACGCTTGCGGTTGATCTCATCGATGTCGGCGTCGCGCAGCAGGCGATGCTGGCGCAGATCCACCGCGATCATCTCGCCGGGCGCGAGGCGGCCCTTGGCCACCACCTGCGAGGAAGGCACGTCCCACAGGCCCGCCTCGGACGCGACGATGAGATGGTTGTCGGCCGACAGCGCCCAGCGCCCGGGACGCAAGCCGTTGCGGTCCAGCGTGCAGGCGGCGTAGTGGCCGTCGCACATCACCAGGCCCGCCGGGCCGTCCCAGGGTTCGCAATGCAGCGCGTAGTACTCGTAGAACGCGGCGAGGTCCTCATCGATGCCTTCGCGCGCGGCGAAGGCTGGTGGCACCAGCACGCGCATCGCCGTGAGCAGGTCGAGGCCGCCGGCGATCAGCACTTCCAGCGCGTTGTCCAGGCTTTCCGAATCCGAGCCGGTCTGGCGCACCAGCGGGCCGATGTCGGAAAGATCGAGCAGCGGCGAATGCAGGATGGATTCGCGCGACTGCATCCAGCGGCGATTGGCGCGGATGGTGTTGATCTCGCCGTTGTGCGCCAGCAGCCGGAACGGCTGCGCCAGACGCCACTGCGGCGTGGTGTTGGTGGAATAGCGCTGGTGGAACACCACCGCATCGCTGCTCAAGGCCGGATGCGTGAGGTCCGCGAACACGTCGCGCAGGCGGCCGGGCGCGGCCATCGCCTTGTAGCCCACGACCTGCGCGGACAGCGTGACCACGTAGAAATGTTCGTCATCCGACAGCGCGACTTCGGCACGGCGGCGCGCGCGGAACAGGGCGCGCTCGAAGGCGCCATCGTCCATCGATGCCGCCGGCTCCACGAACACCTGGCGAACATGCGGCTTGGCCGCCGCGGCCAGCGAGCCGCAGGCGTCGGCGTTCACGGACACGTCGCGCCAGCCCGCCACGCGCAGGCCTTCCTCGCGCAGATGCTGTTCTAGCACCGGAACGGCGGCATCGTCGCCGTGGGGATCGAGAAATACCACGCCGGCGGCGAAACGCTCGCCCAGCGCGATGCCGGCTTCATCGGCAAGCGCTTTCAGCCAGGCCTGCGGGCGATGGAACAGCACGCCGCAACCGTCGCCGCTCACGCCGTCCGCGTTCACGCCGCCGCGGTGGGAAAGTTTGGCCAGCGCACTGAATGCGGTGTCCACTACCCATGCGCTCGCACGGCCGTCGATCTGCGCCACCAGACCAAAACCGCAGCTGTCGTGCTCGAACGCAACGTCGTAAAGCGTCGGACCTGCTTGCGCCATCTCGCCTCCCCAGGCCGATGGTGGGAGACGCGTCGTCCCAACGGAGCCGAAGGCGCCGCTGTCACGCGTCCATAGTGTGGGTTCGACTAAAACACAGTTTGGTGCGTCGCGTCAAAGACATCTTTACGTCCAAATGAAAGTTTCAATTGGAAGTGTTTTCTTGTCTCGCAGGACAAATCCCGCGACGCGGCACATAAGGCGACGCTCCCATCGAGTGCGCACTTGCGCACCACTCGTCGGCATCGCATCGCGCGTGACGATCGCACGAGGCATACCAGTGATCGCATCGGCGCTGCGATGAAGAGTGCGTGACCGGGATCGACGCACGGCGCTGGCCGGCTCGCGCGCCGTCGCGGCGCTCTGTGATAATCGGGCGATGCCCATACCAGTCCGTCGTGCCCGCCCCCTCGCCTGCGCCGTCACCGGCGTCCTCATCCTTGCCCTGGGCGCCGCTGCCCCGCCGGCCCGCGCCATGCAGGACAGCAAGGCCAAGTCCGAAAAGGCCGAGCAGGCCGAGGCCCAGAAGAAGCTCTCCGACGTGCGCAGCAAGATGGAAGCGCTCGCCAAGGAACAGGCCGAAACCGCCGCCAGGCGCGACAGCGCCACCGCCGAACTGGCCAAGCAGGCCAATGCGGTGGCGGGCGCGGCCAAGGCCGTGCGCGAGACCGACGCCCAGCTGGCCGCCAAGCAGAAGGAGCTGGGCGAGCTGGAGGCCCAGCGCACCGAGTTGCAGAAGAATCTGGAAGGACAGCGCGCCGCCATCGCCGACCTGCTGCGCGCCACCTATGCCCTGGGCCGGGGATCGGACCTGCGCCTGCTGATGGGCGACGACGATGTCGCCCGCATCGCCCAGGCGCTGGCCTATTCCAAGTATTTCCAGGAAGACCGCGTCGCCCGCGTGCAGAAGCTGATGGGCGACCTGGCCCGCCTGCAGGATCTGGAAACCCAGATCACCGCCCAGCAGCAGGCCCTGCAGGCGGCCCGCGCCGAACGCGCCACGCAGGCCAAGGCGCTGGAACAGCAGCGCGCCGCCCAGGCCAAGCTGGTGGCCGACACCGACGCCCAGTACAAGGACCAGGCCAGCAAGCTGGCCGCGCTGAAGCAGAACGAGGCCTCGCTGAACTCGCTGGTGGCCACGCTGCAGAAGGCCATCGACGAAGCCGCCCGCGCGGCCGAGCGCGCGGCCAAGGCCAACGAGGGCAAGGCCGCCCCGCCGGCCGGAAAGGGCCTGGCCAACATCCGCGGCAATCTGCCCTGGCCCGCCTCCGGCGTCGTGAATACTTACGGCAACGGCGTGCTGATCAAGGCGCCGGGCGGCAGCGAGGTGCGCGCCGTGTCGGCGGGGCGGGTGGTCTATGCGGCCTTCCTGCGCGGCTACGGCATGCTGGTCATCGTCAGCCACGGCGGCGGCTGGATGAGCATGTACGGCAACAACGAGACCATCCTGCACGGCGTGGGCGACCAGGTGAGCGCGGGCGAAGCCGTCGGCACGGCCAGCGCGCCCACCGGGGTCAACACCGGCGTCTATTTCGAGCTGCGCCAGAACAACCAGCCTGTGGACCCCCGCACATGGCTGGGAAAAAAGGGCTGATCCGACATTGACGCCGGCTACGCGGCGTCGCAGGCTAATCTTCGTAGCACATTGAATTTCGGTGACATCCGGCGGTCCAACGGCCATTCGGCCCGCCGCCGGCCTCGCCCCCACAAGCTTTACCGGAGTCCCCCATTCATGCGGCTTTCCCCCTTGAGCCTGGCCGTCCTGCTGCTGGCGGCGCCGTTGGCACAGGCGCAGACCGCGCCGGTCATCCACCATGACGCCAAGACGGCCACCGCCGCGCCAGCCTCAGCCTCGTCCGCGCCCGACCAAGTAGACCTCGACGACGTGCGCAACTTCAGCCGCGTCTACGAGATCGTGCGCCAGGCCTATGTGGAGCCGGTGGACAACAAGACCCTGATGAAGGCCGCCATCAGCGGCATGCTCAGCGGCCTGGACCCGCACAGCGAATACCTGGACAAGGACGGCTTGGCCGAACTCAACGAGGACACCACCGGCCAGTACGGCGGCCTGGGCATCGAAGTGCTGCAGGTGGACGGCACGCTGCGCATCATCGCCCCCATCGACGACACGCCCGCCTCGCGCGCCGGCATCAAGCCGGGCGACACCATCGTGAAGATCGACGGCAAGACGGTGGAGCCGGAGAACATCGACGACATGTTCAAGGCGCTGCGCGGCGACCCCGGCAGCAAGGTCACGCTGACCATCCTGCACGAGAAGAGCGACAAGCCCATCGACATGCCGCTGGTGCGCGAGAAGATCTCCGTCACCAGCGTGAAGACGCGCGAACTCGAACCCGGCTATGCGTATATCCGCATCAGCCAGTTCCAGGACGACACCGCGCCCGACCTGGAAAAGAAGCTCGGCGAACTGATCCGCAAGAACGGCCCGCAGAAGGGCGCCATCCTCGACCTGCGCTCCAACCCCGGCGGCCTGCTCACCGCCGCCGTCGGCGTGAGCGACGACTTCCTCAGCAGCGGCACCATCGTCACCACGCGCGGCCGCCTGCAGGATTCCAACCTCAGCTTCGAAGCCCACGCCGGCGACCTGCTCAACGGCGCGCCGATGGTAGTGCTGGTGGACAACGGCACGGCATCGGCGGCGGAAATCGTCTCCGGAGCGCTGAAGGACAACCACCGCGCCCTGATCGTCGGCCGCCGCACCTTCGGCAAGGGCGTGGTGCAGACCGTGCTGCCGCTGGACAACGACCACGCCGTGAAGATCACCACCGCCCGCTACTACACGCCCAACGGCACCTCCATCCAGGCCGAGGGCATCAAGCCCGACATCGCGCTCGCCGACCTCGCGGTGAACAAGGCCGACAGCGCGCCCAGCCTGATCAGCTCCGAAGCCGACCTGCCCAACCACCTCGCCAACGAGGACGGCACCAAGCTCGGCAAGGACATCGACAACGACGGCAGCGCGGAGAACGCCAAACTCGCCACGCAGGATTACGCCTTGTCGCAGGCGTTGAATGTGCTGAAGGGGCTGGCGCTCAATCGCTCGACGTATGGCTCGCCGACGGCGGCGCCGACGAAGCATTGATTTCTGTTGGTGTTGAAGCCAGCGGAGCTGAAGTTGGCTGACGCGGCCCACTGCGGCGTGCCAAGACTTAGCTCCCTCTCCCCTCCGGGGAGAGGGTTGGGGTGAGGGGCAGGTGCTCGTCCCACCGTTTCATCTTCGCCGTGATCCAAACGCAGAGAGGGTGACCGTATCAACCCACATGGTGAGGCTAGATTGGCCCCTCACCCCAGCCCTCTCCCCGGAGGGGAGAGGGAGCTTAAAAGCGGCGCGCGGCCTAACTAGAATCCAATCTCCGGCACCAACCCCGCCAGATGCCCCGCCAGCGGATCATCCGGCTTGAGCAACTCGAACCCGTCGTACTGGAACCCCGGCGCCACCACGCAGGTGGCCAGCGCATAGGCGCCCAGCGGCCGCGCCGCCTGCCATGCGCCGGCGGGCACCACGGCCACTGCCTGCTTGCCATCCCGCAACGGGCCGAGCGTGCAGCGGTCCAGCCATTTGCTCACCGGGTTGTAGATCAGCAGCTCCAGCGGCTCGCCTTCCACGAAGTGCCACACTTCCTCGGCATCCACGCGATGCCAGCTGCTGCATTCATCCGCTTCGAGCAGGTAGTGGATGGCGCTCATCGCGTGGCGCACGCCGTCGCTGTCCGAGCCCTTGGGTGGATGGAAGCGGTGGTAATGCCCGCCTTCGACGTGGGGCTGCAACCGCAGCGAGGTTTTCAGCTCCTCGATGCGGGCGGCCGTGTCGCTCACGCCGTCTTCTCCGTCTTGGCCGGATGCAGCAGCCAGCGCACCGCCAGCAGGCCCAGCTCGTAGAGCAGGCACATGGGAATGGCCAGCATGATCATCGAGGTGATGTCGGGCGGCGTGATGAAGGCGGCGATGGCGAACGCGCCGACGATGGCGTAGCGGCGCGCGTCACGCAGCTGCTGCAGGTTCACGATGCCGACCGCGGCGAGGATCACCACCGCCACCGGCACCTCGAAGCACAGCCCGAAGGCGAAGAACATCAGCACCACGAAATCCAGGTAGTGCGTGATGTCGGTCATCATCTCCACGCCCTCCGGCGTCACCGCCGTGAGGAAGCGGAACGCCGCCGGCAGCACCAGGAAATAGGCGAAGGCGCAGCCCAGGTAGAACAGGAACAGCGCGGCCACCAGCAGCGGGCGGGCGAGGCGCTTCTCGTTGCGGTACAGGCCGGGGCTCACGAAGGCCCACAGCTGGTAGACGATCATCGGCATGCTGATGAACAGCGCCGTGTAGAACGCCAGCTTCAGCGGCGTCACGAACGGGCTGGCCACCTCGGTGGCGATCAGGTGCGCGCCTTGCGGCAGGCGCGACACCAGCGGCGCGGCCAGCTCCGCGTACAGGCGGTTGGCGAAGGGAATCAGCGCGCCAAGCACGATCAGCACGGTAACGATGGCGCGCATCAGGCGCGAGCGCAGCTCGATCAGATGCGAAAACAGGCCCTGCTCGAGGTCGTCCTCGGGGCCGTCGAGTTCAGGCGCCGCCATGCGGGACATCCTTGGTCGGGGTGGCGTCGGTGGCGACAGCGGTTTCCGGCGACGGCTCGGCGGCCGGCGGGGCCGGGCTCGACGGCACGCCGGACGGACGCATCTTGCGCAGGGTTTCGTCCAGGTCGGCCTGCGCGGCCTCGGCTCGCGCGGCGGCCTCCTTGGCCTGGCGGCGGATCTCCTCCACCTGCAGCTCGCGCTCCACCTCCGCGCGCACGCTGTCCCAGCCGGTGCGGATGCGGCGCATGAACACGCCCGCGGTGCGCGCGGCGTGCGGCAGCTTTTCCGGGCCGAGCACGATCAGCGCGATAAGCGCGAGCAATACCAGCTTGCCGAAGCTGATCTCGATCATCGCCAGCCTTCCGGCTTACTTCTGTTCGGTTTCGTGCTGGCTCTGGTTCTGCGTGCTGGCCGGCGGCGGATCGGCGCGCAGGCGCTCGTTGGGGTCGCCGGGCTTGGCGGCTTCGTCGCCGTCCAGGCCCTTCTTGAAGTCGCGCACGGCGCCGCCCAGGTCGGAACCGATGTTGCGCAGCTTCTTGGTGCCGAAGATCAGCACGACCACGACCAGCAGGATGAGTAGATGGGTAATGCTCATGAAAAGGGACCTCAGGAAGGAAAGCGGCGGAACGAAACCGTCACGCTGCCGCGCCGCCGCTCCACATCATCGCTGAGTGTACTCCTCAAGGCGATCCCTGAAATCGACCACCTGTGACGGAACATTGCTCACGCCGCCCTCGAAGATGCGGCGCGGGGTGATGCCCTTGCCGTAGATAGCCTCGTTGGCGTCGTAGTCGATGCGCAGGGCCGAGCCGTCCAGGGCCACGCCGGCGAACAGGCCGCGCGAGCGGGAATAGGAGTAGATCTCGGCCTTGAAGTCGCTGTCGGTGGAGGCCTGGGCGGTGCGGCCCACCGGGCCGGCCGCGGCGGCGGCGTCCGCGCCCAGCGTGAATTTGCCGTTGACGATCTGATCCACGCCGCGGTCGGTGCGGAACACCAGGATCACGTCGGTGGACGAGGCGCCGGCCTGGAAGCCCACGCTGCCGCCGGTCATGGTGATGAAGCTGGGATTGGACCAGGTGCCGTCCGCGCCCTTGACCGAGATCAGGCCCTCGCCGCGGCGGCCGCCGAACACGAAGCCCACCTTGAGCAGGTCAGGGATCACGGCGATGGCCTTGGCCTGCTTGAGCAGGTCGGTCGGGATCGACTTGTCCGGCGCTTCCATGATGTCGTTCAACACGCGCACGGCGTTCTGGGCGCGCACCAGCGGCGGATCCTCCGCGTGAGCGGCCATGGCCGGCATCAGCAGGACCAGGGCGGCGAGCAGCAGGCGATGCAGCGACGTTTTGATCATGACGACTCCTGTGCAGATATTCGGTGCGGCGGCCTGCGGCGATCCTCGCCACGGCGAGGCCGAAGGCTTGTGGCAGACTGCGCAGCGGTTCTCACCGTCAGCGCCACGATGCCACGCAGCCATGACTATACCGGCGTTGCCGGTCCATCCCGTGACCAGCCCGTTCAGGCTGCAGTGCTCTTGGTGAACCTCGGCACACCGGAAGCGCCCACCGCCAGTGCCGTTCGTCCCTATCTCGCCGAGTTCCTGGGCGATCCGCGCGTGATCGATTATCCGCGCTGGCTGTGGTGGCTGATCCTGCACGGCGTCATCCTGCGCGTGCGGCCGGCGCGCTCCGCGCACGCGTACCAGCGCATCTGGACGCCGCAGGGCTCGCCGCTGCGCGTGGGCAGCGAAGCGCTCGCGGCGCGCCTGCAGGAGAAGCTGTCGGAGGCATGCAACGAGCCCGTCCGCGTGGCGCTGGCGATGCGCTATGGGCAGCCCTCCGTACCGTCGCAGATTGAGCGCCTGCAGCGCGAAGGCGTGCGCCGCCTGCTGGTGCTGCCGTTGTATCCACAATACTCCGCCACCTCCACCGGCTCGGTGATCGACGCCGTGGCCGAGGCGATGCGCTCGCTGCGCTGGCCGCCCGAATTGCGCCTGATCAACGATTACCACGACGACCCGGCGCACATCGACGCGCTCGCGCGCAGCATCGAGCAGTGGTGGTCAACGCACGGGCGCGGCGAGAAGCTGCTGCTCTCCTTCCATGGCATTCCGCAGCGCTACGTGCGCGAGGGCGATCCCTATTTCGAGCAATGCCAAGCCACGGCGCGCGCATTGCGCCAACGGCTGCAACTGGACGAGTCGCAGCTGCTGATGAGCTTCCAGTCCCGCGTGGGACGCGAGCAGTGGCTGCAGCCGTATACCGACGCCACGGTGCGCGAGCTGGCGGCCAACGGAGTGAAGACGCTGGACGTGGCCTGCCCCGGCTTTGCCGTGGACTGCCTGGAGACACTGGAAGAAATCGCCATGCAGAACCGCGACTTCTTCCGCGAAGCCGGCGGCGATGAGCTGCGCTACATCCCGGCCTTGAACGACACGCCCGCGCAGGTCGACAGCCTCGCCGCACTGGTGATGCGCCACGCCGGCGGCTGGAAGGAATTCGCGCCGCGCACCGGTGCCAGCCTGTGAGCGCTCCGGTCGAACGCGACGTGCGCCTGCCGCATCTGCGCCTGAGCGCGCAGGTGTGGGGCGACGAGGCCGCGCCGCCGCTGCTGGCCTTGCATGGCTGGCTAGACAACGCGTGGAGTTTCGCGCGGCTCGCGCCGCTGCTGGCTTCGCGCTGGCAGGTGATTGCGCTGGAGCTGCCCGGCCACGGCCATTCCGATCATCTGCCTCCGGGCATGGCCTACCACTTCGTGGACTATGTGCGCGCCGTGCTCGACGCCATCGATGCGCTGGGCTTCGAGCGGCTGCACCTGATGGGCCACTCGCTGGGCGCCGGCATCGCCTCGCTGGTGGCCGCCGCCAAGCCCGATCGCATCGATCGCCTGCTGCTGATCGAAGGCCTGGGCCCGATCGCGGACGACGCCCACCACACACTGCGCCATTTCCGCGACGCCATGGCGAGCACGGCCACCGGGCGCTCGTTGCGCGCGTTCCCCTCCATCGACATGGCCATCAGCGCCCGCACGCTGGCCAGCGGCCTGCCCGCCGAACAGGCGCGCCCCATCGTGGAGCGCGGCCTGCGCAAGACCGACCACGGCTGGCACTGGCGCAGCGATGCGCGGGTCAATCGCCCGTCGGCCGTGCGCCTGGCGGAAGCGCAGGTGCGCGATCTGCTGCGCGGCATCGAGGCGCCCACGGCGCTGCTGCTCGCGCAGCCGGACACGCCCTACCTGCCCGGCATGCGCATGCGCGAGCGCGCCGCCTGCGTCGGCGACATCGCGGTGACGCACTTGGAAGGCGGCCACCATCTGCAACTGGAACACCCCGACGCCGTGGCGGCCTGGGCGAACGCGCACCTGGACGGCCGCGCCGCCTGAGCCGCGCGCGGGATGGCCTGACCGACGGCACATGCCCTGGCGCGCAGGCGGCCTAGACTCATCGCCATGCAGCATCTACAGCGCGCCAACTACGGCCAGCCCGCGCAACTGCGGCAGCTCGCCGGCCTGCAGATTTCCGCAACGCCGTATGCGGGCGGCAGCGCCTTGCCGTGGCACGAGCACGACGAAGCCTACCTGTGCCTGGTCGCCGCCGGCCGCTACACGCAACAGTCGAGCGGCAGCGACGTGGATTGCCAGCCCGGCCTGCTGCTTGCGCATCCGCAAGGCCATCGCCATGCCAATCGCTTTGGCCCATCGGGTGCGCGCTGCATCAGCATCTTTCTCGGCGACGCGTCCAACGATGGCGTGTCGCGTCTGCTAGGCGAACACCGGCAACTGCGACTGCCCGAAGCCGACCGCCTGTTCGCCCGTATCGAACGCGAACTGTGCGCCACGGACGATGCCGCCGCACTCGCACTGCATGCGGCCGTGCTCGAACTGGTGGCGTCGGCGTGCCGCGCCGACGGCGAGCGCCGCCCGGCATGGCTGCAACGCGTGCTCGATCGCCTGCACGACGATCCGCTCGCCACGCCCTCACTGCACGAACTGGCGGCGCTGGCCGGCGTGCATCCCTCCCACCTGGCGCGCAGTTTCCAGCGTGCGCAGGGCACGTCGGTGGGCGAGTACCAGCGCGGGCTACGCATCGCGCTGGCGCGCAAGGCGCTGGCGGAAGAACGCCACTCCATCGCCGACGTCGCCGCCATGGCGGGCTTCCACGACCAGAGCCACTTTGCCCGCGTGTTCCGCCGCATGACCGGCGAGACGCCGCGTGACTACCGGCACAGGCTGCAAAACGCGTCCTGATTCGCAACGCGCGTCCTAGACCGGTTGCGACGGCTGGCGGACCATGACGCCACCCGACCACGGAGTGTCCCCATGCCGAACCGCGCCCGTCCCCTGCTTGGCCTGCTGCTCGTCGGCGCCCTGAGCCCGGCGCTTGCCGCTTCCGGCGACAGCGCCGCCGTGCTGGACAGCCTGCGCCAGGCGGCCGGCGGCGCACGCTGGAACGAAGTGGCCGGCCTGCAGGCCAGCGGCACGGAAGACAGCGACGGGCTCAAGGGCCCCTGGCAATTCGCCGTGGACCTGCACAGTGGCCAGTACCTGTCGCGCACGCGCAATGAGATGTTCGGCTCTGCCCAGGGCATCGACGGCCAAGGCCAGTGGCGCGAGGACATCACCGGCATGGTGCATCCGCTCGATTCGGACGAGGCGCGCACCGTGGCCGCCACGGAGAGCTGGCTGCACCGCTTCGGCTATCTCGACCCGCGGGACCAGGCGCGCTATCGCCGCCTGCCCGACGCGCAGGAGCAGGGCCGCAGCTTCCAGCGCCTGGATGCCACGCCGGTGGGCGGCCGCACCGTCACCTTGTGGATCGATGCATCCACGCATCGCCTGGATCGCGCGGTCTACGCCACCTCGTTCCTTGTCGCCACCGAGCGCTACGGCGACTACCGCAACGTGGACGGGCTGCAGCTGCCCTTCCGCGTCGCCAACTCCCGCGCCAATCTTGCCGGCAACAGCGACGGCGAAGCCGTGGACACCGTCGAGCAGTACCGGCTGTGGTCCAGCGTTCCCGCCGCGGCGTTGCAACGCCCCGACGGCAAGGTGCGTGACGTGACCATGGCGAATGGCGCGCGCGAAGCGACGACGCCCATGCGTGTGGAAGGCGGCATCGTGATGGTCGATGTGAGCATCGACGGGCGACCGCCGATGCCCTTCATCCTGGATACCGGCGGCCACGCCATCCTCACCAGCGACGCCGCCAAGCAGATGGGTTACCGGACGCAGGGCCAGGGCGTGAGCGGCGGCTCGGGCTCCGGCACCATGAGCACGTCATACACGAAGGTGCACGACACCGCGCTGGGCAACGCGCACGTGCGCGACCTCACCTTCACGGTGCTGCCCTATCCCTTCGGTTTCTATGAGCGCGGCAACGACACGCCCATCGCCGGCATTCTCGGCCTGGAGATGTTCGAGCGTTTTGCGATCACCTTCGACTACGACCATCACCGCCTGCGGCTCCAACCCTACGACCAGGGCGAGGCACCGCCCGCCGCGAAGGGTGACGCGATAACGCTACGCTTCACCGACGACATGCCGCTGGCGCAAGCCCAGCAGGACGGCCATACCGGCATGTTCGGCATCGACACCGGCAACGCCGGCTACGTGCTCACCTTTCCGCAGTGGGCCGAACGCAACGGCATCGCCAGGCACTACGAAGCGGGCTTGCCGATTCCCACCGGCGGCGTGGGCGGCCTGTTCACCGCGCACGTTGCGCACGCAAGCAGCTTCACGCTAGGCACGCAGACCATGGACAACGTAGTGGCCATGCTCACTCGCGCCGACGCCGGCGCCACCGGCAACCCGAGCGAAGCGGGCAATATCGGCCAGGACATCCTGTCGCGCTTCAACGTGCACTTTGATTACCGCCGCCAGCAGATGGTGCTGATGCCGCGCGCGAGCACACCCGAATGGAACTACGGCATGGCAGGCTTCCGCGCCGAGAAGAACCAGGATCGCCCCGACCGCTTCAACGTCATCAACGTGATGCCCGACAGCCCCGCGCAGAAGGCAGGCCTCAAGCAGGGCGACGCCATCGTGGCGGCCAATGGCAAGCCGGCCCGCGCGCTGAGCTTTGGCCAGCTGCGCGACCTGAGCAGCCATCTGCCCGAAGGCACGCCGCTGACGCTGACCCTGGCGGACGGGCGCGACATCACCATGACGATGCGCGATGTCGCGCCGCGTTGAAACGGGTTAGCGGGTGCGGCCGCCGTCGGTCATGTCGCGGGTGCGGAACATGGTGGCCCAGCGCAGCGTCACCGGTTCTTCCTGATAAGCCGTGCCCGGCGCATTCTTGGCCTGCTGCTGCACGATGCGCAGGCGGCCGCTGAGGTTGCGCTGGTCCACCGTATGGATGGCGACGGAGCTGCAGTCGTGTGTGGCGCCCGCCTCCACCGAGACGATGCGGTTACCGGAGAGCACCGGCTGCGGACACGCATCGTCGGTGGTGACCAGCCAGATGTCCTTGTGCGAACCGTCCACGGTATACACCGCGATGCGATGATCGCCGAGCGGATCCACGCTGGTGACCGTGGCCGTGTCGGCGATGCCATCCACCGCATGGCCGGCCGACTTGATGTAGGCATCGCGTTCGGCGGCCTGAGCATCCTTCTGCGGACCTGCCACGGCGGCACTGCCTGCGACCAGCCAGGCCACGCAGGCCAGACCCCACACCTTACCCTTGCGTATCTTCATGACGACGCTCCCTGGGACGATGGACAGGTTTTCGTTCTACAAGCCCTGTCGCCCAGGATCAATCGGCGGCGCGTGAAGATTCCTTCATGTGCCGCCGCAAGGATCACGGCTTGGCCAGGCCCAGCGTCTCCAGACCCTGCTCGAAGGTGATGTCCACCGGGATCTTCGCCCGGTCCAGCCGCTTGAGGTCGCCGGCGAGCGTGGCATCGACGTTGCCCATGCTGTCAGTGAGCTGCTTGGCGGCGGCGTAGTCGCCATCGCCCTGGATGGTGAGCAACTTGGCGGAGAGCGCATTCATCGCGGCGGTCATCTTGTCGAAGTCCACGCGATAGCGACCGGTGGCGGCGTCACGCGTGAACGCACCCTGCTGCTGGAAGAAGTTGAAGCGCACCATGTTGGCCGTGGCGTGCGCGTCGCTGGCGCCGAAGCGCACGGAACGCAGGATGCCGGCGAGGAAGGTGACGTAATTGTCCATCAGCTTCGCCTTGTCCAGCTCGCCCCTGCCAGCCAGCTTGGTCACCATGTAGAGCCCCAGGATGTCGGCCTTGCCCTCCTCGAAACTGGACGCCTGGTCCTTCAGCGCCGTGCGCACCATGCCCTTGCCGTCGAGCGTGTTCTTGATGCCCAGGCCATGCGCCACCTCGTGGAACATGGTGTTCTCGAAGAACGCGTCGAAGGTGAGGTGCGACTGCTGGTCGTCCGCGATCAGCTCCTTCGCGATGGGCAGCATGATCTTGTCGAACTTCGCCTGCATCACGTTTTCCAGCTGCAGGCGGCGCGTGCCCTTCTTCAGCTGCACCTCTTCGTCGTTGGGAAGATTGATCGCGATGGTCTTGGCGCCGACGTTGGCATCGCCCGCGTAATACACGGCGAAATAGGCGTTGAGGTCCGCATCCGAACCCGGCTTCTCGGCCTTGTACTTGTCGTCCACCGGCAGCTCGCGCTGCAGTTCCGGCAGGTACTTGGCGAAACGCGCAAGCTTGGTGCTCCACGCCTGATCCTTCACCAGCACGTAGCTCTCGTAGCTGGCCTTGTAGCCGAACAGCTGGTCCTCATAGGTCTCGATGGGACCGATCACGATGTCGACCGGGTTGTTCTTCATCGACATCCAGGCGAAATCGCTGGAGCGGTAATCGTCACTGAGCAAGGCATCGGCGCGCTTCTTCAGGTAGCCGGCGAACTCCTTGTCCGCCGAAAGATCCGCCGCCTGCCGCAGCAGGCCAGCGGCACGCTCCAGATCCGCCTTGTACGCCTCGTGATAAGGCACCGTCACCAGCTTGCCCTGCGCATCGCGACGCAGCAGCGTATAGAGGCCGGTCTTGTCCTTGAGCTCAGCCTTGTCGAACTCGTCCTTGCTCATGTCCGCCGGATAGAACTGCGCACCCGCCGGGCGCGGCCCCACGCCGGCCACGAACGGCTGGTCGTTATCCAGGCGATCCCACGGGCCGTAGTTGATCTCAGCGAAGCGACGCGTCACGTCATCGGGAATCCGCGCCATCAACGCCGCCTTGTCGCCCCACGACTGCTGCCAGTAGATGTCGTTGGTGACATCCGCCGCTTCGATCAGCAACGCGATCATCCGCTTCTGCTGGTCATCGAAACTCGACAGATCCGCCGTGAGCTTGACCGATGCGACATTAGCCATGCGCTGCTCGGCAATCTCCGCATCCGTGGACGGCGGCGCCATCGCGGGCGCAGTGCTGGCCGGCGCAGGTGCTTCGGCCTGCTGAGTGGGCGCGCTGCTGTCGTGAGAACTGCAGCCGGCCAGGATGGCGATAAGGCTCAGGGCGAGGAGATGGCGGCGCATAGGAGTTTCTCGGGATGAAAAACATGATGGTAGCGCGACGAGCAGAGACGTTGGCTTGCAGCCACGGCGCGATGTGCCGCGCAGCGGCACGAGCCGTCGGCTTTTGACTTTGGGCTCTTGATCTTCCGGGTCCCCGTATGAGGCGGCGGGCGGGTGGAGGAACAGCCCGAAGGGTGGCCGGCATGGATGCCGGCCAGTTTGGCGTCAGGGCAGGATGCCCTGTCGACAAACCCCGCAACCCGGCCGCGGACCTATCGGGCTTCAGCCCGATAGGCGCCGATTCCGGGGGGCCCTTCTCTTTGGTTACTTTCTCTTGGGCAAGCAAGAGAAAGTGACCCGGCCTCCGGCAGGAGGTCGGAACGCCCGCCGCGGAGGCGGCCAGGTTGCGGAAACGCCAAAAAAGAGCCGACCAAACTCCACGCGACAACCGAGCAAAAAGTCACTGGATGACTCGCTTCGCTCGCCCCTTCGGGGCCGCCCTACGGGCGTTCTGCGCGCTTCGCGCTTGTCCGGCCTACGCCGGGATGACGGTTCTTTTGAGTCACTGGATCCCTGCCCTTGCAGGGGTGACGGGTTACTTTGAGGTAATGAGGCAAGTGAGGCGGCAAGACACCTCACCCCGAAATCGCCAACCTCTCCGACTGATACAACCGCGCCGTCGCCAACACCCCCACCAACGCCGCCACCAGACTCCCAACCAGACACAACCCCAACTGCTGCGCCGTCACCCCATCCCCACGCAGCAACTGCATGATGCCCAGGTGCTGCCCGAGCAGCGGCACCGCATACATCCAGTCCTGTGCCTTGATGGGCATGGTGGAGAGCAGGATGCTCGGCAGCACCGGCACGAACATCAGCAGCGACAGATAGGTCTGCGCTTCGCGATAGCTCTTGGCGAAGGCCGCCACCATCGACTGCAGCGCGGCCAGCAACGCGATCAGCGGCACCATCAGCAGCAGCACCTGCCCGCCGAAGCGCGGACCGAGATCCAGCTCCATGCCGAGTTTCTCGGTGGGAATGAAACGCCCCACCACGCTGAAAGCCAGCAGGCTGATCAGCAGGCTCGCGGCCGCGAACGTGCAGATGGCCGCCAGCTTGCCGGCGAGGATCTTCCAGCGCGGCACTGGATTGGCGAACAGCGGCTCCAGCGACTGGCGCTCGCGTTCGCCCGCCGTGAGGTCGATGGCCAGATACATGCCGCCCATGAACACGGTGAGCACGAAGAAGTACGGCAGGATCGAGAACACCAGCGCCGCGCGCGCCTGCGCCGTGGCCTGGTCGCGCCGGGCGGCCTGCACCGGCCACGCCGTGCTGGGCGAGAGCCCGCGCGATACCAGCCGCATGGCGCCTTGCTGGCGCGCGTAGGTTTCCACCACCTGCGACACGCGCTCCACCGAGGCGTTGGCGTCGCGCTGCGAGGAGTCGTAGATCAGCTCCACCTGCACGGCTTCGCCCTTGCGCCATGCGGTGGCGTAGTCGGGCGAAATGCGCAGCACGACGTCCGCGTCCTGCTTGCGTACGGCCAGTTCCGGATCGGCGATGGCCGGCCTGGGCACGATGCCTTCGGCTTTCAGCGCGTTGATCAGGTTGGGTGCGTTCTCCGCGCCGATCACCGGCACGGGCAAGGGATTTTCCGCCTTGTCGAACTGCCGGTTGAGCGTGATGTTGAGCATCATCACCAGGATCAGCGGGCCGAGCAGCGGGCCGGTGAGGAAGGCGCTGATGATGGTGCGGCGGTCGCGCAGGTTTTCCTTCACCTCCTTGAGGAAGACGGTGACGAAAGCGTGCGCGCGGGCGATGGGAGCGGCGGTGCGGGCGTTCATGCGGCGAGCCCCTCTTCGCTGCCGATGATCTTGACGAAGGCGTCCTCGAGGTTCGATTCGCCCGTCTGCTCGCGCAGCGCCTGCGGCGACTCATCGGCGACGACGCGGCCGTTGGCGATGACCACGATGCGATCGCACAGCGCGGCCACCTCCTGCATGATGTGGCTGGAGAACAGCACGCAGCGCCCCTCGTGCTTCAGGTGCTGCATGAACTGGCGCAGCGCGCGCGTCGCCATCACGTCGAGGCCGTTGGTGGGCTCGTCGAGGATGACGTTGCGCGGATCGTGGATGAGCGCGCGCGCAATGGCCGTCTTTACGCGCTGGCCCTGCGAGAAGCCCTCGGTGCGGCGATCGCCGATGTCTTCCATCTCCAGTGCCTTCACCAGCGCCTCGCGCCGCTCGGCGATCACATCTTCGGGCAGGCCGTGCAGGCGCGCGAAGTAGTCGATGTTCTCGCGCGCGGTGAGGCGCTTGTACAGGCCGCGCGCATCCGGCAGCACGCCGAGTTGGCGCCGCACGGCGAGCGCGTCCTCCGCGGCGTCGATGCCGTCCACCAGCACCTGCCCGCGGTCGGGTTTCATCAGCGTGTAGAGCATGCGCAGCGTGGTGGTCTTGCCGGCGCCGTTGGGGCCCAGCAGGCCGGTGATCTCCCCGTCGCGCGCGGTGAAGCTGACGCCGTCCACGGCTTTCACGGTGCCGAACGCCTTGTGCAGATCCTTCACCTCGATCATGGCGTGGCTCCGTTGAAATCGATGAACGTGGGCGTGGCCTGCACGCGCTTCAGGCAGGTGGCGTCCAGCGTCTTCGGGGAAAGATCCTCGATGAAGTGCTTGACCACCTGCGGCGCGCAGCCGGTGTTGATCACGTTGTGGCCCTGGCCGGTGAGCACCAGGTGGCGCGCATTGGACAGGTTCTTCGCCACCTCGTCGCCGTAGCGCGGCGGCGTGACGGGATCGAGCTGGCCGGAGAACAGCAGCGTAGGCGTGTCGGTTTTCAGCGGCTGGTGGAAGTCCGCCGGGCGCGTGCCCTTGGGCCACACCGCGCAGGTGTTGCGCAAGGTGTCGACCATGCGCGTGCCCAGGATGGTGTGCACGTCCGCGTCAGCCGGTACCAGCAGGTCCGCGTCCTCGCTGCAGATCACGGACAGCTGCATGCCGCCGTTCATGGTGTCCGAAAGATCGCCCGACAGCAGCTTGGCCTGCCCCAGCAGCGGGCCGACGTCACCGTGCGCCGCCGCATCGATGGACAGCGGCAGCAGCGCGGCCGTCAGCGGCGAGTATGCGAACATGCGCACCACGCTGGCCAGCGAGTATTCGCTCAAGGTGCGCTGCACGCTCTGGTAGGTCTGCGGATCGCGGAAGCTGACCTTGTGCGGGTTGGCGCGCAAGGCGTCGCGCAACTGGTAAAGCGTCTGGTAGGGATCGCCGAAGCGCTTGCGGCACGCCTCGTTCGCGGTGCATTGCGCGAACTGCGCCTTCAGGGCGTCATCGAGGTTGCGCGCAAAGTCCTGGCCCAGCACCAGCTCGTTCGGCACCACGCCGTCCAGCACCAGGCTGCGCACGGCGGCGGGGTAATGCATCGCATACTGCTGCGCCATGCGCGTGCCGTAGGACACGCCGACCAGGTCGAACGTCGGCGAACCCAGCGCCTTGCGCACGTCTTCCAGGTCCTGCGCGGCGATGGTGGTGGTGTAGTAGCGCGGGTCGGCCTTGTCCTGGAGCTGTTTCAGGCAGCGCTCGGTTTCCCGCTTCTGGCGCTCGGGGCTGGCGTCGATGTCTTCGGTGCCGCCTTCGGTGCCTTCGCCTTCGTCCTTGCAGGTGAGCGGGTTGGAACCGCCCGTGCCACGCTGGTCCAGCAACACCACATGGCGATGCGCGGTGAGCGGCTGCAGCGCGGTCGACACGCCGGGCCACGATTCGGTGGCGGCCTGCCCCGGGCCACCGGCCAGCATCACCAGCATGTCCTTGCTGGCGACCTGCGCGCTGCTGCGGATCACGGCCAGCTTGAGGCGGATCTTGCGGCTGTGTGGATCGTCGCGGTTCTCCGGCACCTCGAACGGCGCGCACCACGCCGCGGTGGACAGACCGCTGTTGGGCTGGCCCAGTTCGCACGGCGCCAGCGTCAACGCGCCGAGTTTCCACGTCTGCGGCTGGGCCGGTGCGGCGGGCCTGGCGGTGGATGTGGCCGCGGTGTCGGCGGTGCTGTCGGTGTCGATGGACGGCGGATGGAAATGCTTCCACCCCAGTACCGCCAGTGCGACGACCACCACGCCTATGCGGAAGGCCGTTCGGCCCTTGATTGCCATGAGTGCTCTCCCTCACTCCATTGGGTGTCTCGATACCGAAGGCGCGGTGGGCGGCTCCGGCTCGAAGATCGATTCGATGGACAGACCGAACAGCCGGGCGATCTTGAACGCCAGCGGCAGGCTTGGATCGTACTTGCCCGTCTCGATGGCGTTCACCGTCTGGCGCGATACGTCCAGGCGTTCGGCAAGGTCCGCCTGCGACCAGCCATGATCGCCACGCAGTTCACGGATACGGTTGTTCATTCGCGGCGGGCGCGCCAGACCAGGTAACCGCGCACGGCGCCATAAACCAGGCAGAGGGCCGGGTACACGAAGAGCAGCACGAAGGTGCCGTCCAGCACGAAGATCTTCGCCGCGCCGAGGAACCCCAGCGCCATGCTCACCACGCCGACGACCGATGCGCTGATGGCGATGGCCTCCAGATGCTGGCGGCGCTCCAGCTCGTCACTGGCCAGCACATGGCGAATGCACGCCACGATCACCCAGCCGATCGGCAGCATGGGCGACAACACCAGGGCCGTCTTGAGCGCGCCGGGCGCCATGCCCTTCTGCAGCGGCCACGCGTAGAGCATCACCACCATGTAGACGAGCATGGCCGGCATGAATTCGCGCACGTAGCGGCGATCCGCGGCGCGGCAGCGTTCGCGGCCGACGGCGCGGCCCAGGTAGACCAGGAAGGGAAGCCCCACGGCGAACACCGCCAGCCCCAGCAGCTTCATCAGCTGCCCGTCCCGGATCATCAGCCAGAAGCTGGCCGCCAGCAGGCCATAGGCAACGGTGAGCGCGCCCCAGCGCGCCCAGGCAGGCCACAGCTCCATCTGTGAAAGGCGTGCGCCCAGGTTGGACCCGTTGGCCGCGCTCACGGGGCGCTCCCCATCTTGGCTCCACGTTCCATGCCGCCTCCCCGCCACATGTCAAGTTACCTTGACAGCAAGGCTAATCGCGCCCACAAAAGGTGTCAAGCACCCTTTACACGGGCAAGGGTATCGGCCGGGCTGTCGTGAAACTTGAGAAATCCGAGCGTAGGAACATTCCTAAAATGTGACGCAATTTGCACATTGCCCACCTTCAGGACAGCCGGAAGTGACCCTCTGCGGCTCACCTGCCCATTACTAAATTTTAACGATTACCTCTCATTTCTGAGTCGCATCGCCATTTCGACGGAGCCGCTCGGGTTGGCATGGGGGTTGCTTAGTGCCGGGTAAGCCACCGGCGCCGGCCAGACGAAGCCGACCCGGGAGCCAAAACAGCGCAATCGGGGGGGCGATGTCCCATTTGGTCCGGAAGCGCACAAGTCGTTGGTTTTATCCATTACGTCTGACAAAGGACATCGTATGAACAAGCTGCTTCTCTCTGCCGCGCTGATCGCCGGCGTGGCCGTGGCCGGCACCGCTTCCGCGGTGGACGGCACCATCAACATCACCGGCAACATCAACGCCTCCACCTGCCAGATCAACGGCGGCGCCAGCCCGGCCACGATCAACGTGACCCTGCCGACCGTGTCGACCACCTCGCTGAACGCCGCGGCCGCCGTCGCCGGCCGCACCCCGTTCGCCATCGCCCTGACCGGCTGCGGCTCCCTCACCAAGGCCACCACGTTCTTCGAGCCGGGCCCGACCGTGATGGCCGACGGCAACCTGAAGAACTCCTCCGGCACCGCGACCGGCGTGGAAGTGCAGTTGCTCAACAGCGACTTCTCCACGATCAAGCTCAACGGTGCCAACGGCGCGCAGAACTCGGCCCAGATCTCCCTGGCCAGCGGCGCCGGCACGCTGAACTACTACGCCCAGTACTTCGCCACCGCCGCCGCCGGCGCCGGTACGGTGAGCACCAGCGTCCAGTTCACGATGCTCTACCAGTAAGTCGCGACACGCGCCGGAGCCGCCTGGCTCCGGCGCATTCCCGCTGACGACATCAGCGGCCCTGCTCCCATCGAGGTTGTCCCCATGAGGAAGTTTGTCTGCGCAGTCGGCGCGGGCCTGCTGGCCCTTTGCCTCAGCGCTCCCCAGGCTCAGGCCAACGTGTTGATCGGCGGCACCCGCGTGGTGTTTCCCGCGAAGGACGGCGAAGTCACCGTCCGCCTCACCAACGACAACGACCACCCCGTGCTGGTGGAATCGTGGATCGACCGTGGCGACGTGCATTCCACGCCCGAGTCGGTCGACGTGCCGTTCCTGATCACGCCTCCGCTGTTCCGCATGGAGCCGAAGAAGGAACAGAGCCTGCGCATCGTCTTCACCCACGAGCAGCTTCCGGCCGACCGGGAATCGCTGTTCTGGCTCAACGTGCTCGAAGTGCCGCCCAAGCCCACCGGCCCGCAGGCGGAAGGCCAGAACCTGCTGCAGCTGGCCCTGCGCTCGCGCCTGAAGCTGTTCTACCGTCCCGCCGGCCTGCAGGGCGATCCGCTCAAGGCGCCGGGCTCGCTTACCTGGAAGATCGTGGCCGACGGCCAGGGCTTTGCGCTCCAGGCGCACAACCCGACGCCCTACTACGTGACGATCTCCGAACTGTCCGTCGCCAGCGGCGGCAACAACATCGGCGCCGAGCTCGGCATGGTCGCGCCGCTGTCTGATCTGCGCCTGCCGCTGCATGGCAACCAGAAGCCGGCCGCCGGCAGCCAGGTCTCGTACTCGGCCATCAATGACTACGGCGCTGGCGACAGCTACAAGGGCACGGTGTCGCCGTGACGAACCCGCGCGCCCGCCACCACCAGCACGCGAGCACCCACGGACGTTCCGTGGGCGCCCGCGCCGTGCTGTGCGTGGCCATCGCCGGCGCGCTGTTCGGTGCCTACGCCCCCGCCCATGCCGCGGCGGCCGCCGCCTCCGGGGCCGACGCCTCGGCCGCGGTCGACGCCAACTTCGACCGCAGCCTGCTTTCCGGCGCAGGCAACAACACCGACGATCTTTCGCGCTTCGAGCGCGGCAACGTGGTGATGCCGGGCGTGTACCGCACCGACATCTTCGTCAACAACGCCTGGGTGGGCCGCGGCGACGTGCGCTTCGCCTCGCCTACGCCGAACGCACCGGCCGTGCCCTGCCTGACCAAGGCGATGTACGCGCAGTTCGGCCTGCCACTGCAGAAGCTCAGCGCGGAACAGCAGGCCAGATTGACCAACGACGCCGGCAGCTGCCTGGTCATCGGCGACCTCATTCCCTCCGCCACGATGACCTTCGACCAGCCGAACCTTCGCCTGGACGTGAGCATTCCGCAGGCATGGCTGGGCACGCATGCGCGCGGCTACGTGAGTCCTGAGAACTGGGATCGCGGCGTGAACGCCGCGCTGCTCAACTACAACTTCAACAGCTACCGCAACCACAGCAACGGCGTCACGCAGACCTCCTCATTCCTGGGCTTGAACGCCGGCATCAACCTTGCCGGCTGGCAGCTGCGCAACGATTCCACCGTGGTGATGCAGTCCGGCGCGGCCGGCACGCGCTCGACCACGCACTGGCAGAACATCGACACCTACCTGCGTCGCGACATTCCGTCGCTGCGCTCGCAGCTGACCATCGGCGATTCGTACACCAGCGGCGACCTGTTCGACGCGGTGAGCATCCGCGGCGTGCAACTGGCCACCGATGACCGCATGCTGCCCGACTCGATGCGCGGCTACGCGCCGACGGTGCGCGGCGTGGCCGAAACCAATGCCAAGGTCACGGTTCGCCAGAACGGCGTGGTGCTGTACGAAACCACGGTGGCGCCGGGTCCGTTCACCATCAGCGACCTCTATGCCACCGGTTACGGCGGCGACCTGGCCGTGACCGTCACGGAGGCCGATGGTCGCGTGCGCTCCTTCGCGGTGCCCTATGCATCGGTGCCGCAGCTGCTGCGTCCGGGCGTGATGCGTTTCTCCATCGCCGCCGGCGAACTGCACGACGCCTCGATCCATGCGCATCCAGCGCTGGTCGAAGCCACCCTGCAGCGCGGCCTCACCAACCTGATTACCGGTTATGCCGGCGTGGTGGGCGCGAACGGCTACGCGGCCGTGCAGATCGGCTCGGCGCTCAACACGAAGTACGGTGCGTTTGCCGTCGACCTGACCGACGCGCGCACGCAGATCCCCGGCCAATCAAGCCAGAACGGCCAGAGCGTGCGCCTGAGCTACAGCAAGATCCTGCCGGACACCAACACGTCGCTGACCGTCGCCACCTACCGCTATTCCACCAGCGGCTACCTTGGCCTGCGCGATGCGATGACCCTGCGCGACATCGCCAACGGCTATCGTTACATCGACCCGACCACGCAGACCACGATCGACGGCGTCAACACGACCAACCTGCTGACGCCGGATCAGATCCGCGCGCTGCAGGGCAACCAGGGCAACTTCAGCACCTACACCAGCCAGCTCGACCGCCAGCGCAGCCGTTTCGACATCAGCCTGAACCAGCGCCTGGGCGATCATGGCGGCACGGTATTCGTCACCGGCTCGGCCATCGATTACTGGAACCGCAACGGCACTGACGTGCAGTTCCAGGCCGGCTACAACAATACCTTCCACCGTCTGAGCTACACCATCTCGGCCACGCGCACGCGCGATGCGTTCTCGCGCGCGAGCAACCAGGTGTTCGCCAGCTTCACGCTGCCGCTGGGCAGCGCCATGCACGCGCCGAACTTCGGCGCCAATGTCACGCACGACAGCACCGGCCACACGCTGGACCAGGCCACCATCAACGGTACGCTGGGCGTGGACAACCAGTTCAGCTACGGCGCCACCGCCTCGCACGACAATGGCGCGGGCGATGGCAACAGCGCTGGCAACGCGGGCACGGTCTACGCCGGTTATCGCAGCCCGTTCGCGCAGATCAACGGCAGTGTCGGCGCCGGCAAGGGCTACTCGCAGGCATCGCTGGGCCTGGCCGGCGCAGTGGTGGTGCACCCCGGTGGCGTCACCTTCGGCCTGCCGATGGGCGACACCGTGGCCGTGGTCGAGGCCAAGGATGCTGCTGGCGCACGCGTGCTCAACGCGTCGGGCGTGCGCATCGACCGCTTCGGCTATGCGCTCATCCCGTACATGACGCCGTACGGACTCAACACCGTGCAGATCGACCCGAAGGGCCTGCCGCTGACCGTGCAGCTGGATGCCACCAGCGCCCAGGTCGCGCCGCACGCCGGCTCGGTGGTGATGGTGAAGTTCAAGACGGAATACGGCCGCACGGTGCTGCTGCGCATCCGCCAGTCGGACGGCAAGACCATTCCGTTCGGCGCGGAGATCGTGGACGAGAAGAACCAGTCGGTCGGCCTGGTCGGCCAGGGCGGTCGCGCGCTGGTGCGCGGCGCCAAGGACGAGGGCCGCCTCAACGTGCAGTGGAAGCTCGAGGACAGCTCGGCCATGCGCTGTGGCTTCTCCTACACGCTCAAGCCGGTCGACAAGAAGGACGCGACGACCACCAACCTGCAAACTGTCGATGCCACCTGCACGCCGGTCGCCTCCATCGGAAATGCTCCATGAGCCCTGTCCGCATCACTGCCGTACTTCTGCTGCTGGCGCTGTCCCTGCTGCCGCTCTCCGCGTTCGCTTCGTGTTCGTTGTCGGGCGGCAAGGAGACGGTGAACATGACCTTGCCCGCCACCATCACCATCGATCCGACCTCACCGGTGGGTACGGTGCTCGCCACGTCGTCGCCGGGCAATCCCAGCCCCAATACGTCGCAAGTGACCTGCAACAACACCACCAACGTGGGCGTGATCAATCTGGTGGGTGGCCAGCCGGTCGGTAGCTCGACCATTTTCCCGACCGGCGTGGCCGGCGTGGGTTATCAGATCCTGCATCCGGATACGAACTACATCCTGCCGCCCTGGGGCTACGACAGCATCGGCTCGGGCACGTACACGCTGTCGGTGGGTTCGGCGGTGCAGCTGGTCAAGACGGGCCCGATCACGGCGGGCTCCACGCTGTCTTCGGGCACGCTGGGCTACTGGCAGTACCAGGGCTCCCGCAACACGCTGCGCACCGAAGATTTCGTCCTCAGCAACAACGTGAAGTTCGTGGCGCCCACGTGCACCGTCGCCACGCCGAGCATCGCGGTGACCCTGCCCACCGTGTCGACCCGTTCGCTGACCAGCACCGGCGCCGTGTCGGGCGCCACCGCGTTCACCATCGGCCTGACCTGCAGCGCCGCCGCGTCCGGCCAGACCATGGCCATCGAGATCGACGCCTCCCGCGCCGTGCCGCCGGGTACCACGGGCGTGCTCACTTCCACCGGCTCTGCCGGCAACGTCGGCGTGCAGCTCATCGACAGCTCGTTCAAGGCCGTGTCGCTGGGCACGCCGGTCACCGTGGGTACGACGCCTACGGGTGCGTACAACCTCACCTATTACGCGCAGTATTACGCCCTGGCCAACAGCACCACCGCGGGCACGGTTTCCGCGACGGCCACCTTCACCATCAGCTACCCCTAGCCCCGGCACGCACGCTCGCGCTCAAGTAACGCGAGATGGCGTCGATACATCAATCGTACGCTTGAGTGACCAGGTTCACGTGGGCGTCCTCATGACCCGAGGCCTTCACGTAAGCGGAAAAATAGCTGGCCAGACGATCGGCACTCAGCGCAGATCCATCCAGCGGTTCCACCGTCAACGTGTAGGACGTGGGTGCGGTGCGCGCATTGGCGCCAGACGAACCGGCGCAGTCGAACCGCTGATGCGAGGGTGACGCCGTCATCGCGGCCACGTTGCCGGTGCCGGCGGCGCACGTCGGCGCCACCACCGCTCCGGAGAACGTGATCGTCCCGCCGTCCGCATGCGCCAACGGCGCGCCCAGTGCCAAGGCGGCGGCGATGCATCCCATCCAGGTCCAGCGAATCCAGCCCTTCATAAATGCCCCTTCCCGCACCTCCTTCGGAAAGAGGAGGCACTGACGGGTCTATCGGCGTGGGTTTCCGGGGCTTGATATCGGAATCCCGGGCACACTCTCAGAGCGTGAACCAAATCACACTTTCAGCGCACCCCACGAAGGGCATACGTAGAACTACTTTGGGAAGCGGCGAAGGGCATCGCCTGGGCTGACCCGTTTAGCGGCCGGGCGCCGCCGAACTTGAGGGCCTTGTTGCGCAACCGTTTAGGAAACCCATCCTCGACTCAACGTGAGGACACGTACTTCTCGCGGCGGATGTGCATCACCGGCAGGCCGAAGTCCTTCAGCGCGGTAAAGGCCGCATCGACCATGTTGGGGTTGCCGCACAGGTAGGCGATGTCCCGCTCGGCGCTGGGCGCCAGCTCCGCCAGCACGTTCTGCACGTGGCCCGGGCGGTCGTTGGGCCGGGGCACGCCGCGCTGCTGGCGGCTCAGGCAGCCATAGAAGTGAAAGCCGGGGTTGGCCTGGGCGAAGGCTTCGAACTCGTCGCCGTAGAGCAGCTCGGTTTCGTTGCGCGCGCCGTACAGCAGCACCACTTCGCGGCCCTGCTTCACCAGCTCGGCGATCTGCGGAAGCATGGCGCGGTAGGGCGTGACGCCGGTGCCGGTGGCCAGCAGCAGGTAGCGCGCATTGGTGTCGCCGGTCTGCAGCACGAAGCGGCCATACGGCCCGCTGGCGCTGATTTCGCCGCCGATCGGCAACTCGCCCAGCAGCTTGGTGGCGGCGCCGCCCTCCACGTAGCTCACGGCGATCTCGATGCGCTGCACCGGCGAGGTGCCATCGCCCACGGTGCCCACCGAGTAGCTGCGCTTGGTGGCCGTGCCGTCCTCGTAGTGGAAGTGGATCTGCAGGAACTGCCCCGGCGTGAAGGCCAGCGGCTGCCCGTCGGCGCGCTCGAACGCCATGTGCCGCACGGTGGGCGCCAGCATGGTGGAGTCGACGAGACGGAGCTGGAAATGGTCGGCCATGGGTTTTCCGGGGGGTAACGCAAGGGAAGCCCGTTTGTGAACGGACCGGTATGGGAAGCCACGTATAATAGAAGGCTGGCCCCTTCGGTGCAGCCCATGTCCCCCAGTTCAACTCCCGCGCTGGTCGTCGAAAACCTGCGCAAGACCTACAGCAACGGCGTCGAGGCCCTCAAGGGCATCAGTCTCACGGTCCAGCCCGGCGATTTCTTCGCCCTGCTCGGCCCCAACGGCGCCGGCAAATCCACCCTCATCGGCATCCTGTCCTCCCTGGTGAACGCCACCAGCGGCGACGCGCAGGTCTTCGGCGTGTCGGTCAACAAGCAGCGCGGCAAGGCCATGCAGCTCATTGGCCTGGTGCCGCAGGAGATCAACTTCAACCAGTTCGAGAAGCCGTTCGACATCTGCGTGAACGAGGCCGGCTTCTACGGCATCCCGCGCAAGATCGCCATGGAGCGCGCGGAGAAGTACCTCAAGGAGCTGCGGCTGTGGGACAAGGCCCAGCACCAGGCGCGCATGCTCTCCGGCGGCATGAAGCGCCGCCTGATGATCGCCCGCGCGATGATGAACGAGCCCAAGCTGCTCATCCTGGACGAGCCCACCGCGGGCGTGGACATCGAGATCCGCCGCTCCATGTGGCAGTTCGTCAGCGGCATCAACGCGGCCGGCACCACGGTGATCCTCACCACGCATTACCTGGAGGAAGCCGAGCAGCTGTGTCGCAACATCGCCATCATCGACCACGGCACCATCGTGGAAAACACCTCGATGAAGCGCCTGCTGGCCTCGCTGGACGTGGAAACCTTCGTGCTCGACGTGAACAACCTGCCGGCCGACCTGCCGGCCATTCACGGCATCACGCTGCGCCGCATCGACGACCACACGGTGGAAGCGGAAATGTCCCGCTCGCACGACCTCAACTCGCTGTTCGCGGGCCTGACCGAGCGTGGCGTCACGGTGACGTCGATGCGCAACAAGACCAACCGGCTGGAGGAACTGTTCGTCCGCCTGGTGGAACATGGCCGCCAGGATCAGGGCCGCAAGGACAGCACGGAGAAGGCCGCATGAACGCCGCAGGCAACCTCGTCGCACTCAACACCATCGTCCGCCGCGAGATCGTGCGCATCATGCGCATCTGGACGCAGACGCTGATCCCGCCGGCCATCACGATGACGCTGTACTTCGTGATCTTCGGCAAGCTGATCGGTAGCCGCATCGGCCAGATGCACGGCTTCACCTACATGCAGTACATCGTGCCCGGCCTGGTGATGATGAGCATCATCACCAACAGCTACGGCAACATCTCCAGCTCGTTCTTCGGCGCCAAGTTCAGCCGCGCCGTGGAAGAAATGCTGGTGTCGCCCATGCCCAACTGGGTGATGCTGCTGGGCTACGTGATTGGCGCCGTGGCGCGCGGCCTGGTGGTCGGCGCGCTGGTGCTGCTGATCGCGCTGTTCTTCACCGACCTGCACGTGGCCCACCCGGTCATCACTTTCCTCTCGGTGCTGCTGGGCGCGACGATCTTCTCGCTGGCCGGCTTCGTCAACGCGGTGTTCGCCAAGAAGTTCGACGACATCGCCCTGGTGCCCACCTTCGTGCTCACCCCGCTGACCTACCTGGGCGGCGTGTTCTACTCGGTGGACCTGCTCAGCGAACCGTGGCGCAGCATCTCCCTGGTCAACCCCATCCTGTACATGGTGAACGCGTTCCGCTTCGGCGTGCTCGGCGTGAGCGACGTGCAGATCGGCGTGGCCTTCGCGGTGATGCTGGCATTCGTCATCGGCCTGGCCGCCGTGGCGCTGCACCTGCTCAAGCGCGGCGTGGGCATGCGGTCCTGAGGGCAGAAAATGGTGGGGAGAAGTGAGGAGTGAGAGAAGGCACTCTCGCTCTCTCTCACTTCTCACTTCTCTTTACTCACTCCTGACTCTATGCGCGTCAACAAATACATCAGCGAAGCCGGCATCTGCTCCCGCCGCGAGGCGGACGAGCTGCTGCTGGCCGGCCGCGTCACCATCAACGGCGAGGTCGTGACCACCGGCGCGAAAGCGCTGGAGGGCGACGAGGTGCGCGTGGACGGCGAAGTCGTCAAGGCGCGCGTCCTCGCGGCCACGCCATCGGCCAAGCGAGCGGTCTACATCGCGCTGAACAAGCCGGTGGGCATCACCTGCACCACCGACCAGACGGTGAAGGACAACATCGTCGATTTCGTCGACCACCAGGAACGCATCTTTCCCATCGGCCGCCTGGACAAGGATTCCGAAGGCCTGATCCTGCTCACCAGCAACGGCGACATCGTCAACGAGATCCTGCGTTCGGAGAACAACCACGAGAAGGAATACCTCGTGGCGGTGAACAAGCCGGTCACCGACGAATTCCTGCAGGGCATGGCGCGCGGCGTGCGCATCCACGGCCAGATGACCAAGCCGTGCAAGGTGCGCAAGATCGCCAAGTTCGGCTTCGCCATCATCCTCACGCAGGGCCTGAACCGGCAGATCCGCCTGATGGCGGCGGCGTTCGGCTATCGCGTGACGCAACTGCGGCGCGTGCGCATCATCAATGTGAAGCTGGGGCATCTGAAGCCCGGGCAGTGGCGCAATCTCACCGACGCGGAGCTGAAGGGGCTGCTGCCTCAGCGTACGCAGTGGTAGTAAATGTTTGGGAGAGAGGTTTTCTCTCTTGTAGCCTGTTCAAAATCTCGCGTGAGCACTTGCATCCCTCACCGTCATTCCGGCGAAAGCCGGAATCCAGCGACTTTACATACCGCAGGCAAAAAGCCAAAAGGCACTGGATTCCGGCTTTCGCCGGAATGACGGTGAGGAAATTTGATCCTGCCTGAGATTTTGAACGGGTTCCTGGATCGCCAGGACGGTGCTTACCTGGCGATGAGGCTAGGTTGGCCCCTCACCCCCAACCCTCCCCTCGCTACTCGAAGCCGCAGCCATCCATGGCTGCTCCTTGCGTGCCCCCGGAGGGAGAGGGAGCAGAACGCGCCCTTCGCCAACTCGTCACAATGACGCGCTGCATCGCAACATCCACACGTCCGCCAGGTTGATCCAACCGCGAGGCGGCACCAAGAAGTCTCGTAATGCACCCGCACAAACCGTTACAGGCTCACTCAACGCTCGACATCCCAGCCTCTGTGGTGCATACGTATTCACTTCGATCCACCGGCGGCGCCATCGCAAAATCGCCGGACTCTGAATCGGGGAGAGCCAATGAATTTGAATTCGACACCGGCGCCGAAGAACGCCGTGGATGATCTGGGGCAGCACGCCACTGCGCGCGTGGTGCTGATCGCGGCTGCGGCCGCGTTGGGTGGTTTCCTGTTTGGTTTCGATACCGCCGTGATCAACGGCGCGGTCGATGCCGTGCGCGGCAACTTCGGGCTGGATGCCGCGCACATCGGCTTCGCCGTGTCGTGCGCTCTGCTCGGCTCGGCGGCGGGCGCGTGGTATGCCGGTCCGCTGGCCGATCGCGTGGGCCGCGTGCGCGCCATGCAGGTGGCGGCGTTGTTCCTGGCCTTGAGCGCGCTGGGCTCGGGCCTGGTCACCGGCGTGGGCAGCCTGGTGTTCTGGCGGCTCGTGGGCGGCATCGGCGTGGGCGTGGCCTCGGTGATCGCGCCGACCTATATCGCGGAAATCTCACCCGCCGCCGTGCGCGGCCGGCTGGGTTCGCTGCAGCAACTCGCCATCGTGCTCGGCATCTTCGCCGCCTTGCTCAGCGACGCGTGGCTGGCCGGCACGGCCGGCGGCGCCGCGCAGAAGCTGTGGCTGGGCCTTGCCGCGTGGCGCTGGATGTTCCTGGTCGCCGTGCTGCCGGCGCTGGTCTATGGCTCGCTGGTGCTGGGCGTGCCCGAATCGCCGCGCCACCTGGTCGCCAAGGGCCGTCTCGCCGAGGCGAAGGACGTGCTGCGCCAGGTGCTGGACATGCACAACGATGCGGCGCTGGATGCCAAGGTCAAGGACATCCAGGAAAGCCTGCATTCGGAATACCGCCCCACCCTGAAGGACCTGCGCGGCCCGCGCCTGGGCCTGCTGCCGGTGGTGTGGATCGGCATCCTGCTGTCGGTGTTCCAGCAGTTCGTCGGCATCAACGTCATCTTCTATTACTCGTCCACGCTGTGGCACTCGGTGGGCTTCAGCGAGAGCGATTCGTTCTCCATCACCGTCGCCACGTCGGTCGTGAACGTGCTGGTGACCCTGGTGGCCATCGCATTGGTGGACCGCATCGGCCGCAAGCCGCTGCTGGTGATCGGCTCGGCCGGCATGACCCTCACGCTGGGCGCGATGGCGTGGTGCTTCTCCCAGGCCACCGGCAGCGGCGCCAGCCTCAGCCTGCCGGCGCCCTGGAACATGGTGGCCCTGGTCGCGGCCAACGCCTATGTGGTGTTCTTCGGCCTGAGCTGGGGCCCGATGGTGTGGGTGCTGCTGGGCGAGATGTTCCCCAACCGCATCCGCGCCATCGCACTGGCCGTGGCCGCCGCCGCGCAGTGGCTGGCCAACTTCGCCATCACCAGCACCTTCCCCGCGCTGGCCGAAGTGGGCCTGACCTTCGCCTACGGCCTGTACGCGGCCTTCGCGCTGATCTCCCTCATCTTCGTGGTGAAGGCGGTGCGTGAGACCAAGGGCATGGAACTGGAAGAGATGCAGGGCTGATGCCTCTCCCGTGGTCTGGGCGCCGCCGTGCCCCAGACCACGTCTTCACCCCGCCATGCGATCATGTCGCATGACTGATTTCCGCACGCTCCCGCTCAAGCCCGCGCTGCTCGCCAGCGTGGAAACCCTCGGCTATGCCGAGATGACCCCGGTGCAGGCCCTGAGCCTGCCGCCCATTCTCGAAGGGCGTGACGTGATCGCGCAGGCGCGCACCGGCAGCGGCAAGACGGCCGCGTTCGGGCTGGGCCTGCTGCAGCACATCGACGTGGACACCATCCGCCTGCAGGCGCTGGTGCTGTGCCCCACGCGTGAGCTGGCCGACCAGGTGAGCAAGGCGATCCGCAAGCTGGCGGCCAATATCCCCAACGTAAAGCTGCTGACGCTGTGCGGCGGCATGCCGCTGGGACCGCAGCTGGCCTCGCTCACGCATGATCCGCACATCGTGGTCGGCACGCCCGGCCGCGTGCAGGAACACCTGAAGCGCGGCAGCCTGCATGGCGGCGGCATCAAGGTGCTGGTGCTGGACGAAGCCGACCGCATGCTCGACATGGGTTTCTCCGAGGCCATCGACGACATCGTGGGGCGCATCGCCAAGCATCACCAGACGCTGCTGTTCTCGGCCACCTACGCGGAGGAGATCCGCCAGGTAAGCAAGCGCCTGCAGCGCGAGCCGGTGGAAGTGACGGTGGAAGCGCCGCACGAGGAGTCCACCATCGAGCAGCGCTTCCACGAAGTGGAACCGGCGCAGAAGATGGATGCGCTCGCGCAGCTGCTAGCCAAGGGCACGCTGAGCGCGGAGCAGGCGCAGCACGCGCTGGTGTTCTGCAATATGCGCAAGGACGTGGACGCGGTGGCGCAGGAACTGGACCGACGCGGCTTCTCCGCGCTGGCCCTGCACGGCGACATGGAGCAGCGCGATCGCGACGAAGTGCTGGTGCAGTTCGCCAACCGCAGCTGCTGCATCCTGGTGGCCACCGACGTCGCCGCGCGCGGCCTGGACATCGCCGCGTTGCCGTTGGTGGTGAGCTACGACATCGCGCACGATCCGGACACGCACACGCACCGCGTGGGTCGCACCGGTCGCGCGGGCGAGGATGGCCTGGCCATCACCCTGGTCACGCCGCGCGAACGGCCCAAGGCGCAGAACATCGAGGAACAGCTCGGCCAGCCGTTGCCGTGGCATCCGCTGCGCGTATCACCGCCGCGCGGCAAGCAGCTCAACCTGGCGCCGATGAAGACCCTGGTGATCGACGCCGGCCGCCAGGACAAGCTGCGTCCGGGCGACATCCTCGGCGCGCTCACCGGCGACGCCGGGCTGGACGCCAAGGACATCGGCAAGATCGACGTGTTCGCCACGCGCGCCTATGTCGCCCTGCGGCGGGATCTTGCGAACAAGGCGCTGGAGCGGCTGCGCTCGGGCAAGATCAAGGGACGCAACTTCCGCGTGCGCGCGCTGCACTAAGCTTTCCGTCTTCGACCGGCAAGGAATCCTCCATGACCCGCTGGCGCATTCTCGCCACCGCACTCTGCGCATTCGCCGCCACCGCCGCCGTCCACGCCGCCACGCCGGTCTATGGCTACCGCGTGGTGAAGGTGTATCCGCACGACACCTCGGCCTACACCGAGGGCTTGTTCTACAAGGACGGCTATCTCTACGAGAGCACCGGCGAGGCGGGCGACTCCACCGTGCGCAAGGTGGAGCTGGAAAGCGGCAAGGTGGTGCAGCGGCACGATATGCCGGCGCAGTATTTTGGCGAGGGCATCGTCGACTGGGGTTCGCGGATCATCCAGCTCACGTGGAAGGACCAGCTGGGCTTCGTGTATGACATGGACAGCTTCAAGCCGCAGCGCACGTTTTATTACCGGGGCGAAGGCTGGGCGCTCACGCGTGACGACAAGCGCATCTACATGAGCAATGGCACGTCGCAGCTGCAGGTGCTCGATCCGGACACGCTTGCCGTGACGGACACCATCAACGTCACCGACAACGGCCAGCCCGTGCTCAATCTCAACGAGCTGGAATGGGTGAAGGGCGAGATCTACGCCAACGTGTGGCTCACCAACCGCATCGCCCGCATCGACCCGGCCACCGGCCACGTCACGGGCTGGATCGACCTGGCCGGGCTGTTCGATACGCGCACCCTGCCCGACCCCGGCAACGACGTGCTCAACGGCATCGCCTACGACGCCAAGCGCAACCGCCTGTTCGTCACGGGCAAGCGCTGGCCCAAGCTGTTCGAGATCGCCCTGGTGCAGCCCCCGCAATGAGCAGATGCCCCCTGCCGAATGGCAGGGGTTGAGCCTTGCGGGCGGGGGGTAAAGTGGGGCGTTGCCTTGCCCGGAGCTTTCGATGCGCTACGCCCCCTTGCTGCTGCCACTGGCCCTCAGCCTTGCCGTCTCCACCGCCTTCGCCGACGAAGCGCCGGTACAAGCGCGCGCGCAACCTTCGTTGCTGGCCCTGTCCACCGCGCCCAGCGAGGCGGAACTGCACGCCACCATCGAGAAGCTGGTGAGCTTCGGCACGCGCCATACGTTGTCCGACACCAAGTCGGACAAGCGCGGCATCGGCGCCGCGCGACGCTGGGTGAAGTCGCAGTTTGAGGCCATCTCCAAGGCGTGCGGCGGCTGCATCGAGGTGGTCACGCCTTCGCAGGTGTTCACCGGCAAGCGCATTCCGCAGCCCACGGAAGTGATGGACGTGGTGGCGATCAAGCGCGGCAAGACCGACCCCAAGCGCGTGATCGTGATGACCGGCCACCTCGACTCGCGCGTCACCGACGTGATGAACGCCAAATCCGACGCACCAGGCGCCAACGACGATGCCTCCGGCGTCGCCGCGCTGATGGAAGCGGCGCGCCTGCTGTCCAAGCAGGACAACGACGCCACCCTGGTGTTCGCCGCGCTGTCCGGCGAGGAACAAGGCCTGTACGGCGGCAAGGTGCTGGCCGACTACGCCGTGCAGCAGGGCTGGCAGGTGCAGGCCAACCTCAACAACGACATCGTGGGCAACAGCCACGGCCAGAACGGCGTGCTGGACAACACCACGGTGCGCATCTTCTCCGAAGGCACCAAGAGCAACGAAACGCCGGAGCAGGCCAAGTACCGCGCCTATCACGGCGGCGAGGTGGATTCGCCTTCGCGCAACGTGGCGCGCTACATGGAGCAGATCGCGTCCACGTATCTGCCCGACCTGCGCGTGCACATGGTTTACCGCACCGACCGCTACAGCCGTGGCGGCGACCAGGTGCCGTTCCTCGAAGCGGGCTACCCGGGCGTGCGCGTCACCGAGGGCCACGAGGACTACACCCGCCAGCACCAGGACCTGCGCACGGAGAAGGGAATCAAGTACGGCGACACCATCGACGGCGTCGACTTCCGCTACCTCGCCCGCGTCACCGCGCTCAACACGGTGACCATGGCGGCGATGAGCCGCGCACCCGCGCCGCCGACCGGCGTGAGCATCGAAGGCGCGCTCGCCACCGACACCACCGTGCACTGGAAGAAGGTGCCCGGCGCCGCCGGCTACGTGGTGCACTGGCGCGACACCACCGCGCCGCAGTGGCAGTACAGCCGCTCCGTGGGCGATATGGACCAGGCGGTGATCAAGGACGTGGTGATCGACGACTGGTTCTTCGGCGTCTCGGCAGTTTCGGTCGATGGCTACGAAAGCCCGGTGGTGTTCCCGGGGGATGCGGGGAGTTTTGAGCGTTCGCCTGCATCCGCTTCGGCACCCAAATCGCCCTGAAGCTTCACGCCCCATCACCGTCATCCCCGCCTTCGCGGGGATGACGGTGAGGCAAATCCGGCCAGTTCCATGGCCGTGAACGCACGAAACCCAAAACCCCTCTAAAATCCCCACGCCGCTGCCTCCAAGGAAACAGCAGCCGCCTCCATCAAAAGGCGCATCAACGGACGATACCAAGGGGATTCCCATGTTTCGCAAAACGCTACTGCCGGCGCTGGCCCTGCTTGCCGGCCTTGTCCTTGCCGCACCCGTCGCGGCCATGCCCGATGACAAGGGCGAACACCAGATGACCGCCGAGGAGTTCGTTAGCTCGCTGCATCCGCAGGCGGGCGACGTGGCCATTCCGGAGGCCAAGGCCACGCTCAAGCTCGCCAAGGGCTACAGCTTCCTTTCGGCCAAGGACGCGCAGCGCGTGCTCACCCAGGCCTGGGACAACCCGCCCGACGACAGCGTGCTGGGCATGATCCTGCCCAGCACCGACGCGCATTCCGTGCTCGACGACAGCGCCTGGGCGGTGGTCGTCACCTTTGTCGATGAAGGCTACGTGTCCGACAAGGACGCCGCCAAGATCGACTACGACGACATGCTCAAGGACCTGAAGAAGGCCACGCAGGACGAGAACGCCGATCGCCTCAAGGAAGGCTATCCCGCCATCGAGCTGGTCGGCTGGGCCGAGCCGCCACACTACGATCCCTCCACGCACAAGCTGTACTGGGCGCGCGACCTGAAGTTCAAGAAGGCCGACGGCAGCGACGACGGCCAGACGCTCAACTACGCCATCCGCGTGCTGGGCCGCCGCGGCTACCTCTCGCTCAACGCCATCGCGCCAATCGACCAGCTCGCCAAGGTGCGCGCCGACATGCCGGACGTGGTGGCCATGGCTGAGTTCGACCAGGGCGAGCGCTACGCCGACTACAACGCCGCCACCGACAAGGCCGCCGCCTATGGCATCGCCGCGCTGGTGGCGGGCGGCATCGCGGCCAAGGCCGGCCTGTTCGCCAAGCTCGGCGTGCTGCTGCTGGCGATGAAGAAGTTCATCGTGCTTGGCATCGCCGCCATCGGCGGTTTCTTCGCCAAGCTCTTCAAGCGCAAGAAGGCTTGATATCCGCTGGCCGCGTCGCCCAAGGGCGGCGCGGCGTCGCGTTCAATCCCGGCTTTCCCACGGCACGCCCAGCGTGAGCAGGCGACGCAGGCCGTCATCGCTCGGTTGCAACGCACGCGTTCCGGCACGGCGCCTGAGCCAGCCCGCGTCGAGCAGCACATCGGTCAGCGAGACGCCGAGCGGACCGCCCAGATGCAGGCGCCGCTCCGTCCAGTCCAGGCATCCGCGCCCGCGCAAGGGCAGCAACGCCGCCACGCGCGATGCGTCGAGTCCCGCTTCCGTCAGCGCACGCGCACCGTCATCGAGCAGACGCATGCCCTCGCTCGCCGCCTGCAGATAACCGCGTTGCAGCAGCGCATCGCACAGGCCGACGCCCAGACGTCCGGCCAGATGTCGGTAACAGGTGCGCGCCGTGCGCAGCGCGCGATGGCCACCCGCGGGATCGGGCAGCACCGGCCGCGCGCGCGGCAAGGCCAGCGTCTCGATCAAGGCCGCGACATCGTCGTTGGCCAGATGGTAATAACGGTGACGGCCCTGTTCATGCACGGCGAGCAGGCCGCCTTCCAGCAGGCGCTTCAGGTGCGCACTGGCCGTCGCCGCGCCCACGCCCGCCGCGCGCGCCAGCTCGCCCGCGGGGCGCGAGGTGCCGTCGATCAAGGCCAGCAACATGGCGGCACGCGCCGGCTCGGCAAGCAAGGCGCCGATCTCGGCCAACTGGTATCGACTCGGGGACACCGCATCGTTCATGCATGCAGTCTAGCGCTGCCATTCGTGCCGATGCTTCGACGGGCAGCGAAACGTTCACCGTGCACGCCAGCGACACTGCCGGCATGGACATGCATCGCCATCCCGACATGCGGATCATCCGCCCTTCCATCCTCTACTTCGGCACGCCGGTGGTGCTGATCACCACGTGCAACGAGGACGGCTCCATCAACATCACGCCGATGTCGTCCGCCTGGGCGCTCGCCGACCGCATCGTGATCGGTCTGTCCGGCGGCGGCCAGGGCCTGGCCAATCTGCGGCGCGAACGCGAGTGCGTGCTCAACCTCGCCGGTGAGGACATGCACCGCGGCGTGGAACGCATCGCTCCCACCACCGGCCGCCAGCCCGTGCCGCCCTGGAAACAGGCCACCGGCTATCGGCATGAGCCTGACAAGTTCGCCCTGGGCGGCTGGCATGCCGTGCCGTCGCCCGACGTGAAACCGCCGCGCATCATGGAATGCTCCCTGCAACTGGAAGCCCGCGTGCGGCTGGATATCGACCGCCCGCTGGATGCCTGGCGCGATGGCCCCGGCGGCTACGCCATCCTCGAACTGGAAGTGCTGCACGTGCACGCGCACGAGGACGTCACCGTGCCCGGCACGCAGCATGTCGATCCACAACGCTACCGGCCGCTGTTCTATCTGTTTCGCCACTACGTGGGCCCCGGCAAGCCGCTCGGCAAGACGTTTAAAGCGGAAGTTTGAGCGGCGCCGTGATGTTGTTGCATCCAGCCCCGGTGCTAGCATCGAACGCCACACGGTTCGGTACGATTGCGGTTGAACATGCGCATTCTGGTCACGGGCAGTTCGGGTCATCTCGGCGAGGCGCTGGTGCGCACGCTGCTTCAGGCAGGTCACGAGGCCATCGGCCTGGATGTGGTCGAAGGGCCTTGCACGCATCGCGTGGGCTCCATCACCGATCGCGCCTTCGTGCGGCGCTGCATCGCCGGCGCGGTCACGGTGTTCCACCCCGCCACGCTGCACAAGCCGCACGTCGCCACGCACAGCCGGCAGGATTTCCTCGACGTCAACCTCACCGGCACGCTGAACCTGCTGGAGGAAGCCGTCGCCACCGGCGTGGAATCCTTCGTCTACACCAGCACCACCAGCGTGTTCGGCGACGCCTTGACGCCGCACGTGAACGAACCGGCCGCATGGGTCACGGAAGATCTGGCACCGGTGCCCAAGAACATCTACGGCGTCACCAAGGCCGCCGCCGAAGACCTGTGCCAACTGTTCCAGCGCAACCAGGGCCTATCGACCATGGTGCTGCGCACCTCGCGCTTCTTTCCCGAGGAAGACGACGACCGCACGGCTCGCGCGCGCTACACCGACGACAACCTCAAGGCCAACGAATACCTCTATCGCCGCGTGGACATCGAAGACGTGGTGAGCGCCCACCTGCTCGCCGCACGCCGCGCTCCGATGCTCGGCTTCCGCCGCTACATCATCAGCGCCACCACGCCCTTCACGCCGGAAGACCTGAACGACCTGCGCGTACATGCGCCCCTGGTGCTGCGCCGTCGCGTGCCCGAGTACGAAGCGATCTACGCGCAACGCGGATGGAAAATGGCCCAAGGCATCGACCGCGTGTATGTGAACCAGCGTGCGCGCGAGGAGCTGGGCTGGACGCCCCGCCATGACTTCGGCGCCTTGATGGCGCGGTTGCAGGCCGGTGGGGATATCCGCAGCGAGCTGGCGCAGGAGATCGGGTCCAAGGGATATCACGCGGAGGCGTTCAGTGATGGCCCCTGCCCTGTCGAGAGCTGACGTCCCTAGCCGATGACCGCCAGCATGGCCGCCAGCCAGATGGCCGTGGCGCCCATGGCGAACACGCGACGCGCGGCGGGAATGCGCTCACCGCTTTCATCCGCCACCGGCGTCGTGACAATCCACGGCACCGAAGCCAGCAAGGCGAAACCGATAAAGGCCAGCACGATCACCGTCACATCCATGGCCCGCCATGGCGTGGGCTCGTGCACGCCCCAGTAGCCCAGGAACGCCATCCCCATCGCGCACAGGGTGGCCGATGCGGAACACAACCCGACGACTGAACCTGCTGGCGCGCGCATGGCGGCTGACTCCGGCTGGGGATGCGCGAAGCGTACCGCACTCCCCGAACGGGGGTCGCAGCCGGTGAGAAAGGGCCGTGTCGAAATCGCGCCGCCCCGTTCGTCATAGGGAAGAGCGCGCCCAAAGCGGCGCTCCACCTCACTCAAGGAGTTGACGATGTCCCTGTCCCGCCGCATTCCCCATGCCCTCGCCGGCGCCCTGTTGCTCCTGCTCGCCAGCGGTGCGGCGCATGCCGCCGCCGCGACCTATGTCATCGACCCGATGCACACCTATCCCAGCTTCGAGGCCGACCACTTCGGCGGGCTGTCCACGTGGCGCGGCAAGTTCGACCGCACCTCGGGCAAGGTCACGCTGGACAAGGCCGCCGGCACCGGCAGCGTGGACATCACGGTCGACGCCGCCAGCGTGGATTTCGGCCTGGATGCGATGAACGAGAAGGCACGCAGCAACGAATTGTTCGACGTGGCGAGATACCCCACCGCCACCTATCGCGGCACGCTCGCCGGTTTCGTCAACGGCGCGCCGACCAAGGTGAAAGGCTCGCTCACCCTGCACGGCGTGACGCGTCCGCTGGAACTGGCCATCAAGAGCTTCAAGTGCGTGCCGCACCCGCTCTACAAACGCGAGCTGTGCGGCGCCGATGCCTATGCCACGTTCAAGCGCGACGACTTCGGCATCAGTGCCGGCAAGGACTATGGTTTCAACATGGACGTAGTGCTGCGCATCCAGGTGGAAGCCCTGGTCGATGACGGCAGCGCCGGCAAGGTCGCGCTGGCCGCTCCCAACCACTGAGCACGGAACACGACCATGTCACTCAGGCTCTACATGCATCCGCTGGCCGCCTATTGCCACAAGGGGCTGATCGCGCTGTACGAGAACGGCACGCCCTTCCATCCGCACCTGGTGGACCTGGCGGACGACCGGCAGCGCGCCGAGTTCTACGCGCTGTGGCCCATCGGCAAGTTCCCCGTGCTGGACGACCGCTCGCGCGGCTGCCTGGTGCCGGAGTCGAGCATCATCATCGAGTACCTGGCCCGGCACTATCCGGGCCAGGTCGCGCTGGTTCCCGCCGACGAGGACGATGCCAGGGAAGTGCGCTTCCGCGACCGCTTCTTCGACCTGTACGTGATGGATCCCACGCAGAAGGTGATCACCGATCGCCTGCGTCCCCCGGGCGAGCACGACCGCTTCGGCGTGGCGCAGGCGCGCGACAAGCTGCGCGCCGCGCTGGACCTGATCGAGCATGAGTTCGTGCGCGACAACGGCAAGCGCCTGTGGGCGGCCGGCCATCGCTACAGCATGGCCGACTGCGCCGCCTCGCCCGCGCTGTTCTACGCCAACTTCGTGATACCGCTGGAGGACGACCATCCGCAGACCGCGGCGTATCTGCTGCGGCTGATGGAGCGCCCGTCGTTCGCGCGCGTGCTGCGGGAGGCGCAGCCGTACCTGCACATGGTTCCGCGCGAACCGGCCGAAGCCTGACGCACATCGCTACTGCATCGAGGAAAACGACATGCTCATCGCACTCATCGTCATCGTGGTCGTCATCGCCGCCGTGCTGGCCGTGGCCGCCGCGCGCCCGGACCAGTTCCGCATCAAGCGCTCGGCCACCATCCACGCCACGCCCGAACGCATCTTTTCGTACATCAACGATTTTCATCGCTGGCAGGCGTGGTCGCCGTACGAGAAGAAGGACCCCGACATGCAGCGCAGCTACGAAGGCCCGTCGTCCGGCCGCGGCGCCGCCTACGGCTGGAACGGCAACAAGAACATCGGCAGCGGCCGCATGGAGATCAGCGAATCCACGCCCTCCTCGCTCGTGCGCATCCAGCTGGAGTTCTTCACGCCGTTCAAGGCCAGCAACGTGGCCGAGTTCGTGCTCGAACCGCAGGGCGCGGCCACGCGCATCAGCTGGTCCATGCAGGGTCGCTCCAACTACATGAGCAAGCTGATGGGTCTGGTGGTCAACTTCGACCGGATAATCGGCAAGGACTTCGAGGAAGGGTTGCTCAACCTGCGCACGCTGTGCGAGCAAACGGCCTGATGTCCGCCATGCAGCCGCACGCATACGGCGGCGTATTTTCAGATATGCAACAGCAGACTTACGCGAGGCCTAAGCAAGCCCGCTTGCGGCTGAATGGAATCGGCAATGCGCCTGGCGAGCGTCAACCGCGTTGCCCACGCCTCGTTCTCCGGCATGAGTCATCCATCGTGGATGGCCACAGGGGTCACCACACCACCATGCCGTGGGCGCAAGCCCAGGGGTTGTGGCACCTCCACACAACCTGTCGGAACAACGAGGAGCGAAACCCATGAAGCACCTGATGACGTCGCGTTTCAGCCTGATCGCTTTCGGCATGGTTGCCGCGTTCGCCAGCGCCGGAGCCATGGCGCAGGCCGCCAACCCCAATGATATTCCGGGCCATCCCCGCGTCAGCGAAGTGAACCAGCGCCTGGACAACCAGCAGAACCGCATCCAGGCCGGCGTGGCCGACGGCCAGCTCAACGCCAAGCAGGCCGCGCGCGACGAGAAGCAGGACGCGAACATCGCCGCCCGCGAAAGCCGTGACGAAGCCCAGCACGGCGGCCATCTGACCAAACAGGAAGACAAGAACCTCAACAAGTCGCTCAACAAGGACAGCCGGCGCATCCACAAGCAGCGCACGAACTGATCGCCCGCGCGGTCACGTGGCGAACGGCCTGGCCCTGCCGGGCCGTTCGCGTTTGCACGGGTACCCACTTCCAGCACTGTCGCCCCGCCGCCGACCTGCCAGTATCCGCAGACCATCATCCGAACGGGAGAGTCGTATGGTCAGCAGGATTCTGGCGGCAGCATGCGCGTGCGCACTCGCGGTGGGCTCGGCCCACGCGGCCGACACATCGACGGGCAAGCCTCAATACGGCGCCTGGGGCTTCGACCAGGCCGGCGCCGACACGTCGGTCAAACCCGGCAACGACTTCTTCCGCTACGCCAACGGCACGTGGCTGGCCCACACGCCGATCCCCGCCGACAAGCCCGCCGTCAGCCTGCGGCTGGCGATGACCGACCTTACCGAGCAACGGTTGCATGACCTGATGGAAAGCGCCGCCCAGAAGGCCGGCGACGCGAGCCTGCAGGACAAGGTGGGCCTGTTCTATCGCTCCTTCATGGACCAGGCGCATCTCGACGCGCTGGGCGCCAAGCCCATCGCGCCGCAGCTCGATGCCGTGAAACAGGCAGCTACGCGCGACGCGCAGGCCGCGCTGATGGGGCGCACCAACAGCGATTTCGAAGGCTCGCTGTTCAACATCGGCATCGACGTCGATCTCAAGGACATCAATCGCTACGCCGTCTACGTATCGCAGGCCGGACTCGGCATGCCGGACCGCGATTACTACCTGAAGCCCGAGTTTGCGAAACAGAAGGCGGCCTACCAGGCCTATGTCACCCGTCTGCTCACGCTGGTCGGCTGGCCGCAACCCGAAGCGGCGGCAAAGGACGTGCTGGCCTTTGAAACAGCCGTCGCCCAGGCCAGCATCAGCAAGGTCGAACAGCGCGACCCGGTGGCCATGTACAACCCGATGAGCGTCGCCGACCTGCAGAAGCTGGCACCGGGATTCGCCTGGAGCGAGTTCTTCAAGGCCGCGCAGCTCGGGCAGCAGAAGCAGGTAGTGGTGATGGAGAAGACGGCCTTTCCGAAACTCGCCGCGCTGTATGCGAAGACGCCCGTAGCAACCCTCCAGGCATGGCAGGCCGCGCGCATCGCGGACAACGCCGCCTATTATCTGTCCGATCCGTTCGAGCAGGCGTACTTCGAGATGCACGACAAGACCCTCGCCGGCCAGCAGCAGATCGAGGCGCGCTGGAAGCGCGGCGTGCATGCCGTCTCCGGCGGCGACTGCGGTTTCGGCGAACGGTTGGCTTGCTTCGGCAACCTGGGATGGGCCGTGGGCCAGCTTTACACGGAGAAATATTTCCCCGCCTCGTCCAAGCAAAAGATCGAGGCACTCGTCGCCAACCTGAAGGCGGCCTATCGCGTGCGCTTCAAGAAGCTGGACTGGATGGGTCCGGAAACGCGCAGGGAAGCACTGAAGAAGCTCGACACCTACACCATCAAGGTCGGCTACCCCGATCACCCGCGCGACTATGCGAACGTGGTCATCCACGGCGACGACCTCACCGGCAACGTGCTGCGCGCCGCGCAGGCCGACTGGTCGTTCTACGTCAACCGCCTGGACAAGCCGGTGGACCGCAGCGACTGGAGCATGACGCCGCAGACCAACGATGCCTACAACGGCTCGCTGCGCGACATCGTGTTTCCGGCCGCGATCCTGCAGCCGCCGATCTTCGATCCCAACGCCGACCCTGCGATCAACTACGGCGCGATCGGCGGCGTGATCGGTCACGAACTCACCCACGGCTTCGACGACCAGGGCCGCAAGATCGACGCCAGCGGCGCCTTGCGCGACTGGTGGACGCCGGCGGATGCGAAAGCCTTCGAGGAACGCGCCAAGAAACTCGGCGCGCAATACGACGCGTTCGAACCGCTGCCCGGCGTGCACATCAACGGCAACCTGACCATGGGCGAAAACATCGCCGACCTCGGCGGCCTCACGCTCGCGCTCGACGCCTACCACGCCTCGCTGCACGGCCAGCCCGCACCGGTGATCGACGGCCTGACCGGCGACCAGCGCGTGTTCCTTGGCTGGGCCCAGGCCTGGCGCGGCAAGCTCACCGACGACGCCATCCGCCGCCAGGTCACCAGCGACCCGCACTCGCCGCGCGCGTTCCGCGTGAACGGGCCAGTGCGCAATATCGATGCGTGGTATCAGGCCTTCGGCGTGCAGCCGGGCGAAAAGCTGTATCTCGACCCGAAGGATCGCGTGCGGATCTGGTAACGCGTGGGCCAGCGCTCCGCGATGCGGGAAACCCTCTTCGCGGAACGCAACGCCGCTGCTTCAGCGTCGCGACAGCGCTTCTGCGCCCTCATCCGCACGCTTGCGCGTGAACGCCGCCACCATCGGCGACGTCATCATCGTGGTGACAATGGCCATCACCAGCAGGATGGTGAACATGGCGTTGTTGATGACGCCGGCGTCCAGGCCCACCTTGATGACGATCAGCTCCATCATGCCGCGCGCATTCATCAGCGCGCCGATGGTGAAGCTGTCGCGCCAGCCCTGCCCCGCGACGCGTGCGCCGGCCATGCCGCCGAGCAGCTTGCCGAGCACGGCGACCGCAAGCACCAGCAGCAGCGCAGGAACGGCGCCGCCCGCGAGCGCTTGCGCGCTGGTGCTCAGGCCCGCCAGCACGAAGAACACCGGCACCAGCGTCGCCACCGTCACGTGTTCCACGCGCTCGATCAGCTTGTGCAGCAGGCGATCGTCGCGCGGCAGGCACACGCCGAACAGGAACGCGCCGAATACCGCATGCAGGCCGAGCCATTCGGTGACGGCCGCGCAGCCGAACGCGCCGGCCAGCAGGAAGGCCAGCACGGCGCCGCCGGCATTGCCATCAGGCGCGTGGCGCGCCAGCAAGGCCGCGCACAGCGGACGCAGCACGAGCCACGTCAGCGCGAGCAGCACGGCCAGGCCGATCATGGTGCGCCAGAACGGCATCCAGTCGCCGTGCGCACCGATCAGCGCGACGACGAAGGCGAGCATCATCCACGCCAGCACGTCGACCACCGCCGCCGCGGCAATGCCCAGGCGGCCCGGCAGACTATCGGCAAGGCCACGCTCCTTTACGATGCGCGCCATCACCGGCAGGGCCGTGATCGCGCAGGCGGTGGCGAAGAACAGCGTGAAAGCCAGCCGGCTGACGCCCAGCGGCGCATAGTCGGCATAGAGCAGCGGCGCAACGCCCAGGGCAAGCGCGACAGGCAGCAGCACGGACAAGATGCCGATCCACGCGGCGGGACGCAGCAGCCCGCCTTGCGTACCCGCCGGCACGCGCAATTCCGCCCCCACCACCATCATGAACAGCACCAGCCCCAGCGTGCTCAGGCTCTGCAGCTGGCCCAGGCTCTCCACCGGAAACAGCTGTTGCTGCCAGGCGGGCGCGACGGCGCCGAACACGATGGGCCCCAGCGCCAGACCCGCCAGCATCTCGCCCACCACCGGCGGCTGGCCGAAGCGCCGGGCGACGGCGGCCATCAGCCGCGCCGCCACGATGATGACCAGCAGTTGGACGAGCAGCAGCGGATGGCCCATGGGTGGTTTCGGTGTACCGAACGGTTGCGACAAGCGGCGAGAGTGCCCGCTGGAAGGGAGCGTCCGCAATGCTTCTCGCCGGGAACCATTCGGGTCATGGCGGCGCTCCCGCTCGCCGCCGCGCGATGGGTTGCGCGCCGCCGCCACTGCGAAAATTTCCTAGCGTTTCCTAACTCCGCCCCCATCTTGGAGTTTTCCGGGTTATCCACGCCCAATCCACAATCTATTGGGTTGACCGACCCATCCCGGCCCGATATGTTGTGCCCCGTCGGTGCCACTCTCAGACCTACGGTCGGACTGGCTTAAAACGGGAATCCGGTGGAAATCCGGGACTGCCCCGCAGCGGTAAGCAGAAACGAAAGCCAACAACGCACTGGCCCTCAGCGGCTGGGAAGCGGGAGCGAGTAGGCGGGTCGAAAGACCCATGTCCGCGAGTCCGAAGACCTGCCGACAGCCGTGGCGAGCACCACGGTGAAAGGTGACGGCTTCCGCGGGGAGGTGCGTCGATGCGCGGGGCGGCCAGCCCTGCCGCTCGACCGTCCGCGAGACCTCACCTTTCTCTTTTCAGCCCTGCGCGCGGGAGCAGGCGGTTGATGACCAAGCTTGGAGCGAAGTCGCCATGCAACCCATTGATACCACCGGCCGCGAGCGTGAAGACGAGCGCGCCGATACTGCCGTTTTCCCCGCCGACACCGCCGTGGCCGAAGCGCCGCGCACGGATACCCCCTTCGCCCTGACCCCGCCGCACAACCCGGGCCAGATGCGCGTGACCAAGCGCAACGGCCGCCAGGAAGTGGTGGACGTGAACAAGATCGTGCGCGCCGTGACCCGCAGCGCGGAAGGCCTGCACGCGGTCGACCCGATGCGCGTGGCGCTCAAGACCATCGGCGGCCTGTACGACGGCGCCACCACGCAGGAGCTGGACCAGCTCTCCATCCGCACCGCCGCCGCGCTCACCGCCGAGGAGCCCGAATACGGCCAGCTCGCCGCGCGCCTGCTGGGCGCGTTCATCGACAAGGAAGTGAGCGGCCAGGAAATCCAGAGCTTCTCGCAGTCCATCGCGCGCGGCGCGGAACTGGGCATCCTCAACGATCGCCTGCGCGACTTCGTGGCGGCCAACTCGCGCAAGCTCAACGACGCGATCGACCCGCTCGCCACGCGTCGCTTCGAATACTTCGGCCTGCGCACCGTCTATGACCGCTACCTGCTGCGCCATCCGCAGCTGCGCAAGGTGATCGAGACGCCGCAGCACTTCTTCATGCGCATCGCCTGCGCGCTGGGCGGCAACGAGATCGGCGAAACGCTGGAGCTGTACCGCCTGCTGTCCTCGCTGGAATACATCGCCAGTTCGCCGACGCTGTTCAACGCGGGCACCGCGCACGAACAGCTCAGCTCGTGCTTCCTGCTCGACTCGCCGGCCGACTCGCTGGAGTCGATCTACGAGAAGTACGGCGACGTGGCCAAGCTCAGCAAGTTCGCCGGCGGCATCGGCCTGGCCTACTCGCGCGTGCGTTCGCGTGGCTCGCTGATCAAGGGCACCAACGGCCACTCCAACGGCCTGGTGCCGTGGCTGAAGACGCTGGACGCCTCCGTGGCGGCGGTGAACCAGGGCGGCAAGCGCAAGGGCGCGGCCTGCGTGTACCTGGAACCGTGGCACGGCGACATCGAGGAGTTCCTCGAGCTGCGCGACAACACCGGCGACGAAGCGCGCCGCACGCACAACCTCAACCTGGCCAACTGGATCCCCGACGAATTCATGCGCCGCGTGGAAGCGGACGGCGAGTGGTCGCTGTTCGATCCGAAGATCGTGCCGCACTTCGTCGACAGCTGGGGCGAGACCTTCGAGAAGGCCTACCGCGAAGCCGAGGCCGCCGGCCTGGCCACCAAGAAGGTGAAGGCGCGCGAGCTCTACGCCCGCATGCTGCGCACGCTGGCGCAGACCGGCAATGGCTGGATGACCTTCAAGGACCGCAGCAACGCCACCAGCAACCAGACGGCGAAGCCGGAAAACGTCATCCACCTGTCGAACCTGTGCACCGAGATCCTGGAAGTCACCAACGCCGATGAAACGGCGGTATGCAACCTGGGTTCGGTGAACCTGTCGCGCCACGTGGTGGACGGCCAATTCGATTTCGACAAGCTCGCCGCCACCGTGCGCACCGCGGTGCGCCAGCTGGACCGCGTGATCGACCTGAACTTCTACCCGATCGACACCGCCAAGGTCGCCAACAACAAGTGGCGTCCGGTGGGCCTGGGCGTGATGGGCCTGCAGGACGTGTTCTTCAAGCTGCGCCTGCCGTTCGACTCGGCCGAAGCGCTGCTGCTCTCCACGCGCATCGCCGAGGAGATCTACTACAACGCGCTGTGGCAGTCGAACGAACTGGCCGCCGAGCACGGTGCGCATCCGGGCTTTGCGGAAAGCCGCGCGGCCAACGGCGAGCTGCAGTTCGACTACTGGCCGAACGCCACGCCCACCAACAAGGCACGCTGGGACGAACTGCGCGAATCGATCAAGGCCAGGGGCCTGCGCAACTCGCTGCTGATCGCCATCGCCCCGACCGCCACCATCGCCTCCATCGCCGGCTGCTACGAGTGCATCGAGCCGCAGGTGAGCAACCTGTTCAAGCGCGAGACGCTGTCGGGCGACTTCCTGGTGGTCAACCGCTACCTGGTGGAAGAACTGAAGACGCTGGGCCTGTGGACGGCGGAGATCCGCGACGCGATCAAGCTGGCGGAAGGCTCCATCCAGGGCATCAGCGCGATTCCGGAACGCCTGCGCACCATCTACCGCACTGTGTGGGAGCTGCCGCAGAAGGCACTGATCGATCTCGGCGCCGCGCGCGGCGCATACATCGACCAGAGCCAGTCGCTGAACCTGTTCATGGAAAACCCGAACATCGGCCAGCTCAGCTCCATGTACATGTACGCGTGGAAGTCCGGCATCAAGACCACGTATTACCTGCGTTCGCGTCCGGCCACCAAGATCGCCAAGACCACGGTATCGGCGGCACCGGTTGCGAAACCGGCCGCTCCGGTCGTGGATCAGGAACAGGCGAACGCGGCAGTGTTCTGCTCGCTGGAGAATCCGGAGTATTGCGAGGCGTGTCAGTAAGAGCAGGAAAGAGTGGAGAGAAGTGAGTAGTGAGAGAAGGCGACTACGGCGCTCGTTGATTTCTGCGCATAGTTGTCAGTATTCGGCTTACTTCCTCCACTCGTTCCCGCACGTAGGCCGTTCTCTGCGCGCTGAGCCAGCCAATCCTTTCGCACAGCGTCAGTTGGGTTTCAAGTTCCGCCAGAGAGCCATGAGCAATGGAGAGGAACTGGGATTTCTCCTTCTTCGATTCACGCGTCCAGCCTTCGGCGATATTGCTCGGCACTGACACGGCAGAGCGGGTCATCTGACTCCTCAGGCCGTACCTCTCCTCTTCGGGAAGCAGCTTCGCCAAACGATAGATCTCGCAGGCCATCTCCATCGCCTTGCCCCACACCACAGTATTCCGGTAATGCACATGACCTCCTCTGTCAGCAACGAAGTCAACTCTCTCACTTCTCACTCCTCTTCACTCACTCCTCGCATCCTTGATCCCGGCTTCGAACTCACCCTGCGCCCGATGCGCTATCCCGAGTTCTACGAGATGTACCGCAACGCGATCAAGAACACCTGGACGGTGGACGAGGTGGATTTCTCGCTGGACGTCACCGACCTGCGCTCGAAGATGTCCGACGCGGACCGCCACCTGATCCATCGCCTGGTGGCCTTCTTCGCCACCGGCGACACCATCGTGGCGAACAACCTGGTGCTGAACCTTTACCAGCACATCAACGCGCCGGAAGCGCGCATGTACCTGTCGCGCCAGCTCTTTGAGGAAGCGCTGCACGTGCAGTTCTATCTGACGCTGCTGGACACCTACATTCCCGATCCGGCGGAGCGCAACAAGGCGTTCGCGGCGATCCAGAACATCCCGTCGATCCGTCAGAAGGGCGAGTTCTGCTTCAAGTGGATCGACTCCATCCAGAACCTGCACAAGCTGGAGACGCGCGAACAGCGCCGCCAGTTCCTGCTGAACCTGATCTGCTTCGCGGCGTGCATCGAGGGCCTGTTCTTCTTCGCCGCGTTCGCCTACGTGTACTTCCTGCGCTCGCGCGGCCTGCTGCACGGGCTGGCTTCGGGCACCAACTGGGTGTTCCGCGACGAGAGCTGCCACATGGCGTTCGCGTTCGACGTGGTGCGCACCGTGCGCGCGGAAGAACCCGACCTGTTCGACGACGCCATGCGCGCGCAGATCGAGGAGATGCTGGAAGAAGCCATCGCCTGCGAGACGCAGTTCGCCGAGGACGTGCTCTCCGGCGGCGTGGCCGGCCTGTCGGTGAAGGACATGCGCCAGTACCTGGAATACTGCGCGGACCAGCGCCTGACCCAGCTCGACCTGCCGAAGAAGTACGGCTCGAAGAACCCCTTCGACTTCATGGACCTGCAGGACGTGCAGGAAGTGACCAACTTCTTCGAGCGCCGCGTGTCGGCCTACCAGGTGGGCGTGCAGGGCGAAGTCGCGTTCGACATGTCGTTCTGATGGCCTGATGGCCTGAAGGCGCGGCGATCCCTGCAGGCAGGGAGCCGCGCCTCTTCGTTTCCGGATCACGGCCGTCCATGGCCGCATCCGCGGAAAGCGTGTGGGCTCACTTGCCCTGCACGTTCCCCAGGCCCACGAACGGCAACGCGCTGCTGCCGGTGTAGGTGGGCAGATGGCCGTCCCACTTTTCGATGGCCGACATCTGCACCACGTTCGGGTTCTGCCTCAAGGCGTCGCCCTTCAGCGCGATGGCCTTGGCTTCCGCCTCGGCAATGGTGATCTGCGCCTGCGCGCGGCCTTGTGCTTCCGCCTCCACCTTCTCCGCCTCGGCCTTGGCCTGCGCCACTTCGTTCTGGCGCTGCTCGGCCATCTGCGTGGCCTGGATCTTGGCGTTGATCGACTGCACCACGTTGTCCGGCAGGCGCAGCTCACCGATCCAGTAGATCTTTTCCACGTCGATGCCGACGGCGGAGACTTCCTCGCTCACGTCCTTCTGCACCGCCTCGATCAGGTTGGCCTTACCCTTGCCGTAGACCGATTCGATGTCCAGGCTGGAGGCCTCCTTCACCAGCGCGTCGCGGATCATGTTGCGCAAATAGACGTCCGTGATCTCGTCGATGCCCTTGCGGTACTTCTGGAAGATCAGCGTCACCTTCGACGGATCGATGTGGTACGTGATGCCCACGTCCGCATTCACCGTCAGGCCCTGCGCGGTCTGGAAGCTGATGGACTCGTCCGTGGGACGGCCCTCGGACACCGAGCGGGTGAATGTGTAGGTCTGCGTGAAGGTAGGGAACGTATACATCTCGTAGCCCCAGCCCACCCAGTAGCGTCCCGGCGGCAATTCCTGCAGCGAGCCCTTGTCGTCCCCGTACATCTGGAACTTCACACCGACATGGCCCGCCGGCACCTTGGAGCAGGCGGCCAGTATCAGGGCACAAAGCGACAACGACAGCTTCAACATGCGTTTCATGGCGATCATTCCTTGTGAGTGAAACCGCGGCGCAACAGCAGATAGCCCCACGCCAGCAGCAGGATCAGCAACATCAGGCCCACGACCACGGCCAGCGTGCTGGCGGCCGAGATCAGTTCCGGCCCGATGACTCCCACGTACAGCAGCAGGCAGAACACGAACGGCCACAGCCGTCGCGCCAGCCAGTCGACAAGCGTCTTCATGGTTTTCCCCATGGGTGATGAGTGATTTTGTTTGGACGTCCATTCGCAGCCGTGCCGCAACGGCACACGCAGCTGCCGCCGTCGGTCGACGCGCGAAGGAGTAGGAAAGCTGGCTAACCGGTCGCGGGAAGCGTTGGCCCGGCGTGGCGGGAAAGGTCAGCCATCGGTTGCGGGTAGGCCGTCATATAAGCGCACTCCAGGCGCGCCATCGGATGAGGACGGCGCGCACTCTACTCCGATTTTTGTGCGTTGCAACAAGTCAGTGCTGACGCAAATTCATCCCGTCCGGCCTATTGACTACAACTGTAGTCAGGGCGTAGCGTGACTACAGTTGTAGTCACCAGGATCGTGGACATGGGCAAGCCATCCATCGGCGATCAGGAGCTGGCGCTCCTGCAATACCTCGCCGAACACAACAACGCATCGGTGGGCGAAGTCGCCACCGGCTTCGGCGAGCCGCGCGGCCTCGCGCGCTCCACCGTGCTCACCATGATGGAACGCTTGCGCGGCAAGTCGTATCTGCGCCGCAAGCAAGTGCAGGGCGTGTACCGCTACAGCCCCGCGACCGGACCCGGCGAAGTCATGCGCAGCGCCGTGGGCCAGTTCGTGGAGAAGACACTCAGCGGTTCGGTGTCGCCGTTCGTCGCGTGGATGTCCGAACGCGCGGACGTCAGCGACAGCGAACTGGCCGAACTGGAAGCGCTGGTCCACCAGTTGCAGACGCGACGCAAGGAGTCCTGACATGACCGCCTTTCTTCCCATTGCGCAGGAAATCGTCGCGCGCCTCGCGTGGACCTCGCTGCAGGCCGCGCTGCTGGTGGGCGCGGTGTGGCTGATCAATCGCCGGCTGCATCGCCTTTCCGCCGCCACGCGTTCGCTGCTGTGGTGGCTGCTTGGCGTGCAATTGCTGCTCGGCCTGCTGCTGCCGACGCCGGTGGCGCTGCCGCTGCTCTCGCCCACGCCCACCACGGTGACGACGACCACCACCACGACGCGCAGCAGCGATCGCACCACCCTGGTGATGACCACCACGGCGCCGACCGAGCACAATATCGCGAGCGTGGGCCAGGCCGGTGCGCCATCGACGGGCACGCTGGCCACCGCGGCGGAACCGCCGGCGAAATCCACCACGCCGCCCGCGCACTTCACGTGGTCGAACGTGCTACCCGTGCTGTTCGCGCTGTGGCTGGCCGGCGTGATCGTGCAGCTGATCGCCACGCTGCGGCACTGGCGCGAAGCACGCGCCGTGGTGCGCGCTTCGCATACGCTCGAAGACCCTGCGCTGCAGGCTCTTTGTGCTGACCAGGCGCGCGCGATGGGTTTGCGTCGCTGTCCCTCGCTGCGCGTATCCGATGCCATCCGTTCGCCGCAGGTCAGCGGCCTGTGGCGGCCCGTGGTACTGCTGCCTGCGGACCAGAACCTGTCGCCGGACGAATCCGCGCTCGCGCTGGCGCACGAGCTGACGCATCTGCGCCGCGGCGATCTGTGGATGGGCTGGGTGCCCGGCATCGCGCAGCGGCTGTTCTTCTTCCACCCGATGGTGGCGTGGGCCATGCGCGAGTACGCGCTCAACCGCGAAGCCGCGTGCGATGCGCAAGTCGTGCATCAGCACGATGCCGCGCCGCAGGATTACGGCAGGCTGCTGCTGCGCCTTGGCGTGGCGCATCCGCTGCATGCCGGCCTGGCCGGCGCGTCGCCCACCTTCCACAACCTGAAGCGGCGCCTGACCCTGCTGCAGCTGAGCGGCGAAGACACCACCTCGCGCCTGCGCAGCGGCCTCATCATCGCGCTGGTCGCCGCCATCGGCGTGTTGCCTTACCGCGTGACGCAGGCGAAGGCGGATGCACCGGCAACGGCATCGAGCGCCTGGACCGTGCCGCCGACCCCGGCCACGCCTGCGACGCCGCCAACGCCGCCAACGCCGGCCATACCTGCCACGCCTGCCACACCGCCGACGCCCCCGGCACCGCCGACACCGGCGCCGCATGCTTCACGGCACGCCATACCGGCACCGCCACCGCCGCCTGCCGTACCCGCGGTGCCGCCGGCTCCCCACACGCCGCCCGTGCCGGCACCGCCGCCCGCACCACCGGCACCTCCAGCCTCCGGATTCACGGCGCATCACATCGACATCGATACGCGTGACGGCGCTTCCTACGGCTTCGCGCTGCTCGACAAGGACACCGTGATCATCAACGGCAGCGACATCGACCTGTCGACCGCGAAGAACCTGCGCGCCGGCGCCACCACGCCGCTGGTGATGTTCCGTCGCGGCGCGGACACCTATGTCATCCGCGACAACGCTTATGTCGCCCGCGCCGAAGGCGCCTATGCCGCCGTCACCGAGGTATCCCGCGAGCAGGGACGGCTGAGCGGCGAGCAGGGCGAACTCAGCGGCAAGATGGCCGGCATCGGCGCGCGCCAGGCGGCATTCGGCGAGCGCCTGAGCAACATCGCGCAACGCGAGAGCGACATGCTCGTGCGCCAGGCGAGTTATCCCTCCAGCGATCGCGGCGATGCAGAGCGTGCCGCCTTTGCGGCGGAACGCGCCCAGATCGATCGCGAACGCGCCGGGCTGGAGCGCGAGCAGCACCAGCTCGAACAGCAGCAGCAGGCGTTGAGCGAACGGCAGCGCGAACTGAGCCGCCGCCAGCAGGAAGCGTCGGCCAAGGCTGCGCAACAGATGTCCCACGTGCTGGACGACGCGCTAGCCAAGGGCGTCGCCCAACCCGTCAGCAACCGCTGAACCCGCGCGGCGGCGCGTTCCGCCGCCGCGCACGACACGCCAACGCGACGCGAACGTCCCGGCACAGGCCGGGGCGATGGGTGCGGCTTGCCCGCATTCGCTGCCGCGCCACCGCAAAGGACACGACATGCTCGGCTACTACGCAGCCACCGCCATCGGCAGTCTTCGACGCAGCAAGGCGCTGGCCATCCTGATGGTGCTGGTGATCGGTCTCGGCATCGGCGCCAGCATGACCATGATCACCATCTTCCATGTGCTTTCCGGCGACCCGCTGCCAGGGCGCAGCGGCCAGCTCTACGCACCGGTGATCGACCCACGCCCGCTGGCCCGTGATCGCTCGGAGTCGCCGGAGCCCGATGGCAATTTCACCTGGCCCGATGCGATGAACCTGTTGCGGGCGAAGCGCGCGGATCGCCAGGCCGCAATGGCGGGCGGCGCCGTGCCCGTGCGACCCACGCAGCGCGGCGAGCTGCCGTTCTATGAAACCGGCCGATATGTCACCACCGATTTCTTCGCCATGTTCCAGGTGCCTTTCGCGGCGGGCAGCGGCTGGCGCAGCGAGGACGACGAGGCACGCGCGCGCGTGGTGGTGCTCGGCAGCGAACTCAGCCATCGCCTGTTTGGCAACGCCTCCGCCATCGGCCGCAGCGTGCGCCTGAAGAACACCGATTTCCGCGTGATCGGCGTGGTGGATCACTGGAACCCGCAGCCGCAGTTCTATGCGCAGATCAACGGGCGCGTGTTCGGCAAGGCGGACCAGTTCTTCCTGCCGCTGCAGACCGCGCAGGAATTGAATCTCGACTTCAACGGACGCTTTTCCTGCTGGGACAGCGGCGGCGATGCGCGCACCAGCGATCACTGCGTGTGGCTGCAGTTCTGGACGCAACTGGACAGCGCAGCCAAGGCCAGCGCGTACCGCGACTACCTGCGCAGCTACTGGCGCGAGCAGCAGGCTCACGGCCGCATGCCGCGTCCCGCCAACCCGCAGCTCTACGGCCTGATGGACTGGCTGGCGCACGAACACGCCATTCCCGACGACCTGCGCTTGCAGTTGTCGCTGTCGCTGGGTTTCCTGGTGGTGTGCATGCTCAATGTCGTGGGCCTGCTGCTGGCGACCTTCCTCCGCCGCAGCAACGAGATCAGCGTGCGCCGCGCGCTGGGCGCACGGCGCTGGGACATCTTCCTGCAGCTGGGCGTGGAGTCGTGCGTGATCGGGTTTGCCGGCGGCGTGCTGGGCCTGCTCATCGCCTGCCTCGGTTTGTGGAGCGTGCGCCAACGCCCGGATGGCTACGCCCAGCTCGCGCAGATGGACCTGAGCATGCTGTTCGCGACCTTCCTGCTTGCGCTGGTGGCCAGCGTCATCGCCGGCCTGCTGCCCGCATGGCGCGCCTGCCGCATTCCGCCCGCGCTTCAACTGAAAACGCAATGAGGCCTGCCCATGTCGCACTCTCCCCTGATCGCCAGCCTCACGCGCCACAAGCTCACCGTGGGCCTGCTCGTGATGCAGGTGGCGCTGACCTGCGCCATCGTCTGCAACGTCGCCTCCATCATCGGTCACCGTCTTACCCAGATGCGCACACCCAGCGGTGTGGCGGAAAACGAACTGACCCTGATCGAAAGCGTGAGCGTCGATGAATCCGCCAACCCGCTGGCCCGGCACGACGCCGACCTGGCCGCGCTGCGCGGCATCGCCGGCGTGCAGTCCGTCGCTGCTGTGGACTCCCTGCCCTTGAGCGGCCACAACTGGAGCAACGGCATTGCCTTCGAACCGAACGGCCCTTCCATGACCTCGGCCACGGCTTATAGCGGCACGCCGGAAGAACTGCGCACGCTGGGCCTGCACCTGGTCGCCGGCCGCGCGTTTCTTCCCGAGGAATACATCTCCCTCGACGCCGCGCACGACTGGGCCGGCATCAACCACGTGCCCTCCACCATCATCTCGCGCGCGCTCGCCGAGAAACTGTTCCCCGGCAAGGATCCGCTGGGCAAGGTGATCTATCCCGGCGACGGCCCCGTGCGCATCGTGGGCGTGGTGGAGCAGATGCTGCGCCCGACGCTGGATGAGTCGGAGAGCAATGGCTACGTGACGCTATTCTCCATGCTGCCCGACACGGCCAGCATCACCTACGTGATGCGCAGCGCGACGCAGGACCGCGAACGGATACTCCAGCAGGCCAGGCGCGTGCTCACCGCGCTCGACAGCAACCGCGTACTGCGCAACCCGCAAACCTTCACCCACCTGCGCGACGACTACTTCCGCCGCGACCGCACCATGATCTCACTGCTGCTCTGCGCCGCATTCGCGCTGCTGCTGATCACCGCCGCCGGCATCGCCGGGCTGGCCAGCTTCTGGGTACAACAACGCCGCCGCTCCATCGGCATCCGCCGCGCCGTCGGCGCAACGCGACGGGACATCCTGCGCTACTTCCACACCGAGAACTTCGTGATCGTCGGCGCCGGTGTCGTATTCGGTGTAGCGCTGGCCTACGGACTCAACATGCTGCTGATGCAGCGATACGCGCTGGAACGCCTGCCCTGGTTCTACGTGCCGGCTGGCGCGCTGGTGCTGTGCCTGATCGGGCAGGCGGCGGTGCTGGGACCGGCGTTGCGGGCGAGTGGAGTCGCGCCGGTAGTGGCGACAAGGGGCTGACAGATTGCTTTTCAGGCACGGGCGCCCGGGCCCCACCACGACGCGATGTACCGCACAGCGGCACGAGCCGTCGGCTCGACGCTCTTGATCTTCCGGGTCCCCGTATGAGGCGGCGGGCGGGTGGAGATCAGGCCCCGCAGGGGTGCCTGGCAGGACGCCAGGCACTTTTCGTCGGGGCAGGATGCCCCGTCGAAAAGCCCGTAACCCGTCCGCGAACCTATCGGGCTTCAGCCCGATAGGCGCCTCATCCGGGGGCCCTTCTCTTTGGTTACTTTCTCTTGGGCAAGCAAGAGAAAGTGACCCGGCCTCCGGCAGGAGGTCGGAACGCCCGCCGTGTAGGCGGCCCGGTCGCGGCAACGCAAAAAAAGAACCGATCACCCTTTGCGCGACAACCCAGCGCAGAGTCACTGGATCCCGGCCTACGCCGGGATGACGGCTAAAGAATGAAGCGCTGCGGCGAGCACCCACCCCTCACCCCAGCCCTCTCCTCACTCCTCAAAGCCGCAGCCATCCATGGCTGCTCCCCGCGTGCCCCAAAGGGGAGAGGGAGCAAGAGCGGTGAGGCAAGCATGACCGAAGACGCATCTCTACCGATGAAAAGAGAGACAACCCTCATCAATCCTTCGGCGGCTTCATCTCATATTCCCTAGGCGGCACATCCCCCGCCAGATTGCGCACGAAATAATCCCACCGCTTGCGCATCATGTAATTCGCCGCCGCGCCATACGCGTGATGCGCATTGGGAATCAGCAGCAGGTCGAAATCCTTGTTGGCCTTGATCAGCGCATCCACCACCAGCAGCGTCTCGTACGGCGGCACGTTGTCGTCCATGGTGCCGTGGGCCAGCAGCAGATGGCCCTTGAGGCCGGCGACGTGGTTCTGGTTGGCCTGGTCGTCGTAGTTGCTCTTGCCGTCCTTGTCGGTCACCAGCAGGCCCTGCCACTTCTCCGCCCAGTCGTCCTCGTAGTTGCGGTTGTCGTGGTTGCCGCTTTCGGCGATGCCGACCTTGAACAGGTCCGCGTAGCGGAACATGGCCGTCACCGTGGCGTTGCCGCCGCCGGAGTGACCCCACATGCCCACGCGATTCATGTCGATCCACGCATGGCGCTTGCCCAGCTCCTTCAAGCCGGCCACCTGATCGGGGATGGTGTTGTCGCCGATGTTGCCGAAGTAGGCGTCGTGGAAAGCCTTGGAGCGCCAGGGCGTGCCCATGCCGTCGATGGCGACCACGATGAAGCCCAGTTCCGCCAGCGCCTGGTGGTCGACGCGCGCGGGATTGAAGCTGCGCGAGCCCACCGAGCCGGTCTGCGGGCCGGGATACACGTAGTCCACGACAGGGTACTTCTTCGACGGATCGAAATGCGTGGGCTTGAACATCAGGCCGTACAGATCGGTCTTGCCGTCGCGCGCCTTCACGGTGAACGGCTCCGGCGCCTTCCAGCCCGTCGCCAGCAGGCGCGTGATGTCGGCCTTGGCGATGGTGTTCACCACGTGGCCGTCCTGCGCGCTGCGCAGCACGGTGACGGAAGGCGTGGTGGGCGTGGAGTACGCATCCGCGAATAGACGTCCATCCGGCGACAGCGTGATCGTATGGTCGGCCGGCTCCGGTGCGAGCAGCGCCGGCGCACCGCCATCCAGGCTCACCTTGTAGAACTGCTGGTAGTACGGGTCGACGCCCTGCTCGCGCCCCACGCCACGGAACCAGAGCGTGCGCGTCGCCGCGTCCACCTTCAGCACCTCGGTGACGTTGCCTTCGCCGGTGGTGATGGCATGCTTGAGCTTGCCGCTGTCCAGGTCGTACAGGTACAGGTTGCCCCAGTTGTTGCGCTCGCTGAACCACACCACCTCGTGGCTGGCCGGCAGGTACTGCCAGTTGACCTTGCCGTTGCCGCTCTCGTAATAGGTCGGCACGCTTTCGTCGAACACCGTGCGCACCGCGCCGGTGTGGATGTCCGCCACGCGGAACCACGCCTGCTTGTGATCGCGCGAGGACGAAACGAAGGCGAGCGAACTGCCGTCCGGCGCCCACTGCACGTCGTCCCAGCCGCCATCGCGCCCGCAGCTGACGTCGTCGCACAAGGTGGAGCGGTGCTGGTCCGGTTCCATCTTCAGGCGCAGCACCTTGCGCGCATCGACATCGACGATGACGCGCTCGATCATGGTCACGTCCTTGTCGCCCACCAGCGGATACTTCCACTTCTCCACCTTGGGATGGCCGACGTTCGTGCCCACCAGCACCATGTCGCCGGTCTTGCGCTGGTCCTGCTGGAAGGTGGCGATGTGCCTGGAATCGGGCGACCACACCAGGATGGCCTTGCTGGTGTGCTTCCAGCCGGCGTTGTCGGTGGCGTAGCCGTAGTTCTCCACGCCATCGAGAGTGATCTGTGACTCCTTGCCGGTGGCGACGTCGCGCACCCACAGGTTCCAGTCGCGCACGAACGCTTCGGAACGCTTGTCCGGCGACAGCACGCCAGGCTCATGGCCCACGCCGTCGATGCTCTCGTCGCGACCGGCGGTGCAGCTCACTTCGCCCTTCATGTCGCACAGGTAGTGCTTGCCATGCAGGTTCACGTCGAGGCGGCCATCCAGCGTCGGCGCGAACGCGGTGATGCCGAGCTTCGCCGCGTTGACCGGCTTGCCGAGCACCTTGCCCAGCGCCTCAGCGAGCTGCTGATGGTTGAACGCGGGTTCGGCCTTGCCGGTGGCGGCGTCGAACCGCATGAAGCGATCGCCGTTGGCATCGTGGTCGCGATACCAGAAATGCGTGTCGTCCAGCCAGTTCACCGTCTGCACGGCGTGATCCACCAGCGGCGTCACGTTGTAGCCCACGTAGCGCTCGGCATGCGCGTAGTCGTCGTTGGTGAGGGTGCGGCCCTCGGCCATCGCGCCCATGGAAAGCGCACCCAGCGCCAGCGCGCCGGCAAGGCGCGCGCCACGTGTGTTCAATGTCATGCCTACTCCCCAGTCAATCACGGCGTACCGGCGGGTTTGCCTTGGGCCGGACCTTTCATCGTAGTGTCACTGATGGGCGGGGACGTATGCCATTGGTCTGGGGATGGCGGATATCCGGCGTGCCCTCGCTCACGCAAACTTCAACAGGCACACGCCCAGCGTGATCAGGCCCAGCCCCATCCAGCCCGACCGGCGCAGCCGTTCGCCGAACAAGGTCATCCCCAGCACCGTCGTGGCGATCAGCCCCACGCCGCCCCACACGCCATAGGCCACCGACAGCTGGATGCCGGCAATGGCGTAACTCAGCGCCGTGAACGCCGCCAGCGCGCACGCGATGGCCGCTATCGCGGGCCGCCTGTACGCAAACCCGTGCGATTGCTTCATCAGCACGTTGGCGGCGATTTCCAGCACGATGGCGATGGCCAGGTACAGCAGGTGGATGGGCTGGAACTCAGGAAGCATGGCCGGTCTCCCTGGGTGCCTCGTCGGTGCCGCGCTCCAGCAGCACGATGCCTGCGATGATCAGCACGATGGCGATCAGCTTGACGGGCTTGAGGTCTTCCGCGAACAGCCAGGCGCTGCACAGCGTGATAAGCACCAGGCCCAGGCTTTCCCAGGCGCCGTAGGCCACGGCGAGCGGGATGCGTTTCACCGCCATCGCCAGGCTGGTGTAGGAGAGCACCAGCATCACGTACATCACGGCGAGGCCGAGGGTCTGCGAGCCGTGGTGCGCGCCGTATTTCATCGCCAATGTGCCGACGACTTCGGTGACAATGGCGGCTGCCATGAACAACCAGTAGCGCATGTGGATCTCCTTGTCCCCGCTTGCGCCGCCATCCTACCCCTGCGATCCCCGATCCCGCCATGAGCCAAGCCAACACCGCACCCATGCCCGCCGCGCTGCCGGAAGCGCGCATGCTCGAAATGGTTTTTCCCGACCACACCAACCACCTGGGCACGCTGTTCGGTGGGCAGGCGCTGGCCTGGATGGACAAGGCCGCCTTTATCGTCGCTTCGCGCCATGCGCGCCGCACCGTGGTCACCGCGCGCTCGGAAGAGGTGAACTTCCGCGTGCCGGTGCGCAAGGGCCAGCTGGCCGAGCTGGTGGCGCGCATCGTCGGTGTGGGCCACAGCTCGATGACGGTGGAAGTGGAACTGACCGCCGAAGATCCGCTGACCGGCGATCGCCGCGTGTGCACCACGGGCCGCTTCGTGATGGTGGCGCTCGATTCCAACGGCACGCCGGCCACGGTGCCGCCGTTGCCGCATGTGGGCGCCTGAGATCCTCAGCAGCCGACGCGCATCTCCATCATCGGCCAACACATCAAGCTCTATTTGCGTGCATGGAGCTCAAGTGGCTGCCCTTGAGAGGACGGCGTTGCATCCGTCAGTAGCCGAGCAGTGAACGACAGACACGCACGCGCCGCGCTCGGAGCAACGTCAGTCGCCAAAGCGCTCAGCGCAGATGCAGCCAGTGCAGGTGCACGCCATTGGCGCGGTCTTCCGCACGGAAGCCTTCGCGGCCTTCCACCACGATGCCCCAAGTGCTGCGCAGTTTCTCGCCCTGCGGTTCGTCCACGCGCACCTGTTCGCCCACGGGAATGGCGAAGCGGGTTTCCAGCATCATGACCTGATCGCGCTCCCACACCAGGATGGCCGGGCGGCCCGTCGAGGCGCCCCAGCCGAGATGGACCTGCACGTCCTTGGGCGTGTAGGTGCCGCGGTTGTCCAATTTCCAGTTCTCCGATCGGCGCAGCAACGCCTGCAGGCGCGGGTCGCTCCAATCCACGCGATTCCCTTTCACGTGCGGCTTGTGTGCGGTCATGCGAAAACACTTCCCATCGGGCAGTACAACGGCGCCGCGGAGGATCTGACCACGGCGGGAGTACGCCGCCGAGGACGGCGTATGGCACGGTTATCGGCGGCGGTGTTTCCAACTTGAGCCATGTCGGCCGGCCGTTGGCGTGCCGAAAGCTTGCCTAGCCCATTTGGCAGCTGTCCGCGCGCATAGGGCCCGCCATACTGCGCGGCGAACCCATCGGAGGCTTTTCCCATGCGCGCCCCGTTCGTCGTGTTCGCTCTTTTCCTGGCCCTGCCCTGCCTGGCCGACACCCCCGCCGCCACCGAGTCGCTGGCCACGCCGCCAGCCAACGCCCAGCGCTTCAGCATTCTTTCCACCGCCGGCAAGCACGGCACGTCCGCACGCTGGACCACCGCCGACGGCACCCACATGGGTCGCGACAGCCTGTTGCTGCGCGGCATGGCCACGGAAGTGGACAGCGCCGCCAGGCCCGGCAGCGACGGCATGCTCGCGTCGGTGGTGATCCGCGGCCATACGCCCAATGGCGATGCCGGCGAAACCTTCGCGATGAAGGACGGCAAGGCCAGTTGGAAGAGCCCCGTCGACGCCGGCTCCGCGCCCTATGCCGCGCCGGCGGAATACGTGCCGTTCGGCGGCCCGATGGCCGTCACCGCCGACATGTTCGAAAGCCTGCTGGCCGCGCCTGGCCAGACCCTGGCCCTGCTGCCGGGCGGCAAGGCGCATGCGGAGAAACTCGTCACCATCACCGTGGGCGACGGCGCGGCGAAGCAGCAGGTCACCGCGTATGCCGTCAGCGGCCTCAACAACACGCCGGTGCCGGTGTGGGCCGACGCCAATAATCATTTCTTCGGCTTCGTCGATGGGTTGGCGTGGTTGCCGCAAGGCTACGAGTCGTCCCTGCCGGTGCTGGAGAAAGCGCAGGCCGAGGCGCTGGCGGAGCACGCCAAGGCCATCGTGCCGCGGCTGCAGAAAACACCGGCCGGACCGGTGGCCTTCACCCATGTGCGCGCCTTCCTCGACGGTTCCCGCTTCGCGGACGGCCAAACGGTGATCGTGGACAAGGGCGTGATCACGGCGGTGGGCGATGCCGCCACGGTGAAGGTGCCCAACAACGCACAGGTCATCGATGGCACCGGCAAGACGCTCGTGCCCGGCCTGTGGGATTCGCACCAGCACGTGCCCGATGACGCCGCCGGCCCCATGCTGCTCTCGCTGGGCATTACCTCCGTGCGCGATCCGGGCAACAACAACGCGATGACGCTGTCGCGCGCGCAACGTCGCGCCAGGGGCGAGCTGCTGGCGCCGCACGTGTATCCGTCGGTGCTGATCGACGGCAAGGGTCCCAACACCGCGCAGGTCGCCACCGTGGCCACCTCGCAGGCGGAAGCGGTCAAGCTGGTCGACAAGGCGAAGGCCGATGGCTTCGGCGCCATCAAGATCTACGGCACGTTCAACCCCGACTGGGTCAAGGCCACCGCCGCCGAGGCGCACAAGGACGGCCTGCACGTGCACGGCCACCTGCCTGCCGGCATGCGTCCGCAGGAAGCCATCGACGATGGCTACGACGAGATCACGCACATCTACTTCGTGATGATGCAGGCCATGCCCGACGACGTGGTGAAGGCGTCCAACGGCATGGGCCGCTTCGAAGGCCCGGGCCGCTACGCGCGCAACGTGGATCTGGACAAGGAGCCGATGAAATCGCTGATCGCCACCATGGCGCAGCGGCACATCACCTCCGACCCCACACTGGTCATCGCGGAAAGCCTGTACGTGCCGGAGAACGGCGACCTGTCGCCAGCCTATGCGCCCTTTGTCGGCACCTTGCCGCCCGCCGTGGAACGCGGCTTTCGCCAGGGCGGCTTCACCGTGCCCAAGGACCTGACGCGCGCCGACTATCGCGCCAGCTTCGCCAAGCTGCAGGCGCTGGTGGCGGCCATGCACAAGGCCGGCGTACCCATCGTGGCCGGCACCGACGGCACCGGCATGGAGCTGGTGCGCGAACTGGAGCTCTACGTGCAGGCCGGCTTCACCAACGAAGAAGCGCTCGCCAGCGCCACCATCGCCACCGCGCACCTGGTCGGCGCCGATCAGCGCACCGGCAGCATCAAGGTGGGCAAGGCGGCGGACCTGGTGCTGGTCGACGGCAACCCGGCGGCCAACATCGGCGACCTGCGCCATACCGACGTGGTGATGATGGACGGCAAGCTGATGGACGCCAACGCGCTGCGCACCGAAGGCGGCATCAGCAAGCGGCCCGCGTGGGAAGAATGAACTGACGCTCAGCGCAGCGTGCCCATCACCTCGGCGACCCAGTCGATGAACACGCGCAGTCGCAGCGGCAACGGCCGCTGCGACGGGTACACCACGCTCACCGGGAACGCCGGCGGCGGCATCGCCGGCAGGATTTCCACCAGCTTGCCGCGCTTGAGTTCATCCTCCACGCGGTAGCGCGGAAACTGCGCCATGCCCAGCCCCGCCTGGCAACAGGCCAGATAGGCATCGGTGCCGCTCACCGTGATCGCCGAGGGCAGGCTCACCTCGCGCATGCGCTTGCCCACCATGAATTCCAGCGGCGAGGTGCGGCGCGTCGTGGGCGAAGACCAGTTCACCGCGACGTGTCCGTTCTGCAAATCGGCCAGCGTCTGCGGCAGCCCACGGCGTTTCACGTAGGCGGCACTGGCCACCGTGGCCTGCGACAGGTTCGCCACGCGCCGCCCCACCATGGTGGAGTCGGGCAGATCGCCGGCACGCAGCACACAGTCCACGCCTTCCTGCACCAGGTCGATGAAGCGGTCGCTGGTGCCAAGGTCCAGCTCGATCTGCGGATAGCGTTGCAGAAAGGCCGGCAGCGCCGGAATCAACACCATGCGCGCCAGCGACGAGGCCAGGTCCACGCGCAGACGTCCCTTGGGCACCACGGCCGCCTCGCGGAAATCCGCTTCCACCGCGTCCAGGTCCGCCAGCAGGCGCACGCAATGGTTGTAATAGACCTCGCCGTCGCGCGTCGGGCGCACGCGGCGCGTGGTGCGCTGGAGCAGGTGCGCGCCCACGCGCTCTTCCAGCCGCTTGATGGTGTGGGTGAGCGTGGCGCGCGGCAGGCTCAGGTCGTCCGCGGCACGCGTGAAGCTGCCGAGCTCGACGATGCGCGTGAACACCCGCATGGCTTGCAGACGATCCATGGACGGCCCCGGCGATTGTTGGCGATTTCCACAACAGATATGGCGATTATTGAGCATTTATCGGCTGGCCGTCATGGCCAAGAATGCACCACCGCTTCCCTCCCCTCCTGCACAAGGACATCCCCATGCATATGCGACAGCTCGGCAAGAATGGTCCCTCCGTCTCCGTCCTCGGCCTGGGTTGCATGGGCATGAGCGAGTTCTACGGCAGCGACCGCGACGACGCCGAATCCATCGCCACCATCCACCACGCGCTGGAGCGCGGCTTCAACTTTCTCGACACCGCCGACGTGTATGGCCCGCATACGAATGAAGTGCTGGTGGGCAAGGCCATCCGCGACCGTCGCGACCAGGCCTTCCTCGCCACCAAGTTCGGCATCGTGCGCGACCCCAATGACCCGTCCGTGCGCGGCGTGAACGGCCGCCCCGAGTACCTGCGCGCGGCCTGCGACGCCAGCCTCAAGCGGCTGGGCGTGGATCACATCGACCTGTACTACCAGCACCGCGTGGACACCAACGTGCCCATCGAGGAAACCGTGGGCGCGATGGCCGAGCTGGTGAAGGCCGGCAAGGTGCGCTACCTCGGGCTTTCCGAAGCGGCGGGCGCCACGCTGGAACGCGCGGCCAAGGTGCATCCCATCGCGGCGCTGCAGGTGGAGTTCTCGCTGTGGACGCGCGACCCGCAGGAAAACGGCATGGTGGAGGCCTGCGCCAAGACCGGCACCAGCATCGTCGCCTACTCGCCGCTGGGGCGCGGCTTCCTCACCGGCGCGTTCAGCAGCCCGGACGATTTCGACGCGGACGACTACCGCCGCCAGAGCCCGCGCTTCCAGGGCGACAACTTCTACCGCAACCTGGAACTGGTGGAAAAGGTGAAAGGCATCGCCGCCGACAGGGGCTGCACGCCGGCACAGCTGGCGCTGGCCTGGGTACTCGCGCAGGGCGACAACATGTTCGCCATCCCCGGCACCCGCCGCATCCCGCGACTGGACGAAAACCTCGCCGCGCTGGACATCACCCTGAGCGCGGACGAGCTCAAGGCCATCGACGCGGTATTCCCCCCGGATGTCGCCGCGGGCGCCCGCTACGCCGGCCCGATGATGCAGGCCGTGAACCGATAACACGGGCACCACGGGCCACCTGACACGCGATCATCTACGCGCCTACTTGGCTTGTAGTATTTCGCTTACATTCAAGGCCTTGCCCCTGAGGCATTCTATGCACGTCGGTCGTTCCCACGAGCACCGACACCCCGGATCGGTCGCCCCCCTAGAGCCGATCCATGAGGCCCCCGAAAGGGGGCCTTTTTTTGTGGCCGCATTTCTCAAGCTGGCAACAGCCTCCGAGTCATCCGCTCAGGCTCTCGACGCAACAGATCAACTTGGCGTGAAAGTGCCTTCATCCGCTGGCTCGACACGCGTGCCGTGCGCTGTGTGACGCACAAACCATTTCAAGCGGCGATTTCCCACAAGACGTCGCGCCAAATGTCGCCCCATTTCGTCGGACGCCGTGCATCCACCGTGATAGCGTCCAGCTCAACGTTCCAACGAGCGCGATGGCCCTGAGCAGAGGCGTGATCTTTAGGAAGCGCAACAACGGGAGCAAGGGCTCTCCATGCGCTTGTGTTGGTCAGAAAAGGAAGGATGGCGATGGATACTCAGGAGATGGCGCGCACGCAGGCCTTGTTGATGGAAACCACGCAGATGCAGCGGCGACTGCTGGAGCAGTCGACCCTGTTGATCGAATCGCAGAAGCAGGAGAACGCGCAGCTGCGCGGTCAATTGGCGCAAGCCACCGCCGCGCTGCGGCAAGCGAGCGGGCAGTTGGAAGCCGGCGGACAGCGCCTGGGCCACGAAGCCCTGCAGGTCATCAGCGACAGCGCGAGGCGCGTGCTTGCGGACAACGCCGCGCGGGCCATGGGCCAGATCCATCAGCAGGCCGAAACCACGGCGAAGCAGTTGGCGTCGGCGGCGGACGCGGCCCGCGAGCAAAGCCGGCAGTTGAATCGGGCGCAGACGACGATGGTGTGGAAGTCGCTGGCCCTCATGGCGGTGGGCGCGGTGCTGCTTGCCGGTGGCGCCGGCTTATGGGCCTGGACCAGCGGGAAGGAAGCGCAACGCTATCGCGTCGAGGCGGAACTTGGCCGCCGGATCAGCCAGTCCGATCTGATCCAATGCGGCGATGGGCTATGCGCCAACGTGGATGCCGAGGGCGAGCGCGTAGGCGATCAGAAGCAATACGTTCCTGTCAAATCGCGCTGAACCGTCCTCGCGCTACGCATGCCGATTCGCGCGGACTTCGCGACTTGTCCGGCTCAGGCTGCCGCCCACGCGGCGCGTTCTTCCTCGCTCAAAGCCAACTCGACAGCTTGCCCATTCGCTGCTGATGCCATGGCTGCTTCGATCACGGCCATGACGGTAATGGCCTGCTTCGGCGTCACCGGGTTGGCGCCCTGCCCGCGCACGGCATCGCGGAACGCGGCGTAGTAGCGGCTCTGGTCTCCCCGGGGCGCAGCCACCTGTTCGACATTGCCGTTGCCGTCATAGAGCAGGAGCGCATCGGAGTCCTCGCCCCAGCCTGCATCGCCCGGCCGCAGGCCGGCGAGCAATTGCGCTTCCTGCGGATCGATCTTCATCTTCACCGCGCTGCCCCGCGTGCCATGCACGATGAAGCGCGGACTGCCGCCTGCCACCAGCATACTCGCATGCAACAGCACCCGACGCTGGCCGTACTCCAGCACCACATGCGCCCAGTCGGTGACCGAGCCGCCGTCGCGCTGCACGGCCAGGCTGGCCCATACGCGATCGGGCAGGCCGAACAAACACAGCGCCTGATCCACGAGGTGCGGACCCAGGTCGTACCACAGGCCGCTGCCGGCGCCGGGCTGCTCGCGCCAGCGTTCGCGCACCTGCGGGCGAAAGCGGTCGATATGCGATTCGAAATGCGTGACGTCGCCCAGGCGGCCGTCCGCGATCAACTGCCGGACGCCTAGAAAATCGGTATCCCAGCGGCGGTTCTGGAATACCGAAAGCACCCGTCCTTCCCGTTCCGCCACGGCGGCCAGCTCGCGCGCCTGCGTCACGTCGAGCGCGAACGGCTTGTCGACCACCACATGCTTGCCCGCCTGCAGCGCGGCGCGCGCCAACGGGGCATGCGTGTCGTTGGGCGAGGCGATCACCACCATGTCCAGCGTCGGATCGGCCAGTGCGACCTCGGGCGTGGCCACCACCTCCACGTCGGGAAGGTCCGCGTACACCTTGCCGGCATCACGGGAAACGACTGTGCTCAACGCCAGACCGGGCACGCCTCGGATCAACGGCGCATGGAAGGTCTTGCCGGCGAAACCGTAACCGATCAGTGCGACGCGCAACGGAGTGGTGGAAGTGCTCATGGAGTCAGCTGGAAAAGAGGGGAACGCCGCATGATAGGCCAAGCGCGCCGTGGACTCGCCCCATCGCGGTTTCGCGCGGCCGTAACGCCGGCACGCGCAGCATGCGGCTCCTCTCCGCACGCACCGAGGAAGCCGCCATGTCGATCCGCATACTGGTGATCACCGCCCTGCTGGCCGCCACGTGCATCAGCGGCGCCCTCTGCGCGCAGGATGCGCCCGCCAGCGCCACGCCCCAGCCCAAGCGCACCATCCTGGATCAGCACGAACAAAGCGGCGTGCCGGGCACGGAGATCATCCTCGGCACGGCCGACATTCCCGCGGGCGGCGTGGTGGGTTGGCATTTTCACGATGGCGATGAATCCGGCTACGTGCTCAAGGGCAACCTGGTGCTCAAGACGCGCGGCAAGCCGGACCAGGTGCTGAAGGCCGGCGATCACTTCTTCAACCCGCGCGGCGCGGTGCACAGCCTGGCCGCGGCGCCCGGCAGCGATGGCGGCGTGGCGCTGTCCACCTGGATCATCGACAAGGGCAAGCCGCTCGCCGAGCCGGTGAAGTAGCGGGCCGACGCGGCTTCGAGGCAGCGGCCCCGCGCAATGCACCACGCGCCGCCGGCCCCTAAGACGCCGCTAAGTCATTCGCCGCCGCGCATCACCCGGCTGCAACAGAACTGTCAAATGGCAAATTCAGGCTAGTGCGCTGAATCCAGCCACTGCCCATACCGCCATGTCCAACGATTCCAGCCGGCGCCTGCAGGCGTCGCATCCTCTTCTGCGCCCGATTTCCAGCGCGATCGCCGTTGCCTTGATCGCCAGCCTGTCGCTGGCCGTGCCTGCGCATGCCGCCGACGTCGACGCGGCCACCGCCAATGCCACCGCGGACGCATCGACGTCCAAAGCCAACGCGCTGAAGGCGCCGAAAGAGCTGGAAGAAGTCGAGGTGCAGGGCACCGTCGCGCAGTCCGCCATCACGCAGGCGCCGACGCAGGCCGACCTCAACATCACCCAGCCGCAGTCGGTGATCGGGCTGGACTGGATCAGCAACCACGTGGCGCCCACGGCCGACTACGCCACCATCGCGGCGATCTCGCCGGGCGTGACCAATGTGAGCCCGGCCGGCCCAGGCCTGGGCGAGTCCAAGCAGATGACGCTGCGCGGCTTCAACGACAACCAGTACAACGTCACCTACGACGGCATTCCGTTCGGCGACACCAACGACTTCAGCCACCACACCAGCAGCTATTTCCCGGCCAAGATGCTCGGCCAGATCGTGGTGGACCGCGGCCCCGGCAACGCCAGCACCATCGGCGAGGCGACCTTCGGCGGCACCGTGGCGCTGAGCTCGAAGGATCCGACCGACTCGTTCTCGTTCATTCCCACGCAGAGCTTCGGCAGCTACGACACCTCGCTCACGCACCTGGAAGTGAACTCCGGCAAGCTGGATGACCTCGGCGGCGGCAAGTTCATCGCCAGCGCGCAGTACATCAGCACCGACACCGCCAAGACGGACGGCGACATGTCGCGCAAGACCGGCTACATCAAGTACGTGCAGCCGATCGGCGAGAACACCGAGATCACCTTCCTCAGCAACTACAACTACATCCGCTTCAACAACCCCAACCTGAGTTCGCTGACGCTGCAGCAGATCGCGCAGCTGGGCCGCAACTTCGGCCTCAACGACGACCGCACCAGCACCAACTGCGCCTGCTACAACTACCAGACCAAGCAGACCGACCTCGAATACCTGGGCGTGCACAGCCTGCTGTCGCCGACCTGGTCGCTGGACAACAAGGTCTATACCTACGCCTACGACAACACCAGCCACGAAAGCCCGTACGTGGGCACGAAGGCATCGCCCACCAACATGGGCGGCTACGTCAAGATCAACAACTACCGCGCCTGGGGCGACGTACTGCAGCTGGTGCACGCGGACGACCACGGCCAGTTCCGCACCGGCGGCTGGTACGAGTACACCAACAACAGCCGCAGCAGCATCGCCATCGACTACGGCCGCGGCGGCGCGGTGGACGTTAAGCCGGGCGCCTCGACCTTCGGCACGTTCAACAGCAAGGGCGTGTACAGCGGCCCGTACAAGTACATCATGACCGACCAGCTGCACACCGGTCAGCTCTATGCGGAATACGAGTGGTACGCGTATGACGGCCTGAGCATCACCCCCGGCGTGAAGTACTTCAACGTGAGCCGCGACATCGAGGCGCCGATCAACCAGACCACCAAGACCCCGCTCTACTACAAGCAGAGCTGGGACAAGACGCTGGGCTACCTCACCGCGAACTACACGTTCAACCAGGAGTGGAGCGTCTACGCGCAGGCGGCGCAGGGCTTCCTCACGCCCAACCTCAACCAGTTCTACGTGCCCGACCCCACCGCCAACAACACGCATCCCACGCAGACGATGAACTACCAGTTCGGCACGGTCTACAAGACCGATCGCTTCAACGCCGACGCCGACGTGTATTTCATCAACTACAAGAACTACCAGTTCTCCACCACGGTGCCGGGCACCACCGAACCGGTCTACTACCTGGCGAAGGGCGCCTACATCAAGGGCATCGAAGGCGAGGCCACCTACTACGTGGGCGCCGGCGCCAGCGTGTTCGCCAACGGCTCGCTGCAGGATGCGTACTTCAAGGGCTCCAGCCTCGACATGCCCAACGTGCCCAACCGCACCGCGGCGCTGGGCGTGATGTACGAACACGAAGGCTTCTTCGCCTCGCTGTACGACAAGTACACGGGCAGCCAGAAGGCGTACAACTCCAGCTTCAATCCGGACGTCGCCTCTTCCGTGACCTCGACCATCGGCACCGGCGGCTACTGGCAGGCGGCAATGAGCCTGGGCTACGGCCAGAACCTCAGCGGCTCGGTGATCAAGAGCTACAAGGTGCGCCTGCAGGTGGACAACCTGTTCGACGCACACAACCTGGTGATCAACTCGGTGAGCGGCAACGTGGGTTCGTACTACGTGCTGCCGGGCCGCAGCTGGTTCGCCTCGCTGTCGCTCGCACTGTAAGGAACGAGGCAGTCGCATGATGTTCAAGCCAACGTTCCTCGCCCTGCTCCTGCTCGCACCGCCGCTGGCCGCCGCCCGCGACGGCCACGCCAACGCCTACCTCAGCGACACGCAGGTCAGCGTCGCGATGGCCGTGCTGCCCGCGCCAAGCACGCCGGGCAGCGCGGAAGACAAGGCCGACTACGCCGCCACCGACCGCGCCTTTGCAGACCGTTCGGCGGCCGACTTCGAGCAGGCCAAAAAGGAAGAGAAGTTCAACGCCTTCGACTTTGCCCCGGTGATCGGTGACGGTTTCCGCGCGGACAAGCTTCCGCACGTGGCCGCGCTGTTCAAGGAGGCCGAGGAAGAAACCAAGCAGGCGGTCGACCTTTCCAAGAATCACTGGAAACGCCCGCGCCCCTGCCCGCCCGCTTCCGAATGCGCCGATCATCCGGAGAAGGCCGCGAAGAAGAGCTTCGGCTATCCCAGCGGCCATTCCAGCCGCGCCACGGTGGACGCGATCCTGCTGGCGCAGCTGTTTCCGCAGGATGCCGACGCCTTGATGCAGCATGCTCGCGACATCGGCTGGCGCCGCGTGGTGAAGGGCGTGCACACCTTGCAGGACATCTACGCAGGACGCGAATTCGGCACGGCGCTCGCCACCGACATGCTCGCCTCGCCGGCCCTGCAACACGATCTGGCGGCAGCCCGCGAGGAATTGCGGGCCGCCGGTTTGGCTCCGAAGACGCCGTGATCCTCCCCTTCCAGTCTCGATGGAGCACGCCCACGGATGGGCACTTTTTTCCCCGGACCGTAACAAAACCGCAAGACAATCGACGGCAGGCCCGGGAATCCCCAGGCCTGCCGTTCTGGTACGAAGGGGCGCACGGTGCACATCATCCTCGTGGAAGACGATCTGGAGCTGGGCGCGGCCATCCAGCGCGCGCTGGAGCGCCTGTCCTACACCGTCACCTGGCTGACCGACGGCACCGGCGCCATCGCCACCATGCAGGCCAGCAGCGCCGACCTGGTGCTGCTCGACCTTGGCCTGCCCGGCCAGGACGGCCTGGACATTCTTACCGAAGCGCGCAACAGCGGCCTCGCCACGCCCGTGCTGATCCTCACCGCGCGCGATGCCGTGCAGGCACGCATCCACGGCCTGGATGCCGGCGCCGACGATTACCTCACCAAGCCGTTCCACCTGGATGAACTGGCCGCGCGCATCCGCTCGCTCACGCGCCGCATGCAGGGGCTGGCCGCCAACCGCATCGAGGTCGGCGCGCTGTGCCTGGACCTGGGCACGCTGGAAGTCAGCTTCCGTGGCAACAAGGTGGACCTGACCCGCCGCGAGCTGTCGCTGCTGCAGGCGCTGATGGAACGCTCGGGGCGCGTCGTGCGCCGCGACACGCTGGAAAGCTCGCTGTACGGCGGCGAGAAAGTGGTGACCGACGGCGCCCTCGACGTGCTGGTGCATTCGCTGCGCCGCAAGCTCAGCTTCGACACCATCCAGAACGTGCGCGCGTTCGGCTACATGATTCCACGGGACGCGCGGTGAAACCCACCAGCCTGCGCGGGCGCCTGCGCTGGATGATCATCGCGCTGCTGGTGCTGTTCCTGCTGCCGCTGGCTTTCTACAGCTTCTACCGCACCAGCGACGAAATGGCCGTGTTGTCCGACGCGCGCCTGGCCGAGGCGGCGCACACCGTGGCCGCGTTGATCCGCCAGTCCGGCCTGCAGACCTTCGCCAACCACGACGGCATCATCGTGCCCGTGCAGAAGAAGAGCGTGCTTGCCGCGCAGGGCGAAGTCGCCACGCACGAATCGGAAGTGGGCTTCCAGGTGTTCGACCGACAGGGCAGGCTGCTGCTCGGCACGGTCAACCTGATGACCCTGCCCGCCACGCCCGACGACCGCTCCGCGTATCACGACCTGAAGAAGCAGCACCACGTGTGGCGCGTGTTCAACTACGTCGATCCGGCCAGCCAGTACGTCATCCGCACCGCCGACCGCTACGACAGCCGCGAGAACATCGTCTACACGCTGTGGATCGATCACGGCGTGCCCTTCCTGCTCGGCCTGCCCGTGCTCGCCCTGCTGGTGGGCTGGGCGGTAGGCCGCGGATTGCGTCCGCTCGCCAGCCTCACCACCGCCCTGTCCGAACGCGAACCTGGCAGCCGCGAGCGCATCGTGCTGCCCGACGCGCCGCGCGAACTGCGTCCCGTGCTCGCGGCGCTCAACGAACAGCTGGCGCGGCAGGAAGATGCGCTGGAACGCGAGCGCCGCTTCAGCGCCGACGTGGCGCACGAACTGCGCACGCCGCTGGCATCCATCCAGCTCAACCTGGAAAGCGCGATGGAAACCGTCGACCCCGACGAGATCCACGACAGCGTGGCCGGCGCGCACGGCAGCGTCGCCACGCTGAGCCGGCGCGTGGAACAGCTGCTGGCGCTGGCCAAGCTCGAAGCGGGTGCAGCATCCACGCAGTTCGAACCGGTCGACCTGGCCGAGGTCGCCGACGACGTGGTGAAGGAGCTCGCGCCCGTCATCCAGCGGCGCGGCGTGGAACTCGGCTTCACGCAACAGCATGGCCGCGTGCTGGTGCAAGGCTACGCGCCTGCCCTCGTCGCGCTGCTGCGCAACCTGCTGGAGAACTCGCTGCGCTACGTGCCCGCCGGCGGCCATATCCAGCTCGCCGTGACGCAAAGCCGGCAGGAAGCCACGCTGGAAGTGATCGACAACGGCCCCGGCATTCCCATCGATCGCCGCCGCGACGTGTTCGCCCGCTTCCACCGCGAACACGGCAGCCGCGGCGAAGGCTACGGCCTGGGCCTTTCCATCGTCGCCCGCGCCGCCAGCCTGCACCGTGCCTCCATCGAACTGCTCGATGCGCCGATGGGGCGGGGATTGCGCGTGCGCGTGTCGATTCCGCTGCTGTGTCCCTGAGGGCCGGTTTCAGGACAACGTCACTATCGCCTGCAGCCCGCCGCCTTCGCGATTGGACAACTGCAGATGGCCGCCGATGGAGGCGATCAGCTGCGCGCCGATCGCCAGGCCCAGGCCGGAGCCGCCGGTATCGCGGTTGCGTGAGGATTCCAGCCGATAGAACGGCTCCAGCACCTGTTCGAGTTGGTCCTCGGGAATACCAGGGCCGCGGTCGGAGACGGTGATGGTGAACGCACCGGAGTCGGCGCGGCGCAGGGCCACTTCCGCCGAGCCGCCGTACTTGATGGCGTTGTCGATCAGGTTGACCAGCACGCGGCGCAGCGCTTGCGGGCGAACCGTCGCGGTGATCGCCGGCGCATCGGCCATGCTGACCGGCTGTCCGACATCCTGATAGTCGAACACCAGGCTTTCCAGGAAGGCGCCCACGTCCAGCTTCACCGGTGTTTCCGAACCGCCGTGCGCGCTGCGCGCGTAGGCCACGCCTTCGCGCACCAGGTGTTCCAGCTCGCGCAGGTCGTCGAGGATGCGCTGCTGTTCGGGCGATTCGTCAAGCGCCTCGACGCGCAGGCGCATGCGGGTGATCGGCGTCTGCAGGTCATGCGAGATCGACGCGAGGATGTGCAGCCGCTCCTTGAGATGGCGCGCGATGCGATCCTGCATGGTGTTGAAGGCTTTCGCGGCGCGCGCGACTTCGGTCGGGCCGTCCTGCGGCACGCGCGGGCCGTTGGCGGCCGGCGTCATCGCATCCGCCGCTTCCGCCAGCGTGGCGAGTGGCCGCGTAGCGAGCCGCACGGCCAGCCAGGTGCATATCAGCAGCAGGATCACCTGCAGCACGAACACGAACGGCAGCCACGACGCCACCGGCTTCATGCGCGGCGTGATCTGCAAGGTCAGCGGCGTGCCGTCGTGCAGGGTGAAATGCACCTGGTAGCGCTCCGGCGACATCGAGATGGTGTTGCCGTACACGCGATAGTCCGGGCCCACTTCCTTGGCGATCAGGTCGGTGGTGTAGCGGGAACGCGCCGTGGTCAGCTCGCGGCCCGGTTCGCCCGGGCCGAGCAGGTAGAAGTAGTTGTCGCGTTCCAGCCGCGTGAGCCAGCGCGGACGTTCGGCGGCGGGCAGGCGGTCGAGTACGGCGACGGAGGTGCCCACGTCGTGCTCCAGCGTGTTGAACATCGCCGCCGTCGCGCTCTGCATGCGCTCGGTATAGAGCACCGCGAACGACAAACCCTGCGCCAGCATCAGGCCGACGAAGATGATCAGGTAGAGCCGCGAGGCCATGCTGCGCGGCCACCAGCGCCGCAGGGCATTGGTCGCCTCGGCATTCATGGCTGGTCGCCGTTGAGGATCACCGGCATGGAGAACACGTAGCCCTCGCTGCGCACGGTCTTGATGTAGGTCTGCTCACGTGCGCCGTCCTGCAGGCGCTGGCGCAGGCGGCTCACCAGCAGGTCGATGGAGCGGTCGAACAGTTCCGCGTCCCGGCCCTGCGTGAGGTTGAGCAGCTGGTCGCGCGACAGCACGCGCTGCGGATGATCGAGGAACACGCGCAGCAGGCGGAACTCCGCGCCGCTCAGCGACACCACGGTGCCGTCCTCGTCGAGCAGGTGGCGTGCGGTGGTGTCCAGCCGCCAGCGGCCGAAGGCGATGACGTCGCTGCTCTCGGTCACGCGCAGGTTGGGCGGCAGCATGCGTGTGCGGCGGATCACCGCCTTGATGCGCGCCAAGAGTTCGCGCGGGGAGAACGGCTTGGTGACGTAATCGTCCGCGCCCATTTCCAGGCCGATGATGCGGTCGGTTTCGTCGTCGCGCGCGGTGAGCAGCACCACCGGCACGTGCTTGTGCTTGCCGCCGCGCAGCGTGCGGCACAGCACCAGGCCGTCGTCGCCCGGCATCATGATGTCGAGCACCACCAGGTCGAAGGCGGAGGAGTCCAGCTGCGCGAACATCTCGCGGCCGTCGGCGGCGGCGCTGGCGCGCAGGCCGTTCTTGCGCAGGTAATCCACGATGCCCGTGCGGATGCCGTGGTCGTCATCGACGACGAGGATATGGTCGATGTGTTCCATGCCTACTCCAATAGTGGGACGCAACCGCGCGCGCCGGTGTCACGCCTTGCCGAGCAGCCGGCGCACCTGCGCCTCGGTCTGATCGTAGTCTCCCTCGCCGACGTGGCGGTAGACCACGTGGCCTTCGCGGTCGATCAGGTAGATGGCCGGCCAGTACTGGTTGCCGTAAGCGTTCCAGATCCGGTGGTCGTTATCCATCGCCACGGGATAGCGGATGCCCAGCGTGCGGATCGCCTGCTGCAGGGCGGTGACGTCCTGCTCCTCGTCGTATTCGGGCGTGTGCACGCCCACCACCACCAGGCCATCGCCCGCGTAGCGGTCGTAGAGCGCCTTGGTGTGCGGCAGCACGTGCAGGCAGTTGATGCATTCGCGCGTCCAGAACTCCACCAGCACCACCTTGCCGCGCAATGCGGGCAAGGAGAGCGGCGGCGAGTTGAGCCAGCGGGTGGCGCCGTCGAAGCCGGCGGCGGGCGCATCGGCCACGGGTGTCTGCGCGCTGGCGCTGTTCCATGTGCCGGGCAGCGCGATGAACAGGGCTGCACTGAAAGCCGCGGCAGCAACGGCGTAGCGAAGGAAGGACATGAGCGGTTCTCCGGAAGTGATCGCGGCACGGCGCCGCCGACCTGCCTATGGAAACAGGCCCGCTTGTACCGGGCGTGTCCCGCCACCGGGCTTTTTGTATCGCTTTGTATCCGCCGCCGCGGCCCGCCACCGGCCCGGTTTGTATCCGAACGTATCCGCCTGCGGCGGCGATACATGGCGATGCCAAGAGCCACCGCGCCGGACACATCGGCGATACGCGCCGGGCGTCTCCTATCCCCACCGGCTGATGCACAGCCCTGACCACACCACCCCAAGGAGACTTCCCCATGTCCGACCGCACCATTCTCTATACCGGCAAGACCACCACCACCGGCGGCCGCGAGGGCCGTTCCATCAGCGACGACGGCCAGCTCGACCTCAAGCTCTCCGTGCCCGGCTCCCACCTGCCCGGCACGAATCCGGAGCAGCTGTTCGGCGCCGGCTGGTCCGCCTGCTTCACCGGCGCGATGCGCCATGCCGCCCGCGCGCAGAAGATCAACCTGCCCGCCGAGACCTCCGTGAGCGCGGAGATCGACCTGGGCCAGGGTTCCGAAGGCTTTTTCCTGCAGGCGCGCCTCACGGTCTCGCTGCCGGGCCTGGATCGCGACACCGCCCGCGCGCTGATCGACGCCGCCCATCAGACCTGCCCCTACTCCAAGGCGACGCGCGGAAACATCGACGTCGTGATCACGCTCGCCTGAGCGCCACCCACTCGGAGAAACCACCATGACCCGCTTCCGCGCCCTGCTTGCCGCCACCGTGTGGCTGACGCTCGCCTTCAGCCCGTTCGCCTTCGCCGCCAACCCCATGCCGCCTGGCGCGTCGGCCAGCCCGATGCCATCCGCCGGCGACGGCCAGCCATCGGCCAGTGAAATCAACAGCCGGGCGGACTGGAATGTCGACTATCCCTCCCAGCTCGCCCCGCAGGCGGCCACGCCGAAACTGCCCTACCGCACCTTGCCGACGGTGGTCGTGACACCGACGGGCGCGCCGGAACATCCGCAACCCTGAGCCGCCCGCGCATGGAGACGTGCCGGCTCGAACCGGCACGGCGTTACGTACAAATACGGTAGCCAGCGCCAGCGCGCAGGCGCACGCTGGCGGTTACCGAACGACGAATGATCGACTACGGCAAGGCGGGCCTCGGCATCATCGCGCCCGCATGACACATGCTTGAGGGCACGCCGAGGACATTCATGGAATGCCATCGACGCTACAGCGCAGGGATAGCGGCCATCCTTCTGATGCTGGCCGGGATGAGTCCAGCGATACACGCCACGGAAGGCGGCGGCGGACTCTACCTGCTGGGCAGCCAGTCGCTGGATGCCGGCCTCACGCCCGCACCGGGCTGGTACGTCACGCTGGTCATGCTGCACTACGCCGGCGACGCGGGCGGCGCCTCGCTCGGCGGCGTCAAGCTGATGTCGTTGAACAAGCGCACGGACAGCGCCGGCATCAACCTGCTGTATGCACCGCGACAGCGCGTGCTGGGCGGCCAGTTGGCCGTCTCGATCACCGCGCCTTATGCGCACCTGAAACTCAGTGGCGAGATCAGCGCACCGCGCGGCGTTATCTCGCGCTCGGTCAGCGGATCGGGCAGCGCCGATACGGCGATGAGCGCGCGCCTGGGCTGGGCCGTGGGGCCCTCGTTCACGCATGCGGTGGCCATCACCGTGTGGGCGCCGACCGGCACGTACAACAAGGGCTTCACGCCTTCGCTCGGGCACAACCGCTGGGCGGGCGACGCGCTATGGGCCTTCACCTATGCGCCGTTCGGCCATCACACCGAGTTCTCCGCCGCGATCGGCTACGGCGTCAACGCACCCAACGACGTCACGCATTACCGCAGCGGCAACGAGGCGCATCTGGAATTGGCCATCGGCCAGCATCTATCGCCGCATTGGGAAGTGGGCCTGGCCGGTTATGCCTATCGCCAGGTCAGCGGCGACAACGGCCCGGGCGCCCTGCTCGGCACGCTCAAGGGCCGCGTGTACGGCGCAGGCCCCGCCGTGAACTACGGCACACGACTGGGCACACACGTGGTGGCGTTCACTGCGCGCTACTACAGGGAGTTCGGAGCGGAGCATCATTTCGAGGGCGATCTGGTGCTGGCTTCGGCGACGATCCGGTTCTGACGCGCCAGGGTTCGATCCGCGCATCATTCAAGCTCTTGCGAAACCTGCCGATGAAGTGGCAGGAACAGCACGCAAAGGACTTGCCATGCCTCTCGCCATCGCCTCACCGGGAGCGATACCGCTCACGGCATCGACCCCATCCCTCAGCGCCGCTGCGTTGAACCAGGCGCCCGCCGCGTCGAGTTCGACGGTCACATCGGTGGAAGCCGCTCCCGCACCCGCGGACAGCCCGAAGCTGGCGGAAGCGTTGAAAGCGCTGGGCAAATCCGCGCATCTGCAGAGCGACCTTCAGGATGTCGCCAGTGCGCTGGTGCAGAGCATGCAGCAGGTGATCCAGGACAGGCCCGACCTTGCCATGGCGTCGTTCGATTTCCAGTCCGACGACGGCGCCATCAAGGTGGTGTCCAGCGCGCTCAACGCCAACGACAAGGCGTGGCTGGAACAGACGCTCAACGCCAACCAGTCGCTGGTCAAGGCCGTGCAGTCGTTCCATGACGATGCAACGGACAGCTACGCGCTGTGGTCGGACGCGGGCGGCCAGCCCTTGTCGGCATCCGACGCGGACCAGGCCTCCCGCCTTGCGGATACCAGCTACAACTTCATGAGCATGTTCCGCAAGGCCAGCCAGGCGATGGCGAAGACCATGGACCCCAACGCCAGCTACACCACGTCCAACGGCGCGCCGATCGATTTTCACCACACCGTGAACTCGCCGCTCAGCTTCCTGGTGTTCCAGAAGAGCAACCAGGCGATCACGGATGGTACCAACATCTACACGTCGAGCACCGGCCGCACGTACTACGGCATGATCAAGGGCAACCTGTTTTCCATGGGAGACGCGGCACCCGGCATGCTGCCGAATCTGCCGTCCGGATCGATCGGGTTGAAAGCCACGGCGTGAAGGCTCGCGTGGCTCATCCAGCGCTGTCGCGTTCCTGCATGTTGCGCTTGTAGGCGTTGGCGCGCTCCAGGAATGCGATGGTCTCGTCGAAGATCATCGACACCGGCGGGGGCAGGTCCTTGTTCGCCTTCGATGCCTCGAAGTCGCCCTTGGCGCCGTCGAGCAGCGCATCGATAAGGCCGGGCTCCTGCTGGTCCATCCGCTGCAGCAGGCTCAGCAGGATGTACGAGCAGGCATAGGCCTTGGCATCGGCCTTGGTGAAACCCTGCGGCGTGGCTTCCTCTTCCATCGCGCGCTCCCTTCAATCGTGACGATGCGCCAAGGCGTAGTCGATAGCCGCACGCACCGCGGCCACCTGCGCGTCGTTGCACTGCTGCGGCGTGGCGCGCGGGCTGTCGGGATACACCTCGGTGGTGGTGGCGTAGCGCGCGTGGGTGATGCCGGCGCACAGGCCCCACTGCTTCACCGGAAACTTGATCACGCCCGGCATCAGCAGCGGCGCGCCGATGATCTCGCCGCGCGCGTCAGCATCGGCGATATGCGTCACCTTCGCCACCGCCTCGATCACCGCCTGCTGGAACGCCGGCTGCGGGTTGTCGATGTCGTCGACCAGGTAGAAACCGTCGGGAACCTCGCCCGGCTCGAACGGCTTGCCATCGCGCGCGGCCAGTGCCGGACGGAACTCCGACTCGTCCGAATCGGTGGTCTCGTGCAGGTCGATATGCATCAGCACGTGATCGCTCAGCGGCTCCAGCAGGTCGACCAGCGCCGCCGACTCGCCGGCCGGGCTGCTCTTGCGGAAATTGCGGTTGGGGTCGAGCGCATCCGGATTCCAGCGATGGATGCGCTCGTACGCCCACGGGCTGACACAGGGCACTACCAGCAGGTTGGCGCGGCCGTCATAGTCGCGGCCATGCCGCTGCAAAAACTGCAGCGCGCCATGCACGCCGCTGGTTTCATAACCGTGTACGCCGCCCGTCACCACCAGCACCGGCAGATCGTCGCGCCAGTCGCGGCTGCGCACCACGATCAACGGGTAATGCTCATCGCCATAATGCAAGGCGCCGTACTCGCTGACGTGAAACGCATCGCGCAGCGTCCCCAGGACGCTCAGCACGTCATCGGCATAACTGCGGTGGCGCGTCTGCCTGGCAAGCCACGCCGCACGTTCCGCCGCGCCCCACGGCTGTCCGGGAGTGCCAATGGGATAGAAAGCCTGGTTGCTCATGGTGATGGCGTCGTGGTGGAGAGAGGGCCGTACTTTATCAAACGCCCCAGGCGTGACGGTCATTTTCCGCCTGCGCTTCTGGCCAAGCACCTGGCAGCGAACCTTCGAGACGCGACGTACTCAACCCGCGCCATCCAGCGGCACCTGCATGCCACGCTTGAGCGTGCTCAAGGCCACGCGGGTCTGGAATCGGCGGACGTTGGCGTTGTCGGCCACCAGCCGTTGCATGAGTGCCTCGAAGTCATCGACGTCGCGCGCCACCACGATCAGCACATAGTCGCCGGCGCCGGTGACGTACCACGCCTCCTGGACGCACGGCTCGGCGCCGATCCATTGCTTCAGGCTCGCCAGCAGCTCCGGCCGCTCGCGCTCCACTTCCACGTCGACGATCATCGTCAGTGGACGTCCAGCCCGCTTGGGATCGACTACCGCTACTTCCGCGAGGATGACGCCGTCCTCGCGCATGCGCACGATGCGCCGCTGCACCGCCGAGGCGGACAGGCCGACCTCCGCGCCGATCAGCTCCGCAGGGCGGCGCGCGTCCTTCTGCAGGATGCCCAGGATGCGTCGGTCAACCTTGTCCAGTTCACTGGCCATGAGCGCGAAACCCACACGAGACGGGAAAAAGATGCGCCGAGGCTCCCCAGGTTGCGGGCTGGCCGCGCCGCCGGACTCTAGCATAGCCCGCACTTCCACCACCCAGGCATTCGCCGCATGAAACTGCATTACCAGTCACACTCGCCTTATGCACGCAAGGTGCTCGTGTTCGCCCACGAAGCCGGGCTGGCCGATCGCCTCGAGGTGATCCAGCAGGAAACCAGCCCGGTGCAACGCAACGACGACGTGTTCGCGCTCAACCCGCTCGGCAAGGTGCCCGTGCTGGTCTGCGACGACGGCACGGTGCTGTTCGATTCCAGCGTCATCTGCGACTACCTGGATGGCCTGCACCACGGCGACAAACTCATTCCGTACGCCGCGCCGCGGCGCTTGCAGGCCTTGCTCAAGCAGGCGCTCGCCATGGGCCTGGCCGATGCGGGCATTGCCGCGCGCTGGGAATCGCAGCGCCGGCCCGAGGCGTTGCGCTGGCCGCCCTTGCTGGAAGGCCATCTGCAGAAAGTCATCGCCGCCTGCGATTACCTGGAAGCGAACGTGCCCGACGGCGAGCGCGTGGACATCGGCGACATCGCGCTCGCCACGGCCCTCAGCTGGATCGAGTTCCGCCAGGTCCACGATTTTCAGCCAGGACGTCCCCGACTGTCCGCCTGGTATCGACGCTTCTGCGCACGCCCGTCGATGATGGCCACGCCGCTGTCCGGCGAGACCGTCGACCGTCCCGCATCCTTCCCGCCGGGAGCCGCGGATGCCGTCGCTTTGGCTTGACCTGCTGTGCCTGCACGGACATATCGCCGATCCGCGGTTGCTGCGCAGGTTGGCGACACACCCACCGGCACCGCGACCCACGCGTGAGAAGCGCGATGCGCGCCTCTCGCTCGCCAAACGCGCCGTGACCTCACTGCGTATATGCCTGGGCATCGGCGATGGCGTGCTGCGTTCGCAGTGAATCGCAAGGCTGGGCCGCCTGTCGGCATCATGGTCGCAGGCCGTTATGATCGCGCTGCGCCATCACAACGGAATCCGCAGCATGACCCGACTGGAACAAGCCCGCACCGAAATCGTTCTACTGCACGAACAGATCGAAGCGTGGTTTCGCGGCGAAGCGGCACCTGAGGCACTGGATGCGCTGATCGCCTGTTTTGACGATGACTTCGCGATGGTGACGGTGCGTGGCGAACGTCTGGACCGCGACAGCACCCGCCACCTGTTCGCGCGACTCGGCGGCGCGCGGCCGGGCATCGCCATCACCATCGACGATGTCGCCGTGACCGTCGATAGTCCCGAGGGGTGCATGGTGAGCTACCGCGAAATACAGGTCCTGCCCGATGGCTCGTCCAACCAGCGGCATTCGGTGGCCTGGCTGAGCACCGCGGAACTGGGGCGACCCCGGTGGCGGTTTCTGCAGGAGACGTCCATTCCGCAGGCCGCATGACTTCAGGAACGTCCCACTAGCATTCGTCGTTCCATGGCGGCGCTGCAAGACGCGACAAGCGTTCAGTCCTGCGACGAAGCCGCACCCTGACCCGGCCCCTTCGTGCCGGGTGCGACGCGGTTCAACCATTCGAAGGCGCGTCGCATCCAGTTGCCCACCTGGGCCGTGTTCCACACGAAGGTGGCCACGCTGCGGGGCGGCATGGTGTATTCGAACTGGATGGTGCCTTCGGCCACGGACAGGTGTCGCTCCTGCGGGTTGGTGTTGACCATTACCAGCACGATCGACCCGTCGGTGGTGTTCTGGAACGCGACGTTGGCCACGCCCTTGTCGGCGTCGGTGTCCGTGGATGCCACGCGCAGGGCGTCGCGCATGACGAACTTGCTGAAGTGCGCCAGCGCGTAGTACTCGTCGTTGCGGCTCACCGCGCCGGTCTTGGAGTCGATCATGATCACGCCCTTGCAGGCGGCGCAGCCGCCGAAGTGCGGGCCGTGGTTTTCGTCCAGCGCCAGGTTCCAGTAAATCACGCCGCGCGCCCATTGCCGGATGCCGGTGACCAGCAGATTGCGCGCGAACCAGATCAGCTCGCCGTTGATGCTCGAGGCCCAGTCACCGCCGGAGCATTCGGTGAGATAGACGTCCTTCTGCGGATACGCGCGATGCACGCGCCCCTGCGCCGCCTGGCTGCCTTCGTAGCAATGCCAGGCCACGCCGTCGATGTAGCGCGAGGCATCGGGATCGCCCAGCACGGCCAGCGGCTGCTCGGGGTGGCTCCAGTTGTGGTCCCATTCGAGGATGGCCGTCGCCGGGTTGCGTCCCGCCAGCCGGGGCCCCAGGTATTGCGCGACGATGCGCGCGCGCGTCTCCGCGCTCATGGCCATGCCCGGATAGGTGATCGGCACGAAGTTGGGTTCGTTCTGCAGGGTCAGCGCGAAGATGGGGATGCCATAGCCGCGGTACGTGTCGACGTACTTCACGAGGTAATCCGCGTAGTCGCTTTCGTACTGCTCCAGCAACTCGCCGCCGATCAGGTTCTCGCTGCTCTTCATCCACGCCGGCGCGCTCCAGGGCGAGGCGATGATGCGCAGGTCGGGATTGACCGCAAGCACTTCGCGCACGGTCGGTATCACGTCCTGCAGGTTGGCGGTGACGTTGAAATGCGTCAGGTCGGGATCGGTCTGGCCGGTGGGTACGTCGTCCAGCGTGTACGGCTTCAACGAGAAGTCCGACGCGCCGATGGTCAGGCGCATCATGCTCAGGTTGAGGTTGGGCGGCGGCCCGTACAGCTCGCGCAGCAGCTCGCCGCGCTGCGCGTCGCTGAGCTTGTTCTGCAGCAGCCATGCGGACGAATCCGTCATCGCCGCGCCGAAGCCCACCATGGTCTGGTACTTCTTGCCCACGTCGATCACCACGTCGGCGGGCGAACCGCCGCGCGCACCCAGCGCGATGTCGGGCTGTCGCATCAGCTTGAGGCGACGGTCGGCCGTGCTCAGCCAGATCTCCACCGCCGGTCCGGTGATCGGCGCCGGGATGGCCACGCGGGCCACGGCCTTGGGATGTTCGAAGCGCGGCGCATAGACGGCCGCGAAGGTCAGCAGCGCGAGTACGACGATGAAGGCGACAGCAGCCCAGGGGGCATTCGACTCGCGCTCATCCATGGTGCGCGCAATACCCGTCGATCATGGTGCGGTTCACTTGAATCACGAAGCTCCCGGGCTTTCGCAGAAGCATACTGGACTTGCCGGCATGGATGAGTTTGGCGGCGGACACGCGCCCTGCACTCGCGCTCATTCCCGCTCGCGCAGGAACGCGCCGATGCGGCGACGCAGCTGGCGGTCGTCGATCTGCCTGGCGTCGTCGTCCGCCGCGATGGCGTACTCGCGCGCCCGCTCGGGTTCGCCGGTGCGGCGGTAGCGCTCGGCCAGCGCAAAGCGGATCGACGCACGATACGCGTGCGCATCCGGCCATGACGCCTTGTCCAGGGCCTTCAGGTACAGGGGAATGGCGGCGCGGTCATCCTCGGTGAAATCCGCGAGGGTTTCCCACAGGAACGGATGCTCGTATCCGGCAGCGCCTTGTGATTCGCAATAGTCTTTCAGCGCCTCGTAGCTCTCCCGGTACTTTTCGGGTTGCGCTTCGTTCGCCAGTTGGGTCGCGAACGCCATGACGCGATCCCAAACCTCTGCCTTGAGCTCCATCGGCTCCGCTCCTCGACCCGGCCGCATAACCTTGCGCCCACGTCCGCCAGGGGTCGAAAGCGGATGCGGGCGCCCGTTCCCTGTGCTGGAACGGGCATGCGCAGAGTAGCGCATAGCTCCTGCGACAGTGCGCGCCCGCCGGCCCTGGCCGGCACGTCCATGGCACCGCATCGACCCCATCTACACCGCAGGCGGGCTATAGTCTCCGACTGACCCGCAAGGTTGGCCGCCCGCCACTGGTCTAGAGCGCGACGCATGCTCAAGCGATATCGATGGTCCATGCTCAACGTATTGATTGCGACGATGACGCTGATCGTGATCGTCCTGGTGATGGTGCCGATCTGGCGCGGCTTCGGCCCGAGCCGGCACATCGCCGAGGCGCTGAAGGACGCGAACGCGTTGAAGGACGTCGTGCTGGAGGCGGCCACCGTGCGCGGCGGGCTGGCCGAGGTCCATGCCACGGATCTGCACTACAACCGCTCAGCGGCGGTGGGCACCTATATCGCCTCCGCGGAGATCGCCGACGGCGGCCTGATCACCTTGCACACACGCAATACCGGGGCAAACCCCGACCCCGTGCTGATGCTGATTCCCAGGGAGCGCAACGGCAAGGAAGGCGCGGAGATCACCTGGAGCTGCAAGCTCGTGCTCACCGGCTATTCGCTGTCGCCGCCCGATTGCCTCAACCAGAACGCGACGATGGTGCAGGCGGGCAACGGGCTGGAATCCCAGACGGCGAGAGTGGGCGCCGCGGCGACGCCGCCGGCGGCCGGAGCCCCGCAGCCCTGACCACGTCCGTCGGGTTCACGCGGAAGCGCCCTTCCCGTTCGGCTCGCCGTACCAGCGCTTCGAGCGGTTGACGATGCGCACCACCGACAGCATCACCGGCACCTCGACCAACACGCCCACCACCGTGGCCAGGGCCGCGCCCGAATCCAGGCCGAACAGGCTCACCGCGGCGGCGACGGCCAGCTCGAAGAAGTTGCTTGCGCCGATCAGGGCGGACGGCCCCGCCACGCAGTGTTCGACGCCCAAGCGGCGGTTCAGCAGATAGGCCAGACCCGAAGTGAAGTACACCTGCACCAGGATCGGCACCGCGAGCATCGCGATGATCAGGGGTTGCGCCAGCATCTGCTTTCCCTGAAAGCCGAACAGCAGCGTCAGGGTGATCAGCAAGGCGCCCAGCGACACCGGCGCCAGGCGACGCAGGCATGCGGCCAGGGCCGCTTCGCCGCCGCGCGCCAACAGCATGCGCCGCAGCAGGCTTGCACCGATCACCGGCAACACGATGTACAGCCCCACGGACAACGCCAGCGTGGCCCAGGGCACCGTGATCGCCGACACGCCCAGCAGCAGCGCCACCAGCGGCGCGAACGCCACCACCATGATCGCGTCGTTGATGGCGACCTGGCTGAGCGTGAACGTCGGCTCGCCCTGGCACAGGTGGCTCCACACGAACACCATGGCCGTGCACGGCGCCGCCGCCAGCAGGATCAGGCCGGCCACGTAACTGTCCACTTCGCCCGGCGGCAGATGGCCGGCAAAGACATGCCGCAGGAACAGCCAGGCGAGCACGGCCATGGAGAACGGTTTCACCGCCCAGTTGACGAACAGCGTGACGCCCATGCCCTTCCAGTGGCGCCCGACCTGGCGCATGGCGCCAAGGTCGACCTTCAGCAACATGGGCACGATCATCAGCCAGATGAGCAGCGCCATCGGCAGGTTGACCCTGGCAAGCTGCATCGCTCCGAGAGTGGCGAACGGCCCCGGCAACCAATGGCCCACCGCCGTGCCCAGCACGATGCACGCAGCGACCCAGAGCGTCAGATAGCGCTCGAACAAGCCGATGGCAGGCTGTGTGTCGACGGCTTCACTCATGCGCATCGTCCCCGGACTGGAACAGGCCGATCCGGTCCAGCGCGGTTTTCAACGCAGTGCGGTCGGCCCAGGTGTCGGACGGCAGATCGAGCAACGCCCTTACGCGCGCCTTGATCGTGGCATGCGCACGCGCAAATGCGGCGTGCTTGTCGGCATCGCTACCCTGCACGCTCGCCGGATCGGGCAAACCCCAGTGCGTGCGCACGAAGTCGCCAAGAAACACGGGGCAGGTTTCGTCATTCGCGCTATCGCATACCGTGATCACGATATCGAGCGCCGGCGCGCCGGCGCCGGAGAACTCGTCCCAGGATTTGCTGCGCAGGCCGTGAGTGGGCATGCCTGCGGCGTCGAGCGTGTCGAGCGCAAACGGGTTGATCTTGCCGGTGGGCCGGCTGCCCGCACTGAACGCCTCGAACCGTGGGCTGCCCCAGGCGCGCAGCGTGGCTTCGGCCAACACGCTGCGGGCGGAGTTGCCCGTGCACACGAACAGGACGCGATGAGTCACGACGATTCCCCGGAATAAAGATCAGCAGCTGTCGCCGGGCCGGCAAGCGCCGGACACCGGAGCACAGCCGGCGTCCGCGCTCCCCGCGCAGCAGTTGTGGGTGAGGTAGGCAATGAGCCCATTCATGGCGTCGAAGGCCGCCCGGTAGCAGACGAAACGGCCCTGCGGCTCGGCCGTCACCAGCCCCGCGTTGGCCAGCTCCTTCAGATGAAAGGACAGCGTGGCGCCGGGCATGCCCAGCTCGTCCCCGATATCCCCCGCCATGCGACCCGCCGGGCCCGCCACCACCAGCAGACGAAAGATGGCCAGGCGCTTGGCGTGGCCGAGGGCGGTGAGCGCGGCGATGGCGTCTGTCGTTTCCATAAAACTAGAATAGTCGAAATGTTTGCGGGGCGGCAAGCCGAGCCGCGAAGCCATGACTTCGCGAACCGCCACCGCGAGCGCGTGGGCAACACCTGCGCTCGTGCACGCCGCAGGCGTCGAGAAAGCATGAAGAGCGCGGGCACCATTTCGGCGGGAGCCAGCTTGGCGTGGCTATGCTCGACCGCCTCGGATGAGACCTGAGGTGCCGCCATGTCCGCGGATACGAAGACTCCGTTCGAACACGTCAACGATGTAGTCGCGCAGCTGAAGGAAATGCGCCACTACGCGAAGAACAATGTCGAAACCCTCACGGCGCAGTGGCTGCTGTTCGACGGCGAACTGAAAAAGCTCAAGCAGGCGGCGTCCACCGAAACGCTGATGACGCGCCAGAGCGAACTGCATGACGCACTGAACGAGCAGATCGCCATCCTCGAAGAACTCGCCACGACGCTGCAACCGCCGCCCGAGCAGCCGTAACTTCTACGGAGCCGCATCGGTCCTGATCTCAGGCGATGGATGCGTCGACGACCACCTGGTCGCGGCCGTTCTTCTTGGCCAGGCGCATGGCCTGGTCGGCGCGCGAGATCAGGCTTTCGATGTTTTCGCCGGGCCGATCGCAGCACACGATGCCGACGCTGACCGTCAGCAGGCGATCCGGGCGATGCACGACACGCACTGCCTCGCGCAAGCGCTCCGCGCGCGAACGCGCGTGCTGCATGTTCACGCCGCACAGCAGCACCACGAATTCCTCGCCACCCACGCGGCCAATCAGGTCCGAATCGCGCATCTGCGCACGCAGGCCGCTCGCCAGCTGGATCAGCACCTGATCGCCGGCCTCGTGGCCGAACGCATCGTTGAGCTGCTTGAAGTGATCCGCATCCAGGTAAAGCAGCGCCGCCGGCATGCGACGCAGGTAGATATCGCTCAAGGCGTAGCGCGCCAGTTCGAGAAACCGGTTGCGCTGGAGCAGGCCGGTGAGGCCGTCGGTGTGCGCCTGCTCCCTCAGTTTCTTTTCCAGGCGGAACTGCTCGAACAGCGTGCGCGTGATGAACGCGCGCAGCACGGCGGCCACGGAAATCGCGATGGTCATGTACACGGCGTACTGGAACACGGGCACGCCGCTGACCGAGCCCAGCATCAGCATCGGCAACGGACCGAGCGCGCACAGCAGCATCGCGACGATGAAATCCCAGCGGCCGATCCAGATCACCGACGACGCCACCGGCAGCAACAGCCCGGGCAGCACCAGCCGCTGGCCCGGCACTTGGCCGATGCCGTTCAAGTTGACGCCCACTTCCAGCAGCAGCACGCAGGCGAGCGCCAGCAGGCTCAACGCCAGCGGCCGCCGTTCGCGCCGGGCCGCCACAGCCAGCACCGCAAGCGGCACGACAGGCGCCAGCCGCAGCGGCAAAGGTACCGGCGACGAACTGAGCAGCGCGCGCCCGCCGGCCGCCAGCAGATAGGCGGCCACCGCCAGCGCCGTCAGCGCGCGGATTGCCGGCGCCATGCGTTGCGCAAGGTAGTGCGTGTACTCCCGTCGATGTTCCGTATCGTCGGCGCGCCGCTGCTTGGCGAACGGGTGGGGCATGCGGTGCGGGCCTCAGGCGCGTGGATGGGAACGGATACCACCCGATGCGCAGCAAGATGGATGCCACGCGCCCGAAGCAAGCGCTGTCGCGGTTTCGGCGCGACGCTCGCTGGCACGGCAGGGCCAAGCCTTACCTGGAAGGGCAGGCAGCGACGCCACACGGCAGTCCGCCGGCCCGCGGCGGCGCCTGGCTAGGCGGGTCCGAGGAAGGAGGCCAGGTCGCCCTTGATCATGCTTTGCGCTTCCTCGACCGTGAGGTTGTTGCCCACCACGGTGTCCAGATGCTCCGTGGCTTCCAGCAACAGGGAGCGCACGTCGCCGGACGACAGCACGCCCTTCTCCACCAGCTTCCGTACCAGCGCCCTGAGGATCTGGGCCTCAAGCGTGGTGTTTCCCAGGCCCGGTGTGGCATCCAGAGACATGATGATTTCCTCCGTCAGTAGCGCACGGCGCAGCCGTGGATCGCATCACCGCACGCCCGCCTCGAAAAACGCGTACCCCTGGTCCGCCACCTGCTTCAACACCGCCGCCGCGTCCAGGCCAACAAAGTAGTTGCCCGAGACCAGATCCGTGCCCTGCAGAAACAACTGAGGTTCCACCAGCTCCGGCTTGGGCGGAACACGCGCAAAGGCGAGCTGGTTCCCGGTGGGAACCGCGACGAACCAACCGTTGCTGATACTGCTTTGGTAGATGTCGACGAGCATGCTCCACTCCGGTCGGTGATGGACCCGCAAAGCGTGAAAGAGCCGTGCGGAAGGAACATAACCGACACGCCGTAGTTGGCGGCGTGACGACGCACGGCAGCGAGTAGCCCGGATGAAGCACCGCGAAATCCGGGGCAACGGAGCGACAGCACAGCAAACCCGTCGCATGCCGCGCGATCGCGGACGTCGTTCTTGGCCTGTATACCGACGACGCTATCGCTCGAAGAGCCTCCAATGCCCTTCGGAGATAATCTCGACGACACCATTCACCACCTTGATGGCGGTGTCGTCATCGATGGCATACCCCGGCACCGGCACGCGCGCGGCCCATTGCTCGGCATCGGCCATGCTGTTCTCCGGGCACATGGCGTTGTCCAGGTGCGGGAAGATCGAAAAGCCGACCATACCCAGCGCACGGTCGCCGCCCTCGGCCGGCTTCCAGCCCACGAAGGCCTCGCCGACGTGCGGCGCCATCACCATGCTGCCGGCGCTCAGCCCGACATAGACGGTATCGGCGAGCGATGGAAACTGGTCCGCCAGACCGGACTCGCGCATCCAGTGACGCAGATACAGTACGTCGCCACCGCACACCAGCAGCGCGTCGGTTTCGCGTACCAAGGGAACCCAGTTCTGCCTGTCGATGCTGGGCAGCGCGGTCAGTTCGAGCATGCCCACGGACTTCCATCCCAGCTCGACCATGGGCGTGGGCGTCAGCCCTGCAATCTGCCGCCACGTCATCACTGCGGTCTTCGGGAACATGCCGTACATCGCCGTGGGGACGCACAGCGCGGTGGACTCTTCGATGGGCTTGCCCAGCAGGTCGACTAGGGCCTGGCGGATGCTCCGGTTACTGACGCCACCGGACGTGAGCAGTAGCTTCATCGCGCGCTCCTTGTCCATCGAGAGGCGGGAACAGTGGCGCCGAGGCGCACAAGCCCCCGCATGTCGCCGGGTTCGTTGGCGGCCGAGTCAAGCATGGCGCATCGACCCGCACAAGTGCACGAGTCCGCCGACAAACCCGCGCCGCGCAGCCATGGGGGCGCAAACTTCAGATGCCGGCATACCACTCGTAGCCCTGATCTTCCCAGTAGCCGCCGTTGCCGTCGCCGATATCCTCGAGCGAACTGACCAGTTCGATGCGGGCCAGATACTTGGCCTGCTTGTAGCCGAGCTGGCGACCGATGCGCAGTCGCAGAGGCGCGCCGTTCGGCACCGGCAGCGGCTTGTCGTTCAAGGCGAAGGCCAGCAGCGTCTGCGGATGCCTGGCTTCCGTGAGGTCGATGCTCTCGTAATACGGCGTGTCTTCCTCCATCTCGTCGAAACAGTGGAACACCACGAAACGCGCGCGCGGATCGACGCCAACGTGATCGAGCACGGCGGACAGCGCCGTTCCCTGCCATTTGCCGATGGCGCTCCAGCCTTCCACGCAATCGTGGCGCGTGATCTGCGTGCGTGTATCCAGCCGCTTCAGCTGATCGATGGAGAGGCTGGCCGGCCGGCGCACCAGGCCATCCACCTGCAGTTTGTAATCGCGGAAGTTGTCGGCGAGCAGGGCCTGATAGGCCGGCGTGGCGGGCATGGTGGTGCCGTTGGGGTGGAACACCGGCGATATGTCGGCTTCGGTGTATTCCTTCGCCATGCTGCCGGAGGGAGACAACAGTGCCTGCACGCGGCGGTTCAAACCTTCCGCCTGGCCCAGCACATCGGGGCCCCACAACGTGCGCGAGATGCGGTCGCAGCCGACGACGAGCACGCCCGCCGCACCCACCATGGTCATGCGCAGAAACGAGCGGCGATCAGTCATGCGGGCGATCCTCCGAGGAAACGACTTCCGCGGCTGGCGGCTGCGTGTCGCGCGGCGAGGCATCGATCGCGTAGTAGCCGGTGATCATCCCCCGCAACTGGTTGAACACGCCGGTGATCAACACTTCGAACACATGGATCAGCACAAAGGCCACGAAGCCCCAGGCGATGATGAAATGGATCGTCCGCGCCGATTGCCGTCCGCCGACGGCTTCCACCAGCGGTGAAAGCACCGCATCCATGCGCGGCGACATGGCCAGCCCCATCAGCACGATGCCCACGCCGAACACGAAGATCACCGTCAGGTAGGCAAGCCGCTGCAGGATGTTGTAGCGCAGCGCCTCGTCGCCGTGAGGATGCTTGAAGCGCAGATGGTCGACGATGGATCGCCCGATGCCGCGCCAGTCCGCGCCCGTGGGCCACAGATCGCGCTGCAGGTGTCGCGTGGCGATGGCGTAGCCGACGTAGCACAGGCCGTTCAGCACGAACACCCACGCAAAGAAGAAATGCCAGCGCCGCCCCATCGCCAGCCACTGCGGGCCGGGCACGGTAAGCCATGACGGGAAGCCGCGGACCTGCGGACTGCCGTCGCTCCCGTTCGATACGCCAAGCACGCCGGTGGTGGTGAACTCGTGCTTGCCGATGCGCGTGGCGCCTTGCAGCTTGCCCGCCGCATCCTCGCGTGCGCCCAGCGCGAAGATCGCCGTCCCTTCGTCGGATCGATTGCCCCAGTACAAACTCGGATGCGCGTTGAATATCTGCAGCCCGCTCAGGAACATCAGCGTCAACGCGACCACGTTGATCCAGTGCATGATGCGGATCGGCAGCGGATGCCGGTAAACGGTTCTGCGCGACTCCCGATTCGCGATGGGAATCGGTGCGGATGCGCCAGCATCGAGGCTTTCCGTACTCATGGCCATACTCCGGGGAAGCAGGGCGAACCGAACGGCTTGCCACCTAGTCTACTCGCGCACCGGACAGACGCGCCTGCCACCAGACTCAGGTTTCACGCGAACCAGCCCGAGGCAGGCACGAAGCTTTGCCCTGTCACTTGTTCATTCGCGGCTGCGCGTTCACCGGTTACTCGCCGCATTGAAGCCAACGAAGTAACCCTGCGGGCCCGAGCGCCGAATACCAGAAGACCGATGCGCACGGTCGCTACAGGGGACTCGCCGCGGCGACACGTGTTGCCGCAATTACCTGCGATCACATCGAGGACTGGTCATGAAACGAACCATCTGCGGGACGGCATTGCTGGGGTTGATGGTGGCCGGCGCGGCTTACGCCCAAGCCGGCCTGGACTGGAACGACGGCGACCTTGTGGTCACGTCGTCGAACACAACCAACAACGAGCTGCTGGTCTATAACACGCGCGGCGTGCTGGTGGAGCAGTCCAAGACCGGAGGAACCGGCGGCGTGACCGGCAACGCCGGCGGCATCGCGCAGAACCATCGCCTGCTTGCCGTGGTGAATTTCGGTTCCGGCAACGTATCGATCTTTCGAAAACAAGAGGGCGGCGTTCCCCTGCAGCTGATGAAGCTGGTGCCCGCCATCACCAACCCGGTGAGCGTCGCCTTCGGCCGCGATCATCTCTATATCCTCACCGCCACTCGTATCGAGTCGCACCCGATCGACCGCTATGGCGTGGCATCGAGCGCGGACGGCGCGGCGCCACTGGTGCGCGCCGACGGCTCCGCCGCCCAGGTGGGCGTGCTCGACGGCGAGTTGGTCATCTCCGAAAAGAGTAATGCGATTGAAACCGTGCGCCTGACCGATCAGGGCGCCATCAGCGGCCAGACCCGACTGGTGGCCAATATTCCCGCCAACGTCAACGCGCCCTTCGGGCTCGCCACGCGCGGCCGCGACGCCTACGTCACCATTGCCCACGCCAACGAAATCAGCCTCGTGCGTGACGATGCGGTGCTCACGGTTACCGGCTCCGGCACCCAGATGGCACCGTGCTGGGTTGCGCTGGATGGCTCGTTCCTGTTCTCGGCCAATTCGCCCAGCCACTCCGTATCGCGCTACTCCGTCTACAACCGCAAGATCGTCCAGGACGCGGCCGTGGTTGCCACGTTCAACGGCAACCCCACCGACATCGCCTACCGCGACCGACTCGCCGCCGTGGTGGACGGCAACGGATCGGCATCGCATGTTTCCATCTTCAACGTCGATGGCGACGGCAACTTCGCGCTGAAAAGCAGCGTCACGCTCAACAGCGGTGCCACCAACGGCATAGCGATCGTGCATGCCGGGGACGATATCGACGACTGATCGACAACCCCGCGCCGGCAGGGCATCGCCTCTCCGGCGCGGGATCCCTTGCGGTGATTCCCTCTACCGATGCGTGCCCCCTAGCCGAGCTGCTCGGCAAGCCCGACAAGGATGCCTTCCGGCCCGCGGATATAGGCGAGGCGATACGTGTCCCCGTATTGCATCTGGCCGACAAGTTCGGCGCCATGGGCCTGCATGTGCGCGATGACCGTGTCGATGTCGTCGACGGCGAACATGATGCGGCGCAAGCCCAAGGTGTTCACCGGCGGCGCCACCGGCCCGAAGCGGATGGCGTCGGGCGTGTGGAACTTGTCCAGCTCGATGCCCTGGCCGTCGGGCGTGCGCATCATCGCCACCGTGGCCCGGACATCCGCGAGCCCGATCAGGCGCCCGACCTCGGGACCTTCGACCGTCGCCTGGCCTTCGAACACCAGGCCAAGCTCGATGAAGAACGACTTCATGCCTTCCAGATCGTCGACGACCAGAAGAATGTTGTCCATGCGCTTGAGCGCCATCTTTCACTCCCTTGTTCTGCGATACCGGCGGCACGCCTCACGCGAAGTAAACCAGACCCTACCCCACCGAACCCACTCATGGGGCGATATTGGCCTGCGTGAAGATCACCTGCCAGCGGCCATTGCGCTTCGCCCAGACGTCCGCGAAGCGTATCCGCGCGGAAAACGGCTTGCCGCGATCCAGCCCCTTGGCGTCAGCCAGTCCACCGAGCACCGCGCCATCCGTCCACACCTTGCGCACCTGCACGGACAGCGCGAGGTAGGTGGTCTTGCTGCCCGGCGCCACCATATCGGCGATGAACTCCGCCTTGGTCTGGCTTTTTCCGCTCGAATTCGCCAGCGTGTAATCGTCGGCCAGCAGCCTTTCCAGTTCGGCGCGATCGGCCTTGTACTGCGCCAGATCGTAGGCCGTCGCCGCGGCGGCAAGGTCCTCGGGCAAGCCCGAGTAATCACCAACCTCCTGCCCTGCCCGGGCCTGCGACGCGATCAGGGCCACACAGAACATCACCCAACGCCAGTGCGATAGCCGCATGAATCTCCCTCCCATGCCGATGACTTCGCACCAAGGTAGCCGGGAACCCCGGCCGCGCAATGACCAGCAAGGTCATATTCGGCCATGCCCCGCAGGCCAATACGAGCGATAGGCAGGTCGAATGGACGACTATCGTGGAGATCGCCGCGAAGCCGTTTGAACCCTGTATATCCAGCTCTCACAGATGTCGCTCAGCTTGACCGATGTCTCGCCAAGCCGAACTGCCTGGCGAAACATATCGGCCAGCGCATCCTGGTTGCGTGCGAAGTCAGGGTCCCCGCGCTCTAGAGCGAGATACAGGCAAGCGGATGCGCCCACCGCGCCCCGCTCCCTTTCCTCCTCGATCTTCGATTCCGCGTCCAGCATGTCCAGGGATGCATGGGTCGCTTCATGAAGCGCGATCATCGCGCCATAGAACAGTGCCGTATCGCCGTTGCCGTTCACGCATGGGGTCCAGTACCTCAGCTCGTAGGAACGGCCTGCATGCAGCGAGAAGCTATAGCGCGCGACATAGGCGTTGTCATCGACGATGGACACCCTGGCCTTTCCGACCGATGGAAGTCCGCCGGCCTTGTCCCAAAGCCTGGTGAGCGCTGCCGTCAGTTGCTGTTTGGCTACATCGGAGGATCGGCAGCTTTCCGGTGCCGCGACCTCAAGACCGAACCGGCTGTTTCCTGCGTGCTCGAAGGAAAACTCCGGAGCAACCACGGGCATCGCGCGCCTGGATCCGGGCAAGTACGTCCCGGAAATGGACCAGGTCAGGCCAGGCCATCGATAGACCGAGCTGTTATAGGCAGAGGTAACTTCATAGCCGCTTGCCTGAAGTTTCCCGACCTCGGAGAAGGCCGCCTTGGGCGCCTTGAAGGAAGCAGTGCACGCCGTCAGGAACAACGCGGAGACCGCGAGTGCCAGCACTCGGCGCATCATGCAACGCTCCCTGGGAATGATGACGTTGGATGGCGAACGAAGCGAGCGAGGTGCCGGCAAGATGCTTTCCTCACGCCAGCTGCCGCACGAACCGTTCCAGCCAGAGAAAGGCGATCAGCGGAGCCGCCGATGCATCTCCTCGCGTGGCCGCCACCTCTTTCAGCAAGGCCAGCGCGGCGCCGTGATCCACCAGGCCGTGATCCGCCAGTGCGCACTCACGCAACTGCGCGGCGAGCTGCTTCTCGTGCCGCGAGATCAAATCGGGAAGCACGCGTGCAAAGGTTTCCTTGGCGTAGTCCGGAGGAAAGACATCCGCACCCAGATGCCGGCCCAGATACCGCCGCATCGCGCCGCGACGATGGCGGCCCGCATGCGGAAGCCGGTGGCAGAACGCCACCAGCCGGGGATCGCTCAAGGGATTGACGGGCCATAGGCCGTGACGCAGCAGATGCGGTGCCTGGCACGTGCTGGCGAGCAGCGAAGAGACGGGAATGGGGCTCGCGGGTGCATCGAACATGCGCGAAGCGCGCACCGCCGCCTGGGCGCGCGGCGTAAGCAGCCTGGTCGCGTGATGCCTGGCTTGCTCGACCAACTCGCTGCCGGTGCTGGCCGCTTCTGCTTCGTCCTGATAGGTGGGAAAGAGCTCGTCGCCGCCCACGCCGGTGAAGAGCAACTCGCGTCCTTCGCTTCTTGCCGCTCCCCACAGGCGATCGAAGGCCTCCAGGTAAAGTTCCGCGTGTGGGTACACCTTGCGCTCGCCGGGCTGCAAGTCCAGCGTGGGCAGGTACGCGTCGATATCCACGGTGTCGTCGAGCAGGCCCAATCGCTGGCCGATCTTCTCGCGGCGCGCGACCTGGGGTTGCCGCTCCTCGCCACTGAGCAGGATGCCCTTGCTGGCAACCTTGCCGAAGGCGCTGGTCAATGCGCAGGCGACGGTGGCCGAATCCATGCCGCCGCTGAGCTCGACCGCGATGCGTTCGCCTTCCGCGGGACGTGCCGACACGACGCCATGCAGCAGCTTTTCGAATGCGTCGTCGGCGTCGCCGTCGAACGTCGATGCAGTGGAGCGCGCGCCCGTTTCGACCGCCGCCGGATAGTGATAGCGCGCCTTGCCGGGCTCCGCGAAGATCACTGCCCGCTCGGTGAGCAGGGTGACGCCCGACAGGATGGTTTGCGCCGAGTAAGGCGAGCCCTGCGCGAGAAACACGCTGGCGATATCGAAGTCGATGGAAGCGGGGGCCGCGAGGAAATCCGCGAGATCCCATGAAACGCTGAGCGCATCGGTAGTGGAGCGGCAATAGACGGGTGCCGCGCCATACATGCCGGATCGTAGCTTTATGCGGTGCCCGGCCTGGGCCACCTCGATCATCACGTAATCGAGCGGCCACAAGAGGCATGCGCGATGCAGCTCGTCGAACGCCTTGGCATCGAGCGTTGTGTGGGCATCGTCCTCACGTGACGGCATGCCTGCGTGGCGTTCGCGAACCACGAATATCCACTGCCCCTGCGTGTGCGCGAACAGTGTTTCCAGTGCGGCGTGCGCGTGGGGTCTTATCCAGCTGGCCCCGAGGGAAAGCACACCATCGCGCCATTCGGGCGCACACGACAAGTCACGAAGCGCGATCTCGGCCTTGAGCATGGCATCTTCCTTGAGTGCAAAACGCCGCCCCTCTGAAGGGACGGCGCTGTGTCGCTAGAACAGAAACTCAGAGCAAGGTTCCGCTCAGCCGCCGCTGTAGTACCAGCGGGCGTCCTGCGGGAATCCCATCGGCTTCATTTCCAGTGCGCCGGTCACCGCATCCTTCTGCATCGGACCGTCCATCTGGATCGCGAAGGGATTGCTCTCCTCAACCGCGCCTTCGATCTTGGCTTCTAGCGTATTCATAACGTCACTCCATTGAGTTGGTCAGCCGCCACCTGGCGGCATCGGCGAACCTAGCACGATGCGCGGAACGCGCACCAATGCCTTGCGCGTGAAAACATCTTGCCGCGCAGCAGCATGGCTCGCTTCTTCGCGCCACGTTCACGCATGTGAAGAAGAAAGGCTCGGCCTAGAGATCCGCGCCGCTGAAGGCGAACCAGCGGCCATCGTGAAACGTGTAGCCATCGACGAAGTGAACCTCCTTCGGGTTGCCCGCCTTGTCGGTGGTCCTGAGGATGGAATGGGCCGTCGCGGCATCGCCGTGGATCACCACGATGGTGTCGAGCTTGGGAACCTCCTTCGCGTCGTTGCTGACCTGCGGCACGCGATCGATCACGTCCTGCCGTGAACGCACCAGCCCGGATCGGCTGGAGGTGTGGTAATCCGGCTCCAGCAGGCACGCAAGATATTCCGGGTGGCCGCGGTATTCCGCGGTCAGCCAGGCCTGCTCGATGCGCTGGATCGTCGCCGCGTCGCGCTGCTGGCTGGGCGTGGCAATCTTGGCGCACTCCGCCGGGGTCGGGTCGGCAGCGTGGGCGTGGAAGGCAATGGCGCAGAGCGTCATGGCGCCGATGAGCGCGTTGAGATTCGAGCGGCGAAACAGGGGTGAGCGAAGCATCGTCGTCTCCTGGGTTGATGACGGCGCCAGCATTGGGCGGGCCCGCCCATTCGATAAGTGAGCGCCGTCATGCCCATCGCCCATGACAGCCGTCATGGGACAGCAGCGTGCGCCGGAGTTAAGGTGCGGCCCATGCCCTCGCCGCGCACACCTCTGCTTCGCATCCGCCTGCTCGTGCAAGCGGCGTGCGTGCTGATGCTGGCGGCGGCCGGCGGGCTGGCTCTCGTCACGCGGCTGCTGAAGCCGGAAACCTTTGCCGCCCACGCTCACTGGGACCTGCAGTGGACGCTCGCCTACGGCGCGCTGATCGCGGCCTATATCGCGGTCGAGCTGGACAGCAGCCCCGGCCTGACGCGCCGCAAGGCCGCGCTGCTCATCCTCGAGGGTTTCGCGGCGCAATACCTGGTGTGGCTCTATCCGAGCTTCCTGGTGACGAGCATGATCGTGGTGGTCGCCTGGCAGGTGGCGTGGATCGCCTCGCTGCGCACGGCGCTACTGGCCGCGGCAGCGCTGGCCGCGGCCCTGGTCGCGCAGAAGTGCGCGGTCGGCGGCGAAGGCATGTCGGCGGTGATCCTGATTTCGAGTTGCGGCTTCCAGCTTTTCGCCATCAGCGCCGCGCACCTCGCGCGCAGCGAAGCGGCCGCGCACGAGCGCCTGGCGCAGGCACACGCGGAACTGAATGCCACGCAGGCGCTGCTAACCGAAAGCGCGCGCATGGGCGAGCGGCTGCGCATTTCGCGCGACCTGCACGACGTTCTTGGCCACCACCTCACCAGCTTGCACGTGCACCTGGACGTGGCCGCACGCACGGCGGAAGGCCAGTCGGCGCTGCATCTCGGCCACGCACGCGACATCGCCGGCGAACTGCTGGACGAAGTGCGCGAGGTGGTGAGGCAGGTGCGCGTGCTGCCCGTGGACTTGCACACCACGCTGCGCGCCTTGGCCGAAGGCGCGGCGGACCTGGATGTCCGACTCGTACTGCCGGAGACGCTGGGCGCGCTGGATGCGCCGCGCGCGGACGCCCTGCTGCGCTGCGTGCAGGAACTGATCACCAACACCCGGCGACACGCCGGCGCGCGGCAGCTCCGCATAGAACTCGTGCAGGCGCCAAACGGCGAGATACAGCTGACTGCCAAGGACGACGGCGTCGGCACGGACACGGACATCGCCGAAGGCCAGGGCTTGGCCGGCATGCGCGAGCGCTTCGAGGCGCTGGGCGGCTGGCTGTCGGTGCTCAGCCGTCGCGGCGAAGGCTTCCAGGTGAGCGGCGCGATTCCGCCCGTGGGCGCGCGGCCATGATCCGCGTGTGCATCGCCGACGATCAGGCCCTGATACGCAGCGGTCTCAAGGCCCTGCTCAGTCTGTTCGAGGGCATCGTCGTCAGCGCAGAAGCGGCCGATGGCGAAGCCGCAATCAACGCCGTCATTGCCGACCGTCCGGACGTTCTGCTGCTGGACGTGCGCATGCCGAGGTTGAGCGGCGTCGAGGTTGTCGAGGCGCTCGCCGCGCGCGGCGAGCTTCCACCCACGCTATTGCTCACAACCTTCGAGGACGATGCCGCCCTGGTGGCCGGTGTGCGTGCCGGCGCGCGCGGTTTCCTGCTCAAGGCCGTCACCGCCGAAACGCTGGTGGAGGCGATCCGCACCGTTGCCCGTGGCGACGCCTACCTGTTCGCGCCGCTTGCCGAGAGTCTGGATGCTGCCCGCACCGGTGCCTGGCGCGATGACGCGTTCGACACGCCCGACGCGCTCACGCCCCGCGAACGCGAGGTGCTCAAGCTGATGACCAGCGGCATCTCCAACGGCGAGATCGCCAAGGCGCTGCGCCTGAGCGAAGGCACGGTACGCAACCACGTCTCCAATATTCTCTCCAAGCTCGGCGTAAGCGACCGCACGCGCGCGGTGCTCCGCGCGCTGGAACGGCGGCTGGTCTGATCGAACAACGGTCGGAGCAACGCTATCGGTGTGTAACGTCGCCTTGAAGCGCGCCGTTCAAGGCGTGATCTTGCCGCTCTTGGCGTCGACCCTGTAGTTTCCGCCCACGCAGCTGATGTCGAGCATATTGCCCGAATCGTCCGCGTAGTCGACCTTGACCACCGACGTGCAGGCGCGCTGGCGCACACGCAATGCGCTGGCCACCGCCTCGAGAACCTCGGGCTGGCTGGCTGCGCGATCCGTCGGAAACTGCGGCATGTCGGCGATGCGGTTGGCGTTGAAGTACGCGTTCTGCACAAAGCCCATCAGCTCGCCGAGCAGGGCGGGCGAGAGTTCTTCGGTGGCCTGGGCGCGTGCGCCCATCGGCATCATCGCCAACGTCAGGATCACCGCAGCCCATCGCTGGGCCGGCTTGGTACAGGTTGTCATTTGGCCTGCACCTCGCCGCTCAGCGGCTGCACGACGTAATGGCCGCCGTCGGCACAGGTCACTTCGATCCTTTCCCCGTTGGCGTCTATCGCATGGGCTTCCGTCACGTCCGTGCAGGCTTTGCCGCGCACGCGGATACCCGCGGCCACGCCGCTATACAGTTCAGCCGTGGTCAGGATTCCCTTGGGATACCTGGGCGCCTCGTCCGCCTTCTGCACGCCACTGAAGGCGTTGGGAACGAAAACACGCAAACCGAGGTGAGTGGCATCCATCGGCGCTTCTTGCGCCGGAAGCGAAGGTGCAACGCCGAGGAAGGCAAGCAGGATGACGAGCGAACGTTTCATGTGGAAATCCCTGTCCAGTCGATAAGGATGAAGCCGGCGAAGCTTATACCAGGGCAGGCAAGGCAGGTTCGAATCAAGCGCCTCCGCGCCTGGTGCGCCTGCGCCCCATCACGACATGCAGCGCCAGCAGCGCAGGCAAGGCCAGGCCAATCGTCCAATGAGCGAGCACGCTGGCGCTGCGCCAGCTGTCGTCCGTGAGGTAGTAGAGCAGGTAACCCGTGATGACCAGCCAGGCCAGAACGCCCACGGCCACGCCTCCGGTCACGCGCTGCCGGCCTGTCTTCCACCCGGCCACGATATGGACGCCCCAGGTGAGCCCGAATGACCACAGCGCGCCGAACGCCATGGCGCCATGCAAGCGCAGCCACCAGGGTTCCAGCGGATTCGGGGTGTCGCCAAACGGCCCCTTGCTCATCAGGAAGTAGTGGCACACCAGCCATGCGGCTCCGCTCAGCCAGAGCGTCCAGCCGATGGCGTATACCAGGTAGCGTCTCCTGCGTGACAACCGCAGCGGTGCGCGGTGATGGCCGATGACATTGTGATGGGTAGGATTCTTCATGCGATCGCCTGGCCCACGCAGGTCCACTCGCCGCTGGGGCAGTGCAGATAGGCTTCGGCATCGTAATGCCGGAGAACGGCATCGCTCTGCGTGCCAAGGGCAAGCACGACCTTGGTGAGCGCATCGGCATGCATGCATTGGCTGGCAACGACCGTCGCCAGCAGATCGCCAACGACCGGCGAACGTCGCCGTGCGTCGTGATGTGAAATGGCCGCACCCTGCGCGCGTGCCCTGGGGGTGCTCGTCGCGATCGCGACTTCACCCACTTCCAGCGCGGGAACATTCGCGCCTTCCTCATGCGTGGTATCGATGGCGACCCGATGCGGACCCTCCCCGATAAAGCGCAGATCGCCACCCGCGTTGACCACGCCATGGGCCACGCCGTGTTGCTTGAGCGCGAGCACGGCGCGATCCACCGCATAGCCCTTGGCGATGCCGCCCAGATCGATCCGGAGATGACGATGCAGGCAGGCATGCGTCGCCGACACCTCGATATCCTTCCAGCTCGCCAGGGGATCGGGCGGACACGGCGCACACGGCGACGGCAGCACGCCATCGCGGACGAGCTGGCCACCGATGGTGACGTCGAACACGCCGTCGGATTGCCTTGCCAGGCGCAGCGCCTCCTGGAGGACTTCCGCGGTCATGCGGTCGATGGAAATACGCTCGCCCAGCGGCGCGCGATGCAGCCGCGACAGGTCGCTCGCTGGTTCGTGAAAGCTCATCAAGGCGTGGACGCGCTCCACCTGCGCAAATGCCGCGTCGATGGCGGCATGCGCCTGCGCTGCGTCCAGCCCGTGCACGCGGATGCTTACCGTCGTGCCGAGCAGCGGACGCGCCCGTTCAACCTTGCTGCTTGGAAAGGACGAGGTCATAGGTGGTCAGCAGTCGCTTCACGCCGTCCGTGATGTGCCGGCTCGATAGCGTTGCACCCGAAATGTTCTGGATGTCCGTGCCCAGCTTGAGGGGTGCCGCATGTGTCTTGCCGGTGAACTGGGCGCGCCATGCTTCGTTGCGCACCTGGTCGCCGTAGGTTTCCCGATACTCGAGGATCTCCACCGACTTCACGGCGCCCTTGTCGTCCAGCGCCAGCGCGAACGGAATGAACTCGTGCTTGCCCACCACCTGGTCGGCAATGAACCAGCCGCCGGTGGATGCGCGCCAGGCCTTCACGTTGGGGCTGAGCACGTTGACGTCGCACGCCTTCTCGATGGCCTTGACCTGTTCGGGCGTCAGCGTCACGAAGTCGGGCGTCAAGGTGGCGCCAGGGAACATCTGCGCCTGGGCCTGTTCGACGCTCATGTACACCGTGGCCTGCACCGGGGCCGCGACCACCAGGGCATAGGCGGGAATCAGCAGGAAACGTGATTTCATGACGAGGCCTCAGAAGTACCAGCCGGCTTTGATGCGGACGCGATACTTTTCAAAATCGTTGTCGTAGATGCGGCGGCCGACGATGGCGCCGGGCACCGTGTCCGAGTGCGACGACGCCCAGGGCAGCTGCTCCAGGAACGTGGCCGTGACGAAGAACTTCTTGCCGCCGTAGTGGATCACCGGGCCAACGTAGTAACCGTCGTTCGCCTCGTTGCTGAAGTTGTAGCTGGCGTATTCGCGCTCGTTGAGAAGCTCGACACCGGCGGACCAGTTGGGCGCGAAGCGGTAGGAAGCGGCCACGTTGAGGTTGACGTCGGTTTCTTCCTGCCAGCGCTTGTGCGTCATGGCGTCGTCCGACCAGTCGTAGCGAAGCTCGGGCGCATAGGTGAAGTTGAAGGCCGTGACCAGGCGATCGTCGAAAAAGTTTTTCTGCAGGATCAGCTTGGTTTCCAGCTCGCGGAACTGCGGGCCGACCGTGGGCTCCACGTAGACGGCCACGCCCAGCGGATCCGTATACGGGCTCCAGATGCGATAGATCGCCTCGCCGGAGAAGCCGACGAAACGCTTGGCGCTGTAGTGGTCATCCGGACCCGGGCGGTCATACGAGAGCGGTTCCGGCGGCGTGGTCTCCTCGAACGGCCCGTTGTGATAGGCGCGCGACCACACGTAGTTCGCGTAGAACGCAAGCTGCAGCTTGTCGGTCATGCCGTACTCGAACTCGGTGCGGCCATCGACCTGATCGAAATAGCCGGCGACCTTCTGATGACGCCAGGTGGCCCACTGCTCCACTTCCTTGGCGCCCTGCGGCAGCAGGTCGGTGGTGTAGACATAGCCGAACTGGCTTTCCTCGGCGTGCACTCGAGAAACGGCGGAGCCCGCCAACGTAACGATGGCGGCGAGCGCGGACAGACAGATACCCGCGCAACGGCGAACGGCGTGCTTCATGCGAACAGCTTCCCCAAAGACGAGGACGCAATAGTAAATGATAGTAATTCGTAATTGTGTTTTCAGGCTGATATCGCAATAACTTGCGATGCACGGTAGTTCGTAGCCCGGATGAAGCCGCAGGCGGAATCCGGGAGACACGCCACTCTGCACGGCGAATCCCGGATTCCGCCTGCGGCTCCATCCGGGCTACGGGTCTACGTTCGCAGGATGGGTTGGCCGCTGCGTGGGTCGGTCAGGGTCACGTTTTCCAGCGCACGGATGCGCCACGTATCGCCCTGCGCCACCAGTACGGCGAGGATCAGCGTATCCACCTCGTGCGGCCCGGCGGGATGGGCGTTGCCGGTGGTCAGCCGGCTCCAGAAATGGATCACCACGGCGTTGTCCGCAAGGTGTACGACGTCGATGAGTTCATTGCGCAGCGTGGAATCGCGATAGATGGTTTCGTGGATGGGCGCGTGCAGCGCGATGATGGCATCGACGCCACGCACGTAATGCCCGAAGCGATTGACGAAGGTCGCGTCCTTGTCGAACAGCGCGCCGAACGCCGCCATGTCATGCGCATTCCAGACGGCCTGGAATGCGGCGGGCACGTCTTCGGGTCGGGTGATCGGGGTCATGGGTGCGCTCATACGTATTGATGTTCCGCGATGCCGCTCGAATCGAACCGGCGTCAATGCACCCGGCCAAACCTGATGAACTGCCGGAATGCCGCGCGAAAATAGCTGGCGTCGCCATTGTCTTCGGCGTCCGCGTGGGCCAGCGCCGGCAAGGCCGTCCAAGGCAACGTGGGATGCTGATGATGCAGGCGATGAAGGTGATGGTTCATCACCACGGGACGCCAGATGGCGGCCAGGCGAAAGTTTCTCGCGCGCTGCGGCTCGTGCAGCTTCACGTCGTAGTGCGGCAGGTTGTCCGCGATGGACAGCCACACGCCACGCAGGAACATCGCCGCGGCCAGCGCAGGCCACCACGGGCCGTAGAGATAGAAGGCGCACACATAGAGCGTCACCGACATGATCCAGTCGCGCCGCATGCGGCTGCGCCGGTCCTGGTTGGCGGCAAAGCCGACGAACAGGCGCTGGATGTCCTGCCCTACCCGCTCGTCGCTGCGTAGCCGGTTCGCCACCAGCCGGCTCACCCACGCGGCAGGAAGAAAGGCCAGCAGCGGCAGCGCGAGTTCCGCCAGGTAGAGACCGCCGAGCAGATGCGCGTAATAGCCGATGCGGGCGAGCAGCGGATGCGTGGTGCCGTCATGCACGTCCGGCCGGTCGTAGGCTTCGCGCGTGTAGCGGTGATGCATCAGGTGGCCGAAGCGCACGGCGTCGTAGGGCAGGCCAAAGGCGATTGCCAGAGTTCGCCCCAGCCCTTCGTTGAGGCGCCGCTGCGGCAAGAGCTGCCCGTGGATGGATTCGTGGATCAGGCCCCAATGCGTCGGGGTCAGCATCACAAGCGGCAGCATGAGCCACAGCGCCGGCGCGCCCCACTGCCGCAGCAGCCATGGCCACGCGAGCAGCTGCAGCAGCACGGCTGACGTGACGAGCCCAAGCAAGGCCAGGTTGGCGCGATGGTCGATGGGCACGCGACGGGGCGCGCGACGCTCTATCGCCGCTTGCGCGCCATCCATCGCTGCCGTTGCCTCCATGTCCATCTCTTCCCCTTGACTGCGGAATGGTCGCCGCCAAGTTAGCGGCGGCTTTTTACAATCCAGCGAGCCTGTCGACACTCAACGTCGCAGCCGCATCCACGTTGCCGCTAAGGTCCGGCCGCCGACAAGCCGAATTTAGCCGCCCGCTCGTCGATCTGTGGATCGAGCGCATGCGCAGCGGCCAGGTCGGCATGTCCCGCATCGGCCTGGCCGCTGCGCAGTTCGGCCAGGCCCAGGCCGTAGCGTGACCATGCGCCAGCAGCGTGCTGCGCCAGGGCGGCCTGGTAGTCCTTGATCGCGTCGGGATAATGCCCCAGCCGCAACTCGACCATGCCAAGGCTGTCCAGGTAAGCCGCATTCCCACCGTCGCGCTTGATCGCCTTGAGGCAATCCTTGCGGGCATCGTCCAGCATCTGGTTGCTCAGGCCGCGTGCCCAGCAGCGCTCGTTGAGCGCGGAGCCGAGCATGGCGTCGTCCCGGTGCAGGCGGATCCAGTCGTCCAGCAAGGGCAGCGCAGCGGCCGGTTGATCCAGCTGGACATACAGCCCCGCCACGGCGCGCGCCAACGTGGAGCCGGCGGGCACGACGTCTTTCGCCGCCGCGGCATCCACGGCAGCGCCCGTGCGGTCCTTGCGCGTGAAGCGCAGCCCGGCGCGCATCACCAGCGCTTCGCCGTTGTTCGGATCCAGCGACAAGGCTTTGTCCAGATCGGCCAGCGCGGCATCGGGCTGCTTGTTGGCCTCGTGCGCCCGCGCTCGCGCGATGTAGTAGGCGGATTGATCAGGCGCCAGCCGGATGGCTTCATCCAGTTCGCCAATGGCGGCACCCGCTTCGCCGCGCGACAGATGCGCCTGGCCGGACAGCGCATAATCGCTCGCGGTCTTCTTGTCGGCACCGTCGGTGTTCGCGGAATTGCCGGTGTCGGCTTTGCCGTCGCCCTGCGGCGCATCGGCAAAGGTGAACACGCGTCCGCCGTTGTAGGTGAAGTAGAGCTTCTTCTTGCTGTTGGCGACGAACATGTGATGGGCGAGAAGAAAATCCACGCCGAGCAGCATGTCGGTGTCGTCGCCGAAGCGTCCGTCGAGCACCTGCATCTGACTGTGCTGGATGGTTTCCGTGCCCACCGAGAACGTATCCACGTGCACGGTCCACGCCTTGAGCGTCTTGGCGCCCACACCCATGCCGCGGCCGACCCTGGTGCCGGCCGCGTTCAGATCGAGCCCGACGCGCTCGGCGGCGTTGCGCGTCAGCACGGTGGCCATGGCGCCCGAATCGAGCACGGCCCGCACCTTCTTGCCGTTGATCGTCACGTTGACGAAGCTGCGCCGGTCGTAAGGGTTGATGGAAGGTTCGAGGTCGGCCACGTTGTAGCTGCCGTCCTTCACCCAATACGCCAGCGAAACCTTGTCGCAGCCTTCGACCTTGAACAGCGTCATCTTGCCGTGCGCAAGGTCGATCTCCAGGTCGGCGAAGTCGAGCAGGTTGGCGCCGAGCAAACCCTCGCCCGCGTCCGTGCCGCCGACCATGAAGTCGACGTTCTTGAGCGTGGTGTCGAGTATGCCGAACTGCTTGACGTGCGCCTGCTGGATGTTCGCCGAACCGCCGATGCCGCTGACGCGATAGCCGAACGGCGCGGGCTGCAGGGTGAGGCCGAGCGACGATGCGTTCGCGCTCGACATGATGTTGAAGAAGGCGCCGGTGTCGAGGATGAAGCGCGCGTCCTTTCCGTTGATCTTCACCGTGGTGGTGGCGCGGTCTCCTACCATCTCCACCGGCAGCGTGCCGTATTGCTTCACGTGGCAGCTGTCGGCCCACGCCTGGCCCGCCAGCAGAAGTAGCACGGCTCCCGCACAGCACCAACGCAGCATGTCCGCCCCCTGTTTGTCCCGGCGGCAGAATATCGTTGGGGCTGGAACCGGTGCAACGCGTTCGCTAAGGCGAGCTGGCAGGCAGCATGCCGATGTTGCGCATCCACGCCTCGGCCAGCGAGGTCCACTGCGTGATCGGGTTGGGCGTGGAACGAACGCCGAGGGCATGGCCGCCGTGCGCGTAAAGGTGCATTTCCACCGGCACGCCCGCCTGCTGTAGCGCGACGTAGTAAGTCACCGACTCGCGCACGTCATCCACCGGATCGTCGCCCGCCTGCACGATAAGCGTCGGCGGTGCGTGCGGATCGATCTTCACGTCCGGCCGCAGCGTGATGCCGGGGCCTTTCCACAGGTGGCCGGGATAGAGCGCCATGGCGAAGTCCGGCCGCACGCTTTGCCTGTCCGCCTCATCCACCGCCTTGTAGCTGCGCTCGGCGTGGTTGCTGACGTCGGCCACCATGCGCCCGCCAGCGGAGAAGCCGACCACGCCGATCTTGTGCGGGTCGACGCCGAGGCTCGCCGCGCGTTCGCGCAACAAGGCGATGGCGCGTTGCGCATCCTGCAAGGCCATGGGCACGACGGGGCGTTTCTCGCAATTGCATTCTTCGTTGTAGTACGGGCCCGAACCGGGCACGCGGTATTTCAGCAGCACGCAGGTGATGCCGCGCGAGGTGAGCCAGTCGCAGATCTCGGTGCCTTCCAGGTCGATGGCGAGCACGCGATAGCCGCCGCCGGGAAATATCACCACGGCCGCGCCGGTGTTCTTCCCTTTGGCCGGATAGAGGGTCATGGTCGGGCGCGATACGTGTTCGACCACGGTCACCGGCAGGCCGGCAAGCGGTTGCGTGCTGGTGCCGAAGCTTTCTTCGCCGGGCATGGATGGCGGCGCGATCTTCACGCCGTCCGGCCAGAGGGGCGTCTGCACGGCGGGCGGCGCCGGTTGCCAGGGCCGCGCCTGGCGGTTCAGCAGGTTCGCCGTGCCGGTGGTCGCCCACGCCGTGGCGACGCAGAGCCACCACGCGACCATCAAGCCCATGCATGCGTGCTTGCGCATATCGCCTCCACCTTTCTGTCCCTGGATCGTGGATGAGGCGGGCGGCGCGCGGCGCCACCCGGAAGAGGCAGCCTGCACGCACGCGAGGGCGTGGCGCTTGCAACGTTCTGGCGATTCGCTGATCGGAAGGCGACGGACGCGCGACTGGCCTCGCGGCCCTGCAGGCGCTATCCTACTCATGCTGCACCGCACCAACGCGCCTCTCCCCAAGGCCTGAGCACTCCCATGTCCGCTTCCGCACCCGCTCTCGATCCGGGCACGCCGCCCGTCCGCGCTCCCCACGTCGGGCTTGTGATCCTCGCCCTTGCCGTGGGCGGCTTCGCCATCGGCACCACCGAGTTCGCCACCATGAGCATGCTGCCGCTGTTCGCGCAGGGGCTGGGCATCGACGCGCCGACGGCGGGCCACGCCATCAGCGCGTACGCCTTGGGCGTGGTGGTGGGCGCGCCGGTGATCACCGTGCTCGGCGCGCGCCTGCCGCGCCGCGCCCTGCTGCTGATGCTGATGGCGATGTTCACGGTGTTCAACGGGCTCACCGGCCTGTCGCCCAGTTACCACTGGATGCTGGTGTTCCGTTTTCTCAGCGGCCTGCCGCACGGCGCGTACTTCGGCGTCGCCGCGCTGGTGGCCAGTTCGATGGTGCCCCCCAACCGCCGCACGCGCGCGGTGGGCCAGATGTTCCTTGGCCTGACCTGCGCCACCGTGGTGGGCGTGCCGCTGGCGAGCTGGCTGGGGCAGATGGTGGGCTGGCGCTGGAGCTTCGCGCTGGTGGCGCTGCTCGGCGTGGCCACGATGAGCGCGGTGTACGCCTTCGCGCCGAATACGCCCGCCGACGCCAAGGCGAGCCCGCTGCGCGAACTCGGTGCGCTCAAGCGTCCGCAGGTATGGATGACGCTGGGTATCGGCGCCATCGGTTTCGGCGGCCTGTTCGCGGTGTACACCTATCTCGCCGACATCCTGCTCAAGGTGACGCACATGCCGCTGGACGCGGTGCCGTGGGTGATGGGCGTGTTCGGCATCGGCATGACGCTGGGCAACGTGGTGGTGCCGGTGCTCGCCGATCGCGCGCTGATGCGCACGGCGGGCGGCCTGCTGGTGTGGAGCATGGTGATGCTCGCGGTGTTTCCGTTCACCGCCGGCAACGTGTGGACGCTGGGCGCCACCGTGTTCCTGATCGGCATGGGCGGCGCATTGGGCACGGTGCTGCAGACACGATTGATGGACGTGGCGGGCGATGCGCAAGGCCTCGCCGCCTCGCTCAATCATTCCGCGTTCAATGCGGCGAATGCGCTCGGCCCCTTCCTCGGCGGCCTGGCCATTGCGCATGGCTACGGCTGGACCTCGCCCGGCTGGGTAGGCAGCGGCCTCGCGCTGGGCGGCCTGCTGCTGTGGTTCGTGTCGATGGCGATGGATCGCCGCGACGATGCCGTGACGGCGTGCGAATCCTGCTGATGTCGCCGCCCCGCTGACGGCACGGAGTGGACGACATCAATGCAGCAGGTCTTCCCAATTCTTCGGCACCTTGCCCTTCGGCCCGGGCGTGGGTTGATCCAGCGGATGGAACAGTGGCGGGCGCAGTTCGGGGCCGTAAAAGGCCTCGCCCGTGCGGTAGTCGAAGAACCAGCGCTCGTCCGGTTCGAAGTTCGCGATCACCGGGTGGCCAGTGGCGTGGAAATGCTTGCTGGCGTGCTGGTTGGGCGAGCTGTCGCAGCAGCCGATGTGGCCGCACTCGGCGCAGCGGCGCAGGTGGAACCACCAGCCGTCGTTCTTCAGGCATTCCACGCAGCCGTCGCCGCTGGGTTCCGCATCCAGGTTGATGCCTGAGTCCGGCTTGCTCATGTTGCGTTCCCCGTATCCATGATCGATGCATCGTGGCGTTGGCCGCGTGCAGGTTTCGTCAGCGCCGGTGCGATCAGAAGCCCAGTTCGCTCAGGCCCGGATGATCGTCCGGCCGGCGCCCCAGCGGCCAGTGGTACTTGCGCTCGGATTCGCCGATGCGCAGGTCGTTGATCGATGCATGGCGATGCGTCATCAGCCCGTGCTCGTCGAACTGCCAGTTCTCGTTGCCATAGCTGCGATACCACTGGCCAGAGTCGTCGTGCCATTCGTAGGCGAAGCGCACGGCGATGCGGTTGCCGGCGAAGGTCCATAGCTCCTTGATAAGGCGATAGTCCAGCTCGCGATGCCACTTGCGCGTGAGGAAGGCCTGCGCCTCCTCGCGCCCGTGGATGAACTCGGCGCGGTTGCGCCAGTAGGTGTCCGGCGAATACGCCAGCACCACGCGGGCGGGATCGCGGCTGTTCCAGCCATCCTCGGCCAGGCGTACTTTCTGCGCCGCTGTTTCGGCGGTAAACGGTGGAACCGGCGGACGTGCTTCCATGGGACACCTCGACAGGAAACCGATAGAGCGGGCAGCGTAGCGCGGAGATCATCCACGCATCGAGAAGACGAAAGCGTTACAGCGGCAAGGCGTAGGTGCGCTTGACCACCTGGCTGGGCATGTCCGTCTTGACGTTCTGGATGCCGTTGGCGCGCGTGAGGTGCGTGGACTGGAAATGGCGGTAGTCGTCCAGATCCGCCACCGCCACGCGCAACAGCGCATCGCTTTCGCCCAGCATGATGTAGCACTCCATCACCTGCGGCAGCCGCCGCATGGCGCGGATGAACTGGTCGATGGTGTCGGCGTCCTGCGCGATCAGCCACACGCGGGTGAACAGCGTGAGGCCCGCGCCGACCTTGGACGGATCGAGCACGGTGACGTAGCGCTCGATCACGCCGGCCTCTTCCAGTTGCTTCACCCGCCGCAGGCAGGGCGATGGCGACAGGCCCACTTCGTTCGCCAGATCGGTGTTCGGCAGCCGCGCGTTCTCCTGCAGGGCGCGCAGGATGCGCTTGTCGGTCTCGTCCAGACGGAGGGGCATGATGCGTCAGCCTTGGCGAAGAGATTGGCATGATATGCCAAAAATCGCAGACATCGCGCGATATTTGGCACCCTATGCCCGGCCTGTCCACGTAGCCTGTGGACATGGACATGCACACCTTGCTGCTCTTCGTCGCCACGGTGCTCCCGCTGATCGGCGTGCCGGGGCCGGACATGCTCTACATCGCATCGCAAGCCATCTCAGGCGATGCGCGCGCCGGCCTGCGTGCGACGGCGGGCGTGTGCGCCGGTTACGTGTTGCATTCGCTGCTGGTGGCGTTGGGGTTGGCCGCGGTGATCGCCGCGTCGCCCGTGTTGTTCCATGCGCTGCGTTGGGCAGGCGTGGCGTATCTGATCTACCTGGCCGCGCGGCTGCTGCGTTCGGCGATGCGGCCGGGACGTTTGGCGCTGTCCCATGCGCGGACAACGTCGCAGCTGCGCCGTGGCTTTCTTACCGCCGCGTTGAATCCCAAGGGCATGATGATCTATTTCGCGCTGCTGCCGCAGTTCGTGCAACCGGGCCACGCCGTGGCGCTGCAGGCGATGCTGTTGTCGGCTGTCTTCATCGTGCTGTGCGCGCTGGTGTACAGCGCGCTGAGCGTGGCGCTGGCACGCACCGGCAAGGCGGGCGGCCTGAGCGATCGGCGGCGGCGCTGCGTGGAAGGCGTGTCCGGTGGCCTGTTGCTCGCCGCGGCCGCCAGACTGGCCAGCACGTAGCCCGGATGGAATCCGGGATCACGCTACCGATGCATGGATATATGCCACGTCGGCACGCCATCCCGGATTGCGCTGCGCTCCATCCGGGCTACGAGTGCTACGGGTGCGGCTGCGGTTAGCGCTTGAGGTCGTTCCTGTCGACGTCGCCGCCCTTCATCACGAAGCCGACGTGTTCGAGCACGGAGACGTCTTTCAACGGGTCGCCATTCACCGCCACGAGGTCGGCGTAGTAGCCCGGCGCCACCGCGCCCACCTTGCCGGTCATGCCGAGCAGGTCGGCCGCGTTCACGGTGGCGGCCTGGATGGCCTGCATCGGCGTCATGCCCCACTTGGTCATGATGGCGAACTGCTTGGCGTTCCAGCCATGCGGGTAGACGCCGGCATCGGTGCCGAAGGTCATCTTCTCGCCAGCCTTCACCGCGCGCTGGAAGTTCTCGCGCTGCAGGCGGCCCACCATCTTCTCCTTTTCGATGGTGCTGGCCGGGAAGCCTTTCTTGGCGTATTCGGCCAGGATGTAGTCGTCGTTGTAGACGTCGAAATCCAGATACGTGCCGTGCTGCTTGGCGAGCTTCAGACCTTCGTCGTCGATCAGGCTGCTGTGCTCGACCGAATCCACGCCGGCGCGTATGGCCATCTTGATGGCCTCGGCGCCGTGCGCGTGCGCGGCGACCTTCTTGCCCCAGCGATGCGCCTCGTCCACCACCGCATTCATTTCTTCCTGCGAATACTGCGGCGCGCCCACCGAGGTCTCCGCGCTCAGCACGCCCGCGCTCGCCATGAACTTGATCACGTCGGCGCCGTGCTTCACGTTCTCGCGCACGCGATGGCGGATGGCGTCCACGCCGTCGGCCACGCCGTTGACGTCGTGGAACTCGATCCACGGCGAGAAGCCAGTGGTGCCGTCGGCATGGCCACCGGTCGCGCCCAACGGCGGGCCGGACACCAGCATGCGCGGGCCCGGAATGTCGCCGCGGTTGATCGCGTCGCGCAGCGAGATATCCACATAGTCGTCGGCGCCGACATTGCGCACGGTGGTGAAGCCGGCGTCCAGCGTGCGCTTGGCATAGGTGGGCGAAAGGATGGCCGCATCGATCGAGGTGCGCTTGAGCACGGCCTCGTAGTAGTCGCCCTTGATCTCAGTGGGATCGCCGGTGAGATGCACGTGGCAGTCGATCAGGCCGGGCAGCAGGGTCGCGTCGCCCAGGTCGATCAGCCTGGCGCCGGCAGGCACCTGCCCGTCGTAGCGCACCTCGGTGATGCGGTCGCCTTCGATGATCACCAGCGGGTTGTCGCGCTGCGTGCCGGCCTTCACGTCGACCAAGTGGGCCGCGCGCACGGCCACGCGCGTCGGCGCGGGTGCGGGTGCGTCATCGGCCACGACGGCGGCGGAGGCGCCAAGGCCCAGGGCGATGGCGGTAACGATAGGCAGCAGACGCATGGAATCACTCCGTGGGCATGGGCAAAAGGCAGCGGGCGGACAGCCAGACACTGCGCGCGTTGCGCCACGGTCGTATCAGTTCCTCCCCACGGCACCTTACCGCAGGGAGCGGCGAGGCTTCACCCATGACGGGTGGCCTATGCGGGGTTTCTTCATGGCGAGGCAAACGGAGCCGGCGCGCAGACGCCGGCTCCGCCAACCATTACGGCTGGTTGCCCGCCGCCTGCACGGCGGCATACGCATTGACGATGCCGGCGCCGATCGGCTTGCTGCCGCTGGGCGTGACATGCGGCACGGTGGCCGAGGACTTCAGCAGCGAGGTCACCTGTGACGGCGTGAGCAGGGCCTTGCCGAGCGCGAGGCGGTAGCTCTGCATCAGCGCGACGATGCCCGCCACGTGCGGCGTGGCCTGCGAGGTGCCGGCCATGCCGCCGTAGGTCGCGGTGGTCGGCGTGGTGGTGCCGGCATTGATGGTGGACCAGATGAAGCCCGTGGTGGTCTGCGTGCCGCTGGAGGCATCGCCCTTGTACACGCCGCCGCCCGGCGCCGCGACGGTGACGATGGAGCCGTAGTTGGAGTAGTAGGCGCGCGCGCTGGTGATGCCGGTGGCCGCCACCACCACGGCGCCGGCGCAACTGGCCGGCGAATAGTTGGCCGCGTTCGCGTTGCTGTTGCCTGCGGCCACCACCACGGTGGCGCCACGGCCGATGGCCCCGGTGATCGCCTGCCCCAGCACGCTGCTCGACGGGCACGTGCCCGAACCGCCCAGGCTCAGGCTGAGCACCTTCGCCGGATGCGTATTGGCGGGCACGCCCGACACGCTGCCGCCCGATGCCCAGGTGATGGCATCGGCGATGTCCGCATTGGAGCCGCCGCAATGGCCGAGCACGCGCACCGGCAACACCTGCGCGTTGTATGCCGTGCCTGCCATGCCGGTGCTGTTGTTGGTCAGTTCGCCGCCCGCGGTGCCGAACACGTGCGTGCCGTGCCAGCTGCTGTTCTCGGCCGGTTGGCCCGTGCCGCACTGGCCGGCCGTGACCCAATCGCCGGTATCCCAGCCGCCGGCCACGCGGCCGTTGGTGGAGCGCCCCGACACGGATGCGCTGGTGATGAAGTCGTAGCCGGCATTGGCGAGCGAGAGATCCAGGTCCGGGTGATTGGTCACGCCGGTATCCAGGCTGGCGATGGTGACGCCGGTGCCATCGGCAAGCGTCCACGCCTGCTGGATGTTCGCCGCGCCCCAGTTAGCCACGTTCGCGTTGAGCGTGTTGTCCAGGAAGTTCGCGCCGGTGGGCGCGAGGTAATCCCACTGGTAGCCGCCGTAGTAGGTGTCGTTGGGCGTGGTGAAGGTGGCCGCAGCGGCGGGACGGATATCGTCCACGCGCTTGAGCATGTATTCGGGCTCCACATAGGCCACGGAGGGGTCGGCCGCGATCTGCTTGATCAGGGTCGCCGCCTCATTGGAGGAGAGCGCGCGGTCGGTGTGCACCAGGTCCGAGCCGTTGGCCAGCTTGCGCGCATAACGCACGTTGAGCGCGCGCGGCGCGGCGGCGGTGCCGGCGGTCAGCCTGGCGCGCGAGGCGGCCACGCCGATGTTCTGCACGGCGGCCGAGGCATTGCTGCGCTCGGCGCTGCCGTTCTTGTACGTGATGATGAAGCCGCTGTAGGTCTGGTCGTTCTGCAGCGGGCTCACGTCGAAGTTCGCCGATGGCGGCGGCGACGTGCCGAACTCCGCGGCGGATGCCGACGCGGACAGGGCCAACATCATCGAAACGGCCAGCAGACGCTTGTACGTATGACGTTCCATTCGAGCTCCCCATAACCAAGTTGGGTCGAGCGATCCTCCGGCATCCCGCCAGGACCGGGCCGCGGCAATGTGCCGGCTGCCCGATGGCATCGGGCCTTCGACGTGGATGTTTCCTGGATCGCGGGAGTCGTCCCTGACCCTCCGCGAGCACGCACCGGCCCACGCCGCGCGAGACGCAGCGACCCGAATCGACGTAGCCGGACAAACCCGAACCGACGCGTACACCCCTCCGCCCGCCAGACCCGAAGGCTGGCGGTGGGCAGGTCATTCATGGGGCGCCGCGCGAATCCTCACCCCTGGCGCGGCACGTCGCATGAATTCGCGACGAGGGCCATTGATTCACGGCAGAAGTGAAGGAACCGCAAAAATTTGCCGATGCCATGACAGGCATGCGCCACTTATGTGCGTCAGTTCACACAAGTGGCGCGTGCGCGATTGGGCGGCTCGAACGTTGCTACGTTCCCGGGTGGTAAGTGCGCTCGATGTGGCCTTGCAGATCCTCCGGCCAGAAGTACACGGCACGCAGGTTGCCGGTGGTGTAGCGCTCGGCCTCGTCGTTGAAGTGCGGCGACTCCGAGTGGCCGCTTTCGCCACCGGCCGTGATGGCGCGTGCGCGCACCTTGTCGCCGAACTCCACTACCGCCACGAAGCTGTTGCCGCTGGTGCCGTAGTAGCGCCGCGTGCTGGGCCAGCGGTGGGCGCCGAACGAGGCGAGCGAACCCCAGCGCGACGAAGTGAACGGCACCGGGATGCTGGGCTTGCCGTCATCGAACGGCTGCTGGATGTCGCCGTTGATGCGCTGGTAGCGGTTCACCTCGCCCCACGGCACGCCCCAGCTGCCGAAATCCTTCTGCAGCCGATCGGATGCTTCCACCAGCGCGTCGAGCCGCGCCTTGGGGCCGGCGCGCTCGGCCATGATGTCGTAGACCGACAGCCCTTCGGACACGTCGGACTTGTCGACCTTGTCCCACAAGGTGTCGCCCCAGAACACCGCCAGCGAGGTGGGCATGGAGGCGATGCCCCAGCGGTAATCCCAGCCCCGCAGCAGGGCGATGGGGCCGGCGAGTTTGGGCTTCAGCGGATCATTGGCCGGCAGCGCGTCGTAGTCCTTCAACAGGATCGGAATCTGCCGCGCGAACGCCGGCAGATACGAATCGAACGCGGCGGTGATCAACGACGCCAGCGTGAAGTCGCGCTTGCCGCTGAGCACCTGGGTGGCGTGGATGCCGCGCGGGTTCTCGCCCACGCTGTCCATGTAGCGCGGGTAATCCTCGCGCTTCGGACTGTCCGGGCCGGCGGCCGAATACGGCCAGTTGTTGGTGTTCATGATCCAGCCGTTGCCGGGATTGAGCAGATGCGGCGCGGCATCCAGCGGCAGCAAGCCCTGCCAGTCGGTGGCCGGGTCGCTGCCATCCACCGGCTTGGTGTAATCGAAGCGGTTGTCGCGTTTGGGGATGAACTGCGGATGCAGGTACGCGATGTCGCCCTTGTCGTCCGCGTAGATGGTGTTGTTGGACGAGTTGGCCTTGAACTCGGCGATCTTCATGAAGCTCTTGAAATCGGTGGCCTTGGTGCGCAGCCAGCTCTGTTCCAGTGCTTCCATCGGCTTGTTCATCAGCGCGGTGGCGATCCACTTGCCATCTTGCTCGCGCACGATGGGACCGTGGTGCGTGGCATAGGTGGTGAAGCTGCGCTGCCCCATCGAGCCATCCGGCTTGCGGTAGTCGATGGTGATGGGCCGCGTGGTGACGCTCCGGGTTTCCTTGCCGTAGCGATAGCCGAGCTTGCCGCCATCGCGCACGATGGTCTCGGCAAACTCGTCCACCACGTCGGCGGTGGTCGAGGTGTGCATGAAGCCGATGTGCCTGTTGAAGCCCTGATAAATGAAGAACTGCCCCCAGGTCACCGCACCATAGACGTCCAATCCCGCATCGCTGGACATCTGCAGCTCGGAACGGAAGAAGAACGAGGTGTGCGGATTGATCAACAGCAGCGCGTGGCCGTCCGCCGTCAGTTTCGGCGCGATGGCGATGCCGTTGGAACCGGTGGGTTCCACCCAGCTGGACGGCGTATCGGCAAAGGCCACGCTCTCCGTAGGCTTGCCGTAGAACGCCTGCAGCTCCTTCAGGGACACGCGCTCGATATCGCCGCCGATGCTGCCTTCGCTGAAGCTCAGGGCCATCCACGGCTCGAAGTGCGTGATCACGCGCGGATGCACATCGGGATGCGCGGCGAGGTAGGCGTTGAGGCCGTCCGCCCAGGCATCCATCAACTCGCGCAGCCACGACGGACTCTTGGCGTAGAGCCGCTTCAGCTCGACCGGATCGATCCACAGCTGCTGGCGCAGGTCGGACCAGATCGCCTTCTCGCCCTCGGCCTTCGCCAGCCAGCCGAGCGAGTTGAGGTAATTGGTCTCGATGCGGTTGAAGTCGTCTTCCGCCTGCGCGTAGGCCATGCCGAACACCGCGTCCGCATCGGTCTTGCCGTGCACATGGGCGATGCCCCAGTCGTCGCGGGTGATGGTGACGGCGGCGGCTTCGGACTTCCAGCGGGCTTCGTCGTTGGAGGCCGCATGGGCAAGCGATGCACCAGATAGCGCAAGCAGCAGGGACAGGGAAAGCAGGCGCTTCGATGTCTGGATCGTCACGGTTGTTTGTCTCTCATTGAAGATACGCAGCGCTCACGCTAGCGCCGAATTTCCTAAAGCGTCATTCCGGCGCAGGCCGGGATCCAGTGGCCGAGAAGTTCGGTTTTCGCGCTGAGCATCCGGGTGATCAGAGGCGAAAACCGAGCACTGACGACACTGGATTCCGGCCTTCGCCGGAATGACGTTCTAGGTAAGGTAGAGGCGTAGATCAAGGCATCGTATAGCTGTTATTCGCCCGATCCGCATCCGGCAACTTGTGCTCCGGATCCAGCGTCACCGCCTTGATGCGCTTGCCCGTATGCAAGGCCAGCTTCGGCGTCGCACTCTGCCGCCACGCCTCCACCGGCACGCGCACGTCCTCGTGGCTGCCGTCGGCGTAGTCGACGCGCAGCGTGGCCGGCATCACCAGCTTTTGCTTGCTCACGAGCGACACCTGCACGCCCTTGGCCGGATCGTTGTCCACGTAGCTCGCGCCGCTTACGCCCATGTCGAGCTGCCAGTTGTTGAGGTACCAGCCGCGCCACCACCACGACAGATCCTCGCCCGCCTCGCTGCTCATGAAGCGGAAGAAATCCGACGGCGTGGGGTGGTGATACGCCCAGGTGGCGATGTATTTGCGGAAGGCCGGATCGAAGCGCTCGGGCCCGAGGATCTGCTCGCGCAGCAGCACCAGGCCCAGCGCGCCCTTGAAGTAGCTCACTGAGTGCCGGTATTTCTCCGACACCGAATCGGCGTGCGCCATCAGCGTGGGCGCATTGGCATCGGCGAGCACGGGCAGGATTTCGTCCACCGGATTGCCGCCCTTGGGCGCGTATTCGCTGTCGCGCTTGGGCGCGAACTCGCCCTTGTTGAAGGCGTCGGAGGCATAGACGTCGATGAAGGTGTTGAAGCCTTCGTCCATGAAGGCGTGGCGGCGCTCGTTGGAGCCCACGATCATCGGGAACCAGCCGTGGCCGAGTTCGTGCGCGGTGATCCAGAACAGCATCGGGCCCTTGTCGTCGTAGCCGTCGAACACGATGCCGGGGTATTCCATGCCCGCGCCGTGCCCGCCCAGGTTCACCGCGACCGGCCACGGGTACGCGTACCACTTGGCGGAAAAGTGCTCGATCGCGCCCTTCACGTATTCGGTGGAACGATTCCACGCATCCTTGCCCACGCCTTCCACCGGATACACCGACATGGCGAGCGCGTGCTTGCCCTCGGGCAGGTTGATGCGCGCGGCGTCCCACACGAAGGCGGGTGAGGCGGCGAAGGCCACGTCGCGCGTGTGCTCCATGTGGAAGCGCCAGGTCTGCGTGCCAGCCTGCTTCGGATGGCTGGCCGGGTCGTTCACTTCCTGCGGCGAGCGGATCATCACCGTGCTGTCGCTCTGCGCGGCCTGCGCAAGGCGCTTCTGCTGCGTGGCGGTGAGCACCTCGCTGCCGTTGGTGAGCGCGCCGGAGCCGGCGACGATGTAATTCCACGGCACGGTCACGGCATAGTCGATGTTGCCGTATTCCAGGTAGAACTCCGAGCCGAGATAAGGCTGCGTGTCCCAGCCGCGCAGGTCGTCGTACACGGCCATGCGCGGGAACCACTGGGCGATCTCGTAGATGTCGCCGTTCTTGGTCGGCGTCACGGCGGTGCGCCCGCCCCAGGTGCCCGGCACCGTGTAGTGATAGCGGATGCGCAGCTTCGCCTGCTTGCCGCCGGCCGCCAGCGCCTGCGGCAGGTCCACGCGCATGCGCGTGTCGTCGACGAGGAAATGCACGGGCGTGCCGTCCACTTCCACCGCGTCGATCTGGTAGCCGTCGGTGAAGTCGTTGCGCGGGCGCGGCGAGCCGAGCGAGGCGCGCGAATCGCGGCGGTAGATGTTCTGGTCCAACTGCACCCACAGCACGTCCAGCGCGTCGGGGCTGTGGTTGGTGTAGGTGATGGTTTCGTCGCCGCGCAGCGTATGCGTGGCGGGCTCGATGGCCGCCTGGATGGCGTAGTCCACGCGGTTCTGCCAGAACTGCGGGCCGGGCTTGCCGGCGCCGTCGCGGAAGGCGTTGGGCGCATCGGGCAGCGAGAGCGGCGCGAACAGCGCCTGGGGATCGAAAGCGGCGTCCGTGCCATCGGCGAAGGCCGGTGCGCTCGCTGCGCCAGCCGCAAGCAGGCCCGCCGCAACGGCGCAGGCCAGGACGAGTTTCTTCATCAGGCGTATTCCTCAAGGCTCCCCAGGTTTCACCGGACACTATAGGCGGCGGGTCCGGGCATGAACCGGGCCAGTGGTCATGGGCGGCCCCGCAGCTTCATGCGAAGAGCCCCGGCGGGCCGATGCCGCCGAGACGGTACAATGGGCGCATGAGCACTCCCGAACACTCCCCGCTCGGCAAGACCACGGTCTACGCCGACCGCTACGACCCTTCCCTGCTGTTTCCCATCCCGCGCCAGGCCAAGCGCGACGAGATCGGCGTGTCCGCGCCGCTGCCGTTCCACGGCGAGGACATCTGGAACGCCTATGAGCTGTCCTGGCTCGACGCGCGCGGCAAGCCGGTGGTGGCGCTGGCCGAGTTCCGCGTGCCGGCCAGCTCGCCGAACATCATCGAGTCCAAATCGTTCAAGCTCTATCTCAACGGTTTTTCGCAGGAGCGCGTCGACAGCCGCGAGCAGTTGAGCGCGACGCTGGCGAAGGATCTTTCCGCCGCGGCGGGCGCCACCGTGGATGTGGCGCTGACCGATGCGCGCGCACGCGGCCACGCGGTGATCGACCTCATGGGCACGCTGATCGACGATCTCCCCATCGACATCGACGACTACGGCCCGCCGCGCGCCGACTACCTCACGGCGGACAGCACCAAGCCGGTGATGGAAGAGGCTCTGGTGTCCAACCTGCTGCGCTCCAACTGTCCCGTCACCGGACAACCGGATTGGGGCAGCGTGCAGATCCATTACCGCGGCGCGCGCATCGACCGCGCCGGACTGCTGCGCTACCTGGTGTCGTTCCGCAATCACAACGAGTTCCACGAGCAGTGCGTGGAGCGCATTTTCGTGGACGTGATGCAGCGCTGCCGGCCGGAGCAACTCAACGTGTACGCGCGCTACACGCGGCGCGGCGGGCTGGACATCAACCCCTATCGCAGCACGGGCACCGAGCGCCCCGGCAATCCGCGCGGCGCGCGCCAGTAGCGTGAACTGGCGCGTTAAGTGCGCGTCCACGGCATGGCGCAGTAATCGCAGCTTCATATCGCCGGGGCTAGCCTGCACGGGATCGCCGCCCGGCACCGACCCAACAGCCGGCCGGGTGTGAGTCGCCACCAGCCACGGGGTCAGTCATGAATATCCAGCCACGCAAAACGGCTTTGTACTGCGCGACCCTTGCCGGCCTGCTTGTGCTCAGCGCGTGCGGCAAGAACCAGGAAGCGTCCAACACCACACCTACCGCGCCCACGTCCAGCGCGCCCGCGCCGGCGGTGCCGGCACCCGTGCCGCCCGCCACGGCACCGGCGCCCGAACGCAGCGCACCCTCGCCCACCAGCACTGCGCCGGCGCCCGCCCAGACCACCGGAAAATCCGCCAGCGTGAACGGCGGCGCCATCCGTGTGGCCGCCGTGACCATCGGCAGCCAGGTCGATGCGGGGTTGGCGATCAGCAAGGAGCAGCGGCAGTTCGCGCCGGAAGACAAGGCCATCTACGCCAGCGTCGCCACCATCGGCACCTCCGACAACGCCACGCTGAATGCGCAGTGGAGCTATCTCGAAGGCAAGGACGAAACCTTCAGCACCACCACCGAATCCATCGCCACCGATGGCCCGGCCGTGACCACGTTCAAGGTGCAGAACCCGAACGCATGGCCCAAGGGCAAGTACAAGGTGGTCATTTCGCTCAACGGCAAACCGGTGGCGTCGGAAGGCTTCGAAGTGCGCGGATGATCTTCTCTACGTTCCACACGAAAAAGGCGCCCGCTGGGCGCCTTTTTCGTCGCGTTGCATGCCTGGATCAGAGCACGCGCTTCCAGCGATGCATGCGCACGCCGGCCGCCACCTGCAGGATGCCGTACACCAGCGCCGCCGCCCCGATCCAGATGGCCAGGGTCAGCACGCCGGCCACCGGATACGCCAGCAGCAGGCCACCGAGCACGATGGCCAGCACGCCGCTCAGCGCGATCAGCCATTCGCCCTGGATCTCCTTGCGCACGCGGATGGCGAACACGATGCGGTACACGCCCGCCACGATCAGCCACGCCGCCAGGAAGATCAGCAGCACGTTGACCACCGCCAGCGGGTGCATGATGGCCAGCAGGCCGAACACGATCGACGCCAGCGCGTAGAGCACCAGCCAGCCGCGCGACACGGCGACGTGGCGGTTGAACAGAGCGAACACGCTGATGATGCCCTCGGCCAGCGCCATGACGCCGAACGCCCAGGCCAGTGCGACCACCGTGCTGCCGGGCCACAGCATGGCGCTGAGGCCGAACAGGATGGAGATGACGCCATAGATCACCAGCAGCCAGCCGGTGCGGCTGACGCCACGCTGCAGTATGGAACTCATGACATGACTCTCCTTTGAGTTGACGGTCGGGCCGCAAGTGGCTCGCGCGCACCGCGAGTAGACACCATGGCTCCGGGGCCGGCCATAAGGGACTCTCTCGTTTTCGTCGCACAAACAGGCGAGACACCATCGACGCATCTTGCATGTGGAGGACACGCGAAGGCCGCCGCGTCAGGTGTGCGTGAACGATACGCACATCCACGACACGATGCGTACGCGCGCTTAACCTGCGCGCTGCTCGAATCGATCCTCGCAATGCGCATTGCGTCTCTCCGACACCCAATGAGGATCAGTCATGAATCAAGACACCATCCAGGGGCATTGGAAACAGCTCAGCGGCCAGATCAAGCAGCACTGGGGAAAGCTCACCGATGACGACCTCAAGGTCGCCGAAGGCAATGCCGAGTACCTGTCAGGCAAGCTGCAGGAGCGCTACGGCATCGCACGCGACGAGGCCATGAAACAGGTCAAGGCCTTCGAGAAAGAGATCAAGCATCACTGACGGAGTACCTCCGACGCATCGGGAAAGGCGCGCCCGCTTCGACAGAGGCGGGCGCGCCGCCGATGGCGTCAGCGCTTGAGCCCGGCTGTCACAGCGCGTCGAGTGGTATCTTGAGGTAGGCCACGCCGTTGTCTTCCGCGGGCGGAAATTTTCCGCCGCGCATATTCACCTGCACCGAGGGCAGCAGCAGGCGCGGCATGGCGAGCGTCGCATCACGCGCGCTGCGCATCCGCACGAATTCTTCCTCCGCCGTGCCTTCGCGCACATGGATATTCTCGCGCCGTTCCGCGCCCACGCTGGTTTCGTGCACGAAGCCGTCGCGGCCCGGCGTCTTGTAGTCGTGGCAGAGGAACACGCGGGTGTCGTCCGGCAGGGCGAAGATGCGCTGGATGGAGCGGTACAGCGTGCGCGCATCGCCGCCCGGGAAGTCGCAGCGCGCCGTGCCGAAGTCGGGCATGAACAAGGTGTCGCCCACGAAGGCGGCATCACCGATCACGTGCGTCATGCAGGCCGGCGTGTGTCCCGGCGTGTGCAGGGCCACCGCCTCGATGCTGCCCAGCCGGTAATGCTCGCCGTCCTTGAACAGGTGGTCGAACTGGCTGCCGTCGCGCTGGAACTCGCTGCCCACGTTGAAGATGCGGCCGAAGGTTTCCTGCACGTCGCGGATGTGCTCGCCGATGGCGAGCGCGCCGCCCAGCCGGGACTGCACGTAGGGCGCGGCGGAAAGATGATCTGCGTGCACGTGCGTGTCGATGATCCACTGTACCGTCAGCCCCTGCGCCTGCACGAAGTCGATCAAGGCGTCGGCCGAATCGCGGCGTGTGCGGCCCGAGACAGGGTCGTAGTCCAGCACGCTGTCGATCACGGCGGCCTTCTGCGTCGCGGGATCCCACACGGCATAGCTGAAAGTGTTGGTCGCCTCGTCGAAGAAGGCCTTGACGTCAGGTCGCTGCATCGCGAGTGCCCCAGGTGAAGAGGCCCGATTGAAGCGCATCGGCCGCGACGACGCCAGCCGCCCGGGCCTGGTTTCAGGCATCGGCGTGATCGGCGCATGGCATGGGGGAAACGTCTCGCCCATCGCGCAAACAAAAAACCCTCCCCGGCGATGGGAAGGGTTTGATGCATGACATGGCGCGCCCGGAGGGATTCGAACCCCCGACCAATGGCTTCGGAAGCCACTACTCTATCCGGCTGAGCTACGGGCGCTTGAGCGTTGGCGCGTGGGCTGGACCGGTAGGTCCGGCGCACGGCGGACGCGCAGTATAGCGGAGTTGGGGGCCGGCGCCCATGTCGTGGGTCGGCTGGGCAAAGAGGCGGCCTGGGGCGAAATTGGCCCCTCGCCCCAGCCCTCTCCGCGCTCCTCAAAGCTGCAGCCATCCTTGGCTGCTCCCCGCGCGCCCCGAAGGGGAGAGGGAGAAGGGGCGCGCCGATCAGCGCGCCTTGAGCAGCTCCGAGAGGCGGTCCGGCTTGCCGCTGATGCGCTCCAGGTGCGGATACTTCAGGCCATCGTGGTAGTCGATGCGCAGCGTTTTGTACTCGTCGAAGTTCTTCACCAGCAGTTCCACCGGCTGGTTCTTGTCCTTCGCGGCGGCGGTCACGGCGTCCTTGATGGCGTCGCCGGAATACTCCTTGCCGTTGACGGCGACGATCTTCATGCCGGGCGACAGGCCGGCCTTGAAGGCGGGGCCATCCCATAGCACGTCGACGATGTCGCCGCTCTTGCCCATCGACAGGCCCAGCGAATAAGTGAGGTTGGGACCGCCGTAGCGGGTCTCCACCGCCTTGGCGACATCGGAGGCCTTGTCGTTGTAGACCAGCTTCCAGCCATTCGCCTCGAAGCCGCCGATCAGCGGACCGTGGCCGTCCAGGCGTTCGCGCAGGTAGGTGGCCCAGTCGTACGGCGTGATGCCGTTGAGCGTCTTCACCACGTCCTCGAAGGTGTAGGTGTTGACGTCCCACTCGCCGTTCTTCATGCCGAAGAAGGCCTTGGCGAAATCGTCGATGGAGCGCTTGTCGCCGGTGAGGTCGCGCAGCTTGCCGTCCACATCCAGCCAGATCATCTGGCCGCCGGAGTAGTAGTCCTCGCTCATCTGGTAATTGCGGTACGGCAGCGGCCGGCGCATGGCGATGATCGGGTCGTTGGTGGTGTCCTGGATGTTGCGCCACTGCTGCAGGCCCGGGCGGCCGCGATCGTAGGTGGCGGCCACGTTGGCCAGCATGTCCAGCGCCTGGTCCTGCTTCCACAGGCCCGAGCGCGCGGCCATCACGTAGCCCCAGAACTGTGTCTGGCCTTCGTACACCCACAGCAGGCTGTCCTGCATGGGCACGTTGAAGTTCGGTGTGGACAGATCCGCGCCGCGACGGTACTTGCCGTCCCAGGAATGGTTGAACTCATGCGGGAGCAGGTCACGCATGATCGTGCTCTTGTCCCATTCGGTGAAATAGCCGGGACCCACGCCGTTCTCGCTGGAGCGGTGATGCTCCAGGCCATTGCCCGACATCTTGTCGCTCAGCGAGAACAGGAAGTCGTAATGGTCGTAATGGTGTGCGCCATACAGCTTGTACATCTGCTGCACCAGGTTCTGGTGCAGCTTCAGCTGCTCGGGCTTGATCTCCAGGTATTTCGGATCGTCCGCCACGATGTTGAGGAACACCGGCGTCTTCGCGCCCGGGTCCAGGTCCACGCGCTTGAAGTACTTGCCGGCGTAGATCGGCGAGTCGACCAGGTTTTCGTAATCGATAGGCTTGAAGCTCACCGTGTCGCCATCGCGTGAGGCCATTTCCAGCGCGCTGCCGTACTGCCAGCCAGCCGGGAAGGTCACGCGGGTTTCCGCCTTGATCTGGCGCGCGAAATAACCGGCCGGATACACCGACACGGAATTCCACTGCAGGTTGAGCATTTCCGGCGTCATCACCACGCGGCCCTGGCGGGTGTCCTGCGCGGAAAGGAACTGAAACTCCACCTCCACTTCGCTCGCGCCCTGCGGCACGTCGACGTGGAAGGCGAACACGTTGAGCGGATCGCGCTTCCACGGAATGACCTTGCCGTTCGCCTTCACCACCAGGCCGGCGAGCTTGTCGATCGAACCCGTCGGCGAATGGTTGCCCGGCAACCACTGCGGATACAGCAGGGTCAGTGGGCCCGCCTGCGCCGGCACCGTTTCATGCACGCGGAACACGCGGTGCGCGATGTCGGTCGCGTCGACGTTGATCTTCAGCGTGCCGTTGAACGGAACATCCTGCGGCGCAGGAACGTCGGCGAGTGCCGCAAAACTGCCCAGGCCAAGGACCGTGGCGAGCGTGGCGGAGGCGAGGCGCGAAACTTTCAAGAGGTTCTCCTGTGGACTTCGATTCGTGCAAGGCGCGTAGCTGCACGAAACATGAACCTCCGATGCTAGTGTGCGTTGACATGCCGCACCCCCTGCCATTGGTCATGGAAGTGCCTGAACTTCGCCTATCCGCAAAACATGTCAAGGGTTTTACAAGAGTTAAAAACCCGTATCCTTTTCTTACCGCGATCCCCGCGCGGACCCCAGCGACATTCCCCCTTGTTGTCGCTGCGGATCACAAAAAGAGATGGAGCACTCCATGAACAAGACTCTTATTGCGGCCGCCTTGGCCGTCGTCGCTGTTGCGCCTTTCGCTGCCAAGGCTGACGAAAACACCAACCAGCTCGACAACTTCTTCGTGGCCGGCAACCTGGGCCAGAGCAACTACCGCATCGGCGGCGTGTCCGACAAGACCGACGTGTTCCAGAACGTGCGCTTCGGCTGGCGCTGGAACAACATCGTGGGCGCCGAAATCGGCTACGCCTACCTCGGCAAGGTGAAGAACGACTTCGACTTCGCCAGCGTCTCGGCCAAGCCGCGCGTGGCCCAGCTCGGTGTGAACGCCAAGTACAACTTCTACAACAACTGGTTCGTCACCGGCCACGGCGGCTACCTGCGCTCGCGCACCACCGGCGGCGTGACCGTCGGCAACGTCACCGCCTCCGAGCGCAGCTGGAACAACGGCTGGTACGCCGGTGCCGGCGTGGGCTACGACCTGACCAAGAACGTCGCCCTGGGCATCAACTACGACAACTACCACATCAAGTACGGCCGCGGCGGTTCCGACCAGCCGCAGACCAACGCCAATGTGGCGACCTACTCCGCTTCGGTGGAAGTGCGCTTCTAAGCGTCGCTTTTCCAGAGTGGAAACGGAAAACGGCCGCGCAAGCGGCCGTTTTCTTTAATGTCACCGGCATCCTTGGATGCCTGTTCAAGATCCTCGGTCCCGCTCGTCATTCCGGCGCAGGCCGGAATGACGATGAGGACATTGGGCACTCGCGCGAGATTTGAATTGCCTCTTGCAACAGCGGCTGCCCTTTTACGCCTGCTTCTCCAGCTTGCTGTGATGCATGCCATAGAGCAGGTAGATCACGAGGCCAATGCTCACCCAGATCAGGAACACCTTCCATGTGATCAGCGGCAGCTCCGCCAGCAGCCAGATGGAGAACGCGATACCGATCAGTGGCACCAGCGGCACCAGCGGCGTGCGGAACGAACGATGCAGGTCGGGCTTGCGCTTGCGCAGGATCATCACCGACGTGCAGATCACGATGAAGGCGGACAGCACGCCGATGTTCACCAGCTTCGCCACTTCCTCGATCGGCAGCAGGCCGGCGACGAGTGCGGTGAACACGCCCAGTACGATGGTGGGGCGATGCGGCGTGCCGTAGCGCGGATGCACATGGGCGAACCAGCCCGGCAGCAAGCCGTCGCGCGACAGCGCATACCAGATGCGCGTGGCGCCCAGCATGAAGGCGAACAGCACGCTGATCAGGCCGAACACGGCCGACACCGACACGGTGAGCGCCACCCATTGCAGGCCCAGGCCCTTGAAGGCGTCGGCCACGGGTGCGTCGGTGTTGAGCGTGGAATAGTGCGCGATGCCGGTGAGCACCATCGACACGGCCAGATACATCGTCATCGAGATGCCCAGCGACAGCAGCACCGCGCGCGGCAGGTCGCGCTGCGGGTTCTTCGATTCTTCCGCCGCCGTGGTCAGCGTGTCGTAGCCGAACACCGCGAAGAACACCACGGCCGCCGCCGCCGCGACGCCCTGGAAACCGAAGTGGCCGACGCCATCGGGGCCGATCACATGCTCGGGAATGAAGGGCACCCAGTTGGATGGCTTGACGTAGAACGCGCCGATGCCGATCACCAGCGCCACCGCGGCCACCTTGATCGCCACCACCAGCGTGTTGAAGCGCGCGCCCCACTCGGTGCGGAAGATCAGCAGCGCCGACACGCCCAGCGTCACCAGCGCGGCGATGACGTTGAACACGTGGCCTTCGCCGGTTCCTATCGCGCCCTGCGCCCATACGGGTATGTGGATGCCCATGCTGGTCAGCGCCGATTGCACGTAGCCGGACCAGCCGATGGCCACCACGGCGACGATCAGCGCGTATTCCAGCAGCAGGTCCCAGCCGATCAGCCACGCGGCCAGTTCGCCGAGCACGGCGTAACCGTAGGTATAGGCGCTGCCGGTGACGGGAATCATGCCGGCGAATTCGGCGTAGCACAGCGCCGCCGCCGCGCTGGCGATGCCGGCGATCAGGAAGGAAATGGCCACGGCGGGGCCGGCATTGATGGCGGCCTGCTTGCCCGCCAGCACGAACACGCCCACACCGATGATGCCGCCGATACCGATGGCGGTGAGCTGCCACAGACCCAGCACGCGACGGAAATCGCCACGCTTGCCGGCCTCGGCCTGTAGCACCTCCACTGGCTTGTGGCGCAACAACTTATCGAAGAAACCCATCAGCTCATCCCCAGACGTGAGCCGCGATCATAACGAATGCCCCCGCCCCTGCCATGCTGCAGCTGCGCGGTAGTGCCATTCGTCCTAGCCTGGGATGGCTTTTTCGGAGCCTTCGCGAGTGGCCGTGGAGATGGCCAGCCAGCCCAGCACCAGGGCGCTGAGCAAGGGAACGGCCACCAGCGCCGCCACCACATGACCATCCAGCCTAGGCACGCCAAACCACCCGCCGGTAAGCAACGGAATGGCCGCCGTAACGAGCAAGCGCACCAGCTCCAAGGCAACGCCGACGCGCCGCCCTTCCGTAAGCGCGCCCAGCGCCGAAAGGCTCAGTACCAGGAACACCGCGTAGCCCACCAGCTCAACCGCCGCCAGGTGCTTGGCGAGATCGAGGAACTGCACCGCCATGCCCAGCAGCAGCGCGAACTGCAGCAGGCTGTAGACGGTCAGGCCGCGCGACAGCACCGGCAGGTAACGCTCGCGCCCGATGTCGAACGCCGGCTTCGGAAAGCGCTGCGCCACATCCGCCGGCCGCCAGCCCGGTGGCTTGATCCACACCAGGAGCTTGTCGCGCCAACGGCGCGCGTGCCATGCGTCCTTGGCTGTCGCCCAGTACACCTCGGCATTGGCCCATAGTGGATTCCAACTGCGCAGCGGCGAGCGCGTGCCGTACACCGGCGGGTCGCTGTCGTCTTCCTCGATGAAGGTGCCGAACAGACGGTCCCACAGGATCAGGATGCCGCCGTAATTGCGATCCAGGTATCGGTCGTTCACCGCGTGGTGCGCGCGATGGTTGGACGGCGAGCAGAACACGCGGTCGAACCAGCCCAGCCGGCCGACCAGTTCCGTGTGCACCCAGAACTGGTACAGCAGGTCGATCAGCGCCACCACCACGAACACTTCCAGCGGATAGCCGACCACGGCCATCGGCAGGTAGAACAACCAGCCCAGCAGCACGCCGCTGCCGGTCTGGCGCAGCGCGGTGGAGAGGTTGTAGTCCTCGCTCTGGTGATGCACCACGTGCGCGGCCCAGAGGATGTTCACCTCGTGGCCCGCGCGATGCAGCCAGTAGTAACAGAAGTCGTAGAACACCAGCGCCGTGACCCATACCCACACGCTGTTCGCCGGCAACGCGAAAAGGGCAAGATGCTGCACGCACCATGCATAGATGCCCAGCGTGAGCAGCTTGCTGAAGACCGCGACGATCTGCGAGATCACGCCCAGGCCGAGGCTGTTGATCGCATCGCTGCTGTGGTACACGCAGCGGCCGCGCAGCTTCGCCACCAGCAGTTCCAGCGCGATCAGCGCGAAGAACACCGGCGTGGCCCAGGTGATGATGATTTCCTGCGTATTCATCGCGCTTCAACGACTCCCGCGGACCGAACGCGCCAGGCACCACAACGCCGCGTAGTACGTCGCCAGCACCCACAGCCCCGACAACGGAATGACGAAGCGGAAGCGGTCCCAGGCCAGCAGTGTATCGCTGAGCATGAAGAGCAGCGCGCCGGCCATCGACCATTGCGCCGAGCCGGCCAGCGCATCCCGCGCATGCCGGTTCGCCCGCACCACGGCCTGCCCGCCCATGCCGGACAGCACCAGCACGTAGACCACCACCGGCGCATGCAGCGCGTCCGGCAGCGAGGGCCACAGCGCCCACAGGTTGAACGCGCCATAGGCCACGCAGGCCAGCATGCCCCAGGGCCGTTCGGCGAAGCGGCTGTCGCCCAGCAGGGCCACGATGAAACACAGATGCGCCAGCAGGAACGACACCAGCCCCGCCACGAAGGCGTCCTGCGGCAGCATCAGGAACACGTCGCCCGCCAGCGAGCACACCATGCCGGCCGCCATCCAGCGCCGGTAGCGCGGCGATACCGCCGGCTGCGTGCGCAGCACCATGCCGAGGATAAGCGCCGTGGTCAGCGGCTTGCAGACCCAGTGCAGCCAGCGCCAGCCATCGATCTCACCCGGCGCTGCGAACGTGATGCCCGCGATGGCGCCAACCGCCAGCAGCGCGATGACGCCCTCGATACCGCGCGACGGACCCAGGCCCGCCGTTGCGTTTGAAACAACCATGCATGGATTCCCCGATCCATCAAGCTTCGCCGATGGTAGAGCCAACGGCTTCCGCGGCCCTGTCGCAGCGCAAAAAAATGCCCTCCCCCGGATCACCGGGAGAGGGCTTGCAAGAAGCGGGTACGCCGGCGGGACGGCGTTGCCCTCTCCCACCTTCCCCAAGCGGGGGAAGGCCCTCCACATGCGTTGGACGCTTAGAACTTCGCGTTGATGTTGAAGAACACCTGGCGCGGGGCGCCGGCCATCAGCGTCTGGTTCCAGCCCTGCGGGTCCGAGGCCACGTAACCGTTCGTGCCCGTGGTCGCGTAGTAGCGCTTGTTGAGCAGGTTGGTCACGTTGAGCCCCAGGCTCAGGTCCTTCACGAAGGACAGCGCGCCCACGTCATAGTTCACGCCGGCGTTGAACAGCCAGTACGAGGGCACCTGGGAATCGTTGATGTAGGTAATGTAGCGGCGGCCGGTGTACTTGCCGTCCAGCGTCGCGGTGAAGCCGCCGAAGCTGTAGCTGACGTTGCTGGTGAACATCCAGGTGGGAATGCCCACCACGTACTTGCCATCGGTGGCCACCACGCCGTTGTTGAGGTAGTCGTCCTGGTACTTGGAGTTGTCGTACGACACCGAGTTGAGCCAGCGCAGGTGCTCCACCGGACGCCAGATCACCGCCAGATCCACGCCGGTGCTCTTCACCGAACCCACGTTGTTGAGGATGGCCGAGCAGGTCTGCACCGCGCTGCACGGCGACACGGCCAGCAGGCGGTTGGTGAAGCGCGTGTAGTACGCATCGGCCGAGGCTTCGATGGTGTCGCCATGCACGCGATAGCCCAGCTCGAAGGTCTGCGACTGCTCTGGATTGAGCGAACTCTTGCTGGCGTTGAACGCCGCCTGCGACTGGCTGAAGGGCAGGAAGCCGTACGCCGAGAGGTTCTTGCTGTAGGAGGCGTACACCTCCTGGTTGGCGTCGATCTTGTAGTTCACGCCGGCCTGCGGCAGGAAGCCATCGCTGGCGCGGATGCGGCCCGCCGCCAGCGCGCTGCTCGCCACCAAGGAATCGGCCGCGTTGGTCACGCCCAGCGCCTTGGCGCCGAAGTTCAGGGTGAGGCGGTCGTCCATCAGGTGGATGGTGTCCGACGCATAGGCCATGCGCGTCTGCGTGACGTAGTGCTGGAAGAAGCCGCGCAGGAACGGTTCCTCGTTCTCGTAGAAGTTGCTGAGGTAGTTGTACGCGCCGGTGAGGTAGAAGTAGTTGCGCTCCTGGTTGGTCTTGGCGTTCTCCGCCCAGAAGCCCACTTCGATGTCGTTGTTGCCGATGGTGTAATTCAACGAACCGGTGCCGCCGTAGCGGTCCAGGCCGTAGTCGGTGGTGCGCATGGCCAGCGGCACGGTGGGCGAGGACGCCACGTACGGCGTGGCCCACTGGCCCTCGCCGCGATTGTCGTGGTAGTACGTGCCGATGTTCAGCGTGGCGTGGTCGTTGAGGTTGAAGGTGCCGCTCAGGCCCGCGAGGTTGTCGCGGCGGATGCCGCCGCCCGCGTAATAGGTGGAGTCCACCAGGTCATAGCCGGCTGGCAGCGGCGACAGCACCGACGGGTACGCACCCTTGCCGTTGTACGCATTGGCGATCTGCACCGCCGTGCCCCAATCGGGCTGCAGGTAGTCCCAGTTCCAGCCCAGCGCCTTCTGGCTGGCCAGGGACAGGTCCATGTAGTCGTATTCCTTGCGGCGCGAGTTGTCGAAGAACAGGCTCACGCTGCCGCCATCCCACTGGTACACCGACTTCAGGTTCACCTGGTCGGAGCGCTGGTCGCCGTAGCCCTTCCACTTGTCCGTCGATGCATGGTCATACGACACGTACATCGAGAAGCCGTGGTAGTCGCCCGTGTCCAGGCGCACGAAGGTGCGCGTGGTGGAATCCGAACCGATCACCTGGTTGATGCGCGCGCCGGCCACCGTATCCGGATCGGCCGAGTAGAACTGGATGGTGCCGCCGAGGTTGGTGTTCGACGCCGTGCCCAGCGCGCCCGCGCCCTGCGCGAGTTCCACCGTGCTCAGGTTGTCGCTGCTGATCGCGCGCGTCACCTGCAGGCCGGTGGTGGTGCCGTAGCTCATGTTGCCCAGCGGAATGCCGTCCAGCGTGAAACCCAGGCGGCTCTGGTCGAAACCGTGCAGCGTGATCTGCGTGGACCACTCGTAATCGCCCCACGGGTCGGCCGCCTGGAAATTCACGCCCGGCAGCTTGTCGATGGCCTTCAGCGGGCTGGTGCCTGGCGCGAGCTGCTGCAGGTCCTCGCTGGTGACCTTCTGCACCTGGCGCGTTTCGCCGGAAGCCACCACCGACACGGCCTCCATGGTCTTGGCCTTGTCGCGGCTGCCGTTGGCCGAGGCATCGGCGGCGGGTGCCGCGGCAACGGCCGGATTCAGGTCGTCGGCGAGCACGATGCCGCCGTGTACCGATGCCAGTGTTGCCAGCGCGATCGCGGTCCTGCGAAGGGTAAGCTTGGGCATGACGAATCCTTGCGCGCGGATTCGCCGTGAATCCGCACGTTCTCTAGTGGAAAGTTCAAAAGGGAAATAGCCGTCCGAACCTTTCGTACGGCATTAGGAAATCGTGAAGGCTTCGTGTGTAACAGCGGTTACACCGATATTTAAAACACGCGCGAAGATGCGGCGAAATGCGACAACGCGTGTGCACACGCGTTGTCGCCAGCGCTCAGGGCAGCAGCGACTTGCCTTGCGCTTGCGGCAGACTGACACCAAGCAGGCGCGCAACCGTCGGCGCGATGTCGCGCATGTCGATGTCGCCCAGGTTCTTGTTCGACGGCACGCCCTTGCCCCGCATCAGGAGCGTCGAACGCATCTGCGCGAGCGAGGGATCGTAGCCGTGCATGCCCAGGTAATGGCCGGGCGATGGCATCGGCGCATCGGGCTTGATGCCCATTTCGAAGCCGGGCTTGAACATCACGAACCACTGGGCCAGCGGCGTACCGCCATCCTCGTCCACGCGTGTCTTGTCCAGCACGCTGGCGATGCCGTAGGCCGGGTCGTTCTGCAATCGCGCCAGCAAGGCCTGGACCCTGTCGCGCACGGCGGCATCCTTCGGATCGCGCAGCACGATGGCGCCGCTGCCGCCGTCGTTCCACGGCATGGCCTTCCAGTCGGTCACGGCACCGTCCTTGAGGGTAACCAGTCCATCCGCGATGAACGGTGCGTAGAGGTTCACGTCGTGCTGCACCGGCAGGAAGCCGTGGTCCGACACCACCACCACGACGCCGTCGGGATGCACGCGACGGGCAGCGTCCACCAGCTCGCCGACCAGTTCGTCGATCTGGCCCAGCACCGCCCTGGCCTGCGGTGTATCCGGACCGCTGACGTGCTGTTCGTGATCCAGCGCGGTGAGGTAAGCCGTCATGAAATCCGGCTTGCGTGTTTCCAGCAGCTTCACCGCGAAGTGCGCGCGCGTGCGGTCGCCGGCCATGCTTTCGTCGATGCCGTCCGCATACGGGCCCAGATCGTGCTCCAGCGAAGGCAGCAGGCCCGGCGTGGCGAGCGCCGCGAGCAGCTTGCGATCGTCCGCCGTGCCGGTGCGCCAGATCTGCGGCAGGTTCCAGTCCACCTGCGCGCCCACGCTCACCGGCCAGTGCACGTTCGCGGTGTGCAGGCCCGCGGCATGTGCGGCGTCCCACAGCGTGGGCACTTTGATGTCGCTGGCGTACCAGTCCCAACCTTGCTGGTTCTTGTTGTACGGATCGAACGTGAGGTTGCCGCCGATGCCGTGCAGCGCTGGCGACACGCCGGTGATCAACGTGGTGTGGCTGGGATAGGTCAGCGTGGGCAACACGCCGCGCACGGATTGCGCATAGCTGCCCTGGTGCAGGAAGGCCTGCAGGTTGGGCAGGTGCAGGCCGCGCTGCTCGGCCTGCAGCACATCGGCGGGCCGCAGGCCGTCGATGGAGATCATCAGTACCGGCGCCGCGGCAGCGGGCAGGCTGGCGGCCATGGACAGCAAACCGGTGGCGCAAAGAAGAGTGGACAGGCGCATTGTCAGGTCGTCGCAGGTGTGAATGCATGGATACGTGGACAGCGCTCTCCGTCACCCGGCCCGATGCGGGATGACGGACGAACACGGCGGGGTCGGCGGGCTCAGCGGCCGTCGACGGCCTTGCGACCGATGGCGGGGTCGTCGGTGAAGAACGCATCCACGCCGGCATCGAGATACGCACGAATCTCCGCGATGGAGCCCGCTTCGTTGAACGTCTTCGGGTCGCTGCCCTGCCAGAAGTTCTTGGCCTGGAAGAAGTTTTCCGGGCGGAACGTGTACGGATGCAGTTCCAGCTTCACCGCGTGCGCGTCGTGCGCCAGCGAGGTCGGCTTGCCCAGCGTGCCGTCGGCGGCCAGCGGGATGATCGAGCGGATGCTCGGGCCGATGGCGTCGGCGTAGCCGGCGATGTCGCGCAGGCCGGCCGGCGTCATCATCTGCGCGAAGCTCAGATGCTTGCCTGCCGCCACCACGTCGTACGGCTCTTCCTTGGCATCACCCAGCAGCTGCAGCAGGCGGATGTTCGGGTGATCCTTGCCGAGCTTGCCGCGCAGGTAGCGCAGGTTGGCGATCTCGAACGACTGGATCTCCACCGGCGCGGTGCGCGTATAGGCATGATCGGCGAGGATGGCGAGCACGCGGTCTTCCATCGGCAGGCCCGCCTGCTTGAAGTAGGTGCCGTGCTTGATCTCGGGAATGATGCCGATCACGCGGCCCTGCGTGGCCGCCTCGGTGGCGACGAAGTCGATGATCTCGTCCAGCGTGGGGATCTGGAACTGGCCGTCGTACGCCGTGCTGCGGAACTGCGGCAGGCGCTCGCGGGCGCGCAGCGTCTTCAGTTCGACGAGCGTGAAATCCTCGGTGAACCAGCCGGTGACTTTTTCGCCGTCGATGGTCTTGGTGGTCTTGCGCGCCGCGAATTCCGGATGCTGCGCCACATCGGTGGTGCCGCTGATCTCGTTCTCGTGGCGCGCCACCGGCACGCCATCCTTGGTCATCACCAGGTCCGGCTCGATGAAATCCGCGCCATCGGCGATGGCCTTGCCGTAGGACGCCAGCGTGTGCTCCGGCCGCAGCGCACTCGCGCCGCGGTGGCCGATCACCAGCACCTTCTTCGCCAGCGGCGCTTCGTTCGCCTGACTATTGGCAGCCATCACCAGTGCACCCGCCATCATGATGGCCCAGCATAAACGACCCACGGCGACTCCTCTGCATATCGGGACACGCCTACTCGGCGCGGTGACCGCACATCGTGACGGCCGCGCATGTCGATTCATTGACAGGATGGCGCCACGGCGTTTGAACGCAAGCCGCGCGACAGCCATGACTGGTGGCACCCGCGTGACTTGCGGCCAGTGGCGGCCCGGCCGCGGCCTGTTAGCGTGTGGACCATCATCATCCGGATGCGGAACGCCCATGCTCGCCACCTTGCTTACCGCCCTGCTGGCCACGGCCGCGCCCGCCACGGACTGCCACGTCGGCGCGTATCGACTCAGCGACGGCAGCACGCTGGACATCGCCCCCACCGACAGCGACGCGCTGCGCTGGCGGCGCATCGACGGCAGCACCGGCAAGCTGACGCGCGGCGCCAACGACGTGTGGACCAGCACGTTCGGCTGGACCGACCGCCCCGACGGCAAGGACGTGCGCTTCGGCGACTGCGCCAGCGGAAAGCTCAGCTTCGACGGCATGGCCGCGCAGCGCATTCCGCTGCAGGTGCAGGAGACCACCTTCACCGGCGACGGCGGCACGAAGCTGGTGGGCCGGCTCCTCCTTCCACCCGGCCATGCGAAAGTGCCGGTGGTCGTGCTGATCCACGGCGCGGAACACGACTCCGCCCGGCAGTTCGACTTCATGCAGCGCGAGCTGCCGGCCGAAGGCGTCGGCGCGTTCGTCTACGACAAGCGTGGCACCGGCGCATCCGAGGGCACCTATACGCAAGACTACAACGTGCTGGCGAACGACGCGGTGGCCGCCGTGGCCGAAGCGCGGCGGCTGGCGGGAGCACGGGCCGGGCGCGTGGGTTATCGCGGTGGCAGCCAGGGCGGCTGGGTGGCGCCGCTCGCCGCCACGCGCACGAAGGTGGACTTCGTCATCGTCGGCTACGGGCTGGCCATCTCGCCGTTGGAGGAGGATCGCGAGGCGGTCGCGTTCTATCTCAAGCAGAAAGGCTACGACCAGTCGGTGATCGACAAGGCCTGGGAGCTCTCCGACGCGATCGGCCTGATCCTGTCCAGCCACTTCGCCAAGGGCTTCGACCAGCTCGATGCGGCGAAGGCGAAGTACGCCAAGGAGCCCTGGTACAAGGACGTGCGCGGCGACTTCAGCTACATGGTGCTGCCGATGAGCGACGAGGAGATCCGCGAGAAGGGCAAGGCGTTCGCCTCATGGAACACGCCCTGGCATTACGACTCCATGGCGGTGCTGGAGAAGCTGCACACGCCGCAGCTGTGGGAGCTGGGCGAGGACGACATCGACGCGCCGAGCGGCGAAACGCTGCGGCGGCTTGCGTCGCTGCAGGCGAAGGGTTTGCCGATCACCACCGCGCTGTTTCCGCACGCGGAGCACGGCATGACGGAGTATGAGTTGAAGCCGGATGGCGAGCGCGTCAGCACACGTTATTCGGCGGGCTACATGCCGATGACCATCGACTACGCGAAGGGCGCCTTCCACCCGCCCTACGGCGCGAGCAAGGTGGTCGGCCCGGAGGAGATCACGCCGTAACGGCGCCGCGGCCGAAACCGCGACGCCGTTATGTATCGTCAGAACTTCACGTCCAGCGTGAGGAAGCTCTGGCGCGGCGCGCTTGCATGGAACGCCAGCGCACGGCCCGCCGGGTCGGCGTTGGTGAAGGCCGTGAGGTTGGAGGCGTAGCGCTTGTCGGTGAGGTTGGTCACATTGAGCGACAGCTTCACATCGGTCAGGCCATACAACGCGCCGAAGTCGTAGCCCGCGCCGAAGTCGAACGAGGTGTAGCCGCCGAAGCCCTGGTCGTTGGTGTAGGTGTAGTAGCGCGTGCCGGTGTACTTGCCGCGCAAGCCGACGTTCCACGGGCCATACACCCAGCTGATTTCGCTGGCGAACAGCTTGTTGGGCGTATCCACCGTGATCTTGCCGCGGGTGGGAACGGTCACGCCGTTCTGCTGGTAGTTGTTGTCGTAGGTGGAACGGTTGAACGAGGCGGAGTTGTACCACTCGAAGTGTTCGAACGGCTTCCAGATGAAGGTGAGTTCCGTGCCGTGGCTGCTCACCGAGCCCACGTTGTAGAAGCGCGTGGTGCAGGCCGGCGTGGTGCCCTGCTGGATGCTCGGGCACGGGTTGAGCGAGAGCAGGCGGTTGTTGAAGTTCACGTCGTAGACGGCGACGGAAGCCTCGAACTCTTTCTGCACCACGCGGTAGCCGCCTTCGATGGTGCGCGACTGCTCGGGCTTCAGGTTGCCGCGCGTGGCGTCGAACGCGGCCTGCGTCACCAGCAGCGGACCGCTGGCGCCGCCGCCCTGGAACGCGGCGATGTTCTTGGCGTACGACAGGAACACTTCCTGCCCCGCGCCGAGCTGATAGCCAATGCCCGCTTCCGGCAGCAGCGCCTTGCTGGCGTTGAGGCGGCCGTTGGCCACCGGCGACTCCACCTTCACGCCCGGCACTTCCTGCGCGCCCATGCTCACGTGCGGACTCTTCACGCCCACGTCGATGCTGAGGCGATCGTCCAGCAGCTTGAAGCTGTCCTGCAGATAGGCCTGGCGCGTGATGATGGTGTATTTCTGGTAGAACAGGCGGCGGTTCGGATCGCTGAGGTAGTTGTCGTCATTGACCGGGCCGGTGATCCAGTAGAAGTTGCGCTGCACCGAGTGATGGTTGTTCTCGTACCATACGCCGCCTTCCACATGGTGGCCGCCCACGTCCCACGTGGCCGACGCGATCGCGCCATTGCGGTTGATGGTGTAGTTGGTGCTGCGGATGGAGATCGGCAGCTCCTGCGCGGTGCCCGGATACGACGGCTGGCCCGGCGCCCACCAGTGGCCCTGACCGCCGTTTTCATGGTGATAGACCTGCGCGTGCAGGGTCACCGTGTCGCTGGGGAAGAAGTCGCCCGCGAGGTAGTACAGGTCGTCGCGGCGCAACGCGCGGCTCTGGTAGTAGGCATCGTCGATGTTGTCCACGCCGCCGGAGAAACCGCAGCGCGCATCGCGCTTGCCGCCCTTGGTGTAGATCGGCGCGCAATAGGCGGCGGCCACGGCGCGGTTCCAGTCCGGCGCGTACAGGTTCCAGTCCCAGCCCAGGCCGCGCGCCATGCCGCTCTTGGACAGGTACGCATAGTCCGCCTGCGAGGTGCGCGAGTTGTCGGCGTAGGCGGTGATCTTGCCGCCATCGAACTGGTACACGGCCTTGGTGTTGTACTGCTTGGTGGTGGTCGGCGAACCCGGCGGCGCCCACATGTCGGCGGTGGCGCGCACGCCGGATACGTACATGGAAAAGCCGTGGTAATCGCCGCTATCCAGGCGCAGGTAGGTGCGGCGGTTCTGGTCGCTGCCGAAGGTCTGGCTGATGCGGCCGCCGAACGTGGTGGACGGATCGTCCGTGTAGTACTGGATGGTGCCGCCGAGGTTGCTGGTCGAGGCCGTACCCAGGCTGCCGATGCCCGAGGCCAGTTCCACGCCGCCGAAGTTCTCCGCCAGCATGGCGCGGCTGATGTTCAGACCGTTGTAGTTGCCGTAGGCGTTGTCGCCCAACGGCAGGCCATCGAGCGTGTAGCCCAGGCGCACGGTGTTGAAGCCGCGCAGGCTGATGGTCTGCGATTCCTCGTTGGCGCCGAACGCATCGTTGGACTGCACGTTCACGCCGGGAATGCGGTTGAGCACCTTCTGGATGCTGGTGCCGGCCGGCAGCACCTTGGTGTCCTGCACGGTGACGCGCTGCACCTGGCGGGTTTCGCCCTGGCCGATCACCGAAATGCTTTCGAGGTTCTTGGCACCATCGGCATTGGCGGGCGCTGCGGCTGCGGCGTCGGCAGGCTGCGGATTCTCGGCGGCGAAAGCGCTGGGCAACAGAACGACCAAGGCCGCCGCGACAGCGGCAGCAAGCACGTGCTTCTTCATGAGCGTGAACTCCAGGGGATGGGGAATCCGCGTGAGGCGGATATCCCGATCCTGCGGCCGTCGTGTGAAATTACGTTTACATGGGAATTTCACGCGTCAGGTTTGTGAGGTGTTGTGCAGGGATGACTATGCAGTTTCCCACTCAGCAGTTCCGAGTTTTGCCATTCGGCCCCTCTGCGTCCGTCGCCCCTCACCGTCATCCCCGCGAAAGCGGGACAAGCGCGAAGCGCGCAGAACGCCCGAAGGACGGCCCCGAAGGGGCGAGCGAAGCGAGTCATCCAGTGTCTTTTGGGCACGTGGCAAAGCGAAAGTCGCTGGATCCCCGCTTTCGCGGGGATGACGGTGAGGGAGAAGCGGCGCTACGCGGAAATATGCAGGTCCGTAGACCACAAGCTCCTCAACGAGCTATCTTTCAATATCACCGCGCCGCCTGCCCCTCCACCTCCCGCAACCACGCCCGATACGTCGGCCTGTCCAACGGCACGCCTTCGCTGTTGCAACTGCCAAGCCTGCACAGCTCCTCGCGAATGCGCGGCGTGTGCTGCACGATCACGTGGAAGATGGCGTTCTGTTCCAGTTCGCCGTGGAAGGCCGCCGCGCCCGGCCCGCTGGCGAAGATCGCCACGTCTTCGCCGCCGTGCGTTTCCGCCTTCATCGGCAGGATGGCTTCCTGCAGGTAATCGGGGTCGCTGGTCTTCGTCTTGGCGAGGTCCGGGCGGCCCTTGGTGGCGTACGAGTAATCATGCGCGGCGTGCGGGAAGGTCTTGCTGCCTTCCGGCTGCGTGTCGCTGGCGCCGGTGTAGCCGGGGCCGTTGGCGAAACCCAGCGTGGTGTACGGCTTGCCGGCGGCGTCGCGGGCGAGGCCGGCGCCACCTTCCTCGTCGTAGCTGTCGTTATGGCCCTGCACCAGGCCGAGGATGTCGTTGCCGCGCTTCGGGTAGCCCGCGAACGTCATGGTGTGGCTGTGGTCGGCGGTGACCACGATCAGCGTGTCGCGCGGGTCGGTACGCTGCAGTGCGGCCTCCACCGCGGCGGCCATGGCGATGGTTTCGTCCAGCGCGCGGTAGGCATTGCCGGCATGCAGCGCATGATCGATGCGCCCGCCCTCCACCATCAGAAAGAAGCCGTTCGGGTTCTGCTTGAGCACGTCGATGGCGCGGCTGGTCATCTCGGCCAGGCTGGGCTCATCAAGCTTGTCGTGCACGCGCTCGTGTTCGTAGTTCAGATGCGAGCTGTTGAACAGGCCGAGTAGCTGTTTTGTGCTCGCCATGTCCAGCGACTTGAGCTGCTGCGCATTCCACACATACGCGCCATCGGGATGTTTGCGCTTCCATTCGGCGATCAGGTCGCGCCCATCCAGGCGCTGGCCCACCTTGCCCTGCTCCACGGGGTCGTCCTCGCCGGCCACCATGAATTCGGTGCGTCCGCCGCCCATCGCCACGGTGAGGCCGTTGCCAGGAAAATCGATCAGCTGAGCGGCGAAATCCTTGCAGCCCTGCGCCTTGGCCTCCGCAGTGAGGTCCGCATCCACTTCCCAGTTGCGTTCGGGCAGATGGCCATAGGTTGCCGCGGGTGTGGCGTGCGTGATGCGCGTGGTGGTGATGGCGCCCGTGCTCATGCCGGCCGCCGCGGCGAGTTCCAGCGTGCTCACCAGTTCCTGCCCGTGCGAGGCGGCGCAATCCTGCCGGCGCGGCACCTGCGATACGCCGATAAAGCCGCCGCGTGTCTTCACACCGCTCATGATGGCCGTCATGGTGCCGGCGGAATCCGGCGTCTGCTGATCGGTTTCGTAGGTGCGGCTCAAGGCGCTGAACGGAAAGCGCTCGAAGCTCAGGCGATAGCTTTCGCCGTCCACGCTCTTCAGCTGTCCCGCGCGCACGTGCGCGGCCGCGATGGTCGGCAGGCTCATGCCGTCGCCGAGAAACACGATGACGTTCTTCGCGCGCTGCCCGCCGCTGTTCGACTGCGCCGACAGCTGCGCCGCCAACGCTGCGCCCTGGCGAAACCACCACTGCGGCGTCTCGCCATCCGGCCGCTGGATGGCCGGCACCTCGATGGACGCCGTGGCGGCGGGCGGCGTAACGGCCTCGCTGGCGCAGGCCGTCAGCAGGGAAAACGAAGCAAGCAACGCGGCACGGCGCGCCCGCGGCGACGGATGGAACATCGGCAACCCCTTCAGTGGTTTCGCACAGTAAGCCGGCGATCCTAGCCACTCCGCAAGAACTTGCTGTGACAATGCCGGCGAATGACGGGTGTTAGCCTGCCGCCATGAACGCTCGTGCCCTTCTGTTGGCGTGCCTCGCGTGGCTGGGTGCCAGCGCATCCGCGGATGAAGCGCCCACGGGTGTGCGCAATGACGTCACTTTCTCCCACTACAGCAAGGACTCGGGCAGCGCGGAGCTGGTGCGGCGACTGGTCACGCCACTCAATGCGTGGCGGCTGCAGCAGCACGCGTCGGCCAGCGGCATCGCCATCCAGGACCAGCCCGTGGACCTCACGCAGGAGCGCTTCGCCCTGTACGTGCCCGCGCAGATGCCGCCGGACGGCTACGCGCTGCTGGTGTTCGTGCCGCCCTGGGATGACGCGAAGGTGCCCGCCGACTGGACGCCCGTGCTGGATCGGCACGGCATGATCTTCGTCACCGCCGCGCGCATCGGCAACGACACCAGCCTGCTCGACCGGCGCGATCCGGTATCGCTGCTCGCGGCCATCAACGTCATGGCGACTTACCACGTGAATCCGCAGCGGGTGTACGTCGCGGGCCTTTCCGGTGGTTCGCGCGTCGCGCAGCGGCTCGCGCTGGGTTATACGGATCTGTTTCACGGCGTGCTGCTGGAGGCCGGCAGCGATCCCCTCGGCAAGACCGTGCCGCTGCCACCGGCGAGTTTGCTCGCGCAGTTCCAGACAGGCACGCGCGTCGTCTACCTCACCGGGCAGAGGGATACGGCGAACCTGGAGTCGGATCGCGTCAGCCGGCAGTCGCTGCGCGAGTGGTGCATCGAGGATATCGACACGCGCGAGATGCCGTGGACAGGCCACGTGCTGGCGGGGCCCACCGCACTGGATCGCGCGCTGACTTCGCTGGAAACGCATCACCCGCCGGACGCGTCGAAACTCGACGCCTGTCGCTCGCGCATCGCCAAGGCGCTTGACGGCGAACTCGACAAGGTTCGCGCATCGATGGAGGGCGGACGCAGCGACGATGCAAAGCAGCAGCTGGATGCAATCGACCAGCGCTACGGCGGACTGGCCGCGCCGCGCAGCGTGGAGCTGGCGGCGCGGCTGCAGCAGGCCACGCCTTAGTCCAGCGACACCGCCTCCACCTTGCCCGAGCGCACCGCTTTCACCAGCGCGGCGTGGTCGCGCTCGTTCTGGTCGGCGTAGCCCACCGAGAACGACGCGATGGCATCGGCAAACGCATCGCTCTTGCCCAGGTACGCGGACAACAACACCGCGTCGCCCGAACGCGCATGCGCACGCGCCAGGGTATGCGCGCACAGGCGGCCATAACGTCGAAGGTTGGGCACGCGCATCACCTCCACCTGCGGCGACACCTTGGCGTCGCGCAGCTGGCGCACGTAGAACTGGCGTGTCGGCCCCTGCGTCCAGCCCAGAAACATGTCGCTGGCGGCCTGCATCAGGCGCTGGCCCGCCACCACGCGCTGGCCGGAATGCTTGTACGGCACGATGCCGATGTACGGCTCGATCACCGACGGTCGCGCTTCCTTGAACTGCAGGAACAGCGGATCGCCGCTGCCCGACACCAGCAGGATGATGCCGCAGTAGGTACCGACGCTGCCCACGCCCACCACCTTCACCGCCGAATCCACGGTTTCGAAGCGGTCCAGCAACACGCGCCGCTCCGGAGACAGCGAATCGCGGTAATCGTCATACGCACGCTGGCGTTCTTCCAGCGTGATGTGATTGGCCAGTTCCTCGTCGTGGTAGATCAACGGCGGCTCGTCCTGGATGCGCGGCGGCGAGCCGCCGGCCACGGTGAGCTTGATGAATTCCTTGGTATGCGCCGTGAACTCCACCGCCTTGCGCACGCTCTTGGTGGCGAGCTTCTTCATCTCCGCGTCCTGCATGAGGTCGATCACGTCCTGCAGGTCGATGTGGTCGTACCAGGCGTCCAGCAGCGGCATCTCGGCGTATTCGGCGAGATGCGCCTTGTACGCCGCCGCGGCTTCCCAGGCGATGTCCTTGGCGTCGCTTTCGCTGAAGCCGTTGGCGCGCGAGGCCACCAGCAGGCTCGCGCACAGGCGCTTGATGTCCCATTCCCACGGGCCGATGGCGGTTTCGTCGAAGTCGTTGATGTCGAACACCAGCTTGCGCTCCGGCGTGGCGAAGCCGCCGAAGTTCACCAGATGGCAGTCGCCGCAGATCTGCAGGTTGACGCCGGTGCGCGCGGTCGTGGCGAGGTCGCCCGCCATGATCGCCGCCGCGCCACGGTAGAAAGCGAACGGCGAAGCCATCATGCGGCCGTAGCGGATGGGCACCAGCGACGGCACGCGGCCCCTGGAGGTCTCGACCAGCAGATCGACGGGATCGAATCGGTCCTTGGGTGCCTTCCAGCCGCCCAGCGATTTGCGCGGCACCTTCTCGCGAATCGCGCGCGCCATCGCCTGCCGTTCGGCCGCGCGCTCGAGCAAGGTGACCTGCGAGAGCGGCGCGCCCTCGCGGTGCGCTCGCCGGGCCGCGGAGGCCTTCTCCTCCGCCGTCGGCTTGACCGACCTGCGGACCACCTTGGGAGCGCGTTCGTCCGACGTTCTCGACATGGTTGCACCTCGTGACGGGGCACCGGGATGCCCACGGAAGTCGCATCAGGGGTGCATTTGACGCCCGCGCTCCGCAAAGGGGAATCGTAAAACTACGTACGTCCGCAAGCGGCTCACGCCGCGAAAAGGGCTAGTCGTCGAGCGCCTCGTGGGAGGCGATTTCGCCCTGCTTCCAGTAGCTGGATGCCCGGATGCGCTGTCGGTCCAGGCCGTGAACCTCGATCAGCCGCTGCCGCACCTGGCGGATGCTGGCGTACTCGCCGGCGGCCCAGGCAAAGCCGTCGCCTTCCGGCAGGATCAGTTCACCCACGGCATCGGGTAGGCCGCCCTGGCCCGCTTCGCGACGCAGCCAGGTCACGCTGGCCTGCGCGGCAGTGGGCAGGTCCAGCACGGCATCGCCGTCCTCGACCTCGACGAGGGCGAGGATGCATTCCTCTGGCGTGGCTTCTTCCAGGCGGCGCGCGATGGCCGGCAGCGCGGTCTCATCACCCACCAGCAGATACCAGTCCAACCCGGAAGGAAGGATGGAGGAGCCACGCGGCCCGCCCAGCGCCAGCACGTCGCCCACCCGCGCGCGGCGGGCCCACGATACGGCCGGGCCTTCGCCATGCAGCACGAACTCGATGTCCAGCTCGTTGGCGGCCGGATCGAACCGGCGCGGCGTGTAGTCGCGGGCGGCGGGGCGCGGGCGGGTGGGATCGAACGCGATGCCCTGCTCGGTCACCGTGGGCAGCGACGGCCGCGATTCGCCTTCGGCGGGCAGGAATAGCTTTACGTGGTCGTCGAATGAGGCCGAGACGAAGTCGGCCAGGTCGCCGGTGAGCGTTACGCGCAACAGGCGGGGCGATACCGGCGTGAGGCGCTTGACCGTCAGCTCGCGGATTTTCAATGGATGCCGGACGCGCCGGATCGCGGGGGAAACAGGGGACATGGGGAACCTCGCTGGCGACGGCCGGGTCGCGCCGCTATAATGGATGAAACTCATAGTGAGCTTGCTCAATACTTTTCCATGACCGCGCCCCGCAAGTCAACCACCGTCGAACTGGCCGACGCTTTCCTGGCCCTGCATCACCTGGTGCGCAAGCGCGTCGACGCCGCCATGACGGCCGCCGGCCTGTCGCTTTCGCAGTCCAAGCTGCTGGCGCTGGTCGCCCGGCTGGCCCCCTGCCGCCCCAGCGACATCGCCACGCAGATGGGCTACGCGCCGCGCACGGTCACCACCGCGCTGGACGCGCTGGAAGAAAACGGCTGGATCGAGCGCACGCCGCATCCCACCGACCGTCGCGCGCAGCTGGTGGACATCACCGCCGCGGGCCAGGCCAAGCTGGACGAGGTGCAAGGCCCCAAGCGCCAGGCGGTGGAGCAATTGTTTGGCGTGCTGAGTACGGGTGAGCAGAAGCAGCTGCGGGAGCTGATGGATCGCGTGCGGGAGCGGGCGGACGATTGAGAAGTTCACGGCTCTGCTGGAACACGCATGCTCCCTCACCGTCATTCCCGCGAAGGCGGGAGGCGCTTCATCAACAGCCGAAGGCTGGTCATCCAGTGCCTTTCTCCCGTTGAAGGTCAAAGTCGCTGGGTTCCCGCCTTCGCGGGAATGACGAATATGTAGTGCTGCGAGACTTCTTCAGGAACACGCAATTCCGCTTACAACGAAAGAGGGCGGCGAAATTCGCCGCCCTCCCGAAGCATCACTCGCGACGAATCGCGGAACAGGCATTACGCCGCCTGGCTCTGGATCGACTCCGCAGCCGGCGTCGCAGTCGTCGCCACAGCCTCGCCGATCTCCACGCGACGCAGCTTGTACGCCTCGGGGATCTCGCGCTTGAGGTCGATCACCAGCAGGCCGTTCTCCATGTGCGCGCCGGTCACCTGCATGTGGTCGGCCAGCTCGAAGCGGCGGTTGAACGGACGGTTGGCAATGCCACGGTGCAGCACTTCGCCTTCCTGCTCGCCCTTGCGCTCGCCGGTGACGGTGAGCATGTTGCCCTGCACGGTGATGTTGATGTCCCCGCGGCTGAAGCCGGCCACCGCCATGGTGATCCGGTACTTGTCCTCGCTCAGCTTCACGGAATCGAACGGGGGCCAGTTGTCGTTCGTCTGCGTGCGGGCGGCCGCCTCCAGCAGATCGAACACACGATCATAGCCGATGCTGGAACGGTGCAGCGGCGAGAAATCCAGAACAGTACGCATAACCATATTCTCCTATGAGCAACAGGTAGACGCCGCGCGACATGCAGCGGCGCACCGGCCCCGAAGCGACCGGTGACGGGGAAATGTGGCTGTCTTTTTTGGGATTCAAGCCGATCTTTTCAGCTGGCGTTTAGCCATCCAAAACCGTGTCGCATACCTCTTGAAACACGCATGCCCGGCTCCCATGGGGCGTGGCGGGCGCCAACTCAAGGCCGCCGCGCGCTACGACGGATCCGTGCCGTAGCGCGTGACGTTTTCCGGCAGCCTCACCCAGGCATGCCGGCGATGCTCGTAGACCGAGTCCTCCGGCGGCGGAAACGTGGGATCGGCGAACGCGCCCACCGCGACGGAGACGCGTCCTTCCACGCCTTCTTCGGTGTGGAATACGGTGCTGCCGCAGATGGGGCAGAAGCGGAAGCGGAATTGCGCGCCATGATCGCCCGTGCGCACGAATTCCGTGGCCTTGCCGGTGACCGTATACGGCGCAGCATAGCTGGCCAGTGCGGCGAACACGCTGCCGGTGCGTTGCTGGCAGGCCAGGCAATGGCAGACGCCAACGCCCAGGGGTTCGCCTTGCACTTCGATCCGCAACTGGCCGCAAAAGCAGGATGCCGTTCTGCTGGACATGCCAACCTCCGTGGAGATGTCGTTCGTCAGGTCACGCCGGAGCCCGCAGGGCCATCCACCAGCCGGCGCACGCGCGTGGCGTCTTCCGGCGTCGCCGGGCTGTAGACCACCATGCTCAGCCCGGGCTGTTCGTTCACCGCGAACACCGAATAATCCAGCGCGATGTGGCCCACCACGGGATGGCGCATGTGCTTGGTGCCTTCGCCGTAGCGCCGCACGTCGTGGTCGCGCCACATGGCCGCGAATTCCGGGCTTTGTTCGCACAGCTCCGCCACGAAGGTTTCCACTTCGCGCGATGCGCCCAGGCGCGCGATCTCCGCGCGGAAGGTCGCCACGATGCCGCGGGCATCGCTTTCCCACTCGGTCATGCGTTCGCGCACCCGGCGGTTGCCGAAGATCAGCCGCAGCGAATTGCGCTGATCCGGCGGCAGCTCGGCGTAATCGCCCAGCACCTTGGTGGCGGCGTGATTCCACGCCACGATGTCCCAGCGCACGGTGCGCACGAAGGCCGGGCTGTAGGTCATGGCATCGAGCACGCATTGCAGGCGCCGCGTGACACCCTGCGGAGCTTCGTACTGCACCTGCGGTGGACGATGCTGCGCCAGCAGGAAGAGGTGCTCGCGCTCGACCGGGTTGAGTTCCAATGCGCGCGCCAGGCGATCGAGTACCTCGGCCGACGGCGAGCCGCCGCGCCCCTGTTCGAGCCAGGTGTACCAGGTGGCGCTGACGTTGGCGCGCTGCGCCACTTCCTCGCGTCGCAGGCCGGGCGTGCGACGGCGCGATGGCGAGAATCCGTACGCGGCCGGATCAAGCCGCGCGCGCCGATCCCTGAGGAACAGCGCCAGCGGATTCTCCTCGTTGCCCACCATGCTCAGCCTGTCAGTCGCCATACCGGTATAACGTCACGGCTTCATCGCCGATGCGCCCTGCGCCGATCATCGAAGTCGGTTGAATCACTCAGGGACTTTATCATGCGTGTGTTTGTCACCGGCGCCACGGGTTTCGTGGGTTCTGCCGTGGTTCATGAATTGCTGGATGCAGGTCACCAGGTGTTGGGCATGGCGCGCTCCGATGCCTCCGCCGAAGCGCTCGCCGCCACCGGCGCCCAGGTACATCGCGGTTCGCTGGAGGATCTGGACAGCCTGCGCCGCGGCGTTGACGAGGCGGACGGCGTGATCCATACGGCGTTTATCCACGATTTTACACAGTTCGAGAAAAGCTGCGAAGTGGAGCGCGTGGCGCTCGGCGCCATCGGCGATGCCCTGGCCGGCTCGAACCGTCCGCTGCTGGTCACCTCGGGCACGGGCCTGCTCGCACCCGGGCGCCTGGCCACGGAAGACGATGCCAACGAATCCTCCTTCCCGCGCGTGGTCTCGGAAAAGACCACCGAAGCGCTGGCCGCGCGCGGCATCAATGCCTCCGTGCTGCGCCTGCCGCCCACGGTGCACGGCAAGGGCGACCACGGTTTCGTGCCTATCCTCATCAAGCTGGCGCGCGAGAAGGGCGTGTCGGCGTATGTGGGCAACGGGGACAACCGCTGGCCGGCCGTGCATCGCCTCGACGCGGCGCGCCTGTATCGCCTTGCGCTGGAAAAGGCGGCCGGCGGCGTGCGCTATCACGCCGTGGCCGAGCAAGGCGTGTCGTTCCGCGCCATCGCGACCGTTATCGGCAAGCATCTCGACGTGCCGGTGGTGAGCCAGTCACCCGAGGAAGCGGCGGAACATTTCGGCTGGTTCGCTCATTTCACCCAGATCGACAACCACACATCGAGCGCGAAGACGCGCGCGCAACTGGGCTGGGAGCCGCAACAGGTGACGCTGCTCGACGACCTCGAGCAGGGCCATTACTTCACGGCTTGAGTCACCCCGTAGCCCGGATGAAATCCGGGTTACGCGACGACTTGCGCGGTGCTCACCGCTTCATCGCCAGCACGCCATCCAGCGCTAGCTGCGCGTTGAAGCCCGCCTTCTCCAGGCGCTTCGCCACCTCGCGTGGCACGTCGCGGTCGCTGGTGAGCTTATTGGGGCTGCCGGTGTAATGGAACATCCGGCCGCCCCGCCGCAGCACGCGTGCGAGCTGGTCGTAGAACGTCTGCGCATACAGCTCGCCGGCAATGCCGAAGCGCGGCGGATCGTGCAGCACGGCATCCACCGATGCGTCCGGCATCTGCGCGATCGCCTGCGACACGTCCGCGTGCGCGAGTTGCAGGCGGCCGCCGCTGGCTTCCGGATCAGGCGACCACGGGTTGAGCGTGCGCAGCCACAACACGTCAGCGTTCTTTTCGAACGACTGGATGCGCGCCACGCCGGCCTCCAGGCAGCACGCGGCGAAATAGCCCAGGCCGCCGCAGGTATCGAGCACGACCTTGCCGCGCGGCTCCACCAGGGCCACCTTGCGGCGCGCGTCGTCCACAGGCGATTCCCTGGACGTGGGCAGCATCTTGATGCCGTCGATCTCGAACGTGGGCGCGCCCCACTCGGTGGGCACCAGCTTGATCAGCGACGTCGAGAAGCACGACACCGAGGAGAAATCCTCCCCATCCCAGTAGTAGATGGTGCGGTCCTTCAACTTGCCGGGATAGGGATAGCGCTGTCCGTTCCACAGCCAGCCGTCCGCCTGCAACTGCGCTCGGCCGCCGGAACGGTCCAGATCCATCGAGCCGGACCATTCGGTCTTGCCCGCGTCGCGCGCGGCAAGTAGGGACTCGCCGGCGGAGCGGACAAGCAGGGGGCCGGAATAATGCGCCACGCGGTGAAATCCTTGAGGGTAAACCCCGGCATTTTATTGGCGATGGCACGCGGCGGCCGATCGGCCGCCCTTGCGGCTTCAAGGTATCCGTCCACCAAGCGGCGTCGCCCTGGTTCCATCAACGCCAAATCGCAAAATCTTTCGCCAAGCTGACACCAGATTCACCACAGCTTCGCGCAAGGATTGAGCCCGGGTTCTCAGTAACGGCTATCAAAAACGGCTGTGCCGAACACGTAAGCCACGGATTTTACTGAAGCTTGCTGGAAACTTACAAAATTCGTTGACTTTTCGTGATTGCGCCGTCTAAGTTCGGTGACAGGTCGCAGGGGGGAATCGTAAATTCCTGCTGACTCATAGAGTTACGGCGCCATCTCTGCCGATGGCGTTGCGGGTACCTGCGTGCCTGAAAAGAAGCCGGGACGACGCCCGGCCCCTCACTTTCTAGTCGATCACGTCGTTAGGGGAGCTAAAACGTGAAGCATTATCGAAACAGCAAGCTGTCTGCGGCCATTCGCCTTGGCCTTGTCGTCGGCGCATTCGCCGCCTCCGGTTCCGTGCTGGCGCAGGACGCCGGCACCAGCACCACGCCCACGCCCGAGTCGGCCAAGAAGCTCGAAACCATCACCGTGACCGGTTCGCGCATCCGCAGCGTGGACGTGGAAACGGCGCAGCCCGTCATCACGCTGTCGCAGGCCGACATCCAGAAAACCGGCCTGACCAATGTGGGCGACATCCTGCAGAACCTGACCATCACCGGCCAGCCAACCTTCTCCAAGGCGGCTGTGCTGACCAGCAACACCGAGGAAGGCGGCCAGTACGTCAACCTGTACAGCCTGGGCGAGAACCGCACGCTGGTGCTGGTGAACGGCAAGCGCTGGATGACCAGCCTCAACGGCTACACCGACGTTTCCACCATCCCGGTGGCGCTGATCGACCGCATCGAAATCCTCAAGGACGGTGCTTCCTCCATCTACGGTTCCGACGCCGTGGCCGGCGTGGTCAACATCATCCTCAAGGACCGCTTCAACGGCGCGGCCGTGAGCGGCTATGTCGGCCAGAACGAAAGCGGCAACGACGGCACGCAGCAGGCTTACTCGTTCACCGTGGGAACCACCACGGACAAGTCCTCCATCGTGTTCGCCGCGACGTACAACAAGACCGGCACCGTGTGGGCGAAGGATCGTGACTTCACCAAGTACACCTTCGGCGATTTCGATCGCTCCGCCGGTTACAGCGGCACCGGCCCGTGGGGCCGCTTCTCGTACGACGGCAAGACCTATGTGCTCAACCACACCGGCGATCCGAACAACATCGGCGTGGGCGCGGATGCGACGCAGCTGAGCAACTACCACGTCGGCGTGCAGGACAACGATTACTTCAACGCCACCAACCAGATGATGGAGCAGCTGCCGAGCGAGCTGAAGTCCATCTTCACCGAAGGCACCTACAACTTCAGCGACAACGTGACGTTCAAGGCGACCGGCATGTACGCCGAGCGCAACTCGTCGACGCAGGTGGCCGGCTATCCGCTGACCAGCACCAGCCAGCCGAACTTCCCGGTCTACCTCAGCGGCGAGAGCTACTACAACCCGGTGCCGGGCACCGACCTGTCGTTCGCCCGCCGCATCGTGGAGCTGCCGCGCGTGAGCAGCGAAAGCGCCAAGTCGCTGCATTTCGATGCGGGCTTCGAAGGCAACTTCGAGTTCCTCGACCATGCGTGGAACTGGGATGCGGGCTTTGGCTACAACAAGTACGACGTGGACACCACCAACACCGGCAACATCAACCTGCTGAACCTGCAGCAGGCGCTGGGCCCGTCGTTCCTCAACAGCCAGGGCGTCGTGCAGTGCGGCACCGCCGCCAACCCGATCGCGCTCAGCCAGTGCGTGCCGTTCAACATCCTGGGTGGCCCGAGCGCGTCGACCAAGGAAGCGCTGAACTACATCATGGCGCGCGAGCACGCCACCGATCAGAGCGTACAGAAGGACTTCACGGCCAACATTACGGGCGGCCTGTTCGAGCTGCCGGCCGGCACCTTCAGCTTCGCGGCCGGTGTCGAACACCGCAACGTAAGCGGCTATGACCAGCCGGACGAAATGGCCAGCGCCGGCTACACCACCGACCTCGCCGCCGGCCCGACCTCGGGCTCCTACACCACCAACGAAGCGTACCTCGAACTCAACGCGCCGCTGTTGAAGGACCTGCCGGGCGCCAAGTCGCTGGCCGTGGACGTCGCCAGCCGCTACTCGCATTACAGCAATTTCGGCAGCACCACCAACAACAAGTACAGCTTCACCTGGTCGCCGTTCGACGACTTGATGGTGCGCGGCACCTTCGCCAAGGGCTTCCGCGCGCCGACGCTGGGCGACCTGTTCGGCGGCGGTTCGCAGACCTTCGACGGTTACACCGACCCCTGCGATGCCAAGTACGGCAGCACCAGCAACCCGACGGTGGCCGCCAACTGCAAGGCCGCTGGCCTGGCGTCGACGTTCCGTCAGACGGATACCGCCGGCAACCCGGTCGCGGGCCCGAACCAGCAGAGCACCACACCGTTCGTGGCCGGCGCCGGCAACGCGTACCTGCAGCCGGAGCACAGCACCACCCGCACGCTCGGCCTCGTGTACAGCCCGCACTATGTCGACGGCCTGGACATGACGCTGGACTACTACGACATCAAGATCACCAACGTCATCACGGCGATCGATGCCAACTACGTGCTGGACCAGTGCTACCAGTACTCGGTGCAGGAATTCTGCTCGGCGTTCCAGCGCGATGCCAACGGCCAGGTGGTGAACCTGCACCGCGGCAACGCCAACCTGGGCTGGCTGGAGACCACCGGCTACAACCTGGGCGTGAACTATCGCCTGCCGGCGTTCTCGTTCGGCAAGTTCGTGTTCAACGCGAACGTGAACTACCTGGACGACTGGAACCAGGCTTCGACCAACGACGCCCCGGCGATCAACTACGCCGGCCAGTACGGCTACAACCACTGGCGCGCCAACCTGGGCCTGGACTGGACGCTGGGCAACTGGGGCGCCACCTGGGGCATCCGCTACTACGGCGCGTTCCTCGACCAGTGCTGGGACGCCACCGCCGGCATCCACTGCAACAAGCCCAACTACACCAGCGTGAACTGGGGCTACGGCACCGGTGCGGACCGCATGGGCGCCGCCGTGTTCAACGACGCGCAGGTGCGCTACCAGCTGCCGTGGAAGGGCCAGATCGCCTTCGGCATGCGTGACATCTTCGACAAGCATGCGCCGAACACGGTCAACGCCTATGCGCTGGGCTACAACTCCTCGGGCTCGGTCGATCCGACGCTGGACCTGGGTCGCTACATCTACCTGCAGTACAACCAGCAGTTCTAAGCAGGGCACTCACCCTCCCCGCTAGAAATTGCCGGGACCTCGCAAGGGGTCCCGGCCTTTTTATGTACGGACTTCAGGCGGTGGAAGCGAGTGGTGGCACAGCAACCCGCCATCAACTCTCCGGCCGGGTCTCGGGCATGGTCAGCAACACCGGCAGCACCGCGAGCGCGATCACCGCGATCATCGCGCCCGGCACAGCCGCCCAGCCGGTCAGGCCGATCAACAGTTCGGCAAGAAACGGAGTAAGCCCGCCGAAGATCGCCGTGGCCACGGTGACGCCGAGCGCCAGCCCGCTCAGGCGGCCTTCGCCCGGAAACTGCTCCGCCGTGGCGGGTGCGCCCACCGCGCTGACGCCGCCGGCCACGCAGGCCAGCACCACCGCCGCGATCACGATTTGCACCGATGAGCCATGCGCCATCAGGGCGAACATCGCCGACGGCAGCGCGGCGCTCAGCAAGGCCAGCCATGCCAGCACCGGCTTGCGCCCCACGCGATCGGAAAGCGAGCCCACCCACGGCGTGACCAAGATCACCGCCACCGCCGCCAGCGTGGACAGCCCCAGCGATTCGCCTTCGCCCATCGTGCCGGTGGTGCTCAGGAAGGCGGGCACATAGGTGATGCCCACGTAGTAGGTGATCGACCCCAGCGCGGAGATGGCAAAGGTGCGCCAGATCGCCAGGCGATGATGGGCCAGCGTGTCGCGCACCGGCGTCTCGGGCACGCTGCCGCGCGCCTGCTGCCGCCGGAAGTCCGGGGACTCCTGCATGGCCGAACGCGCGAT